>Ga0307985_10000265_pt1 | contig 31280 bp, 27 predicted proteins | sample EllFjometageno80_FD_203155 | JGI IMG/M metagenome (GOLD analysis project Ga0307985, IMG submission 203155) | Marine microbial communities from Ellis Fjord, Antarctic Ocean - #80 | ecosystem: Environmental > Aquatic > Marine > Unclassified | place: Southern Ocean | collected 2014-10-09 | reverse complement strand
CCACGTCTGTAGTGGTGACCCAGGTCGATTGAGCTGCACGGCTAGGGCATCGAATGCTCGACCGGCGGCGAGCAGCCCGGTTGGCTGGTCAAGGAGTTCGGCGCCACCAGTCGTAGCCATGTAGAACGCGTCGGTGATTGCGATGCGAGAGTCAGATACGCCTCGCTCGTTGGATGAGAGTCCCGGGTCAACCCCATCTTCGAGGTAGCGAGATGCCGTAACGGCATGGGCACATTGGGGGAGGAGCCCGGGAGAGGCGCCGCCGGCGATGTCGGTGCCGAGCCCGACCTTGACGCCTGCATCAAGCGCTCGCCGCGCCGGGAAGACAGCGTTTGCGAAATAGGCGTTCGAGAGTGGGCAGTGGGCCACACCGGCGCCGGCGAGTCTGACGACATCGAGGTCAGAGTCCGAGAGATGATCACCGTGCGCCAAGATCGTGTTCGGGCGGATCAGCCCAAAGCCGACAAGAGCATTCGTGTCTGTTGTTCGGAAACGTTCTAGTGCGTACTGGTGTTGCCAGTCGCTCTCGGAGCAATGGGTCTGCAACCGTACGCCGGTTTCCATGGACAACTGGCCGAGACCAGTCAATGCGTCGTTGCTGCACGCCGGGGTGAACCGTGGCGTGATGATTGGCTTGACGAGACCGCTGCCAAGTGCCTGGATCTCCTGGATCGACAGATGCGAATTCTCGATGGAGGCGTTGGCGTTGGCGTCCCGGTACCACTCGGGGGTGCCGCTGGGGTAGTCCATCGCGACTCGGCCCACGAAGGCTCGCTGCCCAAGCTCGGCGCAGGTTGCAGCCAGCATGGTGGTGGTTTCAACATCGATGGTGGCGAAGTACACCGCTGTGGTCGTGCCATGGGCCAACAGAGTGGCGACCATCTGTGGCCAGACCCGAGCGGCGAACTCTGGCTCGGTTAGTCGCTTCTCTAGTGGGAAGGTGTGTTCCATGAGCCACTTCTCGAGTGGCAGGTCAAGCCCGGTGCCGAGCTGGGGCCATTGTGGAGCATGCAGATGGGTGTCGATCAGCCCGGGAAGAAGAACGCTGTGTTCGCCCAGATCATGGGTGACCGGCCCATCACGATGGCCCACAGAGGTGATCATCCCGTTGTCGTCGACATCGACGACAACGTTCTGCAACACCTGTAGCTCACCTCGCCGTGGTGTTTGCATGACTGTTGCTCGAACTGAGATTCCCGCCTTCACGCCTCCATCATGGCGTGTATGTGGTGCCGCGTAGCGTGATGGAGGGCGCAGGGAGTGATCGTGACTTGACGAACCTAACAAGCGTTAGGTAGGTTCTCAGATGTGGGGCTGCAGACCGAAGAGACAACCGGACGAGCTCGGGTGCTCGATGCTGCAGCCGAACTCTTCGTCCGACAGGGATACGTCGGCACGACCCTGCGACAAATTGCAGCCGCAGCTGGGATCAAGGCCGGCTCCATTTACCACCATTTCGAATCGAAGGAATCGCTGTTTGTTGCTGTCCTGAACGACGGCATTGTGGTCATGATCGACGCATTCGACGAGGCACTAGACATGCTCGCTGCAGCCGACGAGGTCGCTGCTCATGTTCAGGAACATGTGCGATCTCATCTGAGCGCCATCTTCGAAAACGGTCCGTATACAACGGCCCACGTCACGTCGTTCTTTAGCGCCCCGGCCGAGGTGCGCTCTGCAGTGGTACCCAAACGAGACAGCTATGAGCAAAAGTGGAACCAGCTCTTCGAAGAGTTGTTTCCTGCTGTCGACGCCAAAGAACTTCGCTTGCGTCGACTCATCTTGTTTGGCGCAATGAACGCAACTGCCGAGTGGTTTGACCCGGCGGGGAGCCTCTCGGTTGACCAGCTCGCCGCCACGATCAGCGATCAATTTCTGCACGGAGTTACCCAGCATGAGAATTAGCGATGAGGCCACGAAAATGAAACGCCGCCAGTGAGAGAGACACGATGAATCGTATTACGTCAAAGATCGACGTCGGCTCTGCCGAGTTCGCCGAGAACCGTGACACCTATGTGGCTGAACTTTCTACGCTTACAGAGCGACAGCAGTGGGTCATCGATGGTGGCGAGCGTCGGCAACGGTCGATCGAGCGCCACCTGGATCGCGGCAAGATCATGGTCCGCGACCGGATCGACCTAGTAACCGACGACAACACGTCGTTCCTCGAGTTCTCGACGCTCAGCGCGTATGGCCAATATGACAACGAGGCACCAGGCGCAGGCATCGTGACCGGCATCGGCATCGTGCACGGTGTGCCATGGGTGTTCATCGCCAACGACGCAACCGTCAAAGGCGGAAGCCTGCTTCCCATGTCGATCAAGAAGCATGTGCGAGCACAAGAGATTGCGGAAGAGAATCGACTCGGCGTTATCTATCTGGTCGATTCGGGCGGCGCATTCTTGCCGCTGCAAGACGAGATATTCCCGGATAAGGATCACTTCGGCGGTTCGTTCTACCGTCAGGCACGGCTGTCGGCGCAGGGCCTTCCGCAGCTGTCTGTTGTGCTCGGTGGTTGTACTGCCGGTGGCGCATATGTGCCTGCACTGAGCGACGAAGTGATCATGGTCGAGGGCATCGGCCGAATCTTCCTGGGCGGTCCACCAATCGTCAAAGCGGCGCTCGGCGAGATCATCGAACCAGATGACCTCGGCGGCGCCGTGCTACACACACGCATCAGCGGTGTGAGCGACTACATGGCGTCGAGCGAACGCGAGGCCTACGGCAAGCTCCGCGAGATCTGCGAGACGACGAACCAACGTCGAGTCGATCAGCGCGACGGATGGCTCGACTGGGTAGAACCCGAGCCGCCTGCATATGCCCCCGAAGAGATCTACGGCATCGTCAGCGCCGATGACCGTATTCCGTTTGATGCGACCGAGATCATCGCTCGCATCGTCGACGGCAGTCGCTTCGCCGCCTTCAAACCCGAGTGGGGCGAGTCGATCGTTTGCGGCTTCGCCCGTATCTGGGGCCATCTGGTCGGCATCATCTCGAACAACGGCATCATTTTCAGCGAATCGGCGCTGAAGGCCACCCATTTCATCGAGCTATGTGAGCAACGTCGAGTTCCCCTGGTCTTCTTGCAGAACACCAGCGGCTACATGGTCGGCAGCGACAGTGAGAAGGGCGGCATTGCGAAGAACGGCGCCAAGATGGTCGCTGCGGTGGCCAACGCGACAGTACCCAGGTACACGGTGCTGATCGGCGGCTCCTATGGCGCCGGGAACTACGGCATGTGCGGCCGAGGTTTCAATCCGCGATTCCTGTTTGCATGGCCCAATTCTCGTATTGCGACGATGGCGGCTGACACGGCCGAGACCGTGCTCGTCGACATCCGCGTCGGTGGCATGAAGGGCGCGGACACTACCGAGGAAGAACTCGCCGAGATCCGAGCCCATATTCGTGGCCAGTACGAAACGCAGAGCGACCCGTACTACGCAACTAGCCGGCTTTGGGACGACGGCTTGATTGACCCCGTCGACACCCGAGATGCTCTAGGCCTTTCGCTTGCTCTGGCTGCCCGCCACGACAAACCCGCACCTGGCCCCGGCCTCGTGTACCGGATGTGATCGCAGTGATGAACTACTCAATTCTTGACACCCCAGGGGTGTCAAGATTTCGAATCGAGCCAATATGCGCATTTTGATTGCTAACCGCGGCGAGATCACCCGCCGCATCATTCGCACTGCCCATCGACTGGGTCATGAGACCGTCGCTGTCTATGCAGAGCCTGATGCTGATGCCCCCTACGTGGCTGAAGCCACGATGGCGGTTGCGATTGGCCCTGCCAGCTTGGCCGACTCCTATCTGTCGATTGAACGAATCATGGCCGCAGCTGCGAGTTCTGGTGCAACCGCGGTCCATCCCGGTTATGGCTTTCTGGCCGAGAACGCGACCTTCGCTCAGGCATGTGTCGACCAGGGTCTCATCTGGATTGGCCCGAACCCTGACCTGATTGCCTCTATGGGTTCAAAGATCGAAGCCCGCAAGATCGCCGAGCGGGCGGGTGTGCCGACCATCCCGGGTTGGTCTGAATCTCAGGAGCCCGGCGAATTGGCCCAGGCGGCAGCCCAGATCGGATTTCCAATCCTGGTTAAGGCATCGGCTGGCGGCGGAGGCAAGGGCATTCGTATTGCGAACGAAGCGTCCGACTTCGCTACGGCGCTCAGCGAGGCATCAGCCGAAGCCGAACATGGCTTTGGAGACGGCAGCGTGATTGTTGAACGCTACGTGCAACGACCTCGCCATATCGAGGTACAGATTGTCGGCGACAAGCATGGCAGATCGGCTGAACTCGGGACGCGCGAGTGCTCGGTGCAACGGCGCTACCAGAAGTTGCTTGAAGAGGCCCCAGCACCGAACCTGACCCCCGAAACCCGACGCGCTATTCGCGAGTCGGCGCAGTCATTGGCCAAGGCCATGGGGTACGACTCGGCCGGAACGGTGGAGTTCATCGTTGACGACGAGACGGGTGAACATTTCTTCCTCGAGGTCAATACCCGCCTCCAAGTAGAACATCCAGTCACCGAGGCAATTACAGGTGTTGACCTGGTCGAGCTGATGATTCGAGTAGCCGCAGGCGAACACTTGCCGCTGGAGGCCGAGCAGTTGCGCTTCCAAGGTCATGCCATCGAGGCTCGCATCGTGGCCGAAGATACCCAGAACGATTTCGCTCCTCAGATCGGAACGATCAGTCAGATTCAGGTCCCTGCCGACGTGCGGTGGGACTCGGGAATCGAGGAGGGCAGCGAGGTATCGCCGCACTACGACTCGATGATCGCCAAGCTCATCGTGCACGGATCAACCCGCGACGAGGCGCTCGCCAAGATGCGACGTGCGCTCGACAATCTGATTATCGATGGCGTGGTCACCACGGCCGGCTTCCATCGCTGGCTTCTTGACCAGCAGCCAATTATCGATGGCCGAGTAACCACCCGGTTCCTCGATGAAACACCCGTGCCCCCACGGTCGTCCGACGATCTGGCCACGGCAGCTGCCGTCGGCGCCATTGCGTGGGCTCAGGCCAGCGAGGCAGAACATGACAAGGCCAGTCCATGGCTCGGTTCGTCGTTTTCGGTCACGCCGCACGAGATGAAACGTAATCTTGGCCTGGTGGCCGCCGACGGCGAGGCCTACGAGATTGCGCTGACCAAAGCAGAGCTCGCAGACAAACAGCTTCCTCCTGTGGCGGTCGATCTAGGTGCTCGCCGAGTGGCCGTGAACGACCGCGGTCATACCTATAGCTTCACTGTCCCGAGCCGTACCGAACGGTGGGCGCCGAGCGTTACAACACGCAAGGGCAGCGGCGATGCCATCGTCGCCCCGTTCCCTGCAGTCGTGAGTGATGTCGCGGTTGCGCCTGGCGACATTGTTGAAGGCGATCAAGTGCTTGTGGTGATCGAAGCCATGAAGATGCTCCATTCGCTACGAGCGACGGGTGCATCGACTATTGCAGAAGTGCGAGTTGCGCCCGGCGACCAAATCGCGACTGGCGAAGTGCTTGTCATATTCGCCACTGATATGCCCGATGAACCGTCTCAGGAGAACTCCAATGACTAACCGCAACGTCTATATGACTGATGAGCTCGAGGCGATCTATGACCAGGTCGTTGATTTCGTTACGAACGAGGTGAAACCACACGGCGAGCAGTGGGAACACGACGGCAAAGTGCCACGCGATGTCCTGCGCAAGATGGGGTCGCTTGGCATGTTTAGCCTGCGAGTTCCAGAGGAACTTGGTGGGCTTGGCATGGGCTACCTGGCCTCGGCCACCTTCAGTGAAGCGCTTGGTGCATCCACCTTCGCCGGGTTCGAAGTCACAGCGCTGGTGCACACCGATATGGCAGGACCACACCTGATTAACTCGGGCACACCCGAACAGCTGGCCAAGTATGTACCAGGCATGTTGAGTGGCGAGTTCATCGTGTCGATCGGTGTGAGCGAGCCCGATGCAGGGTCCGACGTCGCTGGCATCCGGTCCAAGGCCGTCAAGGACGGCGACGGGTGGCGGATCAATGGCACCAAGACCTTCATTACAAACGGTGTCTACGGCGACATGACGATCGTTGCAGCGAGGACCGACAACGACAACAAGTACGGCATCTCGATGTTCCTCGTGCCTGCTGGTACCGAGGGTTTCAACGTCGCGAAGAAGCTCGATAAGCATGGCTGGCTATGCAGCGACACGGCCGAACTCACGCTCGACAATGTCTTCGTGCCCGATGATCAGCTCTTGGGAACCCCCCATCGTGGGTTCTACGAAACCATGAAAAACTTCCAGAACGAACGCATGGTGTTGATCGGTATGGGTGTCGGCGCTGCCCAAGCTGCGATCGATTTAACCAATGAGTACTGCCAGAACCGCGAAGCATTCGGGGGGCATCTCTACGACCTGGGAGCGATTCGCCAACGTATGGCCATGAACCAGGCCAAGGTCGACGCTGCTCGATCGTCGATGTATCACGCTGCCTGGCTGGGCGACCAAGGTGAGGACAATGTCAAGGCCATGTCAGGCGCCAAGGCGTTCGGCTGTGAGATCGTCAATCAAGTCATGTACGACTGCATGCAGTTCCACGGTGGCATGGGATACATGCGCGAGTCAGCAATCGAGCGCATGTGTCGCGACGCTCGCATCTTGCCGATTGGCGGCGGTGCAACCGAGGTCATGCTGGAAGAAGTCGCCAAGCGCTCCTACGCTGCGGTCTGATGACTTCTCAAGCTCTCACCCCCGGAGCGCTGCCGCGGCTGCGCTCAGTCTTGTTCGCACCTGCGGTACGAGATGATCTCATTCCCAAGCTGACACGCAGCGGCGCTGACGGCGTCGTGATCGATTGCGAAGATGCGACACCAGTCAGCCAGAAAGCCGCCGGACGTTTGAACGCCGTCGAACTCGCCCCCACGATCATGGGCCAGGGCAGTGCGGTGTTCACCCGAGTGAACCCACCAGGTACCCCATGGTTTGCCGATGACATCTCGTTCGGACTTCATCGCGACCTAGCCGGTGTTGTCGTGCCTATGGTCGAGACCCTCGAGGGCCTTGACCAATGTGCCAGGGCGCTCGCCGAAGCTGACCTTGGGCATCTGGGCATCGTGGCTGGCCTGGAAACGGCGCGTGGCGTCGCGGATGCCCGCCACCTTCTTGCTCACAGTCAGGTGATCGGTGGTTACTTCGGTGCCGAGGACTACATCGCAGACTTGGGCGGCGTGCGCACCCAGAACAACGTCGAAGTGCAGTTCGCTCGGGCCTCAATTGCCCAAGCCGGACGGCTGACCGACAAGCCGGTTATCGACCAGATTGTCGCGAACTTCCGCGACAATGACCGCTTGTCGCTCGAAGCCTTCGAGGCGCGAGCGATGGGCTTTGTCGGCAAGCTCTGCATCCATCCAGATCAGGTGGCACTCGCCAATGCTGGGTTCACACCCAGCGACGCCGAGATCGAGCGGGCCGAACGCCTGCTTGCGGCCTATGACATCGGTGTAGCGTCCGGCGTCGCGGCTATTGACTTCGAAGGTTCGATGGTCGACGAACCGCTTGCTGAGCAAGCCCGTCAGATTCTGGCTGCGGCCGGCATCAACCCCCGCAACGGCTGACTATTGAGCACTCCCTTGGGGAGCGCACACTCTGGAGGAGTAGAAATGGCACGAGAGATTATTCCGAAGGGCATGTGGTTCGAGGAGCTGCAACCTGGGTTGGTGGTGCAGCATGCGCTGACCCGAACCGTGACCGAAGCCGACAATGTTGGCTTCACGGTGTCGACGATGAACCCGGCGCCTCTCCACCTCGACGCTGACTATGCATCTACGACACAGTTCGGCAAGGTGCTCGTGAATTCGATGTACACGGTCGCTCTGCTCGTCGGGCTTTCGGTGCACGAGCTCACCCATGGCACCACTGTGGCCAACCTTGGGTTCGACGCGGTGAAATTTCCGGCACCCGTATTCCATGGCGACACGATTCATGCCGACACAGAGGTGCTCGGAGCGCGCGAGTCGAAGTCGCAGCCTGATCGGGGCATCGTCACGTTCGAACATCGAGCGTTCAATCAGGACGACGTACTTGTCTGCACCGCCGTCCGCAACGCTCTCATGTTCAAACGCCCCTAGTCCTGGTCGAGGTGGCCTAGCGCGGTCGAGATCACGGCCGGATGTTCTTGCGGCCCATGCACTCCAACATGGTCAGTGTGCTCGACATCGAACACGACTACCGGTTCATGGATCCGGCACTAGTCGAGTTACTCGGGCAGATCGGGCTTCGGCTGATAGCGGCGATGCCATAGGCCCCACTTGCAAAGCAGCTAGGTGTACTTGGCAGGTGAGAAGGGCTGCGAACATCGAACGGCTACCAAGCTCGGACACCTTTGATGTGAGGCTTAGGCGTTCTTTGGGAGTTCGTTGAACGGCATGTTGCGGTCGTGGCCGGGCTCTTTGGGAAGCCCAAGCACACGTTCGCCGATGATGTTGCGCTGAATCTGGTCGGTGCCGCCGTAGATCGGCGGTGCCTGTGCATTCAGGGCCACATTAACGACGGCCGGATCGGTCATTGACGCGGTCGGGGCCAACATGCCGTCGGCGCCGATGATGGCGAGGCCGATGTCGCGGAACTGGCGATGGTGCTCGCCGTTCCACAACTTGCCAATGTTGGGTTCGGCGCCCGTGCGCTGGTTCTTCACTCGTGCCCGCTGACCATTGAAGCGGTTCACCTGAAGCATCGTGTAGAGCTTCATCAGGTCTTGGCGCATTGTTGGTTCGCTAGTGCGGCCAAGCTTGCGGGCGATCTCGACGTAGCGATCGAACAGCTTCATGCCCACACCGGGAGCGTGGCCTTCAGCGCGGCTTTCCTTGGCCTTCTGAACGACGTCGCCAGCGATTCGGTCGAACGAGTTCATCTTCTTGCCAGGAGCAGCCATGGCCACACCGGTAGAGCCGGTGCCGATCGAGGTGCGCTCGACGGTGAGTGTGGTGTTCGCTACCCGCCAGCCGTCACCCATATCGCCCAGGCGGTCCTGGTTATGGACTACCGCGTTGTCCATGAAAACCTCGCTGAAGAAGGTTCGACCGGTCATCTCTTTGAGAGGCCGGACATCGACCCCGTCTTGGTCCATGTCGATGGCGAAGTACGACATGCCGCGGTGCTTCGGAGCGGTTGGGTCGGTGCGAGCGATGAGCATGCCAAGGTCGGCGACATGACCTTGGGAGGTCCAGACCTTTTGGCCGGTGACGTGCCATTCGTCGCCGTCTTGCACACCCTTGGTCTGCAAGCCAGCCAAGTCAGAGCCTGCGACTGGCTCAGAGAACAGTTGGCACCACGCTTCTTGGCCATTCAAAATCTGTGGGATGTACCGATCGATCTGATCCTCGGTGCCGTGAGCCGCGATTGTTGGTGCAGCCAACATGTAACCAAGCCCAGGTGGCGGGCCCAGGATGTCTTTTGACGCCATCATCCTCATGGCCTGGGTCTCTTGGGCGTTGCCCCAGCCTTTGCCGTAGGCGTTCTCCGGAAGGCTGGGCTTGGCGTAGCCGCTGTCGGCCAGGATCTGCCACCATTCGCCAACGGTCAGTGAAGGGTCCCAGTTTGCAGTGAGCCAGGATTCCAGCTCGGCCATCTCGTCATTTGCCATAGTCGAAAGGGTAAGGCGTGATACCACGCCGTGGAAACCCAAACCGTGATTGGGTTTGCCGCTGGCTAGGTAATGGGGAGGTGTTTAGGCCTCGGAGAGGTCGAGCCCGCAGAGCAACACACTTTTGCCGCTATGGGTCTCGTCTCGGTCATGGAGCTCGATTGAGCTGTCGACAATGGGGGGGGAAGTCGTTGGAGATCGCCGGCCCCAGCATCGGGCAGAGCGCTGAGAACGACTTCGACGATCAGGAGAGCCGCGGCAGCGATCGAGAGTGGGAGGCCCGAAGAGGACGCTCGACAGAAGCCTGCTTGGACACGGTGGCATAGGGTCGTTACCTAGTCCACTCCCAACCTGTCAAGGAACCCCCCATGGTTGCTCCACTCGCGCCCGGCGCCACAATGCCGGCTGTATTCGCCAAGGATCTCGAAGGTAATGATGTCGACATCGTCGCCTCAGTCGCGGGTAACTGGGCGATCATCCAGTTCTACCGCGGCGACTGGTGACCGTATTGCCGTCACCAGTTGGTTGACTTCGCAGTTCACGCCGGTTCATTCATCGATGCCGACATCAAGGTCGTCGCAGCATCGGTTGACTCGATCGATTCAGTCGCTTCCCTCAAAAAGGGCTTGCGAGTTGGTTTCCCCATGTATGCCGAAGTCGATGCCGTAGCCGTGGGCGAGTCCACCGGTGCATTCGTGCAATCCGGCGACCGCACGTTTCTCCACGCGACCGGTTTCGTGGTGAACCCAGAAGGCAAGATTGCCACTGCTGTCTACGCCACTGGTCCGATCGGCCGGCTCACGCCGACTGAGGTTTTGCGCATGGTGCTGTTTGTCCGCAACCAGTAGCGACCGCTCATCATTCTCGAGACTCCAGCAGGCATTGACGCGGCCTGGCTGAATAACGCACTATTTGACTGGCCCGAGATCGTGGGTGTCAATCATGATCTGCTACCTCTCGGGAGCGGTCTCATTAGTCGGCACCTTCGATGAAGGGACGAACGGGGTGCAGCGGTGGCCCATGCTCATTCGACGCGCACTCTGGTACATGTTGTCGACATCAACGCAACTGCAGACCTGTAGATCGGGGCGAGCTCAGTACGGCTTGCGTCGTGTGGCGAGCGCGTGCAGGGCGGCGGTGAACTCGTCAACAGCCACACCATTCGCGAGAGCTTGACGCAAGACCGCCTGCATGCTCGGCGGCGCGAGCCTGGTGGTAGAGGGATCGGTGTCTAGGTTGCTTGGCCAGGGATAGCCGGCTGCGCAGACGGCCACATGGTCAGCTGGTCATGTTGGGCCAGGCCTTGCAGTACAGGGTAGGTCGACGTTGCGATCCCCGCCCAGTCGACCGCTTCCATGGGAATGCCGAACGCCGATGAGACTTGCAGCAAATTACCGATGCGGTCGATGTCGGTCGAACGGTTCTCACCCGCGCCATGATGCAGTCCTGGATTGAAGAAGACCGCATCGCCAGGTTCGAGCTCGAGTTGGACGTGGTGGGCGCGAGATCTGGGTCCGCGATTCCGGGGGCCGTTACGCCCGCATTCGTGCGCCTTTGCTTCGCAAACGCGTGCCGCCCCTAGCCCTTGCCCCGGAACTGGCTCATGTAGAGCTGGTTGTAAAAGCCGTCAAGTGCCAGCAGCTCGTCGTGGGTGCCGGACTCGGTGATCTGCCCGTCTTGCAGCACCAGGATCTTGTCGGCGTCGCGCACGGTCGATAAGCGATGGGCGATGACGAAGCTGGTGCGGCCTTCCATCAGGTTGAGCAGTGCGTCCTGCAGCTGTCGTTCGGTGCGGGTGTCGACCGAGCTTGTTGCTTCGTCCAGAACAAGCAGAGCGGGGTTCGAGAGCGCAGCCCGCGCGATGGCCAGGAGCTGGCGTTGGCCGAGTGACAGGTTGTTGCCGCCCTCGGTGACGATTGTGTCATAACCCTGGGGGAGGGCCCGGATGAAGTGATCAGCGTTGGCCAACCGTGCGGCGTCTTCGACCTCGGTATCGGTTGCGTCGAGGCGTCCGAACTTGATGTTGTTGCGCACAGTGTCGGTGAACAGATAGGTGCGTTGCAGCACGATGCCGAGCTGGTCTCGCAACGAGTCTTTGGTGATGTCTGCGATGTCGTGTCCGTCGACGGTCACCGAGCCGTTACTGATGTCATAGAACCGGTTGAGCACGTTGATGATCGTTGACTTGCCTGCACCGGTTGGGCCGACCAGACCGATTATTTGGCCCGGTTCAGCAACGAAGCTGACGTTTCGCAGAATCGGTTCGCCTTCGACGTACTCAAAGTTGACGTTGTCAAAGACGACACGGCCCTTCACCGGGGGAAGCCCGGGGGCGTCTGGCTTGTTTGCCAGATCTGGTTCTTCGTCCAAAAGCTCGAATACCCGTGTTCCGCCCGCAAGCGCCGAGTAAATCGAAGTGATTGTCCCGGCAATACGGCCGAGCGGTTGCCCGACGCGACCCGCGTATGTGACGAATGAAGCAATCAGGCCGATCGAGACGCCGTGATCACCTACGGCCAGCCATGCGCCGACGCCCACCGCAGCCACCGTGCTCAGGTTCCCGATGCCGAACATAAGCGGCATCATGATCGAGGTCAGGCTCTGAGCGCGGATGCCGTGGGCCCGCGTCGTTTCGTTGACCCCAGCGAATTCGGCTTCGGTCTGTGTTTGCTGATCGAAGGCGATCACGGTGCGTTGGCCACTCAGGCGTTCTTCGGCGATGCCGTTCATACGCCCGATCGAACCTTGATAGGCCCCAAACCGCGGCCCGGATGCTTTGCCGATTCGAGCGACCATAAACATCGACAGTGGTATTGGTAGCAGTACCGCAAGGGTCATGCGCCAGTCGAGCACGAACATGATGACTAGCAGCGAAGCGATCTGTACGAAGGCCCAGAATATCGTCAGCAGGTTTTGGCTGAGTAGCTGGTCAACAGCATCGACGTCATTGGTGACGCGGCTCATCAGATCGCCGGTGCGGTTCTTGTCGAAGAAGCGCATCGACAGCGTCTGCAGACGTGCCGCCAGGTCCTGGCGCATCGCTGCCATGACACGTTGGGCTATTCGTGCGATCAGGCGGCTATAGATCAGTGACGTGACCCACGCCAGCAGATACACGCCGACGAGAACCAGCACGATTGAGCGCAGACCGACCCGGTCTCGTTCGGCAATGAATTCGTCGATCGCCACGCCCTGCAGCCATGGTGCCAGCAGCGCTGCGACCGAGGAGATCACTACGAGCACGCCTGCAATGATCAGGTGGGCCCGCCATGGTGCGAGGTAGCCCAAGATACGACGGAAGGTGCGTCCTGAGTTTTCATCGCGTTTGGCGCTGCCAAGAGGGCCGTCGCTGCCAGGGCCACGACGGGCCGCCAAATCAGCGCTGCCTCTTTTGCTTTGAACGCTCGTCATGACGACTGCCCAACGTCGGCCGACTCGCCGAGCTGACTTCGATAGATGTCTTGATAGATGGCTGACGTTGCCAACAGGTGGTCGTGTGAGCCGTGGGCGACGATGCGGCCTTCGTCGAGCACGATGATCTCATCGGCACCGAGGGCCGTGCTGATGCGTTGGGCGACCAACACCACGGTGGTGCCGTCGAGCTCCTCAAATGCCGTCTGAATATGAGCCTCGGTCTCGAGGTCGATGGCGCTGGTTGAATCATCCAGGATCAAGATGGCTGGCTCGAGCAACAGGGTGCGAGCAATGGCGAGCCGCTGGCGTTGTCCGCCCGACAGGTTTGCTCCCGATTGTTGGATCACCGAGTCGTAACCGTCGGTCATGGCAATGATGAAGTCGTGGGCTTGGGCAGCCTTAGCCGCGGCGATGATTTGTTCGTCGGTGGCGTCTGGCCGGCCGAACCGAAGGTTGTCGGCAACCGAGCCGCTGAAGAGTTCGGGTTGCTGAAGTGCGATCCCAATATTGCGGCGTAGTGAGCTTTTGGTGAGCTCACGCACGTCCATGCCGCCGACACGAACCGTGCCACCTGACGTGTCGTAAAGCCGGGGGATGAGATGCACCAGCGTTGACTTGCCGGAGCCCGTGGCGCCCAGGATGGCGACCGTCGTTCCCGCTTGGATCTTGACGCTGACGTCGTGCAACGCCATGCCCGCGTCCGAGTTGGCGTCACGGCTTGAGTAGCCGAAGCTGACGTTGTCGAACTCGATGTCGCCCGGTGTCGGCTGGTCTGCAAGGTTGATGCCATCAGCAGCGAACGAGATGGCAGGGACGGTTTCCAGGATCTCGTTGATGCGAGCCATGGAAGCTGAGGCTGCCGAGATCATTGGTTGTAGGAATGCGAACATCATCATCGGCATGGAAACCAGGGCCATGTAGCTGATGAATGCAACCAGCTGGCCATCGGTCAACGTGCCGTCGATGACGTTGCCGCCGCCCAGCCACAGCACAGCGGAGATACCCATCGCCGAGATCACGATCAGGGTCGGGAACAGCGATGCTATGAGCTGGTTGACCTTGGTCGCCTGATCGGCCAGATCATCAGCAACCTCATTGAAACGTTCGGTTTCATGGTCTTGGCGAACGAATGCTTTGATGACTTCGGCGCCCTGAATGTTCTCTTGCAGCACCGTGTTCAAGCGATCGATGCGTCGTTGCACCGCATCGTAAAGCACGTTCGATTGGCTGATGGTGTAGCCAACAAGGATGCCGATGACCGGGATCATGACCAGCACGATGACCACTAACGACGCATCGATCAGAACGATGGCACCGAGTGCGCCGATGAACATGATGGGGATCTGCGCAATGAACGACAAGCCCATGGACAAGAGCATGGTGACTTTGGTCATGTCGCTAGATAGTCGGGTCAGGATCTCGCCCGATGTGAGCTCGTCCAGGTTGCCGAACGAGAACGTCTGGGTCTTGGCGTAGACGTCGCGCCGAAGGTCCGTGATGGTGTTGAACGCCAGTCGAACACCCATCAGGCTCGCCACTGCCGACGCAGCCATACCGGCCAGGATCAAGCCGATCATGGTCAACGCAAGTCGAGCTACGAACGAACCGTCGTCTTTAGCGATGCCATCGTCGATGATGCGCGACGTCAGTAGGGGGATCGACAGGTTGATAATGACCGACACGATCATGGCGACAAATGCGCCAGCGCCGTATCGCCAATAGGGCCGCATCCAGGGCCACAGACTTCTGATTGCCTTCACTACATTTAGGCTATTGGACTCGTCCGAGCCTTAGGTGAGGAATGCGACCGCGTCGTGAGCAATCCGGTCGGGGTCTTGCAGCGGTCCGAAATGGCCGAGTCCGTCGTAGGCGGCAATGGTGCCATTGAGCAGCGCATCGACCGTCGGTCCAGCGAATCCTGCAGGGCTCGGTTCCGTCGTCGACTGCCCGTGAGCAATCATTACGCGCAGGTCCAAGCCTCGGATGTCCTCGACGCTGATTCCTGCATTGTTGAACGTGCTGGCCTCGGACTCGGGTGCACACGCCAGGGTGACCGTGCCAGCCTCGGTGTCGTGGAAGCCGTGCTCGACGTATGCAGCGAGCGAGTCGGCTCGCATCATGGCCAATGGCGGACGGCTGGCATAACGGTGGAGAGCTTCTGGCTTCGAGTCGAACTCTCGTCGCCGCTTACCTGCCGCTTCGGCCATCATTGAATTGCGAGGCACAATGTCACGTGGAAACACGATCGGCTCATAGAGCCAGGCGGCCTCGATCACGCCTGGCCGCTTTTTGGCGGCAAGGAGGGTTGCGGCGCCACCCATTGAATGGCCAAACGCCCGCACTGAACTCGCGCCAATATGGTCGATCACTGCCAGCACGTCGTCAGCAAAGCCCGTCCAGGCGAAGTCACTGTTGGCTGGCAGAGTCGAATCGCCATGGCCTGCGAAGTCGGCGCCCCACACATCGAAGTGCTCGGTGAGCGTCGCCATCATGGGTTGATAACAACGAGCATGGAAGCCGGTTGCATGATTGATCAGCAGCGTTGGCCCAGTCCCACCGAAATGGTGGACGGCCAGCGTGACGTCACGTGTCGAAGCAACGTTATGGGTGGTCAGAGTGTGCCCGTTCATCGACGTTGAGGTTAGAGCCGGCCTCGCCTCTACGCAGAATCGTGTGACGGATCCCATTGCGATACACAGCTTTTGAAAACAGCTTTCGTGTCTGATGCAGAGGATGGATAGCCGCCTTTCGGGGGTTGGAAAACGGTTCGCCAAGTGCTTAGAACGAGTGGACCGTCGACAAGATGGTCGTAGCGAATTCGGACTACTCATCATCAGGGGGCAGACTCAACCTGCAGCACAAATCTGGCAGTTGTTACGGTGAGCGGGTGAGTTCTTTGGAGCCAACCGTTCGCACGGTGATGTTTGTGCATGCCCATCCTGACGATGAGACCACGAAGGGTGGCGGCACTGCTGCCTGGTTGGCTTCGCAAGGTGTGCGGACCGTGCTGGTCACATGTACTGACGGTGCCGCAGGTGACGTCACCGACACTGCCCTGCTGGGCGACCGCACGTTGGCCGCGGTTCGTAGTGATGAGCTCGCAGCAGCGGTCGCGATCATGGGGTTCGACGCGGTGCACGAGCTCGGGTATCCGGACTCGGGTAGCGATTCTGAGATTCCCGATGGGTTCGCAACCCGACCCCTCGACCCGATCGTCGCTCGTCTTGCTGCATTGATTGAGGCGGAGCGTCCCGACGTCGTGATCACCTACGAGCCCAGGTACGCGGCCAGTCACCCAGATCATTTACGGTGCCACGACATCTCGGCCGCCGCATTCGCCCAGCAGGCGGTGCTTCCCAGCGGACCCCGCAAGTTGTACGGCAGCAGTTTCTTTTCTCGTCGCAGAGTCCAAGCTATGCACGACTGGATGGTCGACAACGAGCTCGACAGTCCGTACGAGAAGGCCTTGGTCAAACTCCGCGAAGAACGGTTCACGACGCGTATCGCTATAGGCACCCATGCAGCGACGGCTCGCCATGCATTGCGCGAACACCGAACGCAGATAGCACACGATCATCGCTGGTTCTACTCGATCCCCGATGACGCGTTCGCTGATCTCTACCCGTGGGAAGAGTTCGAACTGCTCGCTGTCGCACCAGGCATGGCAATGCCAACCCAACGAGAAACCGACCTCTTCGCCTAACCATCTGTGTCAGACACCAATGACCTGTTGGTGCATCATCTGTGTCTCACACAAAAGCTGTCTGCGGAGTTAGGCGACGATGTTGACCATGCGACCGGGCACGACGATGACCTTTTTTGGTGTGCCGCCGTCGAGGGTGCGGACGACGTTTTCCTCGGCCAGTGCTGCGGCTTGGATTGTGTCGTTGTCGGCATCGGCGGCGACCGTGATGCGGCCACGCACCTTGCCGTTGACCTGGATCGGATACTCGACCTGATCGTCGACGAGCATGGCAGGGTCTGCTGTAGGGAACGGCGTGTAGGTCACGGTGTGGTCATGGCCCAGCAGCTGCCACATCTCTTCGCTGACGTGAGGTGCCAGAGGTGCCAACATTAGGACCATGGACTCCATGATTTCGCGTGGAGCTGCATCGAGCTTGGTGACCTCGTTGTTCAGCTCGACCAGCTTGGCGATGGCGGTATTAAAGCGCAGGTTCGCCATCTCGGTGCTGACTGCGTCGATCGTCTTGTGTAATGAGCGCAACGTGGCTTCGTCGGCAGGGGCCTCGCTGACGACTACCTGACCGGTGTCTTCGTCTACGACATTGCGCCACAGGCGCTGCAAAAAGCGATACATGCCGACAACGTCGCGGGTCTCCCATGGACGTGATTGGTCGAGGGGGCCCATGGCCATCTCGTACAAACGCAAGGTGTCGGCGCCGTAGCTGTCGTACATCTCGTCGGGCGAGACGGCGTTCTTTTTACTCTTGCCCATCTTGCCGGTTTCGAGCGAGACGGGCTCGCCCTCGAACGTGAAACTGCCGTCGTCCTGTTTCTCTACGTCGATGGCGTCGACGTAGATCTCTCGTTCGTCCTTGAACGCGTCGGCCAGGATGTAGCCCTGGTTGTAGAGCCGGGCGTAGGGCTCTTTGGAGCTGACATGGCCTAGGTCGAACAAGACCTTGTGCCAGAAGCGGGCGTACAGCAGGTGCAGCACCGCATGCTCAACGCCGCCTACGTAGAGGTCGACGCCACCAGGATGATCAGGACGCTGATCGGTTTGGGGTCCCATCCAGTACTCCTCGACCTGACGGTCGATGAAACGTTCGCTGTTGGTCGGATCCAAATAGCGCATCTCGTACCAACACGAGCCAGCCCACTGAGGCATCACATTGGTGTCGCGCCGGTACATCTGTGGTCCGTCACCAATGTCGAGTTCGACGTTGACCCAGTCGGTCAGTCGCCCCAGCGGACTCTCAGGTTCGGTGTTGGCATCGTCGGGGTCGAAGGTGTTAGGAGCGAAGCTCTCGGTCTCAGGTAGCACGACGGGCAGCATGTCTTCAGGAACGGTGTGGGGATTGCCGTCGGCGTCGTAGACGATCGGGAACGGCTCGCCCCAGTAACGCTGGCGGCTGAACAGCCAGTCGCGCAACTTGTAGTTGATAGTGGCATGGCCGTGCCCGTTGGCTGCGAGCCATTCGTTTGTCTGAACAACACCCGATGCGACATCGGCAGTGCCGTTGAGGTCTAGTGAGTCATTCGCCGACTGCACGTAGGGGGCGTCGCCCACATAGGCGACCGGCCAGGTGTTCGTATCGAGCGAGGCGTCGATGCCGTGCTCGTCGAACCATGCTGCTGGCGGCTGCTGGATAGCGGGGATCGGTAGACCGAACTTGCGAGCGAACTCGAAGTCTCGCTGATCACCACACGGCACCGCCATGATGGCACCGGTGCCGTAGCCCATCAGGACATAGTCCGCGATCCATACGGGAACGGGTTCACCCGTCACCGGGTTCCTGGCGGTCGCTCCGATGGAAACACCGGTCTTTTCGCGGGTGTCGTCTTGGCGATCGATGTCGTTCTTGGCCGCGGCAGCTTCGCGGTAGGAAGCAACGGCATCGGCCTGTTCAGCGCTGGTGAGTTCGTCGACCAAGGGGTGCTCGGGCGCTAGGACCATGAAGGTCGCGCCGAACAATGTGTCGGGTCGGGTGGTGAACACCGTGATCGGCCCAGCAGCGCTTGCGAAGTTGACGGCGGCACCTTCGGAGCGGCCGATCCAGTTGCGCTGCATGGCCTTGATGGCATCGGTCCAGTCGAGCACTTCGAGATCGTCGATCAGACGGTCGGCGTACTTGGTGATCCGCATCATCCACTGGCGCATGTTGCGCTTGAAGACGGGGAAGTTGCCGCGATCGCTGCGGTTGTCAGCGGTGACTTCTTCGTTCGCCACGACGGTGCCCAAACCAGGACACCAGTTCACAGGTGCGTCGGATACATAGGCCAGGCGGTGGCCGTCGATGACTTCGGCTTGCTGGGGGGCGGTCAACTCTGCCCAAGCCGCACCAGCATGGTCGCCGTCAACGGCGCGTTCACCTGACTCGAACTGGGCGATCAGCTCAGCGATCGGGCGCGCTTTGTCGGCATCATCGTCGTACCAGGACTCGAAGATCTCGCGGAAGATCCATTGGGTCCAGCGGTAGTACTCGGGGTCGGTTGTCGAGATGCTGCGGCGACGGTCATGGCTCAGGCCCAACCGGTGCAGTTGGCGACGCATGTTGGCGATAGCAGCGTCTGTGCTGATCGAAGGATGTTCGCCGGTCGCAACAGCGTGTTGCTCGGCCGGCAGGCCAAACGCGTCGAAGCCCATCGTGTAACAGACGTTGCGACCCAGCATGCGCTGGTAGCGGCTGTATACGTCGGTACCAATGAACCCCAGCGGGTGTCCCACGTGCAGGCCACTGCCCGATGGGTAGGGGAACATGTCCAGCACGAACAACTTCTCGCCGCGGCCAGCGAGTGCCTCGGGATCGCCAAGGGGGCCCGCCGGGTTCGGCGTTTCGAAGGTCTTATTCTGGTCCCAGGTTGCTTGCCAGCGCAGTTCGATATCTTGCGCAAGCGCGGCGTTGTAGCGCCAGGTCGGGATCTCGGGTGCTGCTGTGTCGGGAGCTGCGTCTGCCATGGCGCACAAGCTTAGGACGGACGCTGCTGACTGATGCCGCTGTATGCGGATCGGTGGTGAGATACGGCGATGGGTCGCAGCTGCTGCGTATGCAATGTAGTACTCGGCAGTGTCTGTGAATACGGGAGGTTGTGTCCCGTGCACGGCTCTTAGATCGGTGCCTCTAACCCATGGAGGAGTTGGGTGCGTTGGGGCGGGGTCAGGTGGCGCCGAGCCCCAAAATCGTCAGAGACATGAGCGGCCCAATTACGAAATGACCGACGTCGTTCGTGAGCAGGTCGCCCAGGCGTTCCTGCTGTACCCGAATGGTGAACACAATCCAGTCGTCGGCGAGCCGCCGCAACGTCTGGCGTTCGCTTCGTATGAACACGTCTTCGAGCACCGAGTTGCTGTCGATGATCGTCTCGATGGGTGGCCGGTCAGGTTGGAACAAGGTCGTATCGGTCATCAGGAACCAATTGCGGCGCCAGACCGGCCGGTCGCTCAGTCGATCAAACATCTGATCGACCTTGCCGGTGATCAGCGGGTCGTAGCCGCGAACGGGGCCGTGCACGAACGCGATGTGGTGGCCCACCTTGTCCTGCAAATGCCAACGGGTGGGGAAGCACAGGCAACTCGCATCCAGGTGCCAACCCGACGCACGCCGTTGCAGCAAGCACAGATCTTCTTGCACCGAACGGGCTGCCTCCTCGATCGGGTGCAGCTTGCCGTTGATCGGGGTGCCGATGAGTTGAGCTAGTTGTGTTGCGGCTTCGACCGAGTAGTCGGTTGTGTGTAGCACCTGGTCGCGTCGCGTCGACAGCAGGTCGGCCTTGATCCCAAGTTCGACATCGTGCCGGTCGTCGGCGACGAGCCATGGCCGATCGCCTAATGCCCGCGTTCCCATGGCAACGGGGTGTGCCTCGGGGTCGAGCGCCAACTCATCGAACCACTCGATCGCTTCTGAGGAGTCTGATGCACCTATGTCACACATAGCGCTCCTAATTTGCTTTCTGTGGTGGCTGTGGACGAGTGATTTCGGACCGGGGGATGCGTGCTATTGGGTGAACTTCACCTGGCCACCGCCGTCGAGCACGATTGCCTGACCGGTGATCCAACGGCCGCTATCGGCGGCCAACCAGACCGCTGCTGCGGCCATGTCTTCGACCTCGCCCAGGCGCTTGAGTGGATACATCTGTGCGACTTGCTCACCTTTTTCGCCTTCCCACAGAAACTTTGACAGGTCGGTTTTAACCAGCCCAGGGCACAACGCGTTCACGCGGACCTGCGGACCAAGCTCGGCGCCGAGCTGCTTCGTGAGGTGAATGAGTGCTGCCTTTGAGATGTCATAGACGCCAATGTGGGGATGCGTACTGAAACCGCCAACAGAGCTGATGTTGATGATCGAGCCGCCCTCATTGTTTTTCATGTGTTTGTGCCAGCACAGCTGACTGAACACGAGCGGGGCGGTCAGGTTGACCTCGAACGTCTTGTTCCAACGCGGAAGATCAGCGTCGATAACCGGACCGCTATAGGGTCCGGTTCCGGCGTTATTGACCAGGATGTCGACACCACCTAAGCGTTCAATGCACGCATCGACGATGCGCTCGGCGTCCTCGGGATTGCCAACATGGCCTGCTTCCCATAGGCAACCGATCTCGTTGGCTGTTTCTTCGCACGATTCTGCCTTGCGGCTCGTAATCATGACTTCGGCGCCTGAATCGACAAAGGCCTTAGCGATGGCCTTGCCGATGCCGCGGGAACCCCCGGTCACGAGTGCTGTCTTGCCGTCTAGTCGAAGATCCATGTTGTGACCTTAGTTTCGCTCGGGCGGGTGCTGTTTTTTCCCAAGGTGGGTGAGTATGACAAGGCTGCTGGTGGTAGTTCGACAGCACTCTTTGTTGGCGTTGGGCTCGCTGCGCTAGTGGCCGCGACGTCAGTGTTGTACGTGACGCGGCGCCATGAACGCGTTGCCGACCTCGAAGCTGGTGAAAAGGGATCTGCACGACCTGCAGACGATCGATAGGCTCCTGCGATGCTGATTCGTCCGCACGATGCAACCTCAGACGAGGCGCAATGGCGCCCATTTGTCCACCAACAAGGGTTCGGTCACTTCGCGGTGAACGGCAATGGGAACGTGCCAGTTCTGGTGCCGACTCAGTTTGTCTTGCTCGATGATCAGGTTGTTTTCCATCTCGCCAAACCGAACCCGGTGTTCGCCGCGCTTGAAGCAACACCGCATGCAGTCCTGAGCGTGGCTGGTGACTGGGCGTACATTCCAGGAGCGTGGAAGGCCATCGACGACGAAGACCCATCGCTGGGTATTCCTACGACGTACTACGGCGCTGTGCAGTTGAGCGGCTCGGTCACCGTGACCGACGAGCCCGACGAGATCGCTGCGATCCTTCGGACCCAGTTAGCTGATCTTGAACCCGACGGCGGACTCCAAGATCCGGCGGTACACCTCAAACAGTTCAAGGCAATCCGAGGTCTGCGAATGACGTTGGACGATGTGCGCGCCAAGTTTAAGTACGGCGGCAATGCCGATGGTGACCATCGTGCTGCTGCAGCTGAACGCTTGCGAGCTCGCGGGGGACCTGGCGACCTCGCTGCAGCCGACCGAGTACCCCGCGACTGACAAAGCACCGCCGGCATTCTTCAACACCCTGCTCGGGGGGCGCGGGTCACATAACCTGCCGGTATGGCAGACCGGCACATCATCCATATCGATCGACCCGTCGAGCAGGCCGACGTCGACTACATCGACGGGCGAGCCGATCTCATTGGTCCTGATGATGCGACACTCGGCGACGCTCCGGCGGCCGTCATTGGCATTGGTGACACCTGGGATGCAGACAGGTTCGCTCGGTTCCCGAACTTGCGGGTCGTCTCGCGGGCAGGGATCGGTTACGACAACGTCGACTGCGTCGCGGCGAGCGCCGCCGGTGTGGTCGTCTGCAACGGACCAGATTCCCCAACGGTCTCTACCGCCGAGCACACGATGGCACTGATGCTGGCTGTAACTAAGGAACTGCCGTCGAAGACGAAACGAGCGCTCGACGGTCTTGCTGGTCCTGGGACAGCAACCTCACTTGAACTCGACGGCGCGACGCTCGGTCTGGTTGGCCTTGGCCGGATTGCACGGCGTGTCGCCGTTGTGGGCCAAGCGTTGGGTATGGAGGTCGTTGCCTGTGACCCGTTTTTGGACTCGTCGCCTGTGCCAGGCGTGGCGCTGGCACCACTCAGCCAGGTGATTGCGCAGGCGCATGTGCTTTCGCTGCACGCGCCGTCAACGGCCGAAACCCGGCACATGATGAACGATGCGAGCTTGGCTTCGATGCGGCCTGGTTCGTTTCTGATCAACTGCGCACGTGGCCCGCTGATCGATCATGATGCGTTGGTGCGAGCTCTAGATACTGGCCATCTGGCCGGTGCTGGGCTCGACGTGACCGACCCTGAACCCTTACCTGTCGGCCACGCTCTGCTCGGTCGCGACGACGTGGTCGTCACGCCTCACATCGCGTCATCGACGGCCGTTGGACGCCGGCGGCTTTACGAACACGCCTTTGAGAACGCTTTGGCTGTGCTGGATGGGAGGCCCGCATCGGTCGTCAATCCGACGTGAATCCAGCAGTGCCTGCATGCACCGGGGTCTGGGTGCACGCTGGTCTCGGGCGCTTTAGGTGCTAAACCATGGCCATGGATTCTCTACGTGACCTGTGGCGTGCTGGCGAAACAACCCTTGGCCTGTGGGCCGGTATACCGAGCTCGATGGCAGCCGAATCGCTTGCCCGTTCAGGTGTGGCCTATGTGTGTTGCGATAACCAGCATGGGCTGATCGATTACCAAGCGAGCGTTGGCATGATCCAGGGAATCCTGGTTGGCGGAAGCAATCCCATCGCCCGAGCCCCGTGGAACGAACCCGGCATCATCGGCAAACTGCTCGACGCCGGCGCCCAAGGTGTCATTGTGCCCATGGTCAATAGCGCGGAGGAAGCCCAGGCTGCGGTCGACGCCTGCTGTTACCCGCCACGCGGAGCCCGTAGCTGGGGGCCGTCTGGCGCTGCGCCGCGGCTCGATGACTATTTCACTGCGTCTGTTGATCAGGTGGCGACGATCGTCATGGTCGAGACGGTCCAGGCGCTGAACAATGTCGATGCAATCGTCAACACGCCCGGCGTCGATGCTGTCTACGTGGGTCCAGCTGACTTGTCGATCAGCCTTGGCCTTCCGCCCGGCAACAACGACGATGATGCCGAGTTCACCGAAGCGCTGCACACCATCGTTGCTGCGTGCCAGAACGCTGGCGTCGTACCTGGGATTCACTCCAGTGGATCGCTGACACCGCTGCGGCTCGAACAGGGTTTCCGGATGATCACGGTGACTGCTGACAATGTCGCAATGAACGTTGGCGTCCAGGCAGAACTCGCACGAGCCCGAGGCGAAGGCGCCGAGGGCTCCAACTCGATGTACTGAGGGTCGGAGTACTAGAGGCCCGTGTACTAGCGGTCGGCGAAACTGTCGCACCGATAGGCCAAGATGGGGGCGTGGCAACAAGGCGTTACGGCACGATCGTGCGACATCTCACCGACGAACCAACCGCGGCAGTCGAGTTGGCGCAGCGGCTTAACAACGATGTGCTGGTGCACCTTGCGGCTGCCTTGGCCGACGAGACGCGGCGCCGAGCTCTTGAAGATGGCGACCAGCAAGCCGTCATCGATCAGGCCTTCGACCATGCCTTTGGCCGAGATGGCATGGGCGTGTTGCCCTACATCGAGGGGCCGTTCATTGTTTGTCCCGGCGCCATGGTGTCCAAGAGCAGGGCCAATCACACCTGCCGATTCGTATCGGTGAACGATGTCTGGATCTGGGAGAGCTACGAGCTCATCCATGAAGAGAAGCGGTCGTCACCTGGGACCGACGATGGTTTCCGGGCCGTAGCGCTGCTGCCCCCGGTAGAGGGCATGGAGCTCGATGTGGTGAGCGGTCGGCTGCGCTCAGGGCAACATCAGGTCAATCTTGTTGTTTCGTTCGTGATGCGCAAGGGTGACCTGGTCGAAGTAAGCCAGCGCAACGTGGCTGCCATGCGATCACACGCCAGCTGACAGGCTTGTCAACATCTAGCCCTGTCCATACGCAGGATCACTCACGGTCCTGAACGGAGCCCACATGAGCGAGCCAACCATCATTGTCGAGCACCGGGGAACGGTCACGGTCGTGACCATTAATCGGCCCGCGGTGCGTAACGCTGTCGACGGGCCGACAGCCCAACTGCTCTACGAGGCTTTCCTGGCGTTCGATGCCGACGAGTCACAACACGTCGCAGTCCTGACCGGAGCGAACAACATGTTTTGTGCCGGGGCGGATCTCAAGGGTGTCGCAGACGGGCGCGGCAACCGCATGAAAAACGAAGGTGCCGACGACATCGTTGGTTCGTTAGGTCCGATGGGGCCAACACGGCTTCAACTCGGCAAGCCGGTGATCGCAGCTGTCGAGGGTTATGCCGTGGCTGGCGGCCTCGAACTGGCGGTGTGGTGTGACCTGCGGGTGTGCGCAGACGATGCCTTGTTCGGTGTGTTCTGTCGGCGGTGGGGTGTTCCGCTGGTCGACGGCGGCACGATTCGGCTGCCGCGCCTTATCGGCCAGTCTCGAGCTATGGACCTGATCCTGACTGGACGCGAGGTCGCCGCCAGTGAAGCCATGGCAATGGGTCTAGCCAACCGGGTTGTGTCATCAGGCTCAGCGCTCGGTCAGGCGCTTGTGCTGGCCAACCAACTTGCGGCGCTACCCCAACATTGCTTGCGAAGCGACCGGTTGTCTGCGCTTGACCAATGGTCACTCGATGAAGGGGCTGCGTTGGAACATGAGATCAACCTTGGGCTGGCCACTGTTCGTACGGGTGAAACCCAGGCAGGTGCCGCCCGTTTTCGAGATGGAGCGGGGCGCCATGGCGCACCGACCACCTAAGTGCCTAAACAGCTGATGGCGGACTACCCGTAACCGAGGCGTTGGTGGTCGCACGGTAGGTAGCGACAGCGGCTTCGATCATGGCTCGTACGACTCGTCCATCGTTGTGCGAACCAGCAGTCAGTTCAACAACCGGAGTGCCTCGGACCTCGGTCAGTGACCCGATCAGGCAGCCGGCCATCGTGACCCGATACGAGCAGTAGGCACAGCAGAGTGGTCTTGCCCGCGCCACTTGAGCCGGTGATGACCGTTAGAGAGCTACCAGGGATCGAACCTGTGAGGGCCCGCAGCGTGAGTGATTCACCCTCGTTGTAGGTGAAGCTCGCATTGTCGAGCGTGATGTTGCCCTGGTCGACCGTCAGGTCTGGACCGTCGTGGCGCTGGTCGATCATCGGCGCATCGAACACGTCAACGAGCTACAGCGGGTCGACCTGGTCCTGGCTCAGGGCTGGTTCGAGCAGCCGGAGGGCATCGTGATCAGCCACGACGGTGACCGGCTCTATGTGGTCGGCGAGGCTCCCGGTCCTGGGCAATTCTCATTGGGCTTCTGGTTGCTCAGCTAGTGCCGTGTCTGGCAACGAAGCGAGCGCTGATCCGGCCCAGAGCGACAACGCAAAGGTTGTCTGACGCGGCACGAGCAGGATGCTGAAGAAGGCTGTGAGTCGTCGGTTTCCCTCGTGCGAATTGCGTAGGGGTCGAGGGCAGCGTCCGGCGGTAAGGGCCAGGTCGCCAGTACTTCGGCTGCGTTGCCAGGTAGTGTCGGCGCAGTCGTTTCCAGGCCACTCGACTTCAGATCAGGTGACACTTTATGAGCCAAAACCCACTGAACTGTGTGCAGGCTGTGCACGCATTCGACGACGTAATCATCATCGCTGCGATGTCAGACAGGCTGGTTGAGCGCGGCCGCACCGGCCCGGTCATAGCCGTGGCTGACGATGGGCCGATCCTTGACCGCTATCTGGGTCTCGTCGGCCGCCAGGTTTAGTCGGGCAGTATTCACTGATATGTGGTGGCGACTTCTGGCAGTGGTTTGTGGGTTGGGTATCGCTGTGGTGGCGGTACAACCCGGGCCAGTCACCGATGCGGATGAGCGGGCGGTGGTCATCGCAGCCTTGCCATGTCGACCGAGCCTGCAGACCACATCGTCGGGATTCGTCATTCAGGACGAGCTCGTAGTCACCGTGGCCCATGCCATCTATAACTCGCGGGACTTTGCGGTCCGTGACGCATCGGGCCGCTGGCACCGGCCCGAGATTGTTCACATGGATCTGGACCTGGATCTAGCGGTGCTACGAATTCCGTGGCTGACAGCAGCGCCGATGACAGCTAGCGGTGCGTCCAGCGGCGATCCCGTGCGGATGGTCCAGGGCGCAGCTAGCGGAACGAGCGAAGGCGCTGTGCTGCGAAAGGTGCGTTTGACGACCGAGTCCATTGGTGATCTGACTCGTAAGACGGAGCGCAGCGGATACGAGTTAACTGTTGCGATCAACGGTGGTGACAGTGGCGCAGCCGTCGTCGATGCTGACGACAACCTGATCGGGGTCGTGTTCGCCCGTTCGACACGTCGCGAAGCATCCTGGGTGACCTCGGCCAGCGAAGTCCTGGGTGCGCTGCATCAACGAGGTGTCCCGCACTGGGAGTGCGAGAACCCGTCTGACGTGGAGCTGATTCTCGAGACGCGAAAGCTGGATGATCAGCCCAAAGAGTTGGCTGTCACGCAACCAGCATGAGCGCTACCGGAAGGGTTAGCAGCGAAGCGATAGTGACCACGACGACATCGTTCGTCGTGCGGTCAGCCTCAAGGTCGTGTTCTAGGGCCAACACCATGCAAAAGACCGCTGGTGGCATCGCGGCCTGAAGGATGATGACACCGCGGTCGTCACCGGTCAGCCCAAACGCTTCGGCCACCGCCCAACCGATGATCGGCGCAACGACCAGTTTGGCGATGGTGACCACGCCAGTCGACCTCAGAAAGCGCAAGCTGCCGGTCGTGGCAAGCTGAAGCCCAAGCGTGACCAGCATCACCGGGATCAGACCCTGGGCGATTGTGGACACGGCGCGATCGATAACGGTCGGGGTATCTAGGTTCACGAGATTGAATAAGAAGCCGACGATTGCGGCGGCGATCATTGGCGAGACGAGCGCGTCGAAGGCTGCCTTCAGACCCGACTGTGTCTGTCGCGTGCCAAGCCAGACAGACAACAAGGTGCCGAAGAACATGATCGTGACCATCAACACACCGGCGCGATCTAGAGCGTCTTCGCCGAGAGCGAACACGCAGATGGCCAAGCCAGCATTCCCGACATTGCCGTAGGCGCTGGACATGACCGTCGCGCTCATGGCGCTGCCGCGCAGACCAAACATGGGTGACAGAGCAGCGCCGGCTATGGCAGCCGCGGCAACACTTGCGGCACCTGCTGCTACCAGCTTGGCTGCAGTCTCTGCTTCCAACGTGGTGGTGGAGAAGATGTTGAACACGAACGCCGGCCCCAGAACCCAATAGGCCAATTTGGAGAGTGTTGATGTATCAAGCCCCAAGCGCGGCGCTACGAGCGCACCAATCGCCACGATCACGACCACGGGGCCGAGCACGTCGACCAGAAGTTGCACGGTGTCCACTGGGAGGGCCCTCCAGCCGAACGGTTCGGTCATGAGCATAGGACCAGAAAACGAATGACCTAAACTTGGCGTTGATCGTCTACCAGCGCGCTGATGAATGCTGATCGGGGTATGCGTTTTTCGGCACCCTGCTAGCTTTAGCTCGTGGACCAAGGTGTTGCTACAGCGCTACATACTGATCATTACGAACTCACCATGGTGGCGTCGGCTCTTGAGTCCGGTGTCGCTGGTCGAGATTCGGTCTTCGAGGTGTTTACTCGCCGCCTGCCTGCTGGGCGTGCTTATGGCGTAGTGGCAGGCATGAACCGCCTGATCGAGGCGATCGGGAACTTCCGTTTCAGCGACGAGGTCATCGAACATCTCGTGACTGCTGGGGTGGTGTCAGCGGGCCCTATGACCGAATGGCTGGCCAACTATCACTTCCGTGGTGATGTGACCGGCTACGCCGATGGCGAACTGTTCTTCCCCTACAGCCCGGTGCTAACTGTCGAAGGGAGCTTCGCAGAGTGCGTCGTGCTTGAGACTGTCCTGCTTTCAGTATTGAATCATGACTGCGCCGTGGCCAGCGCTGCAGCCCGGGTTACAGATGCGGCCAATGGGCGTCGCCTTATCGACGGCGGCAGTCGTCGTACCGATCCTGACGCGGCGATTGCGTCAGCCCGCGCCGCTCATATTGGAGGCTTCGACACCACGTCAAACCTCGAGGCAGGACGCCGTTATGGCATCCCTACTGGCGGGACGACTGCGCACGCTTTTGTGCTGGCGCACGCAACTGAGACACTCGCTTTTGAAGCCCAGTTAGGGGCTATGGGAGCTGACTCGACGTATCTCGTTGACACCTTCGATATCGAACAGGGCATTCGCAACGCAGTGCGGGTCGTCGGCCATGATATTGGTGGCGTGCGCATTGACTCGGGTGATCTCCTCGAGGGCGCTCGGCGGGCGCGAAAGCTGCTCGACGAATTGGGAGCCACTGGCTGTCGTATCGTCGTGTCCAGCGATCTCGATGAGTACCGCGTGACCGAACTCGAGGCTGCCAAGGCGCCGATCGATGCTTACCTTGTCGGCACGCAGCTTGTCACTGGTTCGGGCTATCCGACTGCATCTATGGTCTACAAGCTTGTCTCGATCGCCGACTCTGACAATCCGGATCAGAAAATGCGGGCTGTGGGCAAACTTTCTCCGGGTAAGCGCACGATCGGTGGTCGAAAGAACGTGCATCGTACCCTCGACGCCAACGGCTACTGGGACTCTGAAGTGCTGTCGGTACTTCCCCTCGATCTCAGTGAAACGGCCCATCGCCCGCAGGTGCCGTTGATTCGTTCAGGTGGGGTCGAGGCATCGTTCGAGTTGCAGCACGCTCGCGACCGGTGCTTGGATCGCCGGAATCGGCTACGTCCTGAGTTCCGGCGGGTCGATCCCGAGAACACAGCTGCGGTGCCAACCACATGGGTTGGTATCGAACTCGATGAGGAGATGAATCTGCGGTGAGTCGTGCGCTCGTGATCGTCGATGTGCAGAACGATTTCTGCGAGGGCGGTTCTATGGGTGTCGATGGTGGTGCTGCTGTGGCCGCGTCGATCACCGAGCTTCTTGCTGATCCGGCGAACCAGGACCGTTGGTCCGCCAAGGTTCTCACTCGTGACTGGCACATCGACCCTGGTAACCATTGGGCAGCACCAGACGTCGCCCCAAACTTCGTCGACACCTGGCCGATTCACTGCCGAGCCGAAACACACGGAGCGGCGTTTCACCGGAACTTGCGGGTGGCCCCAGACGAGATCTTTAGCAAGGGCCTCTATGCCGCTTGTTACAGCGGCTTCGAGGGTCGAGCCGATTCTGATCAGACATCGCTGCATGACTGGCTGAAAGGGCGAGGCATAGCTGAAGTTGAGATCGTTGGAATTGCTACTGATCACTGCGTGCGTGCGACGGCGCTCGACGCGATCTCTGCAGGATTGACGACGATGGTGCTGCTCGATGAGTGCGCTGGGGTGGCTGCTGACACGACCGCCACGGCGTTGGCCGCCATGTCAAGCGCCGGCGTGATCCTCGTCGGCTAGGACTCTAAGGCATTGTTGCCGTGACCGAACCGCCTCGGTTGCCATGAGAGGCCATGCGTTCATTCAGAACGTCAGGCGAAGGCACTACGAACGCGGCGCCGACACCAACAAACAAGGTCCCCAATTGACCGCGAACCAAGACACGCTCGATCAACGCCACGGTGGCACCGTGCGCTGCTAGACGACGGGGTGGAAGTTGGCCAGGACATCGTTGCCAGACATGATCGATGGCATGAGGCCCAGCTGGGCAGGCACGAGTTGCTCGATGAAGAATGTGGCGGTCACGAGCTTTTGTGACAGGAACTCGGCTCGGTCGCCGGTGGCCCCATCGGCAAGTTCGGCCCGGGCTATTGCAGCGCCCTTGGCCATGAGTCCGCCAGCGACCACGGTCGACAGCAGTCGTAGGTATGGCGTTGCGCCAGCGAGCGCGGCATCTCCACGGTTCGAGAGCAACCAAGCGCTGGACTCGCGACAGGCTGACACGCCCTCGACGAGGGGCTTGGTCAATGAGGCCAGTTCACCACTAAGGGCTTCGGCATAGGCCTGGGTCTGATCGAGTAGCTCGCCAACAGCGGCGCCGTCTCGCATAGGGAGCTTGCGGCCGATCAGGTCGATGGCTTGGATGCCGTTGGTGCCCTCGTAGATCCCGCCAATACGAATATCGCGGTAGTGCTGGGCAGCACCCGTCTCCTCGATGAATCCCATACCGCCATGAACCTGCACACCAATCGACGTGAGTTCGTTGCCTAGGTCTGTGCACCAAGCCTTGGACAGCGGTGTGAGTAACTCGGCAAGTTCCTGACCGGCGGCGCGCACCAGGTCGTCATCGGCGTGATGCGCGTCGTCCATGGCCTTGGCGTTTAGGTAACACAGGGAACGCATGGCCTCGATATAGGCCTTCATGGTGATGAGCATGCGACGCACATCGGGGTGTTCCATAATCGGTGCGGCCTCGCCCTTGGGCAGGTCTGGGCGACC
>Ga0307985_10000264_pt1 | contig 31348 bp, 45 predicted proteins | sample EllFjometageno80_FD_203155 | JGI IMG/M metagenome (GOLD analysis project Ga0307985, IMG submission 203155) | Marine microbial communities from Ellis Fjord, Antarctic Ocean - #80 | ecosystem: Environmental > Aquatic > Marine > Unclassified | place: Southern Ocean | collected 2014-10-09 | reverse complement strand
AGCTATTCACTGTCTACAGATTCAATTGGAGCTGTTGGATAGCGTAAGTGAGACTGCATTGCAACCACAGTATAGTTCAACACAAGCAATAGATGGAAACAAATGATATGATTACTAAGCTATATACGGGTGACGACTGCCCAGCGTGTAAGGGTCTCAAGAAGCGACTAGCTAAGCTAGACCTAAGCAGCTATGAGGAGTGTGACATTAGTATCCCTGAGAATAGGGATGCGCTAATGGCACTTGGCTTGCGAAGTATACCAGTGTTAGCAAGCTACAATAACAACGGTGTCATGATGGATACTATGGTAGGCAATGTGGCTAGTGATACACACTTAAAGGAGTTCTTTGCCTTATGACACTTGTTGAGCTACACGCTATGAAGCGTACATTAGACAGTAACAACATACCTATTGAGGGACGTTTTGTTCGAATGACGCTCACTGAATATGATTTACTAGTGGAGGATATGGAGGAAGAGTACAAAACTCTAGGTGAAGAGGATACAGCTTTCCTAGGCTTTACCATTGAACTAATAGGAGACTAAGGACATGATGATCATAGAGCACCTACAGCAGATAATGGAAGGTTTTGACTGTGACCTTAACACAGCAATGCAGTTGTATAAACGTGGTACAGTTTGGGAAGACTAAGTGGACGTAAGTGACACTCATATGTGTCATAAGTGTCCAAATGTATAAAATAGGTTACTAAAGTGCATAAAAAGGTGTACAATGTACACTATTTGGTACATTAAAGTGTAGTAGAGGAGATAAACAATGCCAGCAACATTAGTAGCAGCAATCTTTGTGGTACTCAGCGGTATAGTACTAGCAGCACATTATTGGCTCATGCCTACAGTGTATGCGGTTGGTGCTTTTATTACACTGGTGTCCATAGCACGAATACTAACTTATATGACAGGTGACGGCTAATGAACAATCAATGTGACGGATGTATCAGGGGTATCCCTGTAGTCAATGGGGTACATAGAGATGCTCAATACTTTGGTATGGTGTGTAGTAAAGCTAGGTATACAGAAGAGGAACCTAAGATGAGTAGACTATTACGTAATGCAATAAAGACCCCTGATGGAACCATATTAGAGTCACAGCATAGGCACGACTTCAAAGAGTATGAGGACGAGAATGGTTGGATATACATCATTGACGGAGGATTGGATTACTCAAGGCGAATGTCTAACAGGAATGCACCCGCAACTGAACTAAGCCTTACTGAAGAGGAACCACACTCAGTACTACGTCATGCAGTAACGTGGGGAACCTATGGTAAAGAAGGTGATCAACCTCTATCACGAGTAACCATAGCTGATATGGATACTAAACATCTTGAGGCTGTACTGGATACTCAGATGGGTATGTACCCACAGGTAAGAGACCTTATGAAAGCTGAATTGGAGTATAGAGCAGATGAGTAAATTCACAGCAAAAGAAGTACGGGAAATCGCCTCAGACTTCTCAAAATATAGCCAGCAGTGTTATATCAATGGGGTACTTCCTGAAATTGATCTATGGATGGTTGAGCGATACAAACCAGTCAAGAAGATCATCGACATGACTCACTTTATCGAGAGTGGGATTGATTGTGAGTTTCGAGATGACGATGCACACGAATGGGTCATAGCCTCCCTATGGAATATCGAGCTACTTCCTGAGTGGCTTTATTACGGCCCCGAGGACTTTAAGGGTGTGCGATATTGCCGACCACGTATGAACCACAAGATGTTCCACGATGGTGGTGAGTGTCCATTGCCCGAAGGGTTTGAGGTTAAGGTTTACTACCGTGATAGAGGTAATCACACAAGCAGTGAATATATAGGGCACTGTTGGGGATCAGCGCCAATAACTGACAATGACATCATAGGCTACGAAATCTTAGGGCTGGCTGATGGTTGGGCTTACCCTTATCAGGAGAGTGACGAATGAAAACTATAGAAGTACTAGATATGATAGATATGCCTGATGGTTCAGCCTTAATGAATATGGATGTAGAACCTGAGCAGGTACGTGCCTTTGCACACACAGGGTTAAGCTACATCATTGAACAGTTGGGACTACAGGAGGGTACAGTATCACCCAACACCTTTGATGATCGAACTATAGAGTTAACCAATGAAGAACTAAACGTACTGTTTCACTTCGGAGTTATCAGTGCACTAAAGAGAGGCATAGATGAGCAGAACAAAGAAGAAGAAGAAGACGGGGGGTAAGTCAGTGGATAGTTCATGTGGTAACAATAAGGGATGCCCTGTATGTGAGGGTAATAGATTACATAAGCACAACAAACACAACACAGTTAAACAAGAGAGAACACAAGATGAAACTTAAGCTAAAGACTAGCCAGATGGAACAGGTTACAGTAACTCACCTAGACAAGGTACACTATGAGCTTAAGAGTGAGCTTAGTGCTAATGACATTGAACCACACCTAGACTTTGAAGGAATGTCTGAGGTGATACGTTCTATCATTGCTATTGAAGTTGTTATGCGAGACCTAATGTTTGAGGATGCTTACTACATTTGGAAGTCAGAGAATGGAGTAGAGCTATGAGCGCTGGCCCACAGACACGCCTGAGCCAAGAGGTACACGCAACTAAGTATCGTATGCAGGGTGAATCATTCAAGGAAGCACAGAACAGATTTGCTAGTACCTTAGCGGATAGTGAGGAACACTTCTATAAGCTACGTGACATATTGCTAGAGCAAAGGTTCATGGGTGGTGGTCGCACACAGCTAGCCATTGGGTCGCCTACGGCTACCACAGCATTCAACTGTTTCGTAAGCTCACCTATAGAGGATGACTTCAATAGTATCATGGATGGCGCTAAAGAGGCAGGTAAGACAATGCGTAAGGGTGGAGGCATAGGCTACGACTTCAGCCGATTGCGTCCTAAGGGCAGCTTGATTGTATCCCTAGGCTCACAGGCTAGTGGCCCTATCAGCTTCATGCGTATCTTTGACAGCCTATGTAAGACTGTAAGCAGCGCAGGGCATCGTAGGGGCGCACAGATGGGTGTCCTGCGTGTAGACCATCCAGACATTGAAGAGTTCATACACGCTAAGCAAAACAGCACTGAGCTTACAGCATTCAATATCTCCTTAGGAATTACAGATGAGTTCATGAGATGTGTCATTGATAAGAAGATGTTTGACCTAGTGTTTGAGGGAAGGGTATACAAGCAGATCTTTGCTCCAGCGTTGTGGGAGATGATCATGCGGAGTACATGGGACTGGGCAGAACCTGGAGTGTTGTTTATTGATCGTATCAACGAGATGAATAATTTATACTACTGCGAGACTATTGAAGCTACTAACCCTTGTGGTGAGCAGCCCCTGCCCCCTAATGGAGCCTGCTTGCTTGGCAGCTACAACCTAGTGAAGTACATTGACTTTGATGATGAAGGAACCAGATCATTTAACTTTGCACAGCTAATGCAGGACATTCCTGTAGTGACTAGAGCAATGGATAACATACATGACAACACTGTATTTCCATTGGCAAAGCAAGAAGAGGAGAGTGCTGATAAGCGTAGGATGGGGTTAGGTGTCACAGGCTTAGCTAATGCTATTGAGGCACTAGGCTTCTCATATGGCTCACCTAAGTTCCTAGAAGTAGCTGAGGATATATTCAAGGTTATTCGTGATGAAACCTATCGTACCTCAGTAGCCTTAGCTAAAGAGAAGGGTGCATTTCCAGCATTGGATATAGATAAGTATTTAAAAGGTAACTTCATTAAGACATTACCTAAGACAGTTAGAGCAGGAATCAGGAAGTATGGAATACGTAATAGCCATTTGCTTAGCTTTGCTCCTACGGGCACTATTAGTCTCACGGCAGACAATGTTAGCGGTGGCGTTGAGCCTGTGTTTAGTTATGGTTACGATAGAACTATTCAGACCGAGAGTGGCCCTGTTGTCGAGGAAGTAATGGACTATGCTTATCGTACTTGGGGCGTCCGTGGTAAGAAAGCTAATGACTGTACCGCTGATGAACACTTAGCTGTACTAGCGTTGAGCTCGCAATACGTAGACTCTGCAGTAAGCAAGACTATCAACTGCTCACCTGAGATGCCGTGGGAGGAGTTTAAGTCAATCTATGTTAAAGCATGGGAGCAAGGTTGCAAGGGATGTACCACGTTCAACTCAGGTGGCAAGCGCTTTGGTATTCTAAACGATAAGCCAGAGGAAGAGCTTAAGGCTGAGGATAAGGCCGCACCTGAGGAAGCAGCACAGGCATGTTACATTGACTTTGAGACAGGCCAGAAGGAATGCTCTTAGTTTAATTAAGGCATAACGCAAAAATCCCAAGTAATCTTATGACTACTTGGGATTTTTTATGCCTAGAGTTTAACGAGCACTAGTCAGCATTCCCTGCTGTGACTGTGGTGCCTGTTGAGGAGGAGGCACTTGTCTAGCACTAGTACGTACCTCAGGTTCTTCAGTCAACCATTGTGTAATACGTTTAGTAGCTAATGCTATAGAGTCTCTATTTCCTTTTGACTTAGTAGCTTTGTACATCCTAGTCAATGACAACCACTGCCCTAGTGTACGTGCGCTACCTGCAGCCCTTGCTAGTGCTTGAGGCGCAATAAGTAATGCACCCAACCCAGTATAGCCACCAACTGTAAATGCAGCAGCCGCCTGAGCTGACTTAGATAGACCAGAGGCCATCATCAGACCAAACTTACCAGCCTCATGTTGCTTGACTATATCAGCAGTCTTTAGGACAGTTAGGAGTCTATTGGCCTGAGGGCCGCCAAGGACTGACTTAAGTTGTGCCAGTTCCTTAGTCCCTCTGAGTGTAGAGTACAACCCAGCCATGTCAACAACAGAGGCGCCATCACCTTCAACCTTAAGCATTGTCTTTATGTAGCCAGAGCGATACTCTTCCAGAACCTTCTTGTGTCCTGCCTTAGTCAACACACCTTGCTTACGTGCTGCACCTAAGAAGCGCATGAAGTCACCAGCAGTCTCAGGACTGTTGTAGACCAAAGCTCCCATCTCAGAGGGCTTCTCAGTCATTATTTTCTTCATGGTCTGTGATTGTAATAATTGCTTCTGTCGTGCATAGGTCAGATCAAGGAAGTCAAGCTCACTCTTAAGCTCAGGCTTTAGCTTCTTAGATGCTTCAGCCAACATTCCCTTAAGCTCTTTGATTTCAGCATTGATATAAGCCACGGCTGATGCGCCTGTCTCTTTACCCTCTACAGTCCTACCTAAGTCGTCAGCTTGTCTCTTAATAAAGTTTAACTTCTTAATAGTGCTACTAAGCTCAGCTACGTTTGTAATTTTCTTTAGGTTAGTTAATACTCCGTTAGCGCCTTTGATTAGCTTGTTGGGCTCCACAGCGGAACCTACTTTCTCAGCGCCATGCCTAGCTGCTATTTGCTTCTGTATTTTATTATTATAGCTAAGTGCATATACAGGAATATCTTTACCTTGCTCATAGATACGAGCATATTGTGGGTTGAATGTTTCCCGTAGTGCTTTATTTGACTTCTTAACTATATTAACAAGGCCCCTACCAAACTGTTGCTGATTGCTTCCACTTAAGAATGTATCCAACTCTTGCTTCAGGGCTACCTCTCTTCCTTTAAAAGCATCATCAAGTATCTTCTTACCACCTATACCTACTACAGCTATACCTTCAACCAGTGAGGACAGTGTTGAGCCTGTGGCTTGGTGCCACGATAGATCAGTACCATACTTCTGTAGTAACTCCCTAGCTGCCTTAACAGCGTCACCAGTGGACGTAATGCCTGCTGATCTTAAAGCTTTAGATGATATTGTGCCTAGACCCTTGAGTATTAAGCCACCACCAGCGTCCCATGCTGCTGTCGTGGCCCCTGCCTCAAGAGCTTCCTTATATTCTAAAGGAGTGCCGTTATAAGCATCCTCACCTAGCTCACCAAAGAATGTAGCTACACCTGCTCCTCCTGCACTGCCTAATAGTATTGCCAATGCTTTAAGTCGGGGATCTCCAATAGGCAACTTAGCTGCTAGCTCAGCACCCTTAAGAGCCCCAGGAATTGAGGCTATCTCACCCTGCCATTTAGACATGAGTGCATCACCAGCTTCCTGACTTTGGTTATAAATGTTAACACCAGCGTTAGCCATTGCAGTGTAGATGTCAATAGACAATCCTTTAGAAGGTGTTATCTCTTCACCGTCAGCATCAGTAGGTGTAGCTACGCCTAAGTCACTATTAGGATCAACAGGTGCTGGAGATACTACAGGATCTACTCTCTGTACTTGAGCAGCCACATCAGTTACCTCAGCTAATGCCTGCACAGGGGATACCTGCTGTTCTTGCTGTGCGCTCAGTGCTTCTCTCATCTCTGCAAGTGTTGGTTCTTGAGTCACCACAGTCTCGGCAGTATCCTCAGGTTGTACTCCTTGTTGTTCCTTTAAGAATGCTCTCATCTCTTCAAGTGTTGGTTCTGTACTCATGGTATTACCACTCCCTCAGGGTTTGCAGCTCGCCATGCTGCTCTTACAGCCGCAGCGTCTGCTGTGTCCCAGTTCTTAGGTTCAGCTACACGTATACCACGCTTCAGTGTTTCCTTCTGCGTAGACTGAGTTTCTGTAGTTACACGTATTAAGGCATCAAGCATTACTAATGTAGCCGCAGGGCCTTTTTTACTGTTTAAGTAGACCTTCTCTATGGCTGCTAATTCTGCTATGGCTGCTGCTGCGCCTGTGACTTCTTTACGATAGACGTTAAACAACTGTCCTATTTCAGCTTGTGACAGGTTACGTTTGGCAGCAAAGGCTACACTATCCCCTCCTAAGTAAGTCTCCTCGTCAATACCCATATAATCTAAGAAACCACCAAATGCTGCACGACCCTCACCATAAGCTCCAAAGTGTTCTGGGTCAAACTTGTCTTTGATAGTCTGTAGTTTAGTAAGCTGTTTGTTGGTCGAGAGTAAATCTTCTTGCATATTGGAGTGTTGAATTTTAGATAATAGTTGAAACCCATCAGTATCTACAGCCTCACGAGAACCTGTGTTTACGTTTACAGTTGTATTCACACCACTACTCTCAAACTTCTCCTTTAGCTTCTTCTTGTTCAGATCAGTCCCTACTTCGTAACCTTCACCATAGATACGTGCAACCTCTCTAGCGTCAGCACCTGCTTTATGTTTATCAGTGATTTGTGCCCAAGCAAACTCAAGAGATTTCTTGTTACCACTCTTGATAGCAGCTACTAACTTTGCATCAGGGTTAGGGCCTAGCATATCAATAGCTGTGTTCTGTGAAGAAACCATAGCAGCCTCAGCTTCTTCTTCCTCCATAATACGTGCTTCAGAGTCAGCACTAGCTACTAAAGCATCCTCTAACTGCTGTTGTGCTTTGAGGTCGAGTGCGGCTTGATCCTGTTCTTGTTTTGTAGCATATTTATCTGCGGTTAACTTTAAAGCGGCATCTGAAGCCTGCTTGTCCGCTAGGTTCTTAGCTTCAGTAGCTTGCTGTAAGTTAATTCTATCATTTAATTCTTGGGCGTACTTAGGGTCAAAAGCCTGTACCTTGTTAACAAAAGCTCTCTTCTCAGCTACAGTACCATTAGAGACTGCTAAAGCCTCTTGTTGCAATGCTGACTTCTGAGCTTCCTGTGCCTCTAGCTCTTCTCGACCATTACCACCATCTCCCATAGCGCCACCTAAGGCCCTGCCTAAAGATGAACCTAAGAAGCTAACTGCCCTAGCACTCGCAGGGTCACGTGCGCCCTGTGCAGCCTGAGTCATTAGTTGTGCTTGTAGGTCACCAGAGCGTTTGTTACGACTCTCTAGTATATCATCTACTGATGGGCCTTGTGTAAATAAACCTGTTTGTGCTGCCATGTCTATGTCCTTCCCTTAAATAAACCTGATAACCAATCACCACCACCTTCAGTACCTAAGAATGAAGTACCAAGTGAAGTAAGACCAGAGATCCATGGGTTAGGTTGGTAGTTAGCTTGGTTAGCCTGTGCTTGAGAAAGCATACGTGATGTATCATTCTGGAAGCGACCTAGCTCGTAGTTCTGATCCAGTCCTTGCTGCTGCTGGTTAAGACCTGCAAGACCCATAGGGATACCAGCTAACTGCTGTTCTAATGCAGCACCACCCATGCCAGCAGATAACATGCCTTGCCCTGAACCCATTAGATTCGCAAACTGTTGCTGCTTAGCACCTTGGTTAAGTCCGAACTGTGACATACCTAAGCCAGCACGTTGCATCTCTTGCCCAAAGGCATCCTGAGTAGACTGTGCTGATAACTGAGCTAATGCCTGAGACTGTGCTTGGTTCATACCAAACATGTCAGGGTTAACCATGCCAGCTCCAGCACCTACGCCCTCACCAGACAAGTTAAGACCTAAGCGACCTAAGCCTTGCATCTGTTGCATGTTCTGTGCACGTTGTTGTGCAAAGGCAGGCTCTAGTAAAGCTGAACGCTCATTGAACAAGCTTTGTGCTGCACCAGAAGGATCAAAGTCAGCATTAAACTGATCAGGAGCCTGTTGTGCCTGAGTGCCTGCTTGACCTAAGAGTCCAGTGCCATCACCTACGAGTCCTGAGAGTCCTGAGTAGTCATCAGACAGTGCTGTGGATAGACCACTCTCGTCAAGTACTGAAGTGCCTGTGCCTGATCTAAAGGTGATTGGCTTGAAGGTTCCTGTGTTGTAGCCTCCAGTAGGGATAGCTGCTCCTGTGTTTTGTGTAGCTACAGTACCTGTGTTACCACCATTGCTAGTGACTCCATAAGCAGGGCCTTGGTTTGTTGCCATAGCCTTACCATTAGCATTACTTTCGCCACCTCTGCGTCCAAATCGATTCAGGTCAGCCCCGTTAGCTGGATCAGCTCTATACTGTTGCCTAGCCATATTAACAAGCTCAGCTGAAGACTTACCCGCATTAGCAGGGTCTTGTGCCATACTAGTGTATATGTCAGAGGAAGCTTTATTCATGCCATACTTGGTTTGGTTGCCTAGTGCTTTAAGACTCGTGCTCATAGGGTTAGCTATTGCACCTAACCAACCTAACGCTGAAGTAGGTGCCTGAAGACCTGTATTACCTTGTTGGCCTGTAGGATAATAAGCGCCAGAGGCTTGCATACCAGCACCTGTCTGCTGAGGTGATCTGAACACAGGATCTTGGTTACGTTCATGAGGACTACCGCCCCACGCGGCCCCTGCTGGAGCTGGTGAGTTCTGACGCTCACGTGCGGCACCTAGGCCCTCTCCCTGTCGGAATGATATACCCATTATGCTGTCCTCTTCCAAAAGTAAACCACGATATATGGTTGTAAGTTGTTGTGTGCTGCTCCACTGCCTGTAGAGCCACTAGCAGGAGCACCACCGCCACCGTTGGTAGTAGCGTATACCGCAGCACTTCCGTCACCACCACCTAGTGTCCAACCACTTGCGTGAGTGTGTGCTGGCATCTCAGAAGTGGACAACGTATGTGTCTTAGCACCACCTGTCTCTTCCACTACGTTAAACTCAGTGTCACTAGAGCTGATACCTACCAAGGTACGACCAGAGCCAAAGGCTGTCCAAGTACCCATACCTAGCGTAGTATTTGGATTCGTTGACACCACTGAAGTATAGATAGATCCCACTGGATACACTAGAGCATTGATAGTAGCTGCTGTAATAGCACCTACGGCTGCTGTAGTAAAGGCTGTAGTAGCTACTTGTGTAGTGTTAGTGCCTGAGGACGCTGTAGGGGCCGTAGGCGTCCCTGTGAGCGCAGGAGAAGCTAAAGTAGCCTTGAGGGTTGTGTTACTAGCAGCTGACGCTGTAACTGCAGCCACACCAGCCACTATAGCAGCCTGAGCGAATGCTGTAGTAGCTATCTGTGTACTGTTGTTAGCTGTGGCTGCTGTAGGTGCTGCTGGAGTCCCTGTGAGCGTAGGTGAGCTAGTGTTAGCCTTAGTGGCTACTGCTGTAGCAATGTTAGTGTATTCATCATCAAGCTCAGTACCACTCAAGGTCTTAAGGGGGTTGCCTGTAGTTAAGGCGTCCTTGGTTGCGAAGTTTGTTGCTTTGATATAATTAGACATAGTTAAAGTACCTTACCTTGTTTGGCATATATTGATAATTTCTGTAAGCTCATTGCAGTGCCATTGATGTCTGTAGTGAAACCTATTTGGATAATGTTACCTGCTCCCTGTGAAGGTGCTGATTGATCATTGATTAAGACTGAACCAGCAAACTCAGCTATACCATACTCAGCTATACCATACTCGTGTACAGCACCAGCCTCTAAAGTAAAGGTCTGAGAGAAATAAATAGGACTGTACTCGTAGCCTACACGAAGTGCAAAGGTTTGACCTGTGGCACCTACTGTAGTAGCTGATAGCTTCTTAATGATCTTGTTTACGTTAGGCATGTCCAAGTCAAAGAAGTTGCTATAGTAAGCCATTTCATACTTAGCACCATCATCCTGATAACCTCTGTACTGAGCAATACCATTCGGTTGTGCAAAGTATAGGTTGGAACCTAAGGAGAGTAGACCAGCTGGGGTAAGCTCAGGCCATACTGTGACTCTGAAGCTACCGTCCTCTAGTGCTTGTCTAGTGTCAAAGCAAAAGGTCTGCTTACTGGCTGGGAAGGTGAGTAAGTAGAAAGCATTAGTAGGTGAGTAAACTGACTTGACATTAGCTGAGATTTCACTATTAAGTGCTTGTATGATGTCATCACGGATATTCTTAGATATGTCTCTCATTGGCTGAGACTTCTCTTGTACAGTTCGGTTCAATGAACGTACACCTGTGTTACTCAGGAATAGAATGTCCTCACCAGTGTTCTGTACTGAGTCACGAGCGATACAACCTACACCTTCGATTACCTCTACCAGAGTTAAGCTGGAAGTAGTCATGCCTGCTTGGAAGTTATCACCATCACTATAGATGATAATGTTATCCTTACAGAAGATGATTAAGTAGCCGTTGTGTGCGCCTAGCGCCACTATGTCATCTGAGCCCTGAGTAAGGACACTAGAGATGTTGATTGAGCCTGCAGTTCCTGTGTTCCAATCAGTACCGTCTAGTACATCAGTGAACCACACTGTACTCTTGTTAGCTGTAGTGTCTGCAGTCCATAAGCGACCATAGGCAGCTAGGACTGTATTGGCCTCTTGGTAGCCAGCAGTAGCACCTGAGTGGACTGCCATTGAGTCAAAGACAATAGAGCCAGTCTCAGCACTGTAGATCAACGGTATGTAGTCACGTTGAAAGAAGAAGTGATGATCGTTAAGTGTAGCTGTCTGCCAGTTACCTGCTGATATGGTGTCTGTAGTGGTTGGGTTTACTGTAGTAAGCGTTTGGATACCTGAGAAGAATGTAGTTGCATTCCAAGATAACATAACGTCAGTACCAGTGACATCCTTAAAGCTAGACACACCAGTTAGATTAGCGCCTGTGCTACCAGAGGTAAGCGTCTGCCAACCTTTACGTGAGCCTAGGCGACCATACTTGTCTATGATGCAGTTGTCTGCGTGTAGTGCAAAACCTTCCTGTAGTGTTACTCCAGACTCCTGAGTGTTCAACCCAAAGAATGCTGGAGCAGCAATGGAGGCCGCGAGTAGTTGCTTAGCCATAGCTTACACAGCCTCCCAGATTAGTTCCTCAGGATGCTTACTTGCATCTAAAGCAATAGCATCTGATAGGTAAGCTTGTGCTAGGGCCTTAGCGGATACTGCTGACATGCCACCATCTTCACCACGCTCCTCAAGAGCCATAGCGTAGGCTAGGGCCTGCACAGGTAAGTAAGGTACTTTGACTACATCATCGTCTGTGGATACATCTGGTGATCTCTTGATGACGTTAAAGTATAACTTATAGACACCATCTGGAATAGGATACACATCAATCTGTGTGTCACCAGCGTTGCTTAGACCGTTGAACACATAGTGCTGAGGTGAACCTGCAACTGTTGCTGTGTTTAGGAATGCGTTGTTGAACCAGCTTGCAGTCTTATACGTCATGAAGCTATTAGAGTTTTCATTAATAACATCTATGATAGTAGACTTGTCACCTGAGTCAGTAAGCACGTAGTTGAATACATTAGCTTGTGTGTCCACTGTCATAGTCTCACGTAGGTTAGACCAGTTCCATGCACTCTCTACCATCTCAATGGCATCATGTACAAATAGGCCCACAAGCTTGGAGTAGCTATTCTCATCAACAGAGTCCACTTCACGTTCCCGTAGGCGTATGAGGACGTTGTTAACTGTTTGTTTATATGTTTTCATTTATTTACCTTGTTTAACGTCTAGCTACGATTGATTGTCCGAAGTACATTCCGACTACTGACATGATTGCATGAGGTAACCAGACTGGAGTTACCATACCATCTAAGGATACAAACTCAGTGATGGTGTCTTTAAAGTCAAAGAAGAGGAAGCTAAAGCCTGTGGTTACGTCTACAGGTACTACTGTCTTGAATCCAAGCAGAGGAGCTAGTAAGATGAACATAGCCATACTCATGAAGGAAATCACAAGGAACCTACGTATCCACTGAGCATTAGGATTCTGATGTGCTCTAGCTGCATTGACGCTACCCTCTGAGGCTTCAAAGCGAGTCATGAGTTGTTTCTGCTGCTCAGCCTTATCAGCTTGGCTTTGTGACCACATCTTCATGGCAGCACCACCTAAGGTACTTCCCATCATTGTGACAGCTTCCATTGGTAATCCAAACATACTACTAACCTCTCACTATGTAAGCTACACCTGCGACTAGGGTAGCTATTAATAATCTAATGAACCATTCATTGGTTCCACTGGCCTTTGCCACTACAGCTAACTCAACTGAGTGAGCATCAATCTCAGCACTATGCTTATTCAGTCTATTATCTTGTGTGTTGTTATGAGCTTCCAAAGTTTCTATCTTCGTACCATGCTTTATGAGCATAACCATTGCATCCGCTAACTTATCTATCTTAGCTTCCAGCCTATCAAATCTTGTGTTGCTATCCATGTTCATCATCTCAATTAGCCAAAGGGTTATCTAGTGCTCTTTGTAACTTTTTGTTTAACCTAGTCTCTAGATCAGTAATCTTACGTTCTACGTCTTCTCTGATAGTGTCAGACTTCTGTACGTAGTCCTTCTGTAGCTGATCACGCTTACTCTCAAAGCGACCTTCAGCTGTGTCTATTGTAGCTCTTACGTCACTCTCTATTCCTGCAATGTCATCCTCTACCTTATCTATAATCTTCTCTTGCCTATCTATATCATCCCTCATGGAGCTCTTAAGATCCTTTATGGTGATATATTGAACTTCTGTATCCTCTTTAATCGAGGAGATTTCATCCTTCACTAGCACTAGAGCTTTGTCTATTACACTAAAGTTCGCACTCATAACAGCTATTCGCTTGTCGTAGTCTGAGAGGTCTGGTGACACGAATGAACTAATCCTAGCTTCCATGTCAAGGTATCTCTGGTAAACTTCAAAGCCACCCCATAGACCACCTAAGATAGTACCAAGCAATGGAACTATAAGCAATAGCTTACTACCACCTAACTTGACACCACCATACTCTATCTCTGCTGCCATACTACTCTCCTCCCAACTGTAGTCGTCTTAGATTTATTAGCTCAGTCTCAAGCTTCATGATCTCAAGTCGCTTCTTTTGTAGCTCTAGTAAGTAGAGTGTGTTGCAATTGATACGTTCTTTAGGCGCGTTAAGTGGCATGACTATCTTAGCAAATACACCTATGTCTTTTGACTGCTCATTGTTATCAGAGCTTGACCAAAGGCTTGTAGCGTTATTAATAATACCTGTAACACCAAACTCTAGATTAATAGTGCCGCCTATAGCATTGGAGCAGTCTAAGTCGCCTGTCTTGAACTTATCTGACTGATAACTTGAGCTACTAGTGGGCAACTGCAACGCAAGTGAGTTACTTGCCAGCACAGGGCACCCTAGTAACACTAGCAACAGTAGAGCTAACAACTTCATCTTACTTAACCCTTGAACATATCTTAGAGGTTACAGTAGCTCCAGCCTTAAGCTGTGATATGGAGCATATGTACTCCACAGAGCTTAGTGTATGAGTAGCTACGTACACATCAAAGGATATAGTGTCTAGGTATAACATTGGTATAACTGTATACTGTGACACAAATGCGACTGGTTCCCATTTAGAAGTAAAGACACCAATCTCGTAGTAAGCTACATCCTTACGTTTATTGAACAAGTTCATTGTAGTAACAGAGACACCATTCATGTATGACTGGGTGAACACTGGATACGTAGGTGTCATCTCATGTGCATACACTAGTGAGCTGAGTGTAATCACTATGATAGACACCAGTGCCCTAAGACTATTTAGCAATACATTCAGCCAATACAATAGCTGTATAGTTACCACCAACGAATGACTTATTGACACCATACACCGCTGTGGACTCAGAAGAGAACCAAGTGGAGCCAGCAACTGTTAAGTCATACTGAGTAGTTGCCCCGTAGACTACCTTAGCAGCCTCATAGCCAGCCATGCCTACATCGGTAGTATTAGTGATTGTAGTGGAGCCTGTCCAAGCTACTGAGTCTACTAAGGCAGGACTAGAGCTGAATGAGGTGGGTGTGGTTACTTTGGCTAGATAAGCATCAGCGAGGGTTACGTCATAACGTACAACTGGGACTACACCACCGTCTGCAGCTAGTGTGCTCAGCTTGCTTGGCAATGGGTTACCATAGACACCATTAGTGTCCGTAGTGATTAAACAGCGTGTCTGTACGCTACCAGAGATGGGTGTGTCTACAGCATACGCTGGTGCAGCACAGGAGGTTAGTAGCAGACTAGTGACTAGAAGCTTAGTTTTCATTGTGTATCCTTTAAGTGGTACTGTTGATTTACCATCTTGGTATGTAATAATTGTTGAGCTAAGCCTGCCCTAGCGCCTTTAGCATTGTCTGGTAAGTTGCCTCCATTGAGAACAACTGTCTCTTTGTAGACTCCACCAACTAACTTCTTATCGTAATAGGCGTCCATTGTCACTACATTAGTCATAGCAAACATGAGTAGGTTCTGTGAGACTACGTTAGCAGAGAGTATTGAGTCGTCTACACTGCTTAGGATCTTCTCAAGTCTTTCGTTGTCTTCAGACTCTTCTTCTTCTTCGGACTCTTCAGACTCTAGGTCAACCTTCTCCTCTAGTACCTTGGCAATATTCTTATCACCTAACGGATCATAGACTGAGGTGTCAGTAGCAGACATCATAGCTAACACCGCATCGGTATAGCCAGAGCACGAAGGATCTGACATAGGCGTCAGGCAATCGTTATTATATTTATAGCTGTAAACTACGTTAGCATCCACTACGGAGCCAGTGCCCTCTACGTCAATAGAACCGTCACCCCAGAGTTCGATAGGAAGATTATCTATCAGGAAACCTTTAGTGATCGGTATGCCACCTTGGAGTCCTGACCAGTCGTCAGTACTTGAGAATATATAGCTATCTGAGCCTACTCTCTTATTGCGTACATGAACTAACATAGCATCCTCAGTATTCTTTACTGGGGTATACTGATAGAAGACACCATTGACCCTAAGAGCTTGTGAGCCATTAGGCCCTATGCCCATGCCCCATGTGTGTCCAGTTCCTGCCATATTGCCTGTGATTCCATAGAGATACTCACTATGCACCTGAGAGCTCACCAGAGCCGTTACCAGAGCGATTAGGATTAGCTTCATAGCAACAGTAGGAGTCCAAGCAAAGAGCCACCTAAGCCAAATAAGAACCTCTCAGTTCCATCCTCTTCCATAGCCTCTGCTTTAGGCACCTTAGCTTCATCATTCTCCCATGCTATTTTAGCATCAGTGCCTATGATTCCATTATATGGGCAAGGTGTTCCAGCCATAATCATAGCATCAAAGACACGTAGGTCTTGGCATAACACCGATACTGCTGCTACCTTCATGCCCATGTCGTAGAGTGTCTTAGCGTTCTTCAAGCGTTCACAGTTGAGGTCACGAGTTGTAGTACCTGCAGAGATACCTAAGATCTGTGTCTGTACTGCCCCTGCTACACCAACCGTACATGAGTCTGAGTTACTACCTCCTAACGAAGGTGATATGGCAGAAGGTGGAGGCGACTTGAGCGTTGTTGTGACCGAGCCTGTCGTGTGAACTGTACTTTTAGTCGTAGAGTCCGTCACGATAGGTTCAGCCATAGCTATTACTGGCAACAACACGACAAGCCATAGCGCCTTATTCATTACTCTGGCGCTGCTGCTGCTACTGCGTCACGATCAGGGCGGCTAAGGTAATCCGCTCTAGCTGTAATAAGCGCCACGAAGTCTGCTTGGTTAGATGGGATGGAGTCGGTAAAGCTATCGTCATTCATTAGCTTTGTTGTCCACTCCTGTTGCATACGCTTCCAGCAATTATTCTTCTTGCCGTCCATAGCGCCTTGAAGCCAATCGTTAATACTTAGTAAGTCATTAAGTAAGATTGCTTGCTCTGTGTCGGTTACTTCTACTGTTAGTGTTAATGTTGCCATTAGTATTTCTCTCTTTTATGATGGGTTATTTCGCCCGTTGGTTAACAAGCTAAGTAGCCTGAGAAGAATGACTGAGTGTGAACATCCGTCTGTGGAGTCCCTCCACCTTGGTATATCTGAACAATTGCAGTGTCACCTGCATCCATGTCTGCTAGCACACTGCCAGAAACAGCAAAATAAGATGCATCTTGCCCAAAGTCTGGGTCAAATATAATTTCATAAGCCCCATTTGATGTATTGATATAGGATAGATAATAATATGCAGCACTGTCTACGTTTTGAAGCCGCAGTAAAACTTGCAATTGGTATTTCCCTGTCACTGGGGCAGTAAAAATGTTACTTGCAAAGTTAGAACCTACATCAAATACTTCTGTACCGAAGGCTATAGTAACTGCGGTATCAGTGGCAATATTATTTTGGTCTGAAGAAGGTTTAGCTTGGAAAGCAGGTTGATAAGGCATGGTTACTGTGCCAGATGAGTCAATTCTCATGGCTTCGTTGCCTGACATAAACCCTGTAGTAGAGTTAGGGTGGAAGGTTATTGTTCCGTAGGCACTTAAACCTAAGCCATTACTATTATCCCTGCCCATTGAATATATATGAGTGTTAGTTCCCCCATACCCAGAGTAACCTACACCAGTAGGCCCAGTATTATCTGCTGCAACTGATACAGGGGATGCTGGGTTAGTCCTACCAATACCCAAGCTCTCAGCCGAAGCATCCCAGAAGAACTTTGGCGTAGTGCCTGTGTCTTCGTAGAATGATATGTCTCCTGTATTTCTATCAATAGCTAGGCGCTTAGTGTCTACCGAAGAACCAACTCCAATGGAGAATAAGTTAGCTGCACCATCATACTGGAGAGTTGCACCATTTGCAGGGCTTGCTGTACTACCTTCATGCAATAGCAGTTTAGATGTAGTTCCAGATAACCCTGTATTCACATTGAGTGTTGCTCCTGCTGTATTCTCAACAACCAAACCATCAGCCGTTACAGTGCCAGTTACGTCTATGCCTGTGGATGTTGTGGCTAGTTTGGCAGATGTGCTGTGGTTTAAAGTAACTGCACCACTAGCGCCCTTAATGAAGCCACCGATGTTCAACTGGTTATCAGCAGTGGCACTATCAGCATCGATACCAGCACCTATGATGATGTTGTTATCACCAGAAGTGATGTTGTCGCCTGCTTGATGCCCTAGTGCTGTGTTACTAGCGCCTGTGGTATTAGCATGTAAAGAGTAGTAGCCAAGGGAAGTGTTGTTACCTCCATCAATGTTGGTGAATGAAGACCGATAGCCTACAGCAGTGTTCTGAGCACCCTCAGTGTTGTTGTAGAGAGTGTTGCCACCTACTGCTGTATTCTGACCAGCAATGGTATTCACCCCTAAAGCATTTGAACCTACCGCAGTGTTCTCACTACCTGAACTGTTAGCATCTAAAGCTTTCCAGCCCAAAGCAGAGTTATAGTTACCATCAAGGTTAGTGGTTAATGAGCTACTACCTACAGATGTATTACTAAATCCTGTTGTATTGGTTGCCAGAGCACTCTTACCAACAGCTACGTTCTCTGATGCTTCGGTGGCAGCCTCTAGAGCTGCATGACCAATAGCTACGTTGGAGTCACCTGTGGTAACGGCAGTTCCAGCTTCATCACCGACTAGTGTGTTGTAGTTACCACCTGAGACAATAGAGTTACCAGTGTTAGCACCAGTGATTAGGTTGCTTGTGCCTGCTGTGGGTGTACTAATCTCAACCTTTGCTTTGTTTCTTGCGTTACTCATGAGTCTATCCCTCCATAGCTGAGGCTGCTGCCTCTTGAGCCGCTAAGTAAGCTGACACTACAGTAGGCGTATGCACCGCTTGGCAGATTGCGTGTACCTTAGCGTCCTCGTGTGTACTGTCGCAGTCTGGTGCACAGACATGACGATGGAAGGATGAGGATAGTGCTACACCGTCTTCTAATACTCGTGTAGCTGTGCGTACTTGTACTGTGCCGTTTTCTAAGACTTCGATCTTGTCTACGATTATTTCTTTAGTTAGTGCCATGTTATTTATTCCTGTGTTTGTTAAGGTCTGTTGCTAGAGTCCACTAGCAGTAGTTAATCTACTTGGTATGTTCCATTTACATTTATATATCCTGTACCTATATTTCCAACTGATATATTAGAGCCTACTACACCTGATGCACTAGCTCGTATATATCCATAAGAACTCCACCGCTGTGTGTGGAAAGTTGCATACCCTGTGAAGGTAGCTCCAGACAATACGATTGAATTAGGGCTATACCACCCGCCCGTAATAGCCCCTACAGTAAAAGGAAGACCCTGAATATTGGCATTATTACCAGTCGTCATTCCTGATAATGAGTTAATATCAAAAACGAATCTAAAATGAACTAAATTACCTATCTTAACGTAGACACCATCACGACTTGTATAAGTAGCTACGTTTCCTCCACTACCTGAGTCACTTAATATAGGAGTCCAAGTACCCTCTTCATAATCATCTAGTATATTTGAAGAAACTGACCCAGTTCCACTATTAACAGCAGCAGAGAAGTCTATGCCTTTGCCTGATGTGCCTATGACTAGGTTGCCTGATGATGTTACGTCACCTGTTACTGCTAGTCCTGTGGAGATGAGACGCATACGTTCCACATACGAGCCAGCAGCATTATCTCTCCAATAGTATCCATTGCCAGTTGGTCTGTGGAAGAACATATTACTCGCAGATTCTAGCGTTAGTTCAGTTGTGCCAGTGGTAGCAAATTTACCACCCGTAGATGTAACAGTAGAAGCCGTAACCGCAGCCAGCGTAGAAGTACCAGTTACGTCTATGCCACCAGTGAAACTAGGACTAGCCAAAGGAGCTTTAAGAGCTACATTAACCACTGTCTCTTTAGCATTCAGTAGACTGTCAGCTTCCGCTTTGGTGTATGCAGAGTCTATAGGTTCGTAACGTGCATCACCTTCCGACTTAGTGTACGCACTATCGATTGGCTCAAACCTAGCATCTGCTGCTGTCTTAGTATAGTGATCCGCAACTGTAAAGCTCTTGAACGCTACAACTACCAATTCATCACTAGTGGTTGCACCAGTGCCTAGTACAATAGAAGTACCACTAGTAGCGGTGAAGTCACTAGAGTCTAGAGCTATGCCATTGAGTAATACAATAATGTTTGATACAGTGTACGAGAGTGTAGCTGAGTTAGCATCAGAGCCTGAGAAGGTTGTCTGTGCGCTAGTAGCAATGTAGCGATAGGTTAGCATTGACGCTGTGCCAGCAGAACTAGCAGCTATCCACGTTGCACCATCGTAAACCTTCATGCCGTTGGAGCCAGAGTCAAAGTATAGAGCACCTTCAACTAAGGCTGCACCATCGTTGTCTGTAGAAGGAGCTGATGATTTAGCACCTAAGTATCTATCGTCAAATGAGTCCAGTGCTGCTGCTGCGGAGGCTGCTGAGTTAGCTGCTGCTGTTACACTGTTGCCTGTGGTAGTTACGTCTGCTGCTGTGCTAACTACGTCCGCTGCTGTAGCTACGCGGTCTAATCCTGTCTGTACCTTGTCAGCTTCTGCTAGCACAACATCAGCGTGGGTAAGCACAACGTCCGCTACAGTGAGCACTACGTCCGCATGGGTAAGCACTACGTCTGCGTTGGTAAGTACCACGTCCGCGTTAGTGAGCACTAGATCAGCCGCTGTGTCTAGGGTATCTTGGTTTGTAGCTACTAGGTCTGTTGCTGCTGCTGCTGCACTTGTGCTTGCTTCGGATGCTTTAGTGCTTGCTGTGCTTGCTGAGTTAGCAGAGTCAGTGGCTGATGTAGCTGCACTGGTTGCTGATGTCGCTGCTGCATTCTTACTTGTTAAAGCATTGTCTTCTGAGGTAGCTGCGTTTGTTGCGCTTGTCGCTGCGTTAGTTGCTGAGGTTGCTACTGCAGATTCTGAGGAGCCAGCGGTGGTCGCTGAAGCTGCTGCTGCTGTAGCTGAATTGGAGGCATTGGTTGCCTGTTGTGTTACTTCATTTAGAGTGGCGTCTTGGGTTGAATCCCCTGAGCCGCCTGTTCCACGGAATATAGCCATTGGTAGTTACCACTATTAGTTAAAGGAATTGAATGTAAAAAAAAAGGAGCCTCAAGTGTTCTTTAAGTACTTGAGACTCCCATTAGTGGTTATTTAAGACTAACCGTTAACTGCCATGATGAAACCAGTCTCTGGACGCAATACCTGAGTACCGTACAAACGGTCTGCAGTGTACAAGGTTCCTAAGAACTCTTGCTTGTACTGTGTTTGAGAGCGGATGCCCTGTTGCTCAGCAAGAACCATAGTGTCCTTATGACCAAGCAATGCACCACGAATGATACCACCAGCGGTAGCAGCGTTCTCAGTAGCAGTCTCAAGAGTAGGACAGTTAGTTGACACATAGATGTCAATACCATACAACTCACCGATCTTACCGTTGACAACACCTTGACCATTAACGAAGTCACTAGATACATAACGATCAATACCCATGATAGCATTACGTAGTGCAGGTGGAATCACTAGGAAGCGTCCGTCCATTGGTGCGTCTGCATCATCAAGCTTCTGAACCATGTCACGTAGGAAGCTATCAGCAAATACGTCAGCAGGCACAACAGTGTCAGCAGCGTATGCAGTAGTTACACCAGCGGCAGTGTTGTAGAAGGAAGCAGAGGTGTACCAGTCAGAACCGTCACCATCACCAAACTTCTTGCCTAGTGTGAACATATCATCGTCCACTTGCTTGCCTAGGGCATAGCCAGCATCACCAGTATAGAACTGACGTAGTGAAGCAAGTGCTTGTACGTTAGTAATATCTTCGATCATACGTGAGTATTCAAAGTGCTTGTTGATTGTAACTAATACTTCTGACTCAGTAGCATTTTGGATAGTTACGGCTGTGTTCTCTGCCTTAGCAGAAGCAACGCCACGGGTAGGCTTAGGGATATGAATAGTATCGCCTTTCTTACCTTGCATTGCAATTTTCTTAGTTAGTGGAGCAAGTACAAGAGACTTCTCATACGCTGCAATTACTTCGTCAGACCAAATTTCGGGGATGAAAGTTGCTGCGGAAGTGTTATCTACCATACCGCCCGTGGCGGGATATACTGAAGTAGCCATTTTTAATTTCTCTCTATAGTAAGGTTATTTGACCCGTTTCTCAGCGTACGCTAGTTGAATATCATCTGAGAGTGCTAAATAGCGATCTGGATCAGTTTTCATTAGTTTAATAATATCAGCTCGTCTATAGATTTTCTTGGAAGAACTTGAGTCTGGATTGCCACGAGTGTAGCCATTAGACCCTTCCTTGACAGCTTTCTGTCTTCCTTCTTTCTCTGCCTGAAGTGTTTGATTGATAGCGCCACTACGGTCTTTCCATAAACTGAATAGCTCGTGTGCTGCTTCCGTATCAAAGTGTTGGTCTGCCTGTACAAACATTCGAGTCCTGATGTTAGAGGCTTGAATCCACTCAGCAAACTTAGGATCATTAACGATCTGTGGGATGTCTGGATGGTCTTGCTGAAGGATTGCCATAGAGGTTTGCTTTTTGTAAGCTCTCGTTGACTCTTCTGCTGCCTTAACGGATGGATGATTCTCAATTGCTCGACTGATAGCCTTTTCAGGATCAGAATAGAAATCTATATCTTCATCTGTGTCACTGGTAGCCTGAGGCTCCTGTGACTTGAGTTGTGTGTTGATGTAACTGTCGACTACATTGCGTAAGTCACCTACTTCAGAGCTTTGACGACCTAGGAGCTTCTCAGCCTCTTGGTGCATCCTAACTACATCTTCAAGTGTCTTACCGTTGTACTTGCTAGGGACTGCTTCAGGTTCTTTAGCTGGCTCAGGGTTAGCCTGTGGGGCTTCCTGTGCTACTTGTGAATCTGTAGCCATATCATCTATAGTATCAAAACGCTCATTAAATTCCTCATTCTCGAGGATAACTGCTGCCATATTAAACTCCGTACCTTAGTATTATGGAGAAAGATTAAAAATGAAAGCTCCTAGTGTTCAGGGTTAGCTTTCTCTGCTTTTGCTCTACCACGCTCATGATCCTTAGCCCACTTGATAGTGGCACCAGCGAAGTCGCCAGAGAAGGGATCTAACATAGACCGTGGAGAGGAAAGTTGTCTGGTTGCAAGCCCGTGACACTCTTTGCATAGCATTGAGTTGGGTGAGCCTTTAACCATGTATTCATTAACGTGCCCTGAGGCACATTTGTAGTCGAAGAACTTATACATCAGCGTATTCAGCTTCAATAGGATCTTCAGTACGTTGAGATTCCTCTTGGCCTACACGCGTAGTCTCTTCTAAGTTGAGTATAGCACCTATGATGTTCAGTTGGCCCTTACGAAAGAAGAGTTCATTGACGTCTTTGGTGCTCTCTACTGAATTGATGTTCATTGCGTCTATGCGTAGGTCAGCAAGTAGTGTCTGCCAACCTTTGGTGCGTAGTAGCTCGTTTACATCTCTAAAGTATGACTCTAGTTCTTGGTCTGTCATTAAGATATTACCTTTAGTTAAAGTATCTTTGATTATTCCCTCTATTATAACACATATTTGCTATAATGTCAAGGTTTTTCTTTACTTTTGGCAGGAAGTGTGCTAGGCGACTCTAATGCTGCCACCTGCGCCTCTAGCGCTGTTATCTGCTGCAAAAGCCTGCTGTAACTGCTGTTGATCTGCTCCACTACCTGCTGGAGGTCTCTCTGTGATACCATTGCCTTGTGCTCCTTGTTTCATGTGAAATTGCATGTCCATCTGCTTCTCTTTAAGCATCCGATCAGCTACTTTAAGTCTACGTTCAAACTCCCTGTCGTCACTCTCACCATCTTTTAGGTTAGTTGTGATAGCTTTGATACGCTCTATCTCCATTTCAGCAGGTATTGCTTGTGCTTCTATGGCTAGCTTCTGTGCTCGTGCTTCAGATTCAGCAGCTTGAGCAGATAGTGCAGCAGTTTGTGATGCTTGGAACGCCAGCTCAGCCTGTCTAGTCTCTTCCTGAGCCTGTTGAGCCTCTGGGGAAGGTTCTGCAGCCTTATCTATGAGTCCTATGAGTTCTTCTCTATTGCTTACATTCATATTGTCTACAATAGACTTAAGCATGATAGGGTAGTAAGGTGTATCCTTGCCCATTGTCTGTAGCAACTGCACCAGCTGGCTGACTTCATACTCTCTAGCTACTATGCCTAACGTAGACGTAGCATTGAAGTTGTAGTCTGACACTGGATAGAGCTCAGGCTCGTACTGCATATAACGCCAAGCAGCCTTAGATACAAAAGGTATCAAGAATGACTCTTGGAAGTTAATCAAGGTGCGCTTATGTCGCTTGATTATAGCGCCTAGAGACATCGAAATGCCTGCAGCAGTAGCTTCTCCGTTTATTTGTCCACCAACACCAGAAGAATCTACAGCACCTGTACTCTGCTGAACCATAGATTGTAGTGCAGCGGCCTGAGCAAATGTTATCTGGCTTACGTTACCAAAGTTGAATGGGTTGATAATCTCACGAGGGTCACCATTCGTTAATAATAGCTTGCCAGCACGAATCTCTGGCTTAGTGCCACGAGGGATGCGTGTAGCGTCCATGGCAAGCATAGGGTGTACTGTAAGCGCTAGTGCGTCTATACGTGCACGTAGCTCTGCGTCTAGTGCCTTTTGTGAATTGTAGCCCTTCTCACATACGCCTCGACCCCAGAAGCGACTAGGGACAACATCCCAAGGGAATGCAACCACTGGACGATCCTTCATCATGTATGGGCTAGGCTCTGCCTTAAGCAAGTGACCTTCGTTAGCAATGATGACTACAGCTTCAATGTAATAGCTTTGTGTGTCTTCATCATCCAGCTCATAGTCTAGCTCTTGCTCTAGCAGGTGACGTGGGACAAGACCATAATACTTAGTAAGCCTAGTCTTATCATCTTGGACAACAGTAAGGTCTGAGTCTGGCTCTAGGTTGAAGTCTTCAGAGGCGTTACCAATGTAAACATCCTTATAGATACCTTGCTCTTGCAACTGCTCTACCAAATGTGTACCAACAAACTCATCAATGGCACAGCCTAAGGCTTCCTCTACGTTAGTAGCTACTGGGTCAATACGGAAGTTCTGTGGCAGCACAGGGCGTAGACGAACTACAGTGCGCTTGGATATGTTGACACCAACAGCTTCCATAGCTCCACCCATTACTTGTTCAGTAGCAGGCTTCATCTCATTGATCTCTTCGAGTACTATCTCTCCGATACCGTTGCCATAGACAGCTGAGTTGATTAGGCATTCAGACACGTCCCTACGAATCTTAGCTTTGTTGAAGTCCTCATGGAGCTTCTTACGCAAGAACATAATGTCCTCAGTCTCAGAGTCTCCCATGTTATCCTTAATGTCAAAGTAAGTACCACGCCCGAAGGTAGCCTCTTCTATTTCAGCTACGTTGGACTCTACGGCCTGCTGTAGTGCTGGTGCAATGATCTGGGAGCGCTCAGCTGCTCTAGTCTTGTCACTTGCAGCCCAAATGCCACGCCAGAGCCTATAGTACTCTTCATGCTTACGAGCATAATTGGTTTCGTAATAGTCGCCCCAATCGTTTACTTTGGACATGACCCATGACTCTAGAGATTGCTCAATGATCAAAGGTTCTGTACTTTCATTATTATCTTCGTGGTGCATCTTCATTATTGAAATCTCTTTAAGTAGGTTATAGCTTTTAGAAGCGCTTCAGGATTCTCTTTAAATTGCCCAAGTCCTGCATTACACCCGCCACATAGTAATGCACGTACAGCACCCGTATCGTGGTCATGGTCTACAACTAAGCGTGCCCTTGCTGCGTGTCTCTCTGCGACGCCACATATATCACAACAACCTTCTTGTGTGGTATACATCACGGTATACTCTTCTAAAGTTATTCCGTAATTGATACGCAGATTACAATCACGCGTCTGGTTTTTAACCCTCTGCTTGTTCTCGGGTTTATTCTTCCACTCAAGATGTACTTTGTTTTTACAGCCTTTACAGGAACCTTCATAAGTATCCCGTGACTTCCTATAAGCAAACTTAGTAAGCTCTTTAGACTCACCACACTTATTACATTCCTTCATAGGTTAATATCCTGAAATTGAGTCTAGTATTTCGTGGTCATCCCATTCTTGGAAGTTACCAGCATAAGTAGTCTTAGCTAACTGATCTATGTAAGCTAATGAGTCTATAAGGTCGTCATGGGTCAAAGGATCTGGAAACTGGAACAACTGATCTAGGAAGACACTATGCCACTCCTTCTTCTTCTTGTTCAAGGTTATGCGACCATGCTCGAATCGACCCTGTAGGGCCCACATGATTCTATCAGTCTTCTTCTGGTTACCATGGGTGAGCTCCTCGACACGAAAGTAAGTGTTTAAGCGCTTCATACGATCCATTAGAGGTGACATAACAGCTTGCTTAGAGATGCCCTTCTCTATACCAATGGAGAGTGGCTTGTAGAGTTTGACTACATCAAATATCTTATTAGCAGTCTCATCAAGAGTCCAACGTCCATAGATTATGTCCTCAACGAACCAACCTTCCTCATTAACGTAGACTATGGATATAGCTGATTGGTCTAAGCGACTAGTGTTGCCTTTGGCTTTAGACACATCTTGGAAACCAGCTAAGTCAATGGCTATGTAATAGTCTCCATCACCATCTGGCTTAGTGCCGAAGTTAAGCCATTCCTCTTTGAACATCTCAGAGCCTTGGTTCTTGAAGCTAGCCATAAACTCCTGTTGGAAAGCATGGGTAGACATACTCTTCTTAGCACTATTGATCTCTTCATCATCTAATGTTTCATTATCGTAGCTAGTGAAGTGCCAAGAGGCAAAGGATGGATCATCATCAGTGAGCTCAGCATACTTGTATAAATCATAGAAATGGTTGCGACCCTTAGGTGTGCCAATGAATAAGCAGCCACCCTTTTGGTCAGCTAAGGCTGGACGTAGGATCTCCTCAAATACCTCAGGTTTCATGTCGCCATACTCATCCATAACCAAGAAGCGTAAGGACACACCTCGCATAGTATCTGGACGGTCGGCACCTTTCAAGCTAATAGTAGCACCATTGACCAATGTGATTTGCATATTGTTGATGTGGGCAGCTGAGATGACTGGAGCACCTAGCTCTAGCAACAGCTTCCATAGGATGTCTCTAGCCTGACCTTGGGTGGGTGCGACATAGAATACATGGGAGTTGGGTAGTGTGGCCTGTAGTGCGTTGACAATCAATAGCCAAGCAGCTAAGCGTGACTTACCACAACGTCTACCTGCAGCTACTACTTTGAATCTGGTCTGATCTGCCCATACTGTCTTTTGCCACTCAAGTAGATTAATCGTTAGGTCACTCATACTACAGTGTACTCCGCATCACTTATGTCATCCTCAGCAGAAGAGACTGCCGCAGCACCTACACCAGTGATGTTGATCTGTATGCTACTCTTGCCACCACCTTTGATAATCTCTTGTTCAAATGCAGACGTGGGTGCTATACGATCTATGACCAATTTCCATGCACTTGCTTGATGCTTGTGCTCATTGTCTAAGGCAGCACTGAAGATAGCATCAAGCACCTTGGCTGACTTAGGTGACGCTAGCATCCTATCTCTATATTCATTAATGACTGCTGCGGTGCCTTTAGGTCTGCCTATGATACCTTTAGGCTTCTTAGTCTTAGGTGGCCTACCTTTACGCTTGGGTGCTTTGGTGACTAGGGTGTCTTGGGTTGACATGCAATTTACCTCTGAGTTGAGATTGCTAGGGTTTACTTTATTGTGACCAAACAATAACTTATATGACAATCTGACATAACAGATACAGCTATGGCCTTAAGTGTCTTAAGAGTACTTAAGTGTCCGTTGTGTCTTTAGGCTCTTTAAGAATATACATTAAAGGAATTATTAAAGAATCTCTTAAAGCTTCTAAAGCATACTATAGTAGTATTATAACATATTTAGAGCTAAAAGTCAAGCATATTCTACAGTATTGACTAAATAAAACATAAAGAACAACAATAGAGTCTATTGTACACCTAAGTACACTATAGACTCCTTTACCCTTGTGTCTCACATTGCTCTACTTTACAGCTGTGTCAAGTGTTTACTCCAGTTTTCTTTTGTTTTACTTAAGTGACTTAACAATAGTGTCTTCTGTGGTCAGTAGAATCCAATATTACCTTATTTTATGTGCCAGAGGGAGCCTCTAGTTTACCGAAGAAGCTCCACGGCCCCGTCCCCATGCGAATCCCTAGCACACACAGGCCCTTGTGTCAACCCTTGTGGTGCCTAGGTATCCATCAGTCAACTTGTGACTACATGAGGCGCTATAGTCACGGGGTTGACATAGGGCTGCAAGTGTGTGCCGAGGTGGGAGCCTATAGCTACTATAGCTACACTAGAGCCACTAGCACACAAGCAAGCACAAGTAAACTAACGTGACTATTGATCATTGGATAGTCACATGCTTGACATTAGACACACAAGCGTGTAAATGGAGCACCTTTCTATTATGCGCGCACATGCGAGTATCATGCTTGCCTATGACTTGTCAAGTTATCTTATGTTTATGACTAGTCAGTCACGGGTATACATCTGTTGTAGTTGTGCTATTATGGTCTCACTCAAGAAGCAAACAACACACACCGAGGTAACACAATGAGCACATACTCAGAATCAGCACAAGGCATCACAATCACACAAGAGCGAGCATTAGCAGAGCTTGTGTCACATAACCTCATTGGCGACTGGGCACAAGAGGAATTCTTTGCGGACATGGGCAAGCATGACACCTATGAAGCTAGTGAAGTATTAGCTTGGTTAGGTTACTAAACACAAGCAAACGGAGCAATAGAATCATGAGCACACACTACACAGAACTACGATACATTAGCCGCATACTACCTAAGCGCACAGTGCAAGCATTACTCAAGGACCTACGCTCACATGGCGATATGTTCAAGGTAGTCAAGACTCACTCAGGGTATGAGGCTACTGAAGATGGAGCCTTAGTGTTTAGGGCTATGAATGGCAACAACAGCTACTTGTGTCGCATTAGTGCTTCACACTTCACACAAGCATAAAGCTATTGACTTACCATAGAGCCTTGGATATACTAGGGCTCTAGAGCAAATCAATAAGCACAACAAGCACACAATGGAGCAAAGCACATGATAGTTCAAACGATAGATAATGCAAGCCAATTCCGTGATGAGTTTCACGCATACAACAGAGGCGACCAGTTTAGCTATGAAGCATTAGGCGCTCTGTATGATTACTTAGAACAATATAGCGAGGACGTAGGTGAACCAATGGAGCTGGATGTCATTGCTATATGCTGTGAGTTTGTAGAGTATGATAGCCTCTATGATGTAGTACAGGACTACTGGGACATTGAATCATTGGAAGATCTACACGACCACACACAGGTAATAGAGCTTGCTAATGGTGGTTTGGTCATACAACAGTTTTAATATAAGTTAATATAAGGAATACTATAATGCGTAAGATTGAAAGTAGCATGATTACTGCGGTACACACGAAGGCTAATTGGTTTAAGGGTAGTACAGCGGTTCAATATAATGAGTATACGTACACTAGCTGTATACGTTTACATGGTAACATAATAGCCACATATGGCCCTATGGATGCTGTTGTTAAACCTAGACTAGATACATTCCGAGAATGGCCTACAGTAACCACTAGAAGCCGTTTACGTGCTTTAGGTGTCAATGCCAGTATTGAAGGTGGTCAGGCTATGATTGATGGTGAACTAATATGATAACCTATGCTGAATACCTACTACAGAGCAAAGCACTAGACTTGCGTTATACACTAGATTCCGAGGCTCTCAAAGAGCTATCCAAAGACCACCGAGGCACCACGGGCCTAGTGTCGGACGCAATGCGTACTAGTGAGCCATACAGGACTGCTAAGCGCACGCTGGATAGTTCCTTTGCACAACTCAAGGCCTTTAATGGCTCAATGCCCCCTTCATACAAAAGGCAAGCAAGCCTAGACAGGCGCGCACAATGGCAAGCTGAGGTTAAACTATGAGTAGCTATATCATAATTGAAGATAACTCCTATGATGCACAAGATGTGTCATATTGTGATAGCAAGGCTGATCTTGTTCGTAAGCTCAGAGCTAAGGGATATAATGGTAACTATGAATGGCCTTTACACGGCTTAGAGGTATACCAAGTATCGCAAGCCTTAACTATGGCTGAATTAACACTACTGCGCGAGGGCTAAGCCATGAGCAAGCACGACCTAAAGAACTATGGACGCCAAGGCATCAAAACAAGCCTACAGGTAACGATTGACCAAAAGCATCACAAGACTATAGGGTTATCTGTTAGTTGCTTAGGCAGCCTTATTGGGGCCTTGAGCTTTATCTTAATTATTAAAGTTATATTTGAGGGTTCACTATGAGTACACAAGAGCAAGAGCTAGATAGACTACACCACATAAGCATAACTCTAGACAAGCACTACAAGCGCCTAGAGGCTATTATGCAAGTAAGTGATACCAGTACACCACTAGATCATGAAGTACTGGCACACGCTAAATCTGAAGCTAACAGAGCATTAAACGATTGGCTTACCTTGCTAGCTAAGCACACAACACGGGAGCATGAGCTATGAGCACACAACACAAGTACACACAAGAGCAAAGAGACCTATTTAACGTGCTGCTTGACCTAAACTATAGCGAGCCTTATATCACTATTGAGGATATTCAGCAAGCCACGGGAGCTTCTAAGCGAGCCTTAGCGCTTGTGCTGGGCGACTTAATAAGCAAGGGTAAGGTACTAGCAGGTAATGAAGAGGCCCTAGGCACTCTATTACACACCTTCACGCCTATTGTGTACCGAGGGCAAGCCTACGGCTATCCTTTGGACTATTTTACATATGAGGAATGGAGCCTATTTGCTTTATAGCATGAGCAGCCTAAGCACTACTAAAGCACTACCGAAGCAACTTAAGTAAAGAGAGGTAACACAATGAATTATGTTTATGACGCTTTATATCTTCTAGGCTTACTAGCAGTGTATACAGCAGCAGTAATGAGCCTAGTGGCCTTAGCAGGCGCAAGCATAGCAGTGCTTATAGTGCTACTAACTAAATAACTAAACCCAAGACAAGAGCGAGGTAACACCATGAGATGCAAAGCATGCAATACAATCCTAAGCGACTATGAGCTTAGCAGGAAGGATAGCGAGACTGGAGAATTCACAGATCTATGCAACAAGTGCTTGACAAGCGCTAGAGAGGGAGAGTATAATTACTCTATAGATGCAAGTGATCTAGACATTAATGAAACTAAAGGTGATAGCCCTTGGCTACGTGAGTAGCTAGAGCACACTATAGAGGGAGCAAGGAACATGGCAGAATCAACGATTAACGTAGACTTACAAGTAGGCACCTACGACACTGTAGTGCTTGAGGTAGAGGTTAGCTGGAGTCTCAATAGTGCTGGTGAGGTTGACATAGCTGACTTCTATGCTTATCATGTAGCCACGGATGACACAGGCCACAAGACCTACGAACGTGTACCATACTGGATGCACAAGCTAATAGAGGTAGAGCTAGAAGAGTATCACGAGGATATAGAAAATAAAGTTGAATAAGAGCTTGACACACTTTGAGCACAATGGTATAATATACCTAAGAGAGCAAAAGAATATACTTTGATAATAATTAAAGAACTACTTTATAGTCCTTATGAACCATTAAGTAGTTCTTTAGTTTATAACTTAAAGTAAATAGTAAAGTGTCTTAAGGCTCTTAAGTATACCTAAGACACT
>Ga0307985_10000263_pt1 | contig 31474 bp, 28 predicted proteins | sample EllFjometageno80_FD_203155 | JGI IMG/M metagenome (GOLD analysis project Ga0307985, IMG submission 203155) | Marine microbial communities from Ellis Fjord, Antarctic Ocean - #80 | ecosystem: Environmental > Aquatic > Marine > Unclassified | place: Southern Ocean | collected 2014-10-09 | reverse complement strand
ATTCTGGTGCGCCGATGCGGTTCAGGTGCCACATTGTGGCGATCACGACCAGGACGAGAGCGATGACGATGCCGCCGTGGACCCGGGCAATATCGGGAACATCGAACGGTAACCGCTCGATGTTGTCGCCGTCGTAGCTTCCGGTATGAGGGCCGGATCCAGTCACGAAGGTGCCAGCGATGATGGCGGCGATAGCCAAGATGGTGATGGGCCAGCGGTACGGCCGGCCGCAGCGTGGCCGCGGTGCCGGGTCAAAACCGGCGCGTGCGTGCAAGACGGTTGCGTTGGCCACCAGCAGCATCGACAACAAGAAGTGGTTGAGTACTAGCCAGGGGTTCAGATGAGACTTGACCACGAAGGCACCAAGAACGATCTGGCCGATTACTCCGGCGACCAGGCCCAGCGAAAGCCAGGTCAAGTCGGCTCGTCGGGGTATGCGAAAGAGGGACCCAAGTACGGCAACCATCACGGCGACTGCCACGAACCCGGTGAAGACACGGTTGATGAACTCGATCATCGGGTGCAGGGAGAAGTCGGCTATCAGTTGATTTTCTTCACATGTTGGCCAGTCGCTGCAGCCCAAGCCGGATTCGGTTAGCCGAACCGCCGTGCCGGTAACCACAATGACCGCCAGCGCCAAAAGCGCCATCCCTGTGATCTGTCGATAGCGGGCCGGAGTCACCGCCTCAGTTTGCCCGCTCTGGCGAGGGGTTTCCTCGGTCCAACGGGCAGCAATGCCATCACGAGATGCCCTGTGCTGCGACCAACGATGAGGACACCGCGGTGCTTCATCGACAACGAACGCGTTCACCACCGGAGAACAAGCTGGCACCGGTTCGTTGTCGAGTTGGGTCATATGGCGGGGGTGAAGCGCAGGTGTCACACACCACATTTATTGTCGGGGCCGTGAAGTGCCCCCTCTTACACGCGCTGGTTCCCGCCGATAGCGCTCCGACTGGTAGTGATCCCTACTGGTACGACCAAGACCTGTCGGTCGAAGACCTTTCCACCACCGTTGCAGTGATCAACGCTGCGGTTCGGGCGAGCAGTAAGTTAGCGCCGCAAAGGCGAGCGCACTTGGGATCACGATGATCCCGGTGGCTGCCCCGACTGACAACGAGGTGGACGCTAAACCACCAATCACCGCGGGGACGATCAGCCCGCTGATACGAGAGCCAGCTGTTAATGCGGCGAGACCGGCCCCGCGCTTACCTGGAAGTTGGGCTGCGTCGTCGTACAACTTAGGGAAGAACGTCGATACGCCAATACCAGCCAGCACATAGCTGGCAAGAACTGCGTATTCGTTGGGAATGAGCGCGGCTCCGGTCAGGCCAATCGTGGCCGCAATCGCCGACCGGCGGCCCAAACAATGGTGACCGAGTCGCAGCTGGAGCGTGTCGCCGCTGAATCGACCGATCGTCATACCCGAGGTGAACGCGACGAATCCGAGTCCGGCGAAGCCTGCAGACGTGCCGAAGTCGTCGGCCAGCCGGAACGCAGCCCAGTCATTCGAGACCAGCTCGACCGAAATCGCGAGCGCACCGCCAACGGCGAGCAGGATCAGCGGCAGCCGGTTCGCCACGGCCTTGCCATTGAGCGAGATCGCCGGCTCTTCGACGTGCTCGTCGGTCCGTAACAAGCCGCGGCCGACGAAGACGACGGCCACAGAGAGTACGAGGGATACGCCAACCAGGTGTGCCTGCAGCGATACGTTGCTCGCCGCTAGACGGGCCGCCGTCAAGCCACCGATGACGGCGCCAAGACTCCATAAGCCATGAAGCCGGTTCATGATTGGTGCATGTCGTCGGGCACTCAGCCAGGACCCTTGCAGGTTCATCGAGACATCGACCACGACATCGAGAGCAGCCATCATCCCAAGTGCGAGCACGAACACAATGGGCGTCGTGGCGAAACCAATCAACGGCAAGGTGAGTACGAGCATGGCAGCGCCGCCGGTCAAGGTCAGGCGCGTGCCGAAACGGTTGAGCAGCCACCCGGAGATGAGACTGCCGGCGAGACCGATCACCAAGGCCGTGGTCATTAGCACGCCGAGAACACCGGTTGACACGTCGATGCGGTCTCGGACCTCGGGCAGGCGAGGGATGAAAGAGGCGAAGGTCGCACCGTTCACGAAGAACTGTGTGGCGACCGATGCAACCGCTCGTCGATCGAGGGCCCCAAATGACACGGTCGGACGGTAGCGCTCTCGGCGGTCGTTCTTCGCGTGCGCTCCCCGCGGAGATGCACACGAACAACAGAACTGTTGGCTTCTCGACTTGGGGCCGCACCCAGCCGTCGATCCGCCTAACCTCGGACCATGCAACTTGGAATGGTCGGATTGGGACGCATGGGCAACCGCCTGGTGCGCAGATTGCAACTCGCGGACCACGAGTGTTTCGGCTATGACCGAAGCGCTGACGCAATTGCCGACATCGTCGAGGCTGGAGCCGCCGGTGCCGACTCGCTCGAAGAGCTCATTGGTCAGATGACGGCACCACGCGCCGTCTGGGTCATGGTCCCGGCCGCCTTTGCTGGCTCCGTCGTGCGCGAGGTAGCCGCATTGCTCGAACCGGGCGACATGGTGATCGACGGTGGCAACAGCAATTGGAAAGACGACGTTGACCTGGCCGAAGAACTCGCTTCGACCGGCGTCCATTTCGTCGACATCGGCACCAGCGGTGGCGTGCATGGCCTCGAACGCGGCTTCAGTCTGATGATCGGCGGGCCCGACATCGCCATCGAGCACCTCACGCCGATCTTCGAAGACCTCGCACCGGGTATCGAGTCTGCCGAGCGTACGAACGACGGTCCGGTTCGCCCGGGCGAAGCTGGCTGGTTGCACTGTGGCCCAAGCGGCGCTGGCCATTTCGTGAAGATGGTTCACAATGGCATCGAGTACGGAATGATGGCGGCCATCGCCGAAGGTCTTGGCTTACTTGAGCAGGCCGATCTGGGCAGCGTCTCGCACGTCATGGATGCCGAGACCACGCCAATGCGCGACGGCAAATACTACGAATACGACATCAATATTGGTGCTGTCGCCGAGGTATGGCGTCGCGGCAGCGTCATCTCATCATGGCTCGTGGACCTAACAGCTGAGGCGCTCGCCATGAGCCCTGAGCTCGCAGAATACAGCGGTCATGTAAGCGACTCTGGCGAAGGCCGTTGGACCACACAAGCAGCGATCGATCTGGCGGTTCCAGCACCAGTCATCAACGCCTCGCTGACGTCTCGCTTTGCCAGTCGCAACCAGGATGAGTTCGCCAGCAAGGTGCTGTCGGCGATGCGAGCCGGTTTCGGCGGTCACCACGAGAAGAAGGCTCGTGAAGGATGAGCGCAGCGAACCATCGATGTTCCAAGGTGGCAGCATGAGCTCGACAGCGAACGACCGGTCGAACACCCTGATCCTGTTCGGTATCACTGGCGACCTGGCCTACAAGAAGCTGTTTCCTGCACTCTATGAACTGACTGTGGACGGCATTCGGCCTCGTGTGATCGGGGTAGCCCGCAGTGAAGGTGATGACGAGAGGCTCCGAGCTCGCGCCCGTGAAGCGCTTGCGCATCACGACTCGACCCACGTCGATGACCTGGTGAGCCGCCTCACCTATGTGCGCGGCGATTACACCGGATCCGAGACGTACGAACGGCTTGCTCAGGCCGTGGGCGACAGCGAGCCAGTGCCGGTGTCCTTTCTGGCGATTCCACCAGCGCTGTTCGACGATGTCGCTACCGGCCTGGCTGGCGTTGGGCTTGATCGCGGCAGGATCGTGGTCGAGAAGCCTTTTGGCCGCGACCTGGATTCGGCAAAAGAACTCAACGAGATACTTCGTCGCCACTTCCCCGAGGAATCGATCTATCGCATCGACCATTTCCTGGGTAAGGAAGCGGTCATGAACCTGCTCGTCTTCCGATTTGCGAACGCCATGCTCGAAGGTGTGTGGAACCGGCATCACATAAGCCGGGTTACTATCACGATGGCTGAGTCATTCGACGTCGCCGGTCGTGGCGGCTTTTACGACGAGGTCGGGGCCATTCGCGATGTCGTTCAAAATCACCTGCTTCAGATGATTGCCTTGCTCGCTATGGAGCCGCCGGTCGACGAGGCCGCGGACTCGCTCCGCATTGAAAAGGTCAAGGTGCTGCGTGCCATGCGCGCCGGCGACCCGACTCGTTCTGTGCGCGGGCAGTATCTGGGCTACTTAGACGAGGCGGGGGTGGAACCGGACTCACAGACCGAGACATTCGTAGCTATGGAGTTGTTCATCGACTCATGGCGCTGGAGTGGCGTACCGTTCGTGATCCGTGCCGGCAAGGCGATGGCAGAGACCATCACCGAGGCCGTCGTCGAGTTCAGGCCGCCACCAACGGCGATGTTCGGAGGGGCCGACAAGACGGCTGGATCGAGCATCCTGCGATTCCGTATGAAACCGGACAATGCCATCACCCTGACCATGCAGGCCAAGATGCCTGGCGACGAGATGGTGTCGGCGCCGGTCGACCTGTCGGTCGACTACGGCGAAGCTCTCGGTGGGTCGGGGCCAGATCCCTACGAGCGCCTGATTGGCGATGCCCTCGATGGTGACGCTCGTTTGTTCGCACATCAAGATGGAGTGGAACAGTCATGGCGCATTGTCGACACGCTGCTCGACAACGGCGATCCGGTACTGCAATACAGTCGTGGCGGCTGGGGGCCACCAGAAGCCAATGCCATCAGTCCGATGATCTGAGCTGGAGGACGACTGGGTGGCGTCGTCGGCTATTCCTGCAGTTGATCGACCGGGGCGAAGTCGTCGCGCAGCGACTCTGCGCCATCCCAGAACTGCACCGTTTCGGAGTCGACGGAGATCGGACCAGTTTCGAGCAGCACCGCGGGGCTCAGCAAGGTGCCGTCGGCGGCGTCGATGACAAATGGGGGAAGCTCTGACTGCGATGCAATAAGAACTGCGTTGGCCACGCCTCGCTCGGGCAGGCCGCCGGGAGGAATGATCACCTGGACGTTCCTAAATATCTTCATGAGGGTGCCGACTTCGGCCCGGGCGAAGTCGAAGGAGCCTCCGTCGATCACGTTCATCACATAGATGCCGTCGGTGGTCAACACGCGGTCAACCTCGCCCAAGAACTCTTCGGTCGTCAGATGCCATGGGACCGAACGACTCGCAAACGCGTCGCCGATTACCAGGTCGAACTGGTCGTTGTTCATCTGGCTAAGAGCCAGGCGGGCATCACCAACTTGGACTCGGAATGAATCATTCTGCACTAATCCGAGTTCGTCTTCGACGAGGTCAACCAGTGCCGCGTCAATCTCGAGGACGATGTCACTGCTGCCAGGTCGCTCGTTTTGTAGATACCGGGGAAATGAGAAACCGCCACCGCCAATGTGCAGGCTGTCGAGCGCCCCCGCGGGCAGCGCATCGGTAATTTGAGCAAACAGCCGGATATAGCGAATGTCGAGGAACGTTGGATCATCAAGATCGACATAGGCATGGCGCAGTCCGTCCAGATACAAGCTGCGTCCTGATGTGTTGTCTTCGTCGGCCACGATATTGGCGCAGAAGTAACTGGTCTCGTGTTCACAGGGCCGACTCGATGTTCCCCCGAGCAATGCTCCAGCGAGCACCAGAACCAGGGCACTTGATGTTGGCATCCTCTTCGTGAAATAGGCATGTGTCATGGCACCTGCCAGAACAAGCGTGGTACCAAGCGCCAACACGGTGGCGCGAGTTGGCAGGGCCGAGACCAGAACGAAACCAGTAACAAAGGTGCCGGCGAGTGCTCCCAGTGTTCCAGCGGCGGACAGTCCGCCAACGACGGCGCCGGTGTCTTCCAGGCTGGCGAGACGCAGCTTGGCGACCATGGGGGAGACGGCGGTAAGGACTGCAGCAGGGAGAAACAGTGCAGCGGTGCTCAAAATGACAATTGCCACCGTGCCGTCGCCGAACTGGGGACCCAACGCGCTAAGGATCGGCAACACAAGCCATGTGAGCCCACCGCCTACCGCCAACGCCGAGCCAATAAGAGGAGCAGCGTCTCGCTGATCGGCGATAGCGCCGCCCATCCACGCACCAGCAGCAATACCAGCCAACACAATGCCGATAATGCCGGTGAAGGTCTCGAGCGACACGCCGACATAAGGAGCCAGCAATCGGCCAGCTAAAATCTCGAGCACCAACACCGCCGCTGAACTGCCAGCGACAAGCGCCCGTGCGATACCTGGATTCACGCGACTTAGTATGCCGGGTAGTACGCCTTCGCTCCGCAAGCTCCGCGAACGCTGTCCGAGCTGGATAGTCGTCGGTCCCGGGGACGTAGGTGTTGCCGGGTAGTACGCCTTCGCTCCGCAAGCTCCGCGAACGCTGTCCGAGCTGGATAGTCGTCGGTCCCGGGGACGTAGGTGTTGCCGGGTAGTACGCCTTCGCTCCGCAAGCTCCGCGAACGCTGTCCGAGCTGGATAGTCGTCGGTCCCGGGGGCTGCGATGCAGCACGGAGCCTGGCGGTGGCTGCTGCGAGAAGGGCCCAGAAGCGGTGGCGCGCCACCGTTGGGCCGCTGGACCAGACAAATGACCACAAAAGAAGGCCGCAGCCAAGGCTCGCGATACCCGTCGACACGGTTAGCATCGAGCGCGATGGCAACGGTGCTGGAAAAGACGGAACCAGCGAGTCGCGCCACCCGTATCAAGGGTTTCGTGTCGCTCACCAAGCCCCGCATCATCGAACTGCTGCTTGTCGAGACTGTGCCTGCCATGATCGTGGCCAAGCAAGGGTGGCCAGGACTCTGGCTCATCATCGCAACTGTGATTGGTGGCACGCTGGCCGCTGGCGGCGCCAACGCAGTAAATATGTACGTCGATCGCGATATCGACGCCATCATGGACCGCACCAAGGGGCGCCCTCTGGTCACTGGTGTAGTGCAGCCCACCGAAGCACTGGTGTTTGCCCTGACCCTCGAAGCAATCGCCTTTGTCTTCCTGTGGTACTTCGTGAATCTGCTTAGCGCCGTACTTGCCGTATCGGCGATGTTGTTCTACGTCTTCGTCTACACCTTGTGGCTCAAGCGCCGTTCAGCCAGCAATATCGTCATTGGCGGCGCCGCAGGGGCTGTGCCGGTATTGGTTGGTTGGACTGCAGTAACAAACTCGTTGGACCTGACAGAGAGCCGTAACTGGGCCCCCATCGTGATGTTCGCCATCATCTTTTACTGGACGCCGCCCCATTTCTGGGCATTGGCGATCAAGTACAAGGATGATTACAAAGCGGCCGACGTTCCGATGCTGCCCGTTGTCGCCAATCTCGCCACGGTGACCCGCCGCATCGTGATCTACACCGTGGTTCTGTGGGCTCTTACCCTCGTATTTGGCCCAGTGGCCGACATGGGTGTCATCTATATTGGGTCCGCCGTTGTGCTGGGCGCAGTGTTCCTCGGGTACGCAATCCGCGTGGCTCGCGACCCTCAGCCGGGGCCAGCAATGGCGCTGTTTGGTTGGTCAATTACCTATCTCGTCCTGCTCTTTGGAGCAATGGCCGTCGACCAGCTGGTCTAGCTATGCGCCAGGACCACAGTCGCTCAGCGAAATTCAGTCCAAAATCTCGCTTGTGCGGTTTTGAACAAGCCCGGTTTCGGTCGCTAGAGTGCAGCGTGCAGCGGTCCCCGCTAGCGCTCCGCTCCGTGCCTAGCATCGGTAGCGGCATTCGTGCCCATTAGTACTTTCATCAACTCTTACGAACTGCACTTCGCATGACAATCACTGAAATCGAGCCCGATGCCTCGGCGGCACCCGTAGCGGTGCGCGAAGCAATGGCCCCAGCGGTCTATCAACGGCTTCCCAAGAACATCCTCGCCGACGGCGTGTCGAGCGGTGACCACAAGGTCATTGGTCGACTCTGGATCCTCGGATCCTTACTCTTTGGCCTGTTCACGCTGGTCGCCGATGTGCTGGTGCGCATTGAACGAGTCGACACCGACAGCGTTGCGATATTCACCAGCCTGACGACCTACGAGCAGTGGTTCTCGATGCACCGGGTAAGCCTGGTGTTTCTGTTCGTGGTCCCTCTGCTCATCGGTATAGCGATGGTCATGGTGCCGCTTCAGATCGGTGCGCCATCGCTGGCTTTCCCACGAGCCGCAGCCGCAGCGCTGTGGTCATGGGCCGTTGCTGGCGTAATCATGGTTGTGTCTTGGGCCATTGATGGTGGTCTTGTCGACCGCAGTGGTGCAGTTGTCAGCCAGGCGACGCAGCTCTCGATGCTGGCATTGGCTGCAGTGGTCCTGTCTTTGCTGATTGCCTCGCTCGTGATCATCACCACGATCTTTACCGAGCGAAGCAAAGGCATGTCGCTCTACAACGTGCCGCTTTTCACCTGGTCCATGCTGGTTGCCGCCAGCGTTTGGCTTCTATCGCTGCCTGTTCTCCTGTCGAATCTGATGGTCATGTGGATCGACGCTCGGGGCACAGCCGCCCAAAGCTTCGGTGGCGGACGCCTCTATGAGCAGATCAACTGGGTGTTTGACCAACCACAAGTGTTCGCCTTCGCCATCCCAGTACTGGGCATTCTCGGTGAAACGGTGCCAGTTGCGCTTCGTCGTCGCCTGAAGAACTACGACATGGCCATGGTCTCTATCGGCGCCTTCGGTGCGCTGAGTTTCGGAGCGTACGCCCAGACCTACTTCAACCCCAACGCCAACACCACCTGGCTCTACGTGGTCGGCTCGATCACGCTGATCCTGCCCATTCTTGCCTTCATTGGCTCATGCGCACTCACGGCCATAGCGGCCAGACGAGCGCCGGTCATGTCGGCACACCTCGCGCTGTCGGTTATGGCGCTCGTTGCTCTGCTTACCGCTGGTGCTCTCGCAGCAGTGCGGGTTCTCGACAGCCTGCTGGCGCCGGTTGTCGGATTCTTGAACAGAATCGTCGGCTTCTTTCAAGGATCCGGATCCGGATCCGGCGACGGCTGGGAATTCCTTAGCGACTTCGAAGGGTGGCTCGGCGACACCTTCGACGAGATCGCAGCTACCTCGGTCTCCGGTGCCATGGTGCAACTCACCCTGATCGCCGGTCTGCTCGCTGCTGTTGCTGGACTCTTCTATTGGTCATCCAAGATCTTCGGCCGCCGCCTGCCCAACGGCCTCGGCATGCTTGCTGGACTGTCGCTGCTCGGCGGTGCAATGCTTTCGGCGCTGCCCGATGCCGTTAGCGGCTTCCTCGAACAGCCTGATTTCGCTAAGGCCCCCGGTTACGTCGCCCGCGACGGAGTCGAGGTTCTGAACCTGATCAGCCTGATTGGTTCATTCGCCGTCCTTGCAGGATTCGGCTTGGTACTGCTCGCTGTCCCGGTCGCCGTCTTCTTTGGTGGCGATGATGACGACGAAGACATCGACAACCGCAATCCTGTTGGGGGCCACACACTTGAATGGCTCACCGAATCGCCGCCTCCAGCTGGCAACTTCGAGGGCCCCTTCGTTGTGACATCCGAAGCACCACTGCTCGATGAAGACTTCCAAAATCCCTACGCAGAAGGCGCATCAGCATGAGCGGAACCACGTTCTCGCCCACTGACCTGGCGCATGCCGTCGTCAGCGAGGCACCGGCCCCGTTTGTTCCTCGCAAGCGCACCTTGCAGATGGGCACCGCCGCATTCACCGCAATTTGGGTGATGTATTTCGGTGGCTTGTTCGGCGCCTATGTTTCCTCGCGTAACACGTGGAAGCTGCAACAGGATGGCTTGGCCGCTGCGGGCGACTCCGTTACGTCCTGGATTCCAGATTCGGCGCAGGTCGAACTAACTGCCCCAACAATCATGACGTGGACATTGCTCATGTCGTGCATCACCATGCAGTGGGCGGTCTACAGCTTTAAACGCAGCGACCGTCGCCACGGTGTGTTGGCCTTGGCCACTCAGGCCATGTTCGGTGCTGCGGTCATCAACCAGGTCGTCTTCCAATGGAAACAGCTTGGGCTCGTTATCGATGACGTTGGTGGCTCGTCGGCCGCAACCCTGATCTACACAATTACTGCATCACACGTCGCCATGATCATCGTGGCTATGTGTTTGCTGGCCTTTGCCGCCTTCCGAGCGCTGGCCAGTAGCGATACCAAAGACCATGTCGATGTTGTCGCCTCAGCAGCGACCTTCTGGTACACCATGGTCGGGCTGTATTTCATCATCTGGATCCTGATCTTCATCACCAAGTAGGCAGCAGTGTTCACACCAGGATTCAAACTCTTCGGCGGCCTCGCCGCACTCGGCCTTTTCGGTGCCTTCATCTATGGACTCTCGTCCGGTGATGCCACTGGCCCCGACTACTTCGGCTTCGTTGACCGCAATGCCATCATTGGCCTTGTCAGTCTTGGCTGGAAGGGCAACATCGGCGCCGCCAGCGGCTTCATGGTGCTGATCTTCATGTCCATGTCTGCGGCATTGCTCGGTGGTACCGCCGTGGCCTTCCGCGACGCCGATGTCGAATCGGTCGCTGAACTTGGCGATACGCCTTCGGTCATGCCTTTCGCTCAACGTCCTACCGCCCCCAGCTGGTGGCCCGCAACGACCGCAGTCGGTCTTGGTGTGTTGCTTATTGGCTTGGTCATGGAGACCAAGGCCTACTGGATTATTGGCCTTGTCCTGCTCTCAGCTGTCGCTATCGAATGGGCGCTCACCTCGTGGGCTGACCGTTCAACCGGCGACGAAACGACCAACCTCGCACTGCGAGATCGCGTTGGTGCTGCGTTCGAAATCCCTGTGCTCGGTCTGGCCCTTGGCGGCGTCCTTGCACTGTCGGTGTCTCGGATGTTTCTTTGGGCCACGGGAAATGCTGCGGTCATCGTCGCTGGCGTTGTCTCGGTGCTCATCCTGGCCGTAGCGGTGCTCGCCGTATTCCGACCTCAGGTTGGGCGACGCACCTTGGGAGCCATCGTCGGAATTGTCGCTGTTGCGGTGATTGGCCTCGGTGTTGTGTCAGCTGTCATAGAGCCTCGTCTTGGACATCATGACGAAGACCACGGAGTGGAAAGTACTGTTGAAGGCGAATGAGAAGGTTGATGAAATCGCATACGCCCAAGTCAGAAGTAGCTGAAGTGGAAGCATCGAAGGCCCAGGGGCCACGTCGATTCATGAGCCGTCGCAACGGCTTATTCACGGTAGCTGGTCTGTCGCTGTTGCTCGCAGGTTGTGGTGATCGCCACCTGTCGACCATGGACCCAGAGAGCCCCATCGCTGAGAGGCTCGACACCTTCCTTGTGTGGCTACTCGTCGCGGCTGGCGTGATCTTTGTGCTGGTCCAAGGCGCCATTTTGTATATGGCCAGACGGTTCAGGGTGAAGGCACCCGAAGACGAGTCACAGGTTTACCCAGACGAAGAGTTCCCAGATCAGATCCACGGCAACACTCGCCTGGAAATTGGTTGGACCATCCTGCCGACTGTGATCATGGCTGTTATTGCCTTCTTCACTCTTGGTCTGCTCTTTGAGCTCGACGAAGTGTCGGCCAACGACGATCGCCAGATCCAAGAAGTTGTTGTTGTTGGTCAGCAGTGGTGGTGGGAATTCCAGTACCACCTCGACGATGACGGCATCCCCGACATCGTGACCGCCAACGAACTCGTCTTGCCCGTTGGTGAAGAAATACGGCTTCGGGTTACCAGTCGCGACGTCATCCACTCGTTCTGGGTTCCAACCCTGAACGGCAAGCGAGACGCGGTACCTGGCCGGTACAACCCGTGGACCATCGAAGCTGGCAACGCCGGCCGATTCCCCGGCGAATGCACTGAGTTCTGCGGGCTCTCTCATGCCTATATGGAGAAGTTCGCGGTCGGTCTCCCACTCGACGAATGGCAAGAATGGGCCGCAACCCAACAACTTGCCGCAGTGCTGCCTGAAGAAGGCACCGCCGAGTTCGCCGGTTGGGAAGTCTTTAACACCCAGTGCGCGTCCTGCCATGTCATCAATGGTCTTACCTCGCACTACGAAGAGGGCTCGATTGATGACTTCGCTCTGTATTCGAACATTGGGGTCGGCGACGATCTCGCAAACGTGCTTGATCAACCGCCAGTTCGCTATATCGACCAACAAACCCAGGTATCTGGCGCTGCGCCGAACCTGACTCATTTGCAGAGCCGCTCGACCTTTGCTGGTGGCATCTTTGAGCTCTACAAGAATCCTGACAGCGAGAACTACATTGATCTCGCCACAGACGGGACGCTCAATCGAGGTGCGCTCGAAGCGTGGATCGTGAATGCGCCCGAAGTAAAGGCCAACGCTTGGGATAGCCCGAGCGGGCAGCGGGGCATGACGCCATTCACTGCCTTGTCTGCCGAAGACGTTGACAACCTGGTCGAGTTCCTTACGAACATGACGTACGCAGAAGGGGCAGAGTAACCCATGGCAATCACCGAAGATCGCCCGCTAGCACTCGAAGCTGGCACCATCACCAAGGTCGCCGAACGGCCCCTCGGTGCGCTGACACGGCCCCAAAGTGATGTCGGTTGGGCGAGTTGGTTCACCACAGTCGATCACAAAAAGATCGGCATCATGTACGGCGTTGGTTCGCTGTTCTTCTTCTTGTTCGGTGGCGTCGAGGCGCTGATGATCCGCATCCAGCTTGCGGCCCCCAACGGACAGTTCTTGTCCGAATCGCTTTATAACCAGGTTTTCACCATGCATGGCGTGACCATGGTCTTCCTGGTGATCATGCCCATGGCGGCGGCGTTTGCGAACTATCTGCTGCCGCTGCAAGTCGGTGCCCGAGACGTTGCCTTCCCTCGCCTGAACGCTTTTAGCTTCTGGTGTTGGCTTGCGGGTGCGATCTTCCTGAACACCTCATGGTTCCTGGGTGGAGCCCCAGACGGTGGTTGGTTTGCCTACGCGCCAAACACGTCGGTGACCTTCGCTCCTGGCAATGGCATGGACTTCTATGCCATTGGTTTGCAGATCGTCGGTATCGCCTCGCTGGTCTCGGCGATCAACCTGATCGTGACTGTGCTCAACATGCGAGCGCCAGGTATGAGCCTGCTGAAGATGCCGGTCTTGACCTGGATGCTGCTCGTCACGCAGTTTCTGCTGCTGTTCGCCGTTCCGGTGATCACGATTGCACTGTTCCTGCTCACATTCGACCGAAGCTTCGGTGCCAACTTCTTCAATGTGTCCGAAGGCGGTAGCCCGCTGCTTTGGCAGCACCTGTTCTGGATCTTTGGCCACCCCGAGGTCTACATCTTGATCTTGCCTGCCTTCGGCATCATCTCCGAAGTCATCCCAACCTTCAGCCGCAAGCCAATCTTCGGCTACCCGTTCATGGTTGGTAGCGGTATCGCCATTGGCTTCATGGGCTGGGGCGTTTGGGCCCACCACATGTTTGCATCCGGTCTCGGTGAGATCTCCGTCGCAGCGTTCTCGTTGTCCACCATGTTCATCGCCGTGCCAACCGGTGTCAAGATCCTGAACTGGCTCGCCACAATGTGGGGCGGAAGACTGCGCTTTACGACACCAATGCTGTTCGCCTGCGGCGTGATTGCCATGTTCACCATTGGTGGCCTGTCCGGCGTAACCCACGCGGTTGCACCTTCGGATACTCAGCAAACCGACACGTACTACATCGTGGCTCACTTCCACTATGTGATCTTCGGTGGCTCACTGCTCGGTATGTTCTCTGGCTTCTACTTCTGGTGGCCCAAAGTCTTTGGTCACAAGCTCAGCGAGAAGTGGGGCAAGATCAACTTCTGGCTCATGCTGATCGGCTTCAATATGACCTTCGGCCCCATGCATGTGCTCGGGCTTCAGGGCATGGCCCGTCGCCATCACAGCTACGCCAAGGAAGATGGCTTCGGCTTCTGGAATGGCATTGTTTCGGCCGGGGCCTTTGTGATCGCTCTTGGCACCCTGGCATTCCTGATCAATGTCTGGCTCTCGGCTCGCAACGCCAAGCGCAACCCGGTTGAGGTAGGCCCCGATCCATGGGACGCCCGCAGCCTGGAATGGTCTACAGCCTCGCCAACACCGGTACACAACTTCGATGTCGAGCCCATAGTCGAGTTCCAGGACGACTGGTGGCACCGCAAGTGGGGTAAGAACGACGAAGGCAAGGTCGTGCGCAAGGCCTACCCCGAAGACATCGCCCAAGATGGAAGTGCGACCGACGTACATCTACCATCGCCGTCGTATTGGCCACTGGTGCTTTCGTTATCGCTGCCGATGATTGGCTACTCAATCATCTTCACATTCTGGCTGTTGATCCCTGCGGGCGCCCTGTTCTTGGCTGGCTTCCTTGGTTGGGCCCTTGAACCCGCCGACGATCCTGAAGCCGCACACGGCCACGACGATCACGGCCATGACAACGACCACGATGCAGACGCTACGGCCGACGCTGAAGTTGAGGGAGCCTCCAATGTCTGAGGCAACAATGGCTGATTCAACAATGCCTGATTCAAAACTGCCTGATTCAAAACTGCCTGATTCAAAACTGCCTGAGGCAACAGCTGCTGAGGCTGCTGAAATAGTCACCGCGCACAACGCCGATCAGGGCGGCCACGGCACGACCACAGGCATCTCCAACAACAAGTTGATGATGTGGGCGTTCCTGGGTAGCGAGTGTTTGCTATTCGGCGCACTCATCTCGACCTACCTGCTCTACAAAGAGCGGTTTACCGGCTTTGCCGAAGGCCTCGCTCCGTTCGACGAAGACGGGCGCAACATCGGCCCTCGTTTCGGCGGCGAAAATGGGGAGGGCGTGTTCGATATTCCGTTCACGTCGGTCTCATCGTTCATCCTGTTGGGGAGCTCCTTAACTATGGTGCTCGCACTTTCGGCGATCCGCCGGGGCGAATACCGCAGCTTCCGAATCTGGACGTTGACCACTGCTGCACTTGGTTCGGTCTTCATTGCCGGCCAGATCTACGAGTTCACCGAATTCGTTGAAAAGGGCCTGGGCTTCTCCACCAACATCTTCGGCTCTGCGTTCTTCACGCTGACTGGTTTCCACGGTGTCCATGTGACCATAGGCATTGTCATGTTGTTGGCCACCTACATCATGCACAAGCAAGGTCGATTGAACAGCGACAAGGCCGAGACGGTCGAAATCGTAGGCTTGTATTGGCACTTCGTTGACGTCGTGTGGATTCTGATCTTCACTATCGTCTATCTCTTCCCGCAATAGAGGCTCCTATGACTGACTCGATGACTACCACCGCTGTCGACGCTGCTGTAGATGCACATGACGACGACCATCATCCCAGCGATCTCTTCTATCTGAAGATTGCTGCCATCCTTGCACTGTTCACTGGGCTTGAGGTCAGCACCTACTTCATCGAAGATTCGGTTAGCGAAGCTTTCCTGTTCATTTCGCTGTCTGTCTTGATGGTCGTTAAGTTCGTGATGGTCGCGGCCTACTTCATGCACTTGAAGTACGACACGCCGTGGTTCCGCTATCTGTTCATCGCCGGTCTGGTCCTAGCCATGGGTGTGTACACCATCTTCTTCTTCGCGTTCGACCTGTTCGGTCTCGGCTAGCGATGGGCTTCGCCGCCGATACAGATATCTGGCGGTACCAACCACACCCCGAAGTGTGGCTCATCATCGCGGTAATCATTGGCTTTGGCTACTGGGTGATCCATGTGCTTGGCCCCAAGGCCGTGCCCGACGGTGAGCCCGTCGTCACGCGCCACCAAAAGATTTACTTCGTTGCCGCGGTGGGGCTGCTCTGGGTCTCAAGCGATTGGCCTCTACACGACATCAGCGAGGAATACCTCTACGGCGCCCACATGATTCAACACATGCTGATCACCCTGGTGGTCCCGCCGCTGTTTCTGTTGGCAGTCCCCGAGTGGCTTGCACGCCTGATTGTGAGCACCGACGGTACGAGTGGTGTGTGGGTGCGCCGTCTTACGCGCCCGGTGGTCGCAGCCGTGCTCTTCAACGTGCTGATCGTGGTGACACACCTGAAGCCAGTCGTGAACTTTTCGATCGAGAACGGCGTCTTCCACTACGTCGTACACCTGTCTGTGTTCAGCGCAGCATTACTTATGTGGATGCCTGTCGTAAGCCCGCTGCCTGAACTGCGAGCAAGTCCTCCTGGCCAGATGATCTTCCTGTTCCTGAACTCGGTGTTGCCCACAGTGCCGGGCGCATTCCTCACCGTGGCCGATAATCCGTTGTATCGGGTGTACAACCACGACGTCCGGCTCTGGGGTATCAGCGCGGTCGCTGACCAACAAGCCGCAGGTCTGATCATGAAGCTCGGCGGTGGGTTCTACATCTGGGCGTGGATTGCGTTCTTGTTCTTCCGGTGGGCCAATCGCGATGACAGCACCTTGCGGCCTGGCGACGCAGACATCGTCCACGATCCAGCGTTTGTAATCAACAACGGCGAGAGCGACCTGACCTTCGAAGAGGTCCAAACTGCCTTCGACCACGCCGGCGAGCCCATTACCGAATCGGTAAAGAGAAACTTGTAAAGGCTCTGGGCAAGTATCGCCCAGATTGGGCTACAGAACATAAGTTTCTGGGCCAAGCAACTTATAAGACGCGCTGCGTGGCCGATTGAGTTAGGTGAGCGAAACCATCCAATCGGCAGCCGATCCGCTGCGCATCTCAGACATGGTGCCCCTGCGGCGCATGCTGGGAACCGATTCGGTTGTTATTCGCGTTAATCCTGACGGCAGTTTTACTCCATTTGAGCGCATGCCATCGTTGTTCTTCGAGCGTCCCATCCGCAGGATTTTGACCGCTGATGCTCCTGATCAGTTCGATCAGGCATGTGCCCAAGCCATCAAAGAACGTCGACCGATCGCCTTTCGACCTGCAGCCTCGTCGAGCGACGAGGTCATGATCAATCCAATTCTTGACGACGCCAGCTCACTATGTCGCTTCCTGGTTTGCTGGGTGCGCTGGACCGACACCCTCGATCCTTCATCGCCCAGCCTGGCATGGGGCGACCTCGAGCTTGGTGATGTCGTCACCCGTTACCGCCTCCGTTCAGATCGTGGATCTGACGTTGTTGAGGCAGCTTCGTGGTGGGCGCTTAGAAGTGGTGAGCTACTCGAATTGTGGCCTCACCACACACACGTTTCAGCGATGGGTCTGGGCCACGCTGTCATGGAAGCGCTCATCCTTGATGCCGTAGAGGCCGCCGCTGTTGACGGCAGCGGCCATGCGGTTCGCATCGCTGTGCCATCTGCGGACATGCTCTCTGGCCTCGTCCCGGTGTTTCATGGGGCAGCGCGAGCGAGCGGAGTCGACCTGGCACGAATCGTCGTTGCGATTGACGTAGACCTGGCCGTAGACCCGGACCTCTTGCCGATCATCGTGCATCTTCGAACGTTGGGAATGCGGATCGACATTGTCGGACTCGATGCCCTGACCGCCACGCTCCACACCGTGAGCGATACGTCATCGCACTTCCTTCAGTTTGCGCCGCCGAGCAGCGCCGTGGCCGGGCCGTGGGTTGCCTCCTTCGCCGCTGCCATTGGCCACGAGGCGTAAACAGTCGAGCGTCTCTGTGTTCGAGTCTGCGCATCCCCGCATGAACGGCTGCCATAGAGGGGGTCCGACACGACACCAGTGCTGGACGTGCTTCGTTACGCTGTGCGCCGTCTTCTACACTCGCTAGGTGAGCGACAACACCACGCTTACGGCGATCGCTGGCATCACCGTGGGTCATTACACCGACTCTGTTGCCCAGACGGGTTGCACTGTGGTCGTGCTTCCGGAACCAAGCATTGTTTCCGGCGAGATTCGTGGTGCAGCACCGGCAACACGTGAGTATGGACTGTTGTCCTCCGGCATGACGGTAGAACAGGCGAACGCCTTGGTTATCACCGGTGGTAGCGCGTTTGGATTGGCCAGCGCCGACGGCGTAATGGCTGAACTCGAGACCCAGGGTCGCGGTTACACGGCGACGACCGCGGTCGTGCCGATCGTGCCCGCTGCAGCGTTGTACGACTTGGGCATCGGGTCAGCTGACGTGCGGCCAACGGCCCGTGACGGAGCGCAAGCCTTTCGGGTCGCTTCGAGCGCACCGGTCCAACAAGGGCTCGTTGGCGCTGGTACTGGCGCAACCTGCGGCAAGTGGCGTGGTGAGACGATCCCTGGCGGCATTGGTTCTGCAGCGGTACGTATAGGAGACGCAACCGTGGCTGCCCTCGTTGCTGTAAATGCACTTGGTGATGTCTTTTCGCTCGAAGGCGTACCGCTAACGGGCGGACCGGCGGTCGCAAAGCCGCTGGCCATCCCGCCGGTGGCGAACCAGAACACAACGTTGGGTGTGGTGGCCACTGACGCAGCGTTGACACGAGATCAACTCAGCCGGCTGCTTGTGCGAGCCCACGATGCCTATGGCGCCTGCATTCGCCCGGCACATACGAGCTTCGACGGTGACATGTGCTTTGCGGTGTCTGCTGGGACACAAGTTGGAGAGTTACACAACCTGGCCGAGGCTGCGTTCGAGGCAGTGGGGCGTGCGATAGCCAACGCCATCGTTGCGTCGCGCCGTTAGCGTCCGGTCCAGGACGAGCGGTTCCTGAAGTCTTTCGGGTAGTCCGCCTCCGGCTGTTTCTAGGTTCCTGCTTTATGGTCCCGACAAGCCTGAGGCCTTGTGGGCTACCCAGATCGCCCGCCGAGTTACTCAAGGGCATAGCCGGACCTGGCACTAGGTCGTTGGACCGATAGCGGAATTGGTTAGTGAGTGCTGCGTATGCCGCGTACGCTTTCCGGGTGATTGACCTCAAGCAACTCAGCGACCCGGCGTATCGCTCCGGAATGGTGCGCAAGGGTGCCGACCCTGCGCTTGTCGACCAGGTGCTCGAACTGAGCTCCCAGCATCGAGCCATGCAGCTGTCCGTGGAAGAACTGCGGAATCGGTCAAATACTGTGTCCAAAGAGATTGGAAAGGCCTCGCCCGACGAGCGCCCGGCCAAGATCGAAGCGGCCGGACTGGTCAAGGCAGATCTGACCGAGGCAGAAGCGGCATACGGCGTACTGGACGCCGAGCTGAAAGCGGCCGCGCTGCAACTTCCGGTGCCTGCCCATGAGTCTGTCCCCGATGGTGGCGAAGACGAGGGCACGGTTATTGCCACGGTCGGAGGCACCCCAGAGGCGCCTCCAATGGACCATGCTGACTTCGGCCGCCATATCGGCTGGGTGAACAACGAGCTGGGAGCCGAAGTAAGCGGCTCGCGATTCGCCTACATCACTGGCGCCGCAGTACAGATCGAGTTCGCCTTGGTTCAGTGGGCACTCGGCAAGCTGGTAGCTCGCGGCTTCAACCCGGTGGTTCCACCGGTGCTCGTGCGCGAACAGATGATGATCGACGCCGGATTTTTCCCAACCGATCAGCATCAGGTGTATGGCATTCCAGAAGACGATCTGTACCTGGTCGGCACCGCCGAAGTACCACTGGCTGGCATGCACCGCAAGGACCGGCTCGACATCGAAAAGTTGCCGCTGCGTTACGCCGGATTCTCTACGTGTTTCCGCCGTGAGGCCGGAACCTATGGCAAGGACACACGAGGCATCTTCCGTGTCCATCAGTTCGACAAGCTCGAGATGTTCATCTGGTCGCCAGCTGACAAGAGCTGGGACGAGCACGAGCTGCTACTCGAGATCGAACGCGAGATCTTGGACGAACTGGGGCTTCCGTACCGCGTCGTCAACATCGCCGCAGGTGATCTTGGTAATGCAGCGGCCAAGAAGTACGACTGCGAAGTCTGGCTTCCGTCCGAAGGTGCCTACCGCGAGATCACGAGCTGCTCGAATTACCTGGACTACTCGGCGCGCCGCCTGGACACTCGGGTAAAGACAGAGAACGGCTCAGAGTTTGCCCACACATTGAACGGCACAGCCATTCCGGTTGCCCGCATGCTGGTGTTTCTGATGGAGCACTACCAGCAGGCCGACGGCACGTTTACCGTTCCCGAGGTGCTGCGGTCATTCTGCGGTCTCGACAGCGTCTCACCACCTGCCTAAAGGCACGGGCCTGGGGGGCTCGCCCCAGTCAAGAACTATCTGTGACTCTCATATCGCGAATGGCGCGGTGGAATCGTCCCAGATGGTTTTATCAGATATGGCCCTGGCCGCCGCCGTAGTTGGCGGTGACAGCGCTGGCAACGGCGCCCTCGGCGGCGTCGACCTTGGGTATTGGCCGTGGCGATTCGGGCGGGCGCTGGCCCGGCGATGAACGCCAGGCCAAATACCTCGTCCAGAGCCTGCCCATTTAGAGGCCTCGTTCGATGACCCGGGAAATCATCCGTTCATAGTTCTCGACATCTTGAGCGCCTTGAATCGGAAAATCGTTGTTGTTGACGATCATGCTTGGAACCCCGGTGATGCCCCGGCCGATGGCGTCGTTGTGTTCGGCGGCGACCATGTCACGCAGCGAATCGTGCTGTTCGGTGAACACCTCGACGAAGGCGTCCTTGTCGATATCGCATTCGTGGGCGATCTGGGCTAGTTCGGGCCCGCTGCTGATGTCTCGATTCTGCACGAAGTACGCATCGAGCAGAGCATGGTGATAGCGCTGTTGGGCTTCGTCGCCGAAGTGGGCGCTTGCCTTCCAGGCCATTTGTGCCGGGAACGAGCTCGATGGTGGAGTAGCACCAGAGGCCCACGGTGTTGTGAACTTCGCTGCCGGTTCCATGTCGGCGGGCCGTTGCCAGGACTCGGTGTAGGCGGTGAATTTCTCCAGCGTGGTGACCTTTGGTTCAGTGCGAAGCAAAAAGCTTTTCCACTGCACATCTATAGCGTCACCCATGCGGCGCTTCAGTTCATCGACACGCACGGTGCCTACATGACACCACGGTCAAAGAAAGTCACTGAATACTTCGAGTACAACCGGTGCGGTCATGACAAGTCTCCGATGCTGAGTCCGAACCAGGCTGCGGCAACGCCGGCAACCACGGTCATCCCAACGTAGGCCATGGCACGGCCTTTGCGGCCATTATCGAGCAGAGATGCAGCTTCTGCGGCAACTGTTGAGAAGGTCGTGAAAGATCCAAGGGCAGCGGTAGTGGCCACGACGGGATTGTCCCACCAGGTGGAAGTCACGACGAGCCCAAGCAGGAACGCCCCTATGACGTTCACAGCAAAGGTGCGCCATGGAATCTCGCCAACGGGCTGCCCCGAGGTGATGACCGCCCGAACGAGCGTGAACAACGCAGCCACCGCCACGAAAGCGAGCACAGTCATTGCTCAGCTCCGATTGTTCGTTCCCCGGGGGTGCTCACAATTTTGTGGGCAAGGGTGCGGCCCAGCCAGAAGGCAAGCGCTCCGCCGGTGATGCTAAGAGCGAGGTACACAAGCGCCGTGGGTGCGGCCGGCTGGATTGCAAGGCTCGGCAAGTCCACGTCGTCGAGTTCTGGGCCAAGGACCGGCGTGCCGCGCAGCAGAACAGCCACCTCTACCGCGAGGGTGGAAAAGGTCGTCAGGCTTCCACACAAGCCGGTTGCGGCGCCGACCAACAACCGTCGGTAAGGGCTAGTGGAACGTAGGAGTAGAAATGTGAGGGCACCAAGCAGCAGGCACCCCAGTACGTTTACGAACAGCGTGTCGAAGGGAATACCGGCCGCCCCCGAGATGGTCTGGGCGGACCGAACGAAGTCGAACGGGCCTGTGGCGCTTGGACTAATGCTGACCGTCGAGTTCGAGGTGTAGACGAACCGGTCAGCGGGGAGCGTGTCAGAGAAGTTGTGCGTGAGCAGCCACCGCAGCGGCGCGCCAAGGGCGCCTCCAGCAGCGACTGCCGCAAGCGTGCTGCGGTCGTACGCTTTCCATCTCATCGGTATTGGGGCCAGCGGTGCATTGTTGTGAGGTTAATGGCATGTCTCTCGATCGATGAGGGCAGCCATGGCTCGCCAAGGCTGCTCAAACAATTGCAAGACGTACCGCTTCTGATGGTTGACTGTGGGCATGGACTTGGGTGAGTTTCGTTTGCACTACGACGTGGGCACCATCGACGCAGCATCGATGCACAACGATCCGACCAGGCAGTGGCACTTGTGGTTCGAGGCTGCGGTAGAGAACGACGTGTTTGAACCCAACGCGATGGTTCTTGCAACCGTCGACGAGGGCGGCTGGCCCCATGCCCGCAATGTGTTAGTCAAGGGCGTCGACGAGCGAGGTTTCGTGTTCTACACGAACTACGAGAGTTCGAAGGCCGCCGAACTTGAGTCAGCCGGCAAGGCGAGCCTGCTCTTCAGCTGGCTCACTATGCATCGCCAAGTCCGCATCGTGGGCACCGTCACCCGGGTCGCTGCCGAAGAGAGTGACGCATATTTCGCATCGCGTCCACGTGGCAGCCAGCTCGGGGCTTGGGCATCACCACAGAGCGATCTGATCGCTGATCCGTCGGTGCTCGAAAAAGCGGTGGTCGATGTGCAGGCCCGTTTCGGCGAAGGCGATATAACCCGCCCGCCGTTCTGGGGCGGCTACCGCGTCGCTCCGGTTATGTTCGAGTTCTGGCAAGGCCGGCCTAGCCGACTTCACGACCGGTTGCGCTACGTCTACCGCGATAACTCCTGGCACATCGAACGCATCGCGCCGTAGACAATCGGCTACCACGTACCTCGCCGCCATGGCCAGAACTGCATTGCGCTGTCTGGAGGGATGTACCTGGTCGAGGAGACCGACATCATCGAACCGACGGCACGCTTGGTGATGGGACCGCTGTGGCTGCTAAGACAGGTCTCGTGACTCCCTATCTCTTCTCCGGCCTCAAGGTGATTGACTGCGCTTCTGTCATCGCAGCACCTGCAGCGGCCACGATGCTGGCCGACTTTGGCGCCGACGTGATCAAGGTCGAGCAGCCCGGCAACGGTGACATGTTGCGGCTCTTGTCCAACATCGACACCACCCCTGACGCCGACCCTGACTGGTTCTGGGAGCTGCACGGGCGAAATAAGCGTGGCCTCGCACTTGATCTGAAGTCGGCCCAAGGTCAAGAGGTCCTACACCGCCTGATCGGCGATGCCGACGTGTTCATTACCAACTATCCATACCCGGTCCGAGATGCGCTGGGCCTGACCTATGACACCCTCCGGGAACTCAATCCGACCCTGATCTATGCATCGCTAACCGCCTACGGTGAGGAAGGTCCCGAGCGAGATCGCAAGGGCTTTGACCAGCTTGCCTACTGGGCGCGCAGCGGTCTGATGGACATCATGCGTGAGCCCGGCACGCTGCCGACGCAAGGGCTTCCAGGAATGGGCGATCATCCAACCGCCGTATCGCTCTATGCCGGGATCGTCACGGCATTACTGCATCGAGAGCGCACGGGCGAGGGTGCGATGGTACATACCTCGCTGTTGGCCAACGGCCTGTGGTCTGCGGCTGGGATCGTGCAGGGTGCGATGGCTGGCGGCGACATGGCCCGGTACCGCGAAAGGAATCGAATTTATTCGCCGATGCTGCGGCCATATGAAACTGCAGACGGTCGGTGGTTGCAGTTCAACATGATCCGCGACGAAGAGACGCTCACGAGATTATTGGTGGCTCTTAACGCAGCCGAGTTGCTCGCGGACCCACGCTTTCCGGACCTCGAGACCATGTTCGGCGAGGCCCGAGAGCCATTCGGCGATGAGATCCAGCAGATCGTGCGGACGAAGAACGCGACCGAATGGTTGAGTGAACTGGACGGACACGGCCTTCCGGTCAACCTGGTCGCGACGGTCGAAGAGGCGGCGGTCGACGAACAGGCCCGCATCAACGCCATAGCTGTGCAGCCTGTTAATGGTGAACTCGACACACCATGGATCATCAATCACCCGGTCAAGGTGACAAGCGTGCCCCAGGTCGGACCGCGCCGGGCGCCCGCACTCGGCGAGCATGGCCGCGAGATCCTTGCGGAGCTCGGCTACTCGCCCGACGAAATCGATGCACTTGTGGCAGCGAGAATCACCTGAAGTTTATGGCCCGAGGACGAAGGCATCCTGTAGAGCGGAGGTCGACTTAGCTGAAGCCGATCGACAGCAGGTTTTCAACAGGCTTGTAGAGCTCTTCGAGATAGGTGACATCAGCGGCATCGAGCGTGATGTCACACGCGGCGACGAGTTGATCGAGTTGTGCGATCTTTGACACGCCCACAACCGGTGCGTGGATCTCGGGCTTATTCAGCAACCATGCGACCGAAATTTGGGCTGGTGTCTTGCCGTACTTCTCGGCCACTTCGATGACCCGGTCAGCAATCGCGAAGTCCATCTCGCCGCGGTAAAGCATGCCGGTTCGTTTGCGATCGACGCCCGAACTGCGAGTGGTCTGTCCCTTATCCAAACCGCCTTTGTAACTGCCAGCGAGAATGCCGCGGGCCAAGGGCGACCATGGCATGAGCCCCACGCCTGTCTTGGCGCAGTACTTGTTCATCTCGCGTTCTTCTTCGCGGTAGATGAGGTTGTAGTGATTCTGCATCGAGATGAACTTGGTCCAGCCGTTCTGCTCCGCTGTCATCTGCATCTCAGCGAACTGCCAGGCAAACATGGACGAGCCACCTAGGTACAGCACCTTGCCGGCCTTGACGACATCGTGCAGCGCTTCCATCGTCTCGGTGATCGGCGTCTCGACATGGCCAGGGATGCCGTGAGGGTGACGGTGGATAACGAGCTGATCGATGTAGTCAACCCCGAGTCGCCGAAGGGAAGCGTCGACCGATTCCATGATGTGTTTCCGGGATAGGCCGAGCTGATTGGCTCCATCTCCCATCTTCATGGCGACCTTGGTGCCGAGCACGTACTGGTCTCGTGGAGCGAGCTCGCGCAGCAATGTGCCAACGACCTCTTCGCATGCGCCTATGCCGTATGCATTCGCGCAGTCGAAGGTGAAGAGTCCGTGGTCGAGGGCGGCCTTGAAGATGGGCCGTGCGTGGTCAGCATCGAGGGTCCAGTCACTTTGATGCCCACGTCCTGGCTCTCCGAAGTTCATGGTGCCGAGTGCGAGTTGCGAGACGCGCAACCCGCTGTTGGCTCCCAGCTGTACTGGCTTCAACATGGTGTCTCCTGTGAGTTCATTTCTACGACTTGTTGATCATGGTGGTTCGACGTCATCAGCGGGCCTTCCACTCGGGCTGGCGCTTCTCGGCGAATGCCTGAGTGCCTTCGACGCTGTCTTCTGTCATCGCCAACAGCCGGAACAGGTTCGACTCGAGCCTGAGCCCATCATCGAGAGGCATGCTGAGACCCTTGATCGCGGCCTGCTTGATGGCCCGTACCGCGAGCGGACCTGCTTCCAAGATCTTGCGAGCCATTGCTTCGGCGGTGGCCATCAAGTCAGCTTGAGGCACGACGCGGTTGACCAGGCCGACGCGGTATGCCTCGGCCGCGTCGATTCGCTCACCTGAATACAACATCCACAGTGCATCGCCGAGTGGGATCGTGCGGGTGAGTCGCTGGGTGCCGCCACCTCCTGGTAGCAACCCCAGACGTGACTCGCCCAAGCCGAAATGGGCATTCTCGGACGCGATCCGTATGTCGCAACCGAGCGCCATCTCAAGACCGCCGCCATTGGCATGGCCGTTCACTGCGGCGATGATCGGCTTCCAGACGTCGAGACCTCGCATCAGGTCAGGGCGACCCTGGGACCCGAATGCATCGGCGGGTTCAGGTTTGGTGGTGAAGTTCTGTTTGATGTCACTGCCAGCGCAGAACGCCTTGTCTCCGGCGCCGGTCAAGATGGCAACCCATGCATCGTCGTTGACGGCGAAGTCTTGCCATACCTCGGCGAGTCGTTCATAGGTCGGCTTGTCACACGCGTTATAGGCCTGGGGCCGGTTGATGGTGACAAAGGCGACCTTGTCACGAATCTCGTAGATGACCGTTTCCGTCATAGCGCGCTCTCTCTCGAAGGACACACCGAGTCTCGCGCTATCAAGGGTGTCGGTGTCAAAGAGGTGGTATTCGTAGCCGCGGCTTGAGCGCGTGCTTTTACAGCAGATCGTCGACGAGCTCTCGGTAGTGACGCAGCGCGTTCATATGGGCGTCGGCGCCCCGTTCGACCATCCGGTTATGCGGAGGACGGTCGTACCAGTTGTTCAAGGTGATGTGGCTAACACCCGCGTCCTTCCAAAACTGGAAGTCAGCACGCAGCTTGTCATCGTCGCCGTCGCCCATCGAGGTCCAGACCTCGAGACCCACGTCGGCAGGATCGCGGCCTTCGTTGCGGATGTAGCCACGTAACGTCTCGAATACTTCGAGCGCGGTGTCGTCGGGAGGGAAGGCCAACATAATCCAGCCGTCGGCGAGCTTGGCGATGCGCCGAAGCATGCGGTCTTCGTGACCACCGAACCACAGCGGGATTGAACGACCGGTCGGCAGCGGGTTGATTCCGGCATCGTCGATCTGGTGAAAGTCGCCGCTGAAGGTGACATGTGGTTCGGCCCACAGCCGCCGCATGACTTCGACTTGTTCGGCCAGACGCCTGCCGCGATTCGTGAAGTCTTCGTTTAATGCTTCGTATTCGACAGCGTTCCAACCGCTGCCGATGCCGAACCGGAAGCGCCCCTCGCAGAGAACGTCGAGCGATGCGGCTTGCTTGGCGACCAGTGCGGTCTGGCGCTGGGGAAGGATCATCACCTGCGTCGAGAACTCGATCGATGTGGTGCACGCTGCAAGGAAACCGAACAGCACGAAAGGATCATGGAAGTAGTCGGCAGAGGTGTTCCGGTCACCCCAGTCAGGGCGGTTCTCGACATTGGCGCCAAGCACATGGTCGGCCAGAGCGAGACCTTGATAGCCAAGATCCTCTGCTGCTTGTGCATAGTCGCGCACAAAGCTAGGAGCGCCGCCTGTATCGAGCAACGGCATCGTCACTCCGAGACTAATTGTCATCGCTGTCTCCTAGTTCCGCGGTGATGGCTGCGTGCAGCAGACCGAGCTGTTCGATCATGGCATCGACGGAGCGGGCGCCTGCTTGGAAGACAGCGGTTGCATTGAGTGACACCCATTCGAAGCCGAGTTCTTTCAGACGAACGATACGTCGCACGACCAGGTCGTGGTCGGCGTAATACGCCTTGTCTTCCTCTTTGGAAGGGGGTGGCTGCAACATCATTTGTAGTCCGATGCTGGCAGGATCTCGGCCCGCAGCTTCGGCGGCCGAGTGAATGGCCGCAACCGATTCCAGGATGGTTTCCTCGGCGGCAAGTGCGCTTCCCATCCAGCCATCGCCTAGCTGACCGGTGCGACGCAGGGCGGCTTTGCTGCCGCCGCCGATCCAGATCTGGGGGCCACCTGGCTGGGCTGGTTTCGGTTCCATCGCCATAGCGGTCGACGAGTAGAACTCGCCAGTGAAGTCGATTTGTTCGTCGGACCAATACGACCGCATAAGGGCGATGGCCTCGTCCATGCGACGGCCGCGGTTCGTGAAGTCCTCTTCCAGTGCGTCGTACTCGGACGCCTGCCAGCCCACACCTACCCCGAGTCGTACCCGTCCGTGCGACATCAGGTCGATCGTGCTGATTTGTTTGGCGACAAGCACCGGTTGGCGTTGTGGCAGCACCAACACTTCGGTGGCCAAGCCAATTCGATCGGTCACTACGGCCAACTGAGCCATGAGCACGATCGCTTCGAGGACTGGCATCTTCGGTGGATACCGCGGAGCGGGCCGGTCGTCGGTGGGATAGCCCATGACGACATGGTCGAACACGGCGATCTCGTCATAGCCAATGTCTTCGATTGCCTTGCCAAGCTCAAGCACCTTTTCAGGGCCCTCGCGGAACGCAACGCTCGGGTAATCAACACTCAGCTTCATGGCGTCTCCTCGTCGACTTTCAACGTACTTTGCGGCCTCGTCCCATTACGAATGCGTACTGCCCTGACACCGATCGCAGTCACAGCAGCAAGCATTCACATACATGTTGACAGCACCTATGTATGAACCTATTTTTTGTTCTCCAAGCACGCCGCGCGAATAGCCAAGACCTGATGATGCGTGCAGGCAACAGGATGGCAGCATGACTGACTATGACCCAGCGCCGATGCAACGTCGGCCGTTCAACCTCACAAAGTGGATCGAAGACCATCGCGAGGAGCTAACCCCTCCGGTTTCGAACAAGCAGATCTGGCGCGAGGCCGACATGATCGTGATGATCGTCGGCGGTGGAAACGAGCGCAACGACTTCCACGACGATCCACGAGAAGAGTTCTTCTACCAGGTCAAGGGCGACATGAATCTGGTGATCTGGCCCGAGGAAGGAACCGAACCCTTCGATATGCCCATTTGCGAAGGCGAGGTCTACCTGTTGCCTCCACGCCTCAGGCACTCACCGCAGCGACCAGATCCCGAATCGATCGGGTTGGTCGTCGAGTACCAGCGAGATATCGGCGAACTCGATGGTTTTGAATGGGCCTGTGGGAACTGCGCTCACATCGTGCACCGGGTCGAGTTGCAGGTGCAAGCGATCGACAAGGATCTACCGCCGTTGTTTGCTGCTTTTCATGAAGATGTAGAAGCGCGGACTTGTGCAAACTGTGGCACCCTCCATGCTGGCAAGGGCGCAAGCGTTGTTCAAGGACACGAACACCCATGATGAGCTACCCCGAACTACATCTCTACATTGGCGGAGAATGGCGAACAACAAGCCACGACTTACCGGTGGTGAATCCAGCAACCGAGGAAGAGCTCGGCCGGCTGCCAATGGCTCAACCGTCGGATCTCGATGATGCGTTGCAAGCTGCACGCGAAGGTTTTGCGGTCTGGAGCCAAACCGCACCCAAAAAACGCGCCGATCTCATCCGTAATGCTTCGGCGCTCATGCGCGAACGCCAGGACGCGATAGCGCACTCGATGACACTCGAACACGGCAAGCCGTTCAACCAGGCGAAGCTCGAAGTGATACGAGGCTGTGAGTTCTTCGAGTGGGACGCCGGCGAGGCCACCCGCACCTATGGCCGGGTGATTCCAAGTGGGCCGGGCGTGAAGTACATCGTTCATCACCAGCCCATTGGCCCGGTCGCGGCGTTCTCGCCGTGGAACTTCCCGATGAGCCAGCCAGCGCGGAAGATCGCTGGCGCGCTGGCGTCAGGGTGCTCGATCATCCTGAAGGCGGCCGAAGAAACACCGGCAGGTGCGCTACACGTCGCACGTGCCTTCCACGATGCCGGGCTTCCGCCCGGTGTGCTGAACCTTGTGTACGGCGTGCCCGCCGACATCTCGCAACACCTGATTCCAAGCGACACCGTCAAGATGGTGGCGTTCACGGGTTCGACCGCAGTAGGACGTCATCTGACCGTGCTTGCCGCCAATCACATGACACCGGTACTCATGGAACTCGGCGGGCATGCCCCTGTCATTGTCTGCGAAGACACCGACGTCGAGGCAGCAGCGCTCACGTCTGCAGTTCGCTCTATGCGTAATGCCGGTCAAGTCTGCACTTCGCCGACACGGTTCTTCGTGCATGACAGCATCTACGAACAGTTCCTAGACATTTTTACGAAACGGGTTGCAGAGACCGTGGTGGGTAATGGAATGGAGTCCGGCGTCGAAATGGGCCCACTCGCAAACGATCGACGCCTTACAGCCATGGCAGATCTGGTTGCGGATGCCCGGGCCGCTGGCGCCGAAGTCACCACCGGCGGCAATCGGATCGGAACAACTGGCTATTTCTTCGAACCGACTGTTCTTGCGCATGTCCCCGAGCACAGCCGAGTGATGCAGGAAGAGCCCTTTGGCCCGCTGGCCGTCGTGAACCCCGTCGACTCGCTCGACACCGCCATCGAACAGGCAAACTCGACACCGTTTGGGCTCGCCGCCTACGGCTTCACCAACCGAGCTGACTACGCCGATCGCATGGTCGAGCGAGTCGAAGCTGGAAACCTGTCGATCAATACGCTCGAAGCCTCGCTGCCGGAAACGCCATTCGGTGGGGTGAAGTCCAGCGGCTATGGGCGTGAAGGCGGAGCCGAAGGACTGCATCACTACACGGTCGTCAAGAACGTCTCCCACAGTACGTCGATCGTCGTTTGAGCCACAGCCACAGCCACAGCCACAGCGGCAGGAGCAGGAGCAGGAGCAGGAGCAGGAGCAGGAAAAATGGAATACACGAGAAGCGACGCCAAAACATACGCACGCGAGAACATGCACGGCATCTGGGCGGCAGCGCTCATGCCGTTCACCCAAGACCATCGCCTGGACGAGGACGGGTTTTGCGAGAATGTGCGTCACTGGACCCAAGACCTGGGCATCGAAGGACTCTTCATCTCAGGCAAGCAAGGTGAGTTCTTCTCGATGAGCATCGAAGAACGCAAGCGCACCTTTGAGCTTGCTGTCGAGGCCGTCGGCGACGATGGCTACACGATCATGTCGTGCTCTGACCAGAACCTGGACGTTGTCCTTGACTTGGCACGACATGCAGAAGATGTCGGCGCTGACTACATCGTGGTACACGCCCCTGCGCTGCATTTCTTCACCGAGCAGGACGAGACGCTGCTTCGTTACTACTCAAAGATCTCCGAGAGCGTGAATATCGGTATTGCACTGTGGAGTCACCCGGCCAGTGGCTACCTGATGTCGCCTCAGCTCTGCAACCGACTCGCTGATCTCGACAACGTCGTCGCCATCAAATACAGCGTCGACCGTTCCATGTACGCCGAGCTCACCGAACTTGCCTCGGACCGCATTCAGGTGAGCACCGCGTCTGAACCTGAATGGCTCGACAACATTCTCGATCTCAACTGGAAGCTCTATCTGTGTTCCTCTCCACCGTTCCTGCTCCAGAGCGCCAAGGACCGCAGGATGCACGATTACACCCAGGCAGCCTTCGCTGGTGACGCTGAACAGGCCCGACAGATTAGCCGCAGTCTCGAGCCGGTTCGAGAAGCACTCTGGGGATCGCGACCAGCCGAGAAGCCTCACGCTCATCAGAAGTACTGGCAAGAACTCTTAGGTCAGGTAGGCGGAGCCGTGCGCTTCCCGTTGCTTGAACTGACCGACGAGGAGAAGGCGGTCACACGAGAGGGGTTCGAACAATGTGGTCTACAGGTCTGAGCGACTGCGCCGCAGTCCTCGAGGCCAGCGAACCCGAACATACGACCGTATGCAATGCTCGGAGAAGCGACTAAAGGACACGGCATGGATTTCGACTACACGCCAAAGGTGATGGAAGCCAAGGGGCGCCTCGAAGCGTTCATGGATGCTCACGTGTATCCGCGTGAGCGAGAGCATCACGACTTCGTGATGGACGGTGCCAACTTGTGGAAGCAACCTCCTGTGGTCGAGGAGCTCAAAGCGAAGGCCAAAGAGGCCGGCATATGGAACTGGTTCCTACCCGAGGAATACGGCGACTGGAGCCCTGGCTTCACCAACCTGGAGTTTGCGCCGCTGGCCGAAGTTATGGGTCGTCTGCCGTGGTCGTTCGAAGTCTTCAACTGCTCGGCACCCGATCGAGGGAACATGGAGGTGCTCGCCAAGTTCGGTAGCGCCGCCCAACAAGATCAATGGCTGCGCCCACTGCTGGCAGGCGAGATTCGCTCTACCTATGCAATGACCGAGCCACAGGTCGCATCTTCCGATGCCACCAATAT
>Ga0307985_10000262_pt1 | contig 31553 bp, 37 predicted proteins | sample EllFjometageno80_FD_203155 | JGI IMG/M metagenome (GOLD analysis project Ga0307985, IMG submission 203155) | Marine microbial communities from Ellis Fjord, Antarctic Ocean - #80 | ecosystem: Environmental > Aquatic > Marine > Unclassified | place: Southern Ocean | collected 2014-10-09 | reverse complement strand
TGCCTCGCTGTCTGCTTTGTGCTGTTGAGCTACGTCGGCGTCGATCTGCTTGATCTGCTCGTTCATCTTCTTGATTAGCTTATTTGCTTCAGACTTGGTTAGCTGCTCAATATGACCAACGTGCGTGCCAAGCTCCGTAGATAGAGATTTTATGTACTCGTACTGCTTGGCGGTTGCACCTTCGCTGAATAGATCTGCCTTTGGTGACGGTGCAGCGATCAGGCCCTGCCATTTTTGCATTATAGCCCTGTCGATCAATCTGCGTTGTGCGGACTTACTAATCAGCATAAGTCTGTTTGCAATTTGGTCAGACTTGTAGCGAGGCAACTTTTGCGTGCGTCTGTACTGTAACCATTTTGTCCATGCTAGTTTATTTAATTGCTTGCTGTCGTTCATTTTGATTTCTCTTGTTGTGATAACGCTTACCGATTGTTAGATAGAGTTGTGCCACTACTGACATTGTGTACTCTTTTGGCACTGTCTCCATCACCTCACGCATCGCAGTAAGCACTCGCTGCGCGTGGTCGTGTGATTCTTTACTATGACTCATCGACTACCTGTGTTTGTGAATGCTATCTTCATCATGCCACCAAGCCTCTTTAGGTTTGCTAGTCGCTGATCGTCCGACATATCCATCAGTGCTGCCTGACGTTGATGGTTCTGTGTGGCCCGGATCTCAATGAGCAGGTCTGCAGCATAAAACCACTCTCGCTCTCTGCCGATCAGGTTATCCCACGCCTTTGATACTCGTAGCGCGTCGTTATCAGTGTACCCTGCCTTCACCAAAGCCTTGTAATAAACACCTAGCATTGTTCTGAACTCGGTGTCATCACGGTGAGTTGGTCGCCACTTGAGGCCAATAGACATCATAGTGACGCACTTCTCTGCGACTACTTTCTTTAGGTTGCTCATTGTAATGCCCAATCCTTCGCTGTTGATGCGTTGCCGGTACCTGATAACTTCTTGTCGATCCACGATGCATTGAATGCTGACCATGAACGCTCGACTGCCATCGTGATGCCCTGTTGTGGTGTTAGCCCTGCTTTAGATATTTGAGACATTGTACCATTGAATGCTGTTTTGGAGTTCGTTGCACGCTTCTTGGATCTCACCTGCAACCACTCGACCACCGTGTCTTCATCAACACCCTCTGCGATCACTGCAGACTTGAAATCGAATTGAGCCGCAGGCGATGCTTTTATCTTTACTGGTTCTGGTTGATGGTTGATGGTTCTGGTTAGTTGAATTCCGTTGGCAGTCTGTTGGCTTTCTGTTGCACACACGTTCAACACCTGTGCAACACCTGTTGAATTGTGTTGACGCCTCTCTTTAGCTCTCAACTTCTTTGCTAGGGCCGAGGCGATACCTGCTTTTGACTTCATTGACTTGTTGTTGCGGTAGGCCAGAAGCTCTTCTTCGCATCGGTCATTGATGTACTCATCACCGACAAGAACAAAAAATTCAGCCAAGATGAACGCCAGTGCATCACGCTCTTCTTCTGTCGTAGCTAGTAGTCTCCGGCACAACCTCTCGAAGTCGGACTCAAGAGCGACCTCTCTGTCGTAGTACATCTCAATTGCGTCGCGGTACAATGAACGCTCTATTCGCGTTAAGTGCCGTGTAGCGGCGTTGAAGTCGCCTATGTGATGAGGGTAGTGATTCATTATTTATTCTCTGTTGTTTTCTACCAACAAGAGCATCGCGTCTGCGAGGCTTGGGTCGGTCAAGGGTCGCTCTAGTATGTTGCTGCTCGTCGAAGGTCTGTCCGTTGAAGGCCAGAGAAGTCGATGAACACTAAGTGAAATTTGTATGGCACCCCACGGCGCTTCCAGTGGTTTAGGTTTTCACGGCTGATATTCGCACCTGCAAACTCGCTAAGGGAGACCGCAAGTTGAGTCACGCCGTACTCGTCTATGTATGTTTTTAATTTAGTCATTCGAGCACCATAAACAATTTGGTTTACGTTGGCAAGCGAAAGTGTCAGAAAGTTGCATTGATCACACTGAAACAAATAAGTTTGCATTCCTTGTGGATTTGTTTATACTGAAGTTCAAGCAGTCAACAACAACCAACGGAGAAGCGTCATGAGAAAAATGAATACGAAATACGGCAACGCGGCAGCGAATCAGTTCTTGGACGACAAGACCATTAAGGGCATCAGCGGACAAGTGTTTCAGTCTTACTCGTCCAATATAGCATTAAAGCCTTTTGATGGTAGTAAGACGATACTCGATGAGCGCTATTGGGATTATAGCGCCACTACTGGCAATTACCGAAATCAGTTTTTGGGTGAGGGTATCGCAGAAACCCGCGCCAAAATAGAAACGGGCGTTTACGTTCTAGCAAACTTAAATTAATCATCAACAACAACCCGGAGACATGTATGAGCACAGATCAAGAGATAGCAAACGAGGCACGAGAGCTCATCAAGCGCAGTAATGAGCGCTTGGTGGCAGCAGAAATAATTGCGAACGGCATAGAGGGCTTACGCGACTGTAAAGAGGCGAGAGAGTTCTACGCTCACCTAGCATTAATGGTCGAGCATCAAAACCCGAATCAGGAAGCAAAGGCGATCATCTTTGATTACGTTAAAGATACGTTGATGGCTGTTATGACAGATCACTACATGGTGGAACAATGAGATCCCGCAGGCGCAGGCCGGTCAAACACCAACCTAATAACTTTGCAGCGTGGTGGAAGCTAAACAAGCGTGAAGTATTGGATGCCATAGGCTGCGTTTTAATCATCTTCATCGCAGCGGCGATCACCCACTTCAGCTACCAGATATTGACGGTGACACCATGAGTGATCACGCATACCAACAAGAGCAAGAACACCAAGCATATTTAGATGAGATGTGGCACAATCATGTTTCAGCGTATGCTGAGTTAATCAATCTACAACAGGAGATGAAAGACGATGAATCTAATCGAACAACTGCAAGCGCCACTTAAAGCGCACGAGATCGACTTCAGGGTACAGTCGGTCAATAAGGGTGGCTTCGCTACCATACTTGCCTATAAAGATGCACGAGTTGATATGAAGCGACTCGACCAAGTGTTCGGGGTTGCCGGGTGGCAGCGCGACTACAAGCAGGTCGGCAACATGATGTTGTGTGGCGTCTCAATCAAGCACGAGGGCGAGTGGATCACCAAGTGGGATGTTGGTACCGAATCAAACACTGAGGCGATCAAGGGCCTCGCCAGTGATTCATTCAAGCGTGCCTGCTTCAACTTCGGCATAGGCCGTGAGCTATATGACTACCCATTACTTAGTGTAGAATTGAATAAGAAAGAGTGGCAGACCGGAACCAACGGCAAGCCACAAGCGACATGGAACCTGAAGCTGAAAGAGTGGCGTTGGATGACGCAGTTCACTGAAGCAGGTGATCTGAACTACATCTCTGCAGTAAAGTATGACGGCAACAAATGGGTGAACCGCTTCAAGTGGGGAACCAAGCTCGATGAACTGAAGAAGGCAATCGAAGGGGAAATAGTATGAGTGGTATCAGCTTATATAACATCAGAGACGACTACATGAGAGCGTTCAAAGATCTCTCTGACATGGGCATCGAAGAGTCTGAGATCAAAGACTCGCTCTCTGTTCTGCATGGTACCTTGACTGAGAAGTGTGAGAACGTGGCTATGTGGCGCGAGAATCAGCTTGTAGTCGCTCGTGCTAAGCGCGAGGCAGCTAAGCGTATGATTGAGCAGGCCGGAGCAATTGAGAGGCGTGCTGAGTCAATGGTTGAGTATCTCGACATGAACATGCAGCTCTCAGGCATCACCGAGATCGAATGTGATATGTTCAAGATCTCATATCGGAAAAACCCTGCGTCAGTTCACATAACTGATCAGGCATTGATACCGGCAGAGTTCATCAAAGAGAAGACGACAGAGTCGGTTGACAAGGTCGCTCTGAAGAAAGCACTACAAGAAGGTCTTGAGTGCGATGGTGCTGAAATTGTTCAGGACCAGAAATTAGTAATCAAATAGGAACCAGTATGAGTAATAAAGACTTAGTAGCAAAGGTAGGTGAGTACATCAAAGACGGTCAACAGAAGTCTCGGTACATGAAGGTTGGTGTGTTGATGACAAAGGACGACGGTAGCTTCGCTCTTATAGATCCGACGATAAACTTTGCGGGAATCCTTGTGCGTCAGAACATGATGCAGGATACCGCGAGAGACTCAGTGATGATCTCGATCTTTGATCAAGAGCGTGCAGCATCTCCGGCACCTCAACAGGCAGGGCAACCGTCACCCGACTTCGATGACGACATCGGATTCTAACCAACAACTCCCGGCACTGTAATGGTGCCGGGCATGAGGGTGTATTATGAGTGAACAGTATTACGAAGGGTGGACTATCGAGAAGAGTGACTTCGATGGCTACTGGATCTTCTCACATGAAGACCATGACGGCGAGAACGGGCTATGCGGACTTGGAGATAGTATTGAAGACTGCCATGACCAGATCTCAATGATCGTTGAGGCTGAGTGGGTATGATTAGAGATACCAGTTACGAGGGGATCACCTACCCGAAGTCCAAGGGGGGCGACTCTAAAGACCGGGCAAAGAGAGGGCGGTGGCAGAAAGCGGGCTATGATCCGTTCATGAGGCTGCGGTATGACTCAAATGTTTTGATGGAAGGGAATATTGAAGACGGTAACTATGACTACCCGGATACCTTGACCGTAGAGCAGGCCATGGAATTAAGTGACGGTAGTCGCGCAATGAGTGATTATGGTCGCGCAATACCTTACGTCTACAGCAACGACAAAGATGAAATTGAGAGAGTTTACCAACAAGTAGCCATAGAACATCACGAGTGGGAAAGCGAGAAAGATAAAATTGAGAGCATTTACCAAACAGTAGCCAGAGCGCATCATGAGTGGGAAAGCAGGCCTGACTTTAAGGATCTCCGGCCCATGAGCGAGAGGCACGTCAGACTAACGCCGTTCGCGCTAACCCGTGATGACTAATAAATAATCCGCTGTCATGTACCAATTTTATATTATAAAATTACGACACGACTCATTAGACCAAAAAAAAGCCCTTATCAGTCCACCTACGGCATAAGGATTCGGTGCAGGCCCTTGTCAATCAACCAAGCTCTAACGCCGTTCATTCTGATCCCATGTTTATACTTGACTAGAATCTTAGCGTCAGACCAATCCATCGCCCACTGTTGAGTCTTAGTTAACTTCAACCCGTAGTCGGCATACATACTACGAACTAGCGCGTTCCTTACCGGGATGTAGTGTGTGTTCAATGGTAGCCAGTTCCACAGAGAATTCGATCCCCTGCTACGGTTACTACCCGCTGCCACTGGTATCAGGTTTCTCTCTTCGTTGGCAAACTGCTTCATCCTAGTCATGGCTGACTTCTTATCCAGAAGGTATTGCTCTTCAAACCCTGATCTCCACGCTAGGGATAGCGGCACTACATGCTCGGAATCCCACTTATCGAGTCGGTTGCTGAGCATCTTGCCGTTGTAGTTATCTAGTAGCAGTATGTCACCCTTCCAGTGAATGCCGAGCCTGCCAAGGATGAGCTTACGCGCCTGTCTTGAGTTGAACTTGAACAGCTTCCTGTTGTATTTCATGGCTTAGAGAATAGGCCGTGAACAATACTTATCATCTTGTCTGACCACTCGCTGAACCAGAATGAGTGGTTTATATTGAACAGCTTTCCATATATGTATTTGTGGTTCTTGTGCCGTAGGTCGTGAACTCCTGCATAGCCAATCCTGCCTGCTTTGCCGAACACATGATTCGGAAGTAACGCCCCCCACCATACAGCCTTGTCCTTTGTATTTACGAACCAGTGACATTGCTCCATACTGCCTGCAGGCCAAGCAAACTTATCGGACGTGCCTGCTCCTGAGAATATCACCACCCTGCCGAACTTGGCGCCTTGATCCACCGCCGACTGTACTACCAGTTGACCGTTAGAGTGAGCGACCACATCCATTCCTTCTTCGTATTCCTTGAAGTGTAGCAGGCTACCACCGTCTTGAAGCAGGCTCGACTTACGCCAGTATGACCAGAAGTGTCTTTTTTCGTAATGGTAATACCGAACGTCATAACCGAGCCTCCCTAGCCTTTCTCCGAACAAATATAAAGAACCACCGTCCGTGGCGATCCCGTGAACTATCAGAACTGGTTTACTTCGCATTGATACGGCCACTATTAGAAGGTTCCGTTATTACTACCGTTCGTTGGATCGTTCGATAGGTTGCCGGTGTTGCCGGGCATGATCGGTTGCTGATCTATGTTGACGCCTTGATTGACGGCACCGTTCGCGTTCGGCTCTAGTATCTGTGACGTATTAGTGTCGATCATCGCTCTTCCGTTATCACTGACTGCGGTATCGTAGCTCGTGATGTTGCGGCCTACGATGAACTGATCACCGCTCGTCGTTGTGGATGATCCGGCAACAGAGTCACCACCAGTGCCTGAACCGCTCTCACCACCTGCACCCTGACCGGCGGTGCCGGAGCTAGATGTGGTTGTCTGATTCGATTCGATGTTGGCTGTTATGTCGCCTGCGTTCTCACCGGCTGATATGCTTTGTGCTGCTTGTGCGTTCTGACCATTACGGACGGTTCGACCAAGCTCAAGAGACAATAATCCACCAGAGGCGTACTTACCTATCATGCCTGTACGGGCCGTCTGGTTCTCTTCAGTTATCCTGATTGCCGCTGCAGTATTCTGTTCAATAGCTTCAACGTCAGATCTTGGGCGGCCCAATGCGACAGCGACGAGCTCACTCGTAGACTGCTGCGATATGCACGCACTGAACGCTCTAAACTGTTCTGACTCTCCCTGCGCTGTGCCGGGGGTCTTAGACATTATCTGTGAGCACTGGCCCTCTTTCTGCTTGACCGCTTGAGACGCTGCAATTGACTTTTGCGCTGCCGCCTGCGTGATGACAGCGGTTCTTGACAGCCGCTCTTTGCGGTAGGCGATGCCTCCAAACATGTTCTTGACGACGTCACCATTCTTGTCGAACACTGGTTCCTTGATCGTCATCCCGGAACAACCCGCTATTAATGCGGCGAGGAATATTACCGTTAATCTCATGCTGCACGTCGGTCAGCTATTAGCTTTAGACCAATCATGATGCCTGCATAGCCCGTACTCATCCAAGCGTAGACAGCTTCGGCAGACTCAACGTACAAAGACAGGTCAATGCCTTTCGTGGCGAACGCGCCGGTGAGAGCCAAGAATACAGCGCTCGTACTGTGTCGCTTCCAACCCTTCTGAATGCCGTCAAGTTTATTTAGAATGCTCATATCATATCTCCGTGTAGTGCGTTTCGTTGTTTACTTTTTGTGCCAATAAAACCGTGTGCTCAAGGTCGTAAGATAGGTCTAAATGTACCCACCTTCCAAACTCTTGAATGAGTGTGTTGAACCCAACTATTTTCCTGATCTTCTCGACTGACTCTTCAGGGGTATAGCCCTTCACCCTAAAGTCAACCGCCGAGCCTTCGACATGCTTAGACGTGTCGTCAGATCCGAGTACGCGGTTCAAGGCTAAACACCTGTACCCGCTCGATATATAGATTGGTGCGTCAAGCACAAGCCTGACTATCTCCAAAGTATAAGCCACCCGGTGTAGGTTTTTAATGACCGCATCACTAGGCGTGTTATCTATACCCTCGCGCTCAGCCGTATCGCTACGGACGAACTCGTCAAGGGTGAAGTGTGGGCTTAGGTTCATGGCTAAATTGCGTCTAATTTATCCGACAGGTCTTTGATGGCAGAAAGTATCCGATCTACATCAAGCTCAACATCGTCGCGCCGGGCGTATGTCTCAACATTATACTGAGTTTGAGCCGCGTCCTTAGCTTCCAGTGCGTCAATATCCGAAAAGATAACCGCAAGCAGGAACAGGCTGATTGCGTTCAATGCCCCCATAGAAATTGCAGCGACTTTAAACCCCGCATCCGTGACGTTGATAGTCATTGTCTTCGATCTCGCTATTTAATTATGCAGCATTCGATAAGGGCGTTAGGTCTTCAGTTGTCCAGTAATCCTTCGCAAGCATGATGCCTAAATGTTCTTTGTTGCGTGACACTGCATCGGTTTCTTCTTCAGTCAGCGTGGCCTTAGCCTCTAGCTCTACGATTAAGTTAACACTATCCATTGCTGCGCTATAGTGTTGTGCGATTTCTTCTACTGTTAGTTCATTCATTGTTCTACCCTTCTTCTAAAGTTTTAATTCGAGCTGTTAACTCTTGGATTGCTTTTACTAATACTGGTATCAGCGCTGCTTCTGCTAATTCTTGAGAACCATCATCGCGCTCACCCCACAGGACAAAACCGTCTTTAATGCCCTCATCAGCGTCAATTACGGCCTTCACTTCTTGCGCTATAAACCCGTGATTTGTTTTGGTGTTTTTGAAGACTTCAGCTGAACCTTCTTCATAAGAACTAAATGTTTCAGGCAGGTCGCCTAGCTCTCGGTAGTTCCACGTTCTAGGGCGCAGAGCATTTACAAAATCCAGACCTGCCGTAGCGTCTGTAATGTTTTTCTTGTATCGCTCATCTGATACCGTACCCCATGCTGCAACACCGTGCGCTGTTCTAATATCCGAGCCGCCGCTGCCTATCGTACAGTGCCCGCCACCCGCTGATATATTATAGCCTATACCTATAGCGTAGCTATCTGTAGCGTATGTTGGCCTTGTGCCGTACCCTATGCAAGTGTTGTAGTTGCCCGTTGTTGTGGTATACGAGGTATACCTGCCTAGGCTAGTGTTTCTTGTTCCCGTTGTAAGGGCGGTCATAGCGGATTCACCAACTGCTGTATTGTAGCTTGCTGTAGTTTCGCTTTGCATCGCCCCCTGACCAATAGCCGTGTTTCTCGTTCCTGTCGTGTTATCCCTCAAGGCGCTATATCCGATCGCCGTATTGTAAATGCCTGACGTGTTGTACCTTAGCGCGTATGTTCCAAGTGCCGCATTCCACGACCCCGTAGTCGTGGAGTTCATGGCGAAGTACCCGACCGCAGCGTTAAGTGATGCGGTGGTGTTGTTGTATAGTACGTTCCCCCCTAGTGCTGTGTTGTAGCCGCCCGTGGTATTTTCCCTCATTGCGCTAACTCCAACAGCCGTATTAGTAGTTCCTGTTGTGTTGACATTCAATGTATCGTTGCCTAACGCTACATTGTAATCGCCTGTCGTATTGTTCCGCAAAGAATAAGAGCCGAGCGCTGAGTTAGCACCGCCAGTAGTGGTGTCTTGTAACGATAGGTAGCCAACTCCTGTGTTAGTGTTGCCCGTCGTGTTGAAATGTAACGCATCGTATCCGTATGCTACATTGCCGTACCCTGTCGTGTTATCCCTCAAGGCGCTATAACCTGTGGCTACGTTGTTATAGCCCGTTGTGTTATTAGCCATAGCGGTAGTGCCGCTTGCCGTATTTTTTTCACCCGTAGTGTTGCTACCTAACGTGGTAACCCCTGAAGCTATATTGCTATGCCCCGTAGTGTTGTCATTTAACGCGCTCTTACCTGTCGCTACGTTATTATACCCCGTAGTGTTATTTGCTAACGAATTATACCCCGTTGCAGTGTTGCTAGCGCCTGTAGTATTCGCGTCTAATGCGTTCGTGCCGACTGCTGTATTGGTTTCTATGTCGCCGCCTCCCCTTACCGCAAGGCTTGTAAGTACCCCTACGCTAGTTATAGCGGGTTGTGCTGCATTAGTTACTGTAGCTGCTGTGCCACTTACGTTAGTTTGGTCAGCAGTCGCACCTACCTCAATGCCTGCAAGTTTAGCTACATTTGCCGCAACCTCTACTGCTAGTGCTGAGTTCTGGTCGCCACTACCCCAATCAGGAAACCCAATAGGGGTATCTTGATGTGAATACTTGGGTAGGGTGATTGCTGAGTTAGCCAAAGCGGTTCCTGCATTAGCTAGCAGAGTCACCTGTGTATCAGTAGTAGACACCCCCACAACAACCGCAACTGACGCGACATAGCGATACTTTACGGTAGAGTTCGTTAGTTGTATTTTTGTTCCCGCTTGAAGCTGTGTAGACCTATCGAGGTCAACTATCTTAAATTTGTTAGCGTTAACATAAACCCAAGTGTCCTCACTGTTAGTCCATCCGTCTGGATCAGTCAACTCATCAAGAGAGGCCAGTGCTGTTGCTACATCAGAAATCTCGCCAATGTTGTTTGCGACAAGGTTGACGTTGACGCTGTTTGTTGATACCGCAGTTATATTTCCTACGTTGGTATTAACGGCACTAACGTCTGAAGCTATGTTGTTTACATTGGTTACGGCTGTGGAAATGCCTGCAACGGTGTTAATGTTTGCTGCGTTTGCTACTGTCGCGTTTATGTTTGTCTCATTAGCTACAACAGAGTTTACATTGGCAGCAATGCCTGCAACGGTATTAATGTTGGATTGATTGTCAGCCGTTGCTGTGATGTTTGTCTCATTAGCAACCGCTGCATTAATGTTTGTAGCGTTCGCTACTGCAGCATTGATGTTTGTCTCATTAGCAACTGCTGCGGTTATATTAGCTGAGTTACCCGCCGCAGAGTTAATGTTTGCGGCATTGGCAACGGCTGAATTAATGTTGGAAGAATTGGCAACGGCTGAATTAATGTTTGTCGCGTTAGCTGCAACTGCGTTTATATTTGTCGCGTTATCAGCAACGGCTTGCACGTCCTGAGTTAATGGCCCTGCTTCAAGATCACCAGAGCTGTCGAAAGACAATACCCTCGATGCACGAGAGGCGCTTGACGGCAATATAACTCCGTTAGTTTCAGAGGCAGGCATCTGTATGGATCTGTCAATCACTTCTTTGGACTGCTGATTCATCATCACTTGACGATCTAGCTGTCGCTCGTGTACGTCAGGGCTGAACGGGTCACCCTCGACGTAATCAGCTTCCTGCGTGTACTCAATAGAGCGGATCATGGTGATCGTCTTTGAGCTTGCCGGTGCGACAGCGAATACGATGTTGCCACCGCTATCATTATCCAACCCGGAAACAGTAAAGCCAGTAGTCGTTAGAACGTCATCGACGTAGACCGCGACATCCGACGTGGCAAATATCTTGAAAGTAAATGCAAACGTCTTATTCGATCCGTTTCCGACTAAGGTGGTTTTGTTGTTCTGTGTGCTGATAGTCATAGTATCGCCTTATAGTGATGGGTTGTTTTCAAGCCGGTCAGATTTCTTGTTGCCGGTGAATGGCTTTTGAAGCGATCCACCACCACTTTCCAGTAATTTTACACCTGCTTCGTTCAGTTCTCTAGCATATCGGTCACGAAACTTCTTTGCGGCGTTATCTCTGCCGATCCGAGCATCTCTTGCCAACCAGTATCTTCGACCTACGCGAACCTCGTCACTGCCCTCTCGGCTGTCCTCGTACTTCTGCGTGCGTATGGTTGCGCTCCACAGCTTATATCTTTCTTTGCCGACAGTTCTCTGCCACTGGTAGTACATCTCTCCGTCGGGATCAACTGCCACGAGATCAAGGTCAATAGACCTACCGTACTGCTCAACATAGAACGTCAACTTACTTGTTGGTGCAGTGAATCCCATTCCTTGCTCAAACAACTCGTTCGACAGCACATCGTTGTGTTCAATCATAGACATGCGAGATCCACTCATGTTGTAAGCGTGCCAATCTAAGCTATCCATGATGACGTCATTGCCATACAGATCCACCTTGGCCCTTAGATCTTTACGGTGCAGTGGCGAACGCTTCATCAATTGCTTGATGATGTTATTCATCATGCCGGACGTCTTAGTCTCACGCATCATTGGGTGAGTGCTGACTGAGGCGTCAGGATTCTTCTCCATAAACTTATCAAGCTCTTCAGGCGTTCCGAACTTATGCTCTGACAGGGTGCCATTCTTTGATTCAGTTGTAGCTACGAACCCATTGTCGGTTGCCTTAGCCAACCACGATAAGTGGCTCGGAATCACGAACGACGCTACCTTCTGTCCAACGAGGCGATTGAAGTTGTCTGCAGACGAGTTTCTGCCATCAAACAAGTTAAACATGTCGCCAAGACTTCTGAAGTATGCTTTGTCAGAGTAATATTCGCCAAGCCCTACCGCGACAGCCATCCAAGCTGTCTCACGCGCAGACGGATCGTTGAACGATTGAGCTGTAGCGACACCCTGCGCCATCATACCAATCTGCATACCAATTGGATCTGCTCGATTGTATGCGTGATACGCATCATTGCGATAGAATGACCACGGCTGTATGCCGTTCTGTTGCCAGATCTTCTGTTGCGCCCGGCTCTTTGGGTAAGCGCCGGTAATTAGTGGTCGTGGTACCTCAACGGTCTCCCCACTAGAGGTCTTAACCTGCTCGACATTAAGCATTGCGAGGAGAACACCGGCCTGAATCGTAGAACCAAGCGCCACCTTTGAGGCTGCTATGTCACGCTCGGCACCACCCTTTTTCCACTGATCTCTCCACTGCTTTGTCGCAGGGGCCAAGAATGTACGCTCTGTAGCGAACTTCACAATGTTGGTGGGCGTTCTGACGTAAGGTAAGAACATTTTTATGAACGGTGTCGAGCTTGCTGCTGACTGCACCTTTTGGCTGAACTCGTCTGTGAGGCCGTTAGTGAATGTGTTGAACTCCGCATAATCAATTGCGGCGTCATTAACTACTCCTGAGTAAACCTCATCTTCGCCTGACAGAATCTTATGTACTTTCGCGGTGTACTCTTCGCTGCCGTACTCAAGCCCTTCTTGAAATGCTGACCGGCGCGAGTGAGCATACGACTGCATATTGTAATTTATCACCTTGTAGACTTCATCTGCTGCGCCGAGCATCCTGAATGGCGTTCTTATCATCCAAGGTGCCAAGGCGTCAATCATCTTGCCCCAAGGTGAGTTCATATTCTCACCAAGCAAGTTCTCTGCTGAGATAGATGGCTTAAAATATCCATCAACCTTAACGGCACCCTTGCTCATAAGAAAGTCTGGATTCTTTTCAGCGTCGCGAAATGCCTTAGCAAATATCTTCGGAGCACTAACCATGCCCTCAATCAATGCCTGCATCATCGCGTTCGCTTCTTGCAACATAACGCGATCAACAACACCTTCACCGCCTGCATTCTTCCACATCATATCTCTGCCCTTGCCTATGAATGACGCTGCGTATCGCTCACCAACACCAGTCAAGGTTGAAGCTATATTGCCAACTTGGTTTGCAATATGGGTGGTCGGTTGCCATAAGTGACTCGCGCTGATCCATTCATTGATCGCTTGAGTCTTACGCTTGTATTTATTCTGTACGGCAAAGTCTGTGATCCTGCCTAGATCATCACCGAGGCTCAAGATAGCATCAGCCATCTTTTGAGTTGTGTTGGTGCCACCCATCTGCAGCATGGCGACTTTCATCTGCTCCATCATCCGATCATCAGTACCAATCGTGATCTTCAGTGCGTTCAATGCTCGACCAGTCTCATTTGCTGCGCCTGTAAACGCATGGAACAAGGCCGCCTGTTTAGCCACAAGAGCTCGGTACCTGTATTCTTTAGCTATGTCGCCTTGAGCAAGTTTAATCTCTTTAGAGGCGTCTCTGAGCTCAACTGCGCCCATAACCATTAACTGCCTTCCTCTGGTTAATTCTTCTGCGGTGCGAATGCTCTTGCCTTTCTTCAGCCATTGGCTGACAGTTTGGCTGTTTGCAAGCGCTTTGTTGACAGTTTCAGCGTGCGTCTGGTGGTCAGCAGGGTTTTTTGATAGCGATCCCACCGGGCCATCCCATAAGAACGGCGAGTCCATCATTGCCTTAATATCATCAGCACCGTCGATAGCATGTAGGCTGAAGTTGCGTGACTCGTGCCGGTCAGAATTTACACTCCTATCTGCGTTGTCTATTGCTTCCTTCGCCATTGGCTCTGGTGCCAACCTCGTAGTTATATCATTAACTTCGTTCGGCGTAAGGTTGTCTGGTCGTTTCAGGTCTTCGCTCTTTAATGCGCCGACAATGCCTGCCTCTACATCGTTGTACACTGACTTAGCTGCATCAACCCCTGACTTAATCAAGCCAACGGCCTGCTTTACAGTTCCTTTAGGTGCGCTTGGCATTACTTCTTACCCCCAATCTTACGGTACGTCATTGACGAACCATCTTTGGTTAAACTACTGTCGTCACCCCTAACTTCAGAGCCGATAGAGCTAGACTCTAAACGTCTACTGCGTTCAAGTCCTGCAGCGTCTCTGGCAACTCCAGTTCCATTTCGGTTGTCCAAGGACTTGGGACCCCGTCTGGATAGTCGTAGTCCAGATAGTTCGCTCTCGTAACTGGAATCGATGACAGCTCCAGAGCCTGTAATGTTAGATTCTGCCCACTCTGGTGGGTTGATTCCTCCGGCGTATTCAACGACGTTGCCTCTTGCTTCTTCATAGCTTGCTGCTCCTGTTTGGTATTGTTTCCACATATCTTCAGTGGTTTTTACGTTGGTTTTGTTTGACTTCCACGCCGCCGGGAATAGTCCGCGAACAGCCTCCCATGTGATGGACTGCATCTGTCTTGGAAGTATACCACGTTGCGCGGCTGCTATCCTGTAGGCATCAGCAAAGATCCCATAGGTTCCTCTGGCGCCAGTAAGCGAGTCAGACACCCCGGCACCAAGGTTGTGTTGAACCTCGATAGACTTTCCTGATAGTGGCCTCAACAGACCTGCAGCGACAGCATGAGTGTCAATAGTGACGTCGCCATGAGCCCCGTGAGGGTTCACAATGTTATTATAAAAGTTCCTAACCTTATGGGCATTGCCCAGTTGATCGCTAATATTCTGGGGGGATGGATCATTGTAGATACTCACGGCCTTTGATATTTGCGACAAAGACCCCCACGCGGTCTCCATTGGCTTGCCTTTGCCTGTTAACCGATCCCCCGCAAACTCGCCTTCTGGTGTAATTATCCTATGGGTTCTTGCGTTGTGTGCTTCGTCATACGCCCTAATCCAACCTGACTTAAATAATGGGTGTACGTCTTTAAGGGCTTTGCCTGTGATGCCTTCAATCATCCCCGCGAACACGGGCTTAGCGTATATTCTTTCAACGACCTTCTGCATAGCATCATCGAAGACAAACTCTTGGCTTTCTGATAGCGCACTGACCACCCTCTCTCCAAGTGATACGTTCATAAACCAGTCACGCTGCGGAGACTGTACTGCGATCATTCCGGCGATAGTTTCCTCATTCACGCTGAACTGCTCTGCGTATCGCTCAGATAGCGCCCGACCACCGTCATACCACATCGAGCTTCTCTGTCTTGTCACGTCGTCAACCTCGTCATGCAAGTAAAGTAGGTTGTCTACAATATGCTTGGTGAAGTCATCGACCACAAGTCCTGAGTCTTCTGGGTTAGGCCCCGCCTTATAGTTTGGGTAAGCCTTAATAAGGTTAGCCACTCTCGGCTCTGCATTGGCAAGAGACTCGCGACCTACCGTCAAAACGTCCTTGACAGGGTCGGCAATTATTGGATTCTTTTTTGTCACCTTAGCTGTAGGAACCATCGTGCTTGCACGCTTATCGTCACCAAGCTGAACTGCTTTGTCGGCACGATCCATTGGAAGCCCTGACTTCTCAGGATAGACCGCTGCATCGATGCCATTACCTTCAAGAGCTGCCTGAACTTCTGGCAACTGCATTAGCTTAGCTGTATCAAGAGTATCTCTACGGCCTGTCACAGGCGCTTCTGGTGCCACGTCAGGGTTAGGGCTGCCTACAACATCGTCATATAGTGCCTTAGCTCCACCGACCACATCGTCGACAATATTACCGGCACCTTCAAGGGTATCGTCGATCAGGTTACTAGCGCCTTCGACAGCGCCTTCGACAGCGCCTTCAGCGGCTCGTGCTGCTTTGCTAACCACGCCTTTAGGTATTGATGGCATTAGTTCGTGACCTCATTTTGTTCTTCGCGCTCTGCAGCCGTTGCCGCCACAAGTGCAGGGATTGAGAATTGAGAATAGCTTTTCTTCTTGCCTGTAAGTGGTATCGACCAGTAGCCATGCTCGTCAACCTGAGTTGGAGTACCGCCATCAACGAGCGAAATCAACTCAGCCTTCTGTCCTGTCAAAGACTTAACGATCTTGCCATGCTCTCTGTCATACTGTGCCTTGTATCCCTTCTCGTACTTCTTCATGTACCGTGAACTCAGCACATTACCGTTGGGCCATGCTATTGCTTCGTAGCCTTCATCTTTGGCTTGGATCATCGCTCTTGCTAGTGAGAGCCTCATCCATGCCTTCTTCTTGAATGGCGCATCTGGTGGGCCTTTTAGTTCTGCGTCCAATGCTTTTGAGACATCGTTCACACCTTTCACTAAAGGCTCAATTATATTTATTTTGTCGCTACCCTCTGCGACGAGTTCCTGAAGTTTCACATAGAACGATCTGAGGCCTTGCGCTGCCTTAATGTTGAGATTAATATCTTTATATTGAGCAGGTATATTGCTAGGCCTTGATCCGTCGGCGTTGAACGACCTAAGATCTCGCGATGCCATCAACACCTTCAGGTTATCATCTCTTGCTTCAATCTTGTTTGCTATATGCGAAGCGCGATTTTCCGGCGATTCTGACAGCACTTCCAGTAGATGCCTTGAGAGAGGCCCTGTATATTCTTCTGAGTTACCACCAATACGATCCACATCAAGCTCTGTCAAAAGCTCAAGCATCTCCGGGCTTTCATTCAAGGCCCTTCTCTTTTTGTACCTATCTGACAGCATGTCGTCAGGATCTAAGCCCTTGCTATAGCCATGCTTTGATCCTGCTGAGTGCAGGTCGGACTGGTTCTCGTCAATCATCAGAGTCCTGACAGGCTTGCCGCCGGGAGATGTTGCCAACTTTCGGTCTGTCACTCGCAAGAATGCCACGATGTTTTCATCAGGAAATAGGTGGTCTTCTTTTTTGTAGCTGCCATCAATATCAGGCGATATGATCTTTAGCTCACGGTAGTTGTCATGCTCACCATCAGTCACCATATTGCCCCAATGAGTTTTATTAGGGTTCTGGTCGCCGCTCATGCTGTAGGCCATATCGTTCATGTCACCCAATGCTTCTGCTATCGCGTGCTCTGCCTCTTGTAGCGTATAACCATCTTCGTTAATAAGATCAATCCCGCTTAGTTCTGCCCGGTACCCGGAAATATCGTTTCCTGACACACTTATATACTCATTGCCGTAAGCACCATTATAGACGTAATTAGGCGATTCATTATAGGTCAGATTTGCGTCTTTCTGTGCCATGAACTCATAATGATAGCGCAAACCCGCGTCGGTTCCGTCAGGGTTTTCTTCCCACCACCGCGCCGTGTCCACAAACTCAGGATTGATTACCCCTGCATCGTAGTCCTCCATATAGTCAGCTACAATATCTCGCGGCTGACTCGGTCTTCGGTCTAGCTCAAGCTCCGGCATCACAAAGTCTGCTGCACCTCTAGGATCTTCGTTATAAGGTAGCGTATTATCTGCAGTCACCTGCTCAACACGAACCATGTGATCTTGGGTGTACTGCACAACTTCTTCTTGAGTAAACTTCTTCTTTGGATCTTCGGTAAGGTACTTCTCGATGCCAAGCCATTCAAGTTCTTCAGCCTTTACGCCGGACGCCCTTTTCAGATCGGCAAAGATCTTTTGTCCTGACACAGCCTCATTAGTATCGCCAGTCTTGCTGAGTGCGCCTGCACCTGACTTCTTCGACCACTGAGGTATTAGATCTCCGCGTATCACACTCTCAACATGAGAGTGCATTCCTAATTCATCAATCTTGAGGGGTATTAGGTTTCTCGTAGGTGCATCAGCGTGCTTTACCGCTTCACCAGTGATTGAGCTTGTTTGTTCTTGCGTCAGCAACCTTTGTCCTGCAGGCAATGTCGCCGCTTGACCAATGCCCACAGTCGGAAGTGTTGTAGCCTGACCTATCCCTGATCCGGGCAGTGTTGGTGCTTGACCAATGCCCGTATTCGGAAGCGTTGGAGTTTGGCTAGTGCCGGAATCAGGCAGCCTTGTGGGTGCCGGTAATTGCGCTAAGTTTGGATCAAGCGTGTTCGGCTCTCTGCCGCCAAGCGATACCATGTAAGCGTCTACGATGCTTTGAGTTTGATTCTCATCAAGGTTCAAGCGGTCTGCAAGATCGTCTATAGTCATCTCTTCAGGGAATACTGCGGGATTGTAAGCGTCGAAGGTAATCTCTTCCACGTTACCATGACTTGCGGCAACAGCCCTGCTGTCCGTCAGGGTTGTTTTGGCGTCACCACCAGTCCATCCCTTGAATGTTTGACGCAGGCCTTTTACTGCCTTCGGGCCATGCCGAGCGACTATGTGACCGGCACCCGCGAATGCACCGCCCATTGCCGCACCACCTGCCGCCCAATAAGCAGGAGTGGATGAGTCAAACTCCCTTCCTTCTGCTGTAGCGCGTAGATCTTCATCTGCTGCGCCCATTGCGGCAGAGTATCCTGCGTTCTCGGCAACCGATACTGCTATAGGCAATAACGGCTTGTCTGCAATCCCTTTCAACAACTGTCTGAAATAGGTTTTGCTAGTATTCTTTGCGATGCCTCGTGCAGCAATACCCGCGACACTTGCAAGGCCGACCCACGCTAAAGGATCTGCGGCGGTATATGCCAACCCTCTGCCGAATTGCTTTAGAGTGATGTCTGTCTGGTCATAGGCGTCGATCATTTTCATCATCGACTTTATTGTAGTGGGATCTTGTTTGCTCATCACAGACCAGTCGATAATCATCTTAGACAGGTTTGCGTTGTACGACGCAGCATAATTAACACCGTAGTCTCCAAAGTCTTCGTCGGACTCTAGTCTCGGCGGCAGTGGTGGCTGCTTCGCGCCCTGTGACTCGTTGCGTGCATAGGTAGCTTCTTGAGATGCTCTGTCGGCTGCATATACCTCTTTCGCAAGGCCGATAAAATCCCCTTGAGTCTTCAGGACAGACTCGTCTGTAGATGGTGAGCCGGTAGGCTCAAAGTCAGATGACTCAAACTCATCTGGAAGTCCTTCATCTGGAAGTGCTGCTCGGCGTCCGTGGACGTAGCTTTCAATAGGGCTTATACGGTTATCATTCATAGCCACGGTTTCCGTCTTTGTCAGTTACTGTCTTGATGCTGAGGTGATCTCTAGTCTCTTGAGAGAGTATATCTACAATGCTATCAACCTTGAGTAGTCCTTTAAACTGCATTACCACGTCGATGTTCTGCTTCTCTTTAGCCGCCCAAGCCTGAAGCCTCAAATACTCGCCTGAAGATGTTGGGAACGTGTCTGTTGCAGCGCCATTAACATTTAACTCTGTGAAGTCATGCACATACTTATGGGCTTTAATCATATCAAACGACTTCAAACCATCGCCACCATAACTAGGAATATTGGTACCCTGAAGTATCTCATCCAAGAACCAAGCGTTGAGATCTACCGGCTCCGGCATTGTGCCATCAGCGTTCGGCTTATCTTCTGCGTCAAGCAATAGTGTAGCCCTAGCCAACCAACGATTCTCTTCCTGAATAGCAAGGCCTGTCTCGTTACCATTTCTGTCTGTTCGAGGTAGTCTGCTTGACACGGTGCCTTGTATTAGTGACTTGAGACTCTTATATCGCTTGGCTTGCCCGTTGTTTCGTGCAGTCGTGAGAGCTGTGCGCATGGTGTGAGAGCCAAGACTGCCTGCATTGTCATTCAAGAATGCATTAGCTTCATTGTAGTGTTCAGACAACCCTGTCTGCCGGTACTGATTAATAAGTGTAAGTGCTCCCTGTTCGACACGGTGGTCAGGATCGCCACCCTTAACCATAGCGTTCATGGTCTTTATGATGCCCATAGTGTTCTCAACACCCATAGTCTTGACCATCCGCGCTATCGCGGCAGGATCTTGTATAGTTAAAGCCGCAGTTGTTGTTGCATCACGGCCAGTCTGGACTGACTGCACTGCCATGCCCTGCAAGAATAGGAACGTGTTGTACTCTCTCTGCTGCTCGACCATCACGGATCGGCTATCATCAACAGACTTAACTTTTGACTCGATCACTTTATATTGAGCTGAGCTAATTTCGTTGTTGATATATTGTTCGGTAGCGTCGTTATAAATTTGCTCAGTCCTGCTGTAGAACTCACCGTCTTCCATCTCTGCGTCATCTGAACTTTCATTAAGAACCGCTAGCCTGCCTATGGTGTTGCGGGTATTTAATGACTGGACGTGTTCGCGCTCAAGGGCCGGTGCGTCACTAGGCAGAATAAGCCCGGTTTCAACCATGTCATTAATGGTGGATTTAATCATCCCCTTTGTCGGAGCGTCCTCTAATAGCTCCAATGAGTCCTGTTTTGCAGTCTCAATTTTAGCGTCGCTATTGAAGTTAAAGATGTCCTCGCTGTGCTTATAGTCAATTTTAAACCTCTCAGCCTCAAACAACACCTTAGCTCGTTCGTTTGTTAGGCCGCTCTCGTAAATAAGCTCGGCTGCCGACGAAGAGCCTTGGTCGTACTGATCAGCAAATCCATCAGACAATATGGTTCGCTTACCGTCTTTAGAGGTTTCAGTGATCGGCTGCTGCATCTGTCCACGACGGATATTTGCTGCATCCCTCTGGTACTGGTTCACGGCTCTCGATGCCTGTGACCTAAACTCTGCCTCTTCGACCTTTACCGCAAGTGCTTGCCGCCGAGTTGCTATGCCGTCCATCACGCCAAGCACAGTGCCTGCGATCTGCTCAGCCACTCTTACTTTCGTATTGCCCTCTTGAACTGCCATGCCAACCGTGCGTTCAGGGATGAACCGTTCGTTTCTTACCCTGTGCGGAGTGACGTTGCCAATCAAGGCCGCGCTAGTCCTCGCGCTTGCCATTGAGGTGTTTGTCGTATTTTTAAATTGAGTTAATTTCATTAATCACCTCCACCCGCGCCAGAGGTTGTGTAACCTGTATTGGCGATGTCTGCCTTATAATTTCCGTAAATGCTCGCACCTTGGCTAGCGGCGCTACCAATCGTGCTTAAAATAGTTCCGTAGGACTGTGCGTTAAGCTGCTTTGCCGCTGAATTACCCCTAGATCGAGTTGCGTCGGCTGCGCCAGTTTGCTCATTCAAGTATATCTCTGCCTCTATTCCTGCGTTGAATCGTATGGCGGCTGCATTAAGAGAGCCAGTCATCATAATTACGTTAGCTCGGTCATTCTCTTGAGCTAGATAATTGAACACGGTCATTACGCCGCGATCTTTTATAAAGTTTCGCTCTGTCTCTGCTTCATCAAGTTCGTTCGATAAGAATAGTAGCGGCGTACCTTGGTTGACTGCGAATCCTGTTGCTGCAGCGCCTGATCTAATTGACCCTGCAAGCTGCTTCTCGCCACGAACATGCCTGCGGATTTCCTCTACATACTCAATTGTGAGTAGCTCGGCGTTACGCTGCGCGTTGCGACGTATAGCTCCGGCGTTTGCACCGGCAATCATCATCGTCGTATCTGCGTTGAAGTCTGCTGCGGTTAAGGATAGCTCGTTATTGCGTCTTGCCATCCCTAATATGCTTGCTGCATTGGCTGCGCCCTGTCTTCGGGCGTCACGAGCCGCACCTCTTTGTACCGAGGCGTTATACACGCCGCTCACGACAGTTACCGCCAGAGCCGATACTGCGACGCTCACTGTATTTTCTCCATATCATCGCACTCGATAAGTGGATCATCATAATCCATCGTGGCTACATGGGCCACCATGTCATCTAAATCTACACCTTCATCGACGGGAAACACGTTCACCCAATGCACGTCAGTCCACGTCTTACCGATACGCTTACTGCCTGCTTCGGACTTAAACATCTCAAAGCCCTTGATTGATATTATGCCTTCCGATTCTGTCCAGACTTGTATCACGCCACTCGCTAGAATGTTGATGCAGTCCTTTTTATGGATCATGCCGGTCAGAATGGTGCCTGCAGGGATGAATAGGCTTCGGACGTAGATACCGCCAAGAACCATCTCGGTCACCTTCAGGCCTGTCTGCTGCGGCTGCCGCATCATCTTTTCTTCAATCGCGGCAAGCTCAGCACGATACGACTGCAGCTCACTGATTGTCTCGCTATTTGCCTGCAAGTTATTCATTGCCGACCTCCAAGTTGCCATGTAGGGCAAGCACATACGACTTGAATGGTACGTCCTGCTCAATTCTAATAGTGGCGTTGTTGCCTTTACCTAAGTTATGCACTTTAACATCACCCGTAATAAACGGCTCTCGCTGACCTTGCGGTGTTGACGGGTGACGTGTATCTGCACGCTTACCGTTGATTAGTGGTGGGTATGATTCGTGCAGCTTCGCATAGATCTCACCCATCCACTTGTTACGTCCAAGGCTTGAGCCGTCAGGACTTTGTGGAACTATTGGCATTGTCTCAAGGATGCACGAGTAAGACAAGCCTACCTGAGAATATCTTGCCCCTCTTGGCACCGTCAGAGTACCGCCTGCGGTCACTGTCTGGTTTGGAGTCGTGGCACCATCCAAGATAATGCTTACCTCTTCATTCGCTAAGTGCTCAAGGCCTGTGATAACGGTGAATGCGCTGCCTGCTTCTTGAATCGCACAGAAGTCTAAGTTATCCACCGTCTCATCAAGACGAACTACGTTGCGCGTAACGCCACGCCTTACGCAAAGCCATACCTCGTCCTTATTTGGTCGAGGGATAACCGCTAGTGACTCTACAATGCCGTCAATGTCGTGCTTAGCCCAACCGAGTCCTTCGTAGTTGCCACCACCCAAACTAGGGTCGTAGGTCATAGATAGTAGCTGACCGTCATCAGTGACAGCCCATAGGATTGACTCAGGGATCTGTTGATAGGCTATCTGATTCAAACCAAGATCACCGAAGTGATTGGATAGTAGCGTCAGGTCGAGTGAGTCATAGATCTCGACGTTTGAGCGTAGGTTAAGCCCGTAATTCCGCAGCTTAATGCCTGAAGCCTGTACAAATACAGTCTCAGTGCCTATGAATACGGGTTGTATGTATCGTGAGCCGTAGCTCGATTGACGGGTAATGTCTGGTGGATTAGCAGGCGCAAGGAACCCATTAGGTAAGATGCGATGCTCGTTGCCGGTAGTGCCGACAATTAAAACCCGTGACGGAGACAGCCATTGAATGAGCTCTTGAGTGTAAGCCGCAATAACTAAAGTCAAAGGGTCATCATTTGCATTGGTTGCCCCCGCCGCGAATTCTGTGAAGTCTGCTGTACGGCTCATCCAGATCGTCTGCGGATCTGCAATGCGTCCGGCGAACACTAATCTCTGCTGAAAATAGCAGATCGTCCGAGGGAAACCGCCGGGCTCACCATCTGCGTTACCGTTCCACGGTGCGCCATTGTATACCGGCTGACTCAGTGTCCATGAGGTACCTGAGTTGCGTACTAGTTTTCGTGGGTTCTTGCCGTCAACAACGAACAATATCTCGTCATTGGCTTGGGCGTACTGGATGTCTAATACGTCGGCTGTCGTATAAGGTGTTGTAACCTCAACGGCATTACTGGTGCCGGGGGTGAGAACAAGAGCTCCATCCTTCCAGAACCTTAGCTTGCCTGCAGTCGCTTCTATAATATAGGCGATGTCACGAGATACGATATGAGGGATGAACCGGGCTTCGTTGTTATCCTTGGTGCCACCTTGGTATCTCAGCGGTGGGCGTGTGTATGCGCCACCACGACGGTCAGGTAGCCAGTTGTTTAGCGTCTTACATCCAGTTCGGTATTGGGGTGAGTCAACACGGCCCATTACTAACGGTGATAGTTCACCGCTTACGAAGTTATTAAATAACGGGCGTACTCTCGACATGGTGTTTATCGTATGCCATTGAATCTTGCGTTAGTTAGTGATAGCCGTGAGTTATCCGGGCGTCCGCGCTCTTGCGAGTTGGACTGTCGGGCCTCGATCATCGTGTCTTTGTACATCATAAAATATCGCTCACCTGTAGTGCTGCTGCCCTTGAGAGGGATGGCTAGACGGCTTGCGATTAAATACATCAAGGCAGAGGTAGCGGTTGCGTCAAACTCAGCAACACCTACATCAGCCACATAATCAATTGTTGGAGCTCTATTGGCGTGTATCTCTTCACCGTACCTTGACCATGACTCATCAGCCTCAAGTTTAATCTTGACGACTTGTAAGCACTTAGGGTTAGTCGGTAGTTGGTACGCCTTAGTGAATCCTATTCCTGCGGTGCTAGTGCTCTCAGGGAGCTCTGCAGTACGCATAGCAAAGCGCCACGAGGTAGCTCGTAGCACTTCTAAACGCGTAATGTCATAGAGACCACGAAAGGCGATAGCTTCATCACCTTGATCGTCGTCAACATTCAGCGTTGCCTCGATCCCCAATAAGGAGAACGAGGCGTTTGCTAATTGCGTCTTGCTAGACATTTATGCTTCAGAACACTCAATCTTAACGACTTGAACTTCTTCAACACGAACCGCTCCACGAGTCCACTCACCATAAATCTGCAGCGAGTTAGACTTGTCATGGCGACGATCAACCTCAACAGAGAGATCGTTCGCTACACCCAAGCATACCGCTTGGTCAGTGTAGGCAAAACAGTCTCGAATGCTTGAGGCTACAGCCAACTTCTCAGTGGTTCTGAAGCTAAAGCCCATGAACTTACCACCAAGATCGCCGTCGATTAGACGTAAGATCTGAGAGTAGTCAGCGCTTGTTAGCTCTGAATCACTAAGCAGTTCCATTTGCTGTTTGCCGGTAAGGGCTACAAAGCAGTTGGTGTATGCCATATCAATCTCAGCGGCAAGAAACTTAGCACGAGCTGAGCGCAACTTAGCGACAGTCATACCGGCTGAACCGTGAACGATTGTTTGGCCTGAGCCAAGAGTGACGTTTGATTCGGTACCATTGGCAGCGACAGCAATAGAATTGCCACCCAATGCGTCAATGATGACCTGATCGAAGTCTACGTTGTAAGCACCCATAAGCTCTTTCTGGTACGCAACTCGTGGATCAATCTGCATCCGAGCCTCGTCCGTCTTATCAATCATCTCAGCCCAATGCCGATCTGCCATATTGACACGTCGTTTGGTATGAGGTACTTCGCTTTCGGGTGTTGCAGCGTGGCGTGAAGCCTTTGCTGAAGAAAGAACCTGTCCAACTCGATCAATTTCTAAAGATCGACCTGTGACTGATTTTTCATAAACGGTGTTGCGTAAACGTGAATCACGTTGCGCGGCTAAGTGTAATACGTCGTCGGTGTACTGGCGTACCCATGCGACATCAGGTGTATAAGCCATTTTCGGCCTCCAATTAAGTTAATAAATAAACGATTAATCGAGAGGTTATCCGTGAGGGCCTGTCTGACAGCTAACGCGATGTCTGCGTGCAGTAGTGCAACCTATTCTAAGGGCCGTTGAGGGTTGTCCTTAGTTGTCTGTTGAAAGAATCCACCGCAGCTTACGGATGCGGTGGATCTCCAATCAACAAGAGAGACAAAGTAATCACTTACCTTGTACCCTGAGTTTGTGGCCTAAATCAGAGTGCGTCAATCATTTCGGTGTAGATTTTTTATATAATAAACTCATTCTATCTACAGCCCACTGTTCACGAGCTGCATACGCAGGATTGTTCCTGAGTTCTACGATCTGCTCGTTGGCCTGATCGACTGTCATATTGAAGTTGGCTGCTGCAGAGCTTAATGGAACTCCCTTGTCACCCATCGTCTCAGCGACAGCGACGAGAGCCTTCATCAATGGAATGTTATTGCCGATAGCAGGGTTCGTATTGAGCTCGTTGATAAGCGACTCACCACCAAACTGCATTGCTGCTAGCTTAATGTTAGTAAAATTGCGTTGTGCTCCCTCACCCCACTCAGCATTCAAAGCATCACCAGAAGCAACGGCTTGAGCATTGGCTGCATCATTGCTTGCGGTTGTCCGCTCTGCCTCTGCACGCTGCAATCTAGCAGATTGAGACTCGCTCAGTCCAATAGAGTGATGCAGTGATTGGATGTTAGGATCTTGTACGCTGTACTCGTCCGACGATGCCGGTCTACCCATCCGATTGTAATACTTATCCCAACCTTCTTGGTCTTGCGGGTCTGTCGGTATGCGAGAAACCCCCGGTACCTCTTCAAGTTTCGCATAGAACTCTGCACGCTGCTTGTCGCTTGCGTCCTGTCCGGGTATGCGTATTGACTTGCTGATCAGTGACTCGGCACCAATGTAGGACTTAGCCAAGTCATCAGCGTTTGCGAACTTACTCAGTCGTGCGTCTTCACGGTAGTCGGCGCTAAGCCATGCCCGTTCTTCTGGCGATGCTGCAGACGCTGCCTCTGTCGCTTGAATGATTGGCGCTTGTGGTTCTGCTACTGCTACAGACGCTACTGGCGCTACTGAAGGTGCTACTGAAGGCTCTGCTGATCCTTCGGTACCTGCTTGGAATGTCGTTGCGGCTTCACTCATCTTACTTTCTCATAGGTTTGGATTAAATCAATATGGGCTCGGCGCATACCTTCTTGCACTCCGCGCTCATACTCTGTTGGTGCGTCAATTCTCGTGTTAATACTTTTCTGCAGCTCTTTTACATACTCTTCAAAGCCACCCTGACCACCCATGTACCTCTCTGTTGCGAGACGTAGTGGTGATGCCGGTATCTTAACGCTATTGCGTTGGGCCATTAGCTTGCTGCTCCTGTTGTTGCATTGCTTGTTGTTGTTGCTGCATAGCTTCTTGCTCAGCCTGTAGCGCTGCAGCGTAGTCTTTCTCGCTCTTCACGTTAGCACTAGGCACGTCAAGCACGTCTGCAGCGTTACGCAGGCCTGCTTCAATGTCAGGTAGGTGCCGGACTTCAGGATACATCTGCGCTGTGTTCATGATAAGACCAAGCCATCTCTCATAGCTTTCAAGCTGCGGCATACCTTGAGACTTACTCAATGGTGAGACGTACTCTATGTCAAGCTCTTGATTAGCCAACTCTGGTGGCAGCTCATCTAGCGCACCACCCTGCAACATCAAAGTGAATACGCGCTCGATCAACGGGTTCAATAGCTCAACAGTTAATCTGCCTGCAGTTGGTGCCAGTTGTCGTTGCAATAAGTCGTATCGGATCTTGAACTCGGTTGCTGTATCGCCACCACTGCTCTGCATAACCAGACGGTCTTCGTAGAACATTGATCGGATTGAGTTCTGGATCTCTTCACCTTTGATCTGAGCAACCTGCCATGAGATCTGACCTTCACGCAATGCTCTTAACTTATCAACGTCCTTCACAATGGTCACGCCGGTACGGAATAACTCATCGTCAACTAAGTTGTCAGGCGTTGTCTTGTAGCCTTCATTGATGTCTTGCTCCCATCCACTCAACTCGAGCTCTTTAGCTCTGTTGATCACGCGACAATCAGGCAATGATCTCATGCCCGGCCCTGTTCCCCATACCTGCCCGGCAGCTTGCTGCCATCTCGGTACCATGTAAGGGATCTTGGCATCTATTCTTGTGTGAGCAACCGTCTTGTCTTCAACACTAACAATGGTTGTCTCATAATATCCAGTGGTGCGACCATTCAGGCGCTCTGGCTCACAAGATATAATGAACTCAAAGTCCTTATGCCTATCGTTGTCGCTCTCTGCTGCTGCCTGCACCTTCGGCATTACCGCGTCAGGGTATAGGTCAACCGCATTTACTGCTGAGATTAACTCCTTAACCATGACATAGTCTGCTCTGCCGTTCGTGCCTTCTTTGAACACGAGCTTCTTGAGATGTATGTTGGTGAACTTTAGCCTGCCAAACGCTGCATCTGTCGAGTCATCCTCAACGTGTATCGCTGCAGTGTTGAACGCGCCCAAGTCTAAGTAGAGCTGAGCTATGCTTGTGACGAAGTTGGACTCACGAAGTGCTTCAAAGATCTTCACCTGCTGAGTCTCAAAGTATTCTCTGGTAGCCTTAGCCTTGTCGAGATCCTTGTCGCGCAGTCGTAGCAATGCCCATAGGTAGTCAGGCGTGACAGCGCTGTGCAGGAAGTTCGCTAGAACCTCATTGGATCGCATAGCAGTCGAGTCAAACACATCAAGCTGCTTCTCTGAGTTGCCATCGACAACCTTCTCATCAGTGAAGTAGGCATGACTTGGTAGAACATATCGTGCGATGTCCTGAAAGTCTCGTAGTATCGGTGTTCTCGCAGCATCTAGTCGGGCGTACTCACCAACGATCTGATTCGCTTTGTTACTCATTATCCACCACCATTGGCTTTGCTAAATATTGTTATCGCTTCTTCTTGCTTTCTAATCTCTTCGGCACTGGCATTAGAGCCTCCGGCAACTGGCATCTTTATTGGTGGCGGTGCATTTGGATCACCGGGCGCCCAAGGCTTAGTTGTCGCCTCAAAGGTGCCATCATTCGGATCATCATCCCCACCCGGAGTCGGCAAAGGTCGATCAGGATCGCCATACACTATTGGTGGTGGGTTGTGGTCGTCTGCATACACCCAATTGGTAATGCCTGCCTTGCGTGCTGCTGCTGAGTTAGCGAATAGCTGACCAGTGACAGGATCTTTTACTTGGTTCTCAGGTGTGTCAGGCACAAAGTTATTGAGGACTCTTGCCTCTTCAACTTCGTCATATTGGGGCGTTCTGTCAATCACAGTGTCTTTGGTGACCTGATCAACCGCTTCAATGGTGGTTGCGTCTTCAGGGGCTGTCTCTTCATCTTCTGGATCAACATGAACCGTGTCATCCAAGCCGTCTCCGGGGGGCGTAACCTCATCGCGGTCTACATCAGCCTCATCTTCAATCTGGTCGGTAAGCGGACGGGCATCAGGCTCTGCACCACCACCGACAACGGGTGGCGGCGGGGGAGCCTCGTTAGACTTCCAGTAATCAATCTGACCCGCAGAATATCTAAACCCTTTCGAGTCAAGCATACTCCTTACTTGGTCATAGCCAGACTGAGTTCCACGCTGCCCTTCAAGGGCCGCTAAGGATTTACTAAAAGCATCAAATTCACCAAAGTTATGACCGGCTGCCACCCAATCGTTTACGGTAATATCAACCCCATGCATTGTATTATCATAGAGATCTCCTGCGCCTGACACCCTGCCTCGCGGGTCGCTCCCTCCATAGCCGGTTGAACCGTAGGTTCTGGTGCCGTCATTGTTATATATCTCTCCACGATCTGCGGCAGAGCCGGGCGAAGGCTGATCGCCTCCGGCACCGCCGGGCCATCCACCACCACTCCAGTCGCCGGGCCAACCACCATTACCATCTCTTCGCTTTCCATCATTTCCAAACATTATGTATTACCGTGTATTTTAGGGCGGGAAGTTTTGCGGCCTCCACTAAAGTTTACGACAGGCTCTGCAAAAGTCAATACGACTGCGTCTGATAGGTCAGGGCTAAAGCCGAGCTTAGTCTTAATCACAGCCTTGGGTAGTAGCTGTAATCTGCCGTTTGAGTCTGTCGTGTACAGCGTAGCGCAGAGGTCTGCTTGAAGCTCATCACTATCTATGATCTGAACCTGTTCGTTGTCTTTGGTCAGCCAGTTATTGAACTCACCGTACATCTCTGCACGCTTGTTGATGTAGTATTCGTCTTTGATTGCCGCACCACCAAAGGCAATGCAGCGTATGTCTACTCGTGTTAGCTCTCTCAACCTGTCCACAAGGTCGGCGCCATAGCCCATGTCGATGAATACAACGTCAGGTTGCAGCTCATTGATCGAGTTTATGCAGAAGGTCACGCGCTGACCGAATGTCTTCACGTCATCTCCACGCTTGTACCTTAGATCCTCAAGCACCCTGCCTTGTCTTAATGCGATGGCGAACCTGTCGCCACCTAGACTTGGATCAATGCCCATGATTCGCGGCCCAATAGATGATACCGACGAGATCTTGCGTGCCTTGAGTACGTCTTCAGGAAGTATCAGGCCTGCTTCACCCGTCATCTGGAACGCTTCGCTTGCGTAGCATGGATACTCTTGCATGAAGAGCCGTGAACCGTCGATGCCATTGCCTGACAGCTCAACGATCTTGTTGCGACGCCATGCCAACTGACTGTCACGCAGGTTGAAGTTGACGACAAGGTTCTCTTCTTCTGGTGATCGTTCCCACTCTTCAGGCAGGGTGGATGTCATGTACTCTGGCTGCAGGAACCACGGTATAAAGATTGGCTTGAATAGGCTCTGACCGCTGACTGCTGCCTGCCATTGCGTGTGGAAGTAGTTGCCCATCCCATTAGCGGTAGACTCAAGATAGTTCTCTGTGTCTACGCCTTCAGACAGCATTGCGTTCATCACACCGGCAGCATGATCTGCAGCATGGGGCCAGAAGGCTACCTCTGATCCGTGGAAGAACTGTATGTTGCTACTACGTCCGACTGCCTTACTGCCTGCAGTACCTACCCGGTACCCTGAGTCCTTATTGCCGAATGTGAGCTTGCGTCCACTGTCGCCGGTAAGGGTCGGCACCATCTGTGGTGGGCAGTAGTCTTGGAATCGTTTCACCATCTCAAAGATCGTGTCTGTTGCATCAGATAGGTGAGTCAGGATGAATGCTGATACCCCCTTGTTGCATGTGACCTTGCGGTAACCGATACCGCCGATCAATGTTGATACACCCTGCTGTCGTCCTTTAAGTATGATCTGCCTGACGTAACCGCGCTCTTGCAACTGCAGCTCACGATCAGCGAGTACAATCCTCTGTGCATCGTTGACCTTGAACGGCTGTATAGTTGCTGTTGCCTTGTGCTTTATCTGCAGACAGTTCTCTGCATAGAATGCAAAGTCGTTTGATGCCGCTATTCTGAACTCGTCAAGAGTCATTACTCAAATACTTCTTCTGACCCTGCGTCCTTGTCGAAATTAACTATGACCAACTCGCCTGCAGGATTCATTTCTATCTTGCTGCTAGTGTCATGCATTGCGCGTAATCCACGAGACGCTTCTCTAGGGCTTGTAACCCTACGCATAATCTCATCGTGGAATAGGTCACTGTATGGCTCTGAACTGGTAACGGAGAATTGAAACAGTAGCAACAGGTCTAGCTCATGCACCCGAATGTCTTCAAAGAGCATCCACATGATCGGCTGTAGTTCTTTTTCTTGGGTGTTGTAATGCTCTGCTTGGTCTTGCTCTTTCATAACTTCCTCTCTTGTTGGCTGATTGAACTACTTCTTTGACTTCGCCTTCTTGATGTCATTAGGCTTGTCCGTTGTAATCTTGCGCTTGGTAGCGGTAGCCCTTGTCTTGGGCTTATCCAGATCCACTATGTAATAGCTGTGAGAGACTGGATCATATACTTGGTGCCGGTCACCTTCAGGTTCACAATACTCTACGTCTGTTAGTACATGGTCGATGGTGATCTTTAGTTTCTTGCCGTTGCTATACATTTTTTATTCCTGCAATTCTGCTGTCGAAGTCATCCATATCATTAGTGATGACGTGTTCTAGGGTTCGCATGTCAGGTAATGTTTTAGACATGAGGATCTTTGCTGCGTTTACTTGGGATGCTGACATTAGATCGTCCTCCGCAAGTACATGATCTTGCAGGCGATTAATGAGCATACTGGTGCGAATTTTATCGCGTGTCC
>Ga0307985_10000260_pt1 | contig 31602 bp, 31 predicted proteins | sample EllFjometageno80_FD_203155 | JGI IMG/M metagenome (GOLD analysis project Ga0307985, IMG submission 203155) | Marine microbial communities from Ellis Fjord, Antarctic Ocean - #80 | ecosystem: Environmental > Aquatic > Marine > Unclassified | place: Southern Ocean | collected 2014-10-09 | reverse complement strand
CGGGTCGATCTTCTGTGCTAGATCTCCGGGTAGAAAGCCTAATTTCTCCCCTGCTTCCACAGCGGGGCGAACCAAAAGCACGCGACTTACTTCTTCTTTGAGTAGCGCATCGACCGCGCAGGCCACGGCGAGGTAAGTCTTTCCGGTTCCCGCCGGACCGATGCCAAAATTGATGTCATGTTGACGGATGCTGCGCACGTAATCGCACTGGTGCTTACCACGTGGTTTTACCGAAGACTTTGGTGTCTTGATAAGTAACTGTTCAAACTCGTTGCCGTTTTCACCGGACTGTGAGGGCATGGTTTCTTGGAGAGCTAGGTGCACTAACTTCGGGCTCAGCAAATTGCCCTGAGATGTTGTCTGGTAAAGAGTCTCAAGAACATATCCGCCGTCAGCGGTCGCCAATTCACTGCCCGAGATTTGAAAAAGATTGCCGCGCTGTTGAATGCTAAGTGAAAAATAGCTCTCTATCTGATGTATGTGCTCATTCAGGCGGCCGCATAGGTTGGAGAGTCGCTGGGCGTTGTCTGGCAGCAGCGTCAAACTGAGGGTGTGTGTTGTCATGCAGTTGAAGCTTACCTCAAAGGAATAAGAGTGATGAATTTAGTATAACAAGCAATTGATCGATCACAAGACGCTAAATGTAGCCGAGCAGAGAGTTTGGCAGTGCATCGGTAATTTTGCAGTTAGTAAAGTTGCCAATGAGCGCAGCATCGTCACTCTTGAAGTTTACTACTCTGTTATTTTCGGTTCGCCCCTGTAGATCTCCAGTGTGCTTTTTAGACTGACCGGTGACCAAAATTCGTTGCTCGCTGCCAACCATGGCGGCACTGATCGCACCCGCCTGTTGAACAATCTGGGATTGCAGCGTTGCCAGTCGGTGTTTCTTTTCCTGAGCAGGCACTAGGTCGACTAGATCAGCTGCAGGGGTTCCCGGTCTAGCACTATAGATAAAACTGAATGAGGTATCGAAGCCCATTTCGATGATTAGCTTCATAGTGTCTTCGAAATCGGCGTTAGTCTCGCCAGGAAACCCCACGATAAAATCAGAGGAGAGACTAATGTTCGGCCGAATGGCGCGAATTTTTCTAATGATCGACTTATATTCCAGTGCTGTGTGTCCCCGTTTCATAGCAGCCAAGATTCTATCTGAGCCGCTCTGCACGGGAAGATGTAGATGATCTGCCAGTTCGGGAATCTGCCCGTAGACATCGATCAGTGCACTAGAAAACTCAATCGGATGTGACGTAGTAAAGCGAATTCGGTCGATGCCTTCTACGCTGGCAATGTATTGAATTAATGTGGCCAAGTCTACCATGCTGCCCTCGTGACTCAGGCCGCGATAGGCATTTGCATTCTGGCCGAGAAGGTTGATTTCTCGCACGCCTTGCTCTGCTAGATGCACCGCTTCAGCGAGTACATCATCAAGCGGTCGACTGACTTCTTCTCCGCGGGTGTAGGGTACGACGCAGAAGCTGCAATATTTGCTGCAGCCTTCCATGATGGTGAGAAAGGCTTGGCAGGAGGTGGCATCAGGTTGTGGCAAGTGGTCGAACTTCTCGATCTCAGGGAAGCTGATATCGACTACAGGCTTTCCTTTGCCGCTGGCATCCAGCATTGCGGGAAGCTTGTGCAGGGTCTGGGGGCCGAATACGACATCGACATAAGGTGCCCGTTTACCGATGGCGGCTCCTTCCTGGCTCGCAACGCAGCCACCGACGGCAATTTTTAGATGAGGTTTCGCTTCCTTCAAGCTGCGCCATCGACCCAGCTGATGGAAAACCTTTTCTTGTGCTTTTTCGCGAATAGAACAGGTATTAAGCAGCAGTAAATCGGCATCAGCGGGATCATCAACGAGTTCCGCACCCTGCGTTTCCTTTAAGAGATCGAGCATGCGATTCGAGTCATACTCGTTCATCTGGCAGCCATGAGTCTTAATGAAGACTTTCTTCGTCTTTGTTGCGGGGCTATCCGTTATTTTCAGCTGGATTTCACTCTGTTCAGGTTTCACAGTATTTCCGTGTAGTAGGCTATTTTCAAAAGGGGGCAAATTATAACAGCAAAAATCAGCAGTACTTAACCTCGAATTGACGCATAATGACTTGAAGTTTGGGGTTCTAGCCCGATATTAGGTCTACTTGCTTGAACATGCCCCCTCAAGGCGCTGTCGGCTAAAGTATAAGAGATTGAACTACATGGGAAATTCCTCAGAAATATACAAAATAACCTTCCTCAATAAGGGCAAGGTTTACGAAGTATTCGTAAAACAGGTCTATCAGAGCGACCTGTATGGGTTTGTCGAGATCGAAGACTATGTTTTTGATGAGCGTTCGCAGGTTCTCGTGGACCCCTCTGAAGAGAAGCTGAAAGCAGAGTTCAGCGGAGTGAAGAGAAGCTTCATTCCCATTCAGGCAATTATTCGAATCGATGAGGTCGAAAAGAGTGGTGTTAGCAAGATCTCAAATGGCGATAACGTGTCCCCATTCCCCGTATCCATCGTGGGAAGTAAGGTGGATCGAAAAGATTCTTGAAATTAACTCGTCGACTTTCGCAGCGCTTTCCCACCTACTCAGACAGTAGTCTCTGAGCAGATGGAATCCTCTAGCCATCCCTATGCTGAATTATCACCAGTTGCCGTTTTGGAAGCTGTAGAGAGCCTTGGCTATGAAACTGATGCGCGTATGTTTCCTCTCAACAGTTATGAGAACCGGGTCTATCAGGTCGGACTTGCTGGTAAGCCATCAATAATCGTCAAGTTTTATCGCCCTGAGCGTTGGACGACACAGCAAATACTCGAAGAGCATAGTTACACTCAAGAGCTGGTCGACCTAGAAATTCCAGTCGTGCCTCCGATTGACTACCCGCAAGGTGGGACGCTTCAGCAATTCAATAATTTTCGCTTCTCGGTATTCGAGCAGTTTTTAGGGCGCCCGCCTGAGTTAGATAATTTAGATAATCTGTTAGTCATGGGGCGGTTTGTCGGTCGCATCCATGCGGTTGGCGCGCTTCATGAATTTAAGCATCGGATTGAACTCACCGCTGAGCGCTTCGCTGTGCAAAGTAGACAGTTTCTTCTCGAGAATGATTTCCTTTCTCGCGATATGCGTCCTGCTTATGAAACTGTCTCCCAAGATTTGGTCGATAAGATTCAGCAGCGCTTTGCCGCTCATGGTGAAGTTCAAAAATTACGTATCCATGGAGACTGTCATCCGGGAAATGTGTTGTGGAAAGACGAGACTCCCAATTTTGTCGATTTCGATGACACCATGACCGGGCCTGCGATCCAAGATCTATGGATGATGTTGTCCGGCGACCGCAATCAACGGCAGGCGCAATTGTTAGAGCTGGTAGAAGGCTATAACGAGTTTCATCATTTCAGGGCGTCGGAATTGGAGTTGGTTGAATCCATGCGCACGATGCGGTTGATGAACTATGCCGCCTGGCTAGCGCGCCGTTGGGAGGACCCTGCATTTCCGAAGAGTTTTCCTTGGTTCAATACTGAGCGCTATTGGGCGGAGCACATCCAAGAACTGCGTGAGCAACTCTTTCTGCTAGATGAGCCGGCCTTGCGCCTTGTTTAATTTCCTGAGCTTAGTCCAGCGCGTCTAATCTCCTGTTTACTATCCATGTAGACGTACGCAAGCCCCGAATCCTTCAGCCAAGCTTTTGCCTCGAGCTCGTCCTTTAGCATCGCTATCGTTGCTACCGAGCCGGCGACGCTGCATAAATTTGCAGCAATACTTACCGCGCGTAAACCATTCGAAGGCCAGCCTGTCATTGGGTTTAGAATGTGGCTATAACGAAGCCCCTGATGCATGAAAAAACGCTCATAGTCCCCGCTGCTGGCGAGGCCGCCATCTAATAGGTCAATCTTGGCCATGATGCCACTTTCAGAAACCGGGCTACAGATGCCTACGGCCCAGGGCTTATTCCCGGGCTGCGATCCTATAACACTGAAATCGCCGCCTAAATTCACCAGGCCGTGTTCGACGCCTAAGCTGCGCGCCAGCCTAGCGACGGAATCCGCGGCATACTCTTTTACGATGCCACCGAAGTCTATCTGCATATCCCGGGGTAGGTGAATGTGGCAATCTTTGCAGGATATCTTGTTGAGGCCAACATGAGCACGAGCAGCGTCTATTTGTGACTGGCTTGGGACGAGTGCCTTTTTGAAATCCCAAATTTCATTTAGCGCACCAGCGCTAATATCAAACAAACCACCGCTGTGTTCAAAGCAGTTCAGCGCATGATCGAACAGTGATTGAGTTTCGTCATCGATTGCTAGGCCAAGTTTATTTCCCGCTGAGGAATTCATCTCGTTCAAAAAACTATCTTCTCGAAAGCGGGAGTATTTTTTTTCTAAGCGCGCAACTTCGTCGACAAGTTGCTTGACGATATTCTTGGCGCGGATAGGCGATTCATCGAATAGTTGAATCTCGCAAAAACTTCCCATGGCCTTGAATGAGAAGTGCTGTGGCGTAGGATTCATAGTCGAGTTTGAGTCAGATACAAAGGCATGGCGGAATAGGCAGGCATTGTCTAAAACTGGAAATCGATGCCCAGTGATACGCGGTTGTATTTAACCAGCGCTGTGCTTGGCTGGGACACATCAAAGGCGGAATACTTATCATTTGCTAGATAGCGCTCTGCCGTTAGCGTGGCCTTCCAAGAGCCCATGTCGGCGATCAGGGAGAAGCCCCCGCTAACAGCGCCGAATGCCGATAGGCGGTAGTCGCTAGATTGGTACTCGCTAGTGGGGTTAAGAAAATCATCGACGTTGGTAAAAAAATCTGCGGCAGATTGGCTGTAATAACGCAGCTGCGGAACTAACTGAAATGTGCGTCCGAGGTTTTGGTGCCAAGACAGGTCGCTCGTGTGAGAACTGATACCAAAATCGTCATGGTAGTAACGGTAGTTAACATGGAGTGCGGCATCTGCGGCAACGAAGAACCTTCTGTAGGAATTGCTCCATGCTATTTGCGTTTTGTCATCCGGTCTTACGTCTCTAAGCTTATACGGGTCGCTTAGAAAACCAGATTGCTCGGTCAAGCTGAACGCCGATTGAAAGCTGGATACTTGGTTAATAATTTGACTAACGGAAACGAAAACAGAAGTGCTCTGCTTATCCTCATCAATGACACGATTGAAGAGTGCTGCATCGGTTGGAAATATTTCATCCGATGAATAGCTCAAGCCCGCCGAGACTGTGGTTAGGTCGTTGTTGTAGTGTTTCTCTGCGTTTAGGCCGAAGTAGACGGATTGATAGTCGTTCTCTTGGGAATAGCCAATGTTTGCGGCGAAGCTACCGTTCTGGAGGTAGTAGCGACTGCCGATACTAAGCTCCGTGCGTCGGTCACTGATGCCGCTCGGGCCACTTAGGTTAACGATGGGTTCGCCGTCCAGACCGAGACTCGTGAACCAGGGCGACGCACCACTGAGAGACTCGTAGTTCGCGTCCACGTGCAAAGACATATTACGACCAAGTGGAGAGACTAATTGAAACTGGTGAACGTCGATGTCGTAGCGCTCCAGTTCTCCGAACGGCGCCTCTGCGCGCGAGAGATCGTCCTCTTGATAGTTCGATAACTTGTAGGAGATCGTGCTCTGCGTAGGTGGTGCATCTGCCAAGGCTATGCCAGGCAGCGCTAGAGCGGTACTAGAAAGGGCGATGATGCTGCGAGAGGCGCTGTTTTTCATGTCAGGGCGCAGTGCTAGTTGCAGCCGCAGCCGCCACCAGCCGCGCTATTGCCCCCTGAGGAGGCTTCTTTGCTAAAGAAGATGTGATCATTGAGAGAGCTTTCCAATGCGTCGGGATCCCATGCCATTTCTTCCCGGGCGAGGTAGCCACGCTCCCACGCCCGTACATCGGCGCAGGAGATCAGCATAAGACTGCAAATCGACAGTAGTAGGGTGGTTCGTAGTGCTCGCACTGGATCTGCCTCCTCATTAGGTCTTTAGATGCTAGTTGCCAGCTAGAGAATTTTGAATAGCTTCTTCAATCATTTCAATGTCGCCGGACCGAAAGCCCATGTGCACAAGCGTTACCGTGCCGTCTGGCTCAATCAGGTAAGACGTTGGCATGCCGATTACTTCGAATAGCTCCGCAGCGTCCCCGTCTGGGTCTGATGGTATCAAGAAATCCAGCGGCGTATCGAGTAGGAAGTCCAATCCGTCTTCGATTGGATTGTCTACGTTGATAGCGACTATCTCCAAGCCCTGATCTTTGTATTTGTGATACATGTCATTATAAAGTGGTAGTGAAGTGAGGCAGGGCGCGCACCAGGAGGCCCAGAAGTCTACGTAAATGGTCTTCCCTTCGAGGCTCGCCGTGCTAATTGCTGGATGGTCAGCATAGATAGAGGGTAGGTCAAAGGTGGGTGCGCTATCGCCTTCCTCTAAAGCCCAGGCAGATGTGCTAACTGCAGTAAGCGTCAACAGGGCTAGCATTTGTGATTTCTGCTTGATATTCATGTGGTTTCCTTCGGTAAGCCTTTGTCTTGTGAGTAGTATGAGTCTTTAGTCTGTGGACCCTAGGGTTCTAACGAGTACGTAATTCTGCCAGAATCTGATTGCATGTGATAGCTGCGACGAATAGTGACCCAAATCCGCCTTGCTTAGACAAAGTGGCATAGCTGTGCAGGCTATAACGCGGCAGTAACTAATCCGTTGACGAGAATATCGAGTAATTAGTTCAGTTGTGGGTGTGGTTGCGCTAGATCACGCAGTAGATGTTGCCAACGCTGTTTCTGCGTCTTCAGCCGATATTGAACTTCTTTATAGCCATGCTTCAGCTGAAGTTGATCGAGAGAGTTGAGGCTTTCCTGCAACTGTTTGCCTTTGGCCTCGTACCAGGCTTGCCTGTGTTCGGTCCAAAGTTGTAGGGTCTGTAGGAGCTGCTCGTATTCAGTCTCCAGTCGAAGTCGCCAGCTCTCCGGAATATCGAAGCGCTCGCATTTCTCTGTTGCTTTCAGGTATTGAAGTTCGAGTCGGGCTTTCTCAATCTGTGCAGGGTTGCAGCGCTTAAGATCGCGAGTTAGGCCGGCGAAAGAGAGCAAGCTTATCATCCACTTCGTTGGGTCGAAGTGCCACCAGTGGATACCGTTTCTATAGTCCCACTGGAAAGTGTGATGATAATTATGATAACCCTCCCCGTAGGTAAAAAATGCCAGGATTGCATTGTCTTTAGCCGAGCTGTTCTCGCTGTAGGGTTGGTGACCCCACATATGTGCTATGGAGTTTATTAAATAGGTTACGTGTTGGCTCAGGACTAAGCGCAGAAGACCGCCTAGTAAAATGCCTGCGATAATATCTCCGTGAACAAAACCTAGAAATGCAGGTAGGCCAATATTCATTATCAACAGCAGGCTCAGATAGTGTTTCCTCTGCCAAACTACAATTGGGTCTTTCATTAAATCTTTAACATTCGAATAGTCCTCTTCGCCGCTTTTGTAGTTGCGTAGAATCCATCCGATATGAGAAAACCAGAATCCACGACTGGCTGAGTAAGGGTCCCTATCGTTGTTGTCGACGAATTGATGATGGCGGCGATGTCCCGATGCCCAACTTAAGATGTCGTTCTGCAGTGCGCAGGCGCCACCCAGAGCAAATATGATGCGAATCAGTGGGTGCGCCTTATAGGCCTTGTGCGACCACAGGCGGTGGTAGCCGGCGGTTATGGACATGCCACAAAAACCCATCAGAAGCACGAATACCATCCACTCGTAGAGGTCGTAGCCGTAAAAATAGCCATACGCAGGCACGAGTATAAGAGCCAGCGCTGGGGTTAGGCTAAACAGCAGCATATTCGTCCAGTTGATGGGGGCTTTTTCCATTTTTTCTGTTCCTGCTAGAGTCGCTGAGATGAAGAGCTATGCGTTGGGCTATGGTAAAGGAAGTCTCATCAAAATTACACGATTGAATTACATGTATAGATTCGATCTATACGGCCCTTACTGTTAGGGCTAGTATTATCAGGATAATGCAGGAGTGTCACCGATAACTCAATCGTTGATGAAGTGGGTGAATAAATACAGAGCGTTCGAGTGCAGAGGTAGGGAAAATGGAAGAAAAACTAATAGAGCTGGAAACTAAATTTAGCTATCAGGAGGATTTGCTGTCAGATCTTAATGGGATAGTGGCTAGGCAGCAGCGTCAGCTAGATGAGCTTATAAGTGAGATGTCTGAGATAAAAGAGCAGTTGCAGAATGCTGTTGAAAGGGGCCCAACTGGGGGGCAAGAGGATCAGATTGAGAAACCTCCTCATTACTGAGGAGGAGAACACGGCCAACTAGGTGCATCAAGACATGTATTCAAACACACAACTAACTAGCTTTCTAATAACTAGCAGGAGAAGGACACAGTCCGCGATGAGCATCACAACGCCCCCTTTTATCCGGCGGCTGCCACATCATCTGCTTGCAACCCTTTATCCCCTTCGCTGACTTCAAACTCCACTCGCTGACCATCATGTAAGACGCGGTGTCCCTCTCCTCGTATCGAGCGAAAGTGAACGAATACATCATCGCCGCTATCGCGGGTAATGAAGCCAAACCCTTTATTGGCGTTAAACCATTTCACGCTGCCTTCTTCTCGGCCCGAGCCATATTCATCATCAAAGAGATCGTTGCCCGTTCCGGCGGAGCTTTGTTGAGCGCAGAAGCTGCTGACTAAGACTATGATAAATAAGGTAAGTGCGATTATTGGAAAATTGGAGAGAGTGAGTGAGAATTCCTGCGAGCTGGGAAAGTAGAGCGGAATGCAGGCTAATACAGTAATGGCAAATGAAATAAAAACTGGCTTCTTGAACATGTTCATACTCTTATTGGTTTTATAGTTGATGTTCTGTTTTGGTTGGTGGTTGCCGCTTTAGGGGTAAGGGTTCCTTCTGCTAGTTGGAGAGACGTTAGTTTAGTCAGTGATTGAATGCCTGCTTTTATGGGCCTAGCAAGTATTGTTCTGCCTGCTAGTAAAATACACTACTGCTGCGACAAATAAAATAGTCTACACGTATCTTGAATCACCCTAGAACCGTCGTATTCTTTTCAGCTTCAATTCAGGTTGTTCTTGTTAGGTTAGCGGCCTAGGTTGGGAATGGCGAGGAAATACAGTTCCTTATCCCAGCTGCTAATGAGAGTTTGATGAGCGAGGATTTAACATGAACACTAAGATGGTAGGCGCAGTAGCGGCACTGGTTTTGGTATCCGCAGGAGCATTCGCGGGAACTTCTTTTGAGACTGCGTCAGTGGTTGAATCGCGCGCTGTCTATGAGGTTGTCGAGATTTCAACCCCGCAGGAACAGTGCTGGGAAGAGGAAGCGGTGGTCGATCGGCGTGGAAGTGACAATCGCTCGGATACTCCAGTGGTACTGAGCACGATCATAGGAGGCGCCATCGGCAATGCCGTGGGCCACAATAAGTCGAATCAGCGTGTTGGTGCGGTTCTCGGCGCTGTGTTGGGCCACTCTATAGGACGTGATATTATGCATCGTAACGAGAGTGCCGGCAGCGGCGAATATCAGACCGTTCAGCGCTGTGAGACAGTTTATCAGCAGCATGAAGAAGAGAGGCTGGTAGGCTATCAGGTCACTTATCTTTTCAACGGAGAGGAGTATTCCGTAAGAACCACTACTGATCCAGGTGATGAAATCCGGGTTAGAGTTAGCGTTCAACCGGTATTGTAAGCACTACGTACCCTAGAATAATACTATGCGGTTCTTAGGGATCGAGGGATATTTTGAGCAAAACATCGATGCTTAGTTTTATGGTGATACTACTGCTTGGCGCGGGAGAGTTCGTTCATGCCCAAAATGTTCCTATTCCTCCAGCCCAGATCGACATCAATAGGAGCGATAGCGGAAGAAATAATGCGCAAGCTAACCCCCGGGTCACGCAGCGGCAAGCTGTGGACATTGCCAAGCAGCGATTCGCCGGCAATATCCTTCGCATCAGTCTCGTGGGCGAGGGCAACAATCAGCGCTACCAGATTCGCATGGAAAACGAGGGCAAGGTGTTTACCGTCTTCGTAAATGTTACAACCGGCAGAATCAGCGGTGGCGGGTAGACTCTATGCGATTATTAGTAGTAGAAGATGAAAGCCTGTTGCGCCAGCAGTTGGAGCAAGGACTAACCAAGCAGGGCTACGTAGTTGATGTTGCCGAAGATGGCAAGATAGGCCTGTACCATGCCACCGAGAATGACTTCGATGCGGCTATCATCGACTTGGGCCTGCCGGAAATAGATGGCATTTCTCTTATTCAGCAGATTCGCTCCGCGGGTAAAGAGTATCCAATCTTAATCCTAACCGCGCGCGGTGACTGGCAGGATAAAGTGGCAGGTCTCGATGCAGGCGCTGATGACTATGTCGTTAAGCCTTTTCAGCTGGAAGAAATAGTCGCTCGATTAAATGCCTTGCTGCGGCGTGCTGCTGGGTTTTCTAAACCTAAACTTGAATTCGGTAGTCTGAGTCTCGATATCGCAGCCAAGCGACTATTGGTGAACGAGGTTAGCGTTGACCTGACCGCCTATGAATACAAGATGCTCGAGTATCTAATGCTGCACCCGGGGCAGGTAATATCTAAGACCGAGCTTACGGAGCATCTTTATGCGCAGGACTACGATCGCGATAGCAACGTTTTGGAAGTTTTTGTGCGCCGTCTAAGGCAGAAGCTGGACCCCGATCAAACGTTGAAGCCCATTGAAACTGTTCGCGGCCAGGGTTATCGATTTAGTCTTGAAGAATCGTAGCCTTGGCCGAGCGAGCTAGAACGGTCGCCATCGAATGACCACACCTGCAAATCCTTCCAATTACTCCATACAGACGCGACTTGTTATCTCGTTCAGTATCTTGTTGTTTTTTTTTCTAGGACTGACTGGAGTTGTATTGGATCGTGCGTTCAGGAATAGTATTGAGGCGGGTGCGTCCGAGCGCCTTCAGGTGCAAATATACCTGTTGTTGGCGGCGGCGGAATTCTCTGATGATGAGTTTTATTTTCTGGAAGATCTGAGAGAGCCGAGGTTCAATCAATTAAATTCTGGGCTCTATGGATTTATCAGTCGGTCGAGCCTTGGCGAGTTATGGCGAAGTGACTCAGCTAGCGTATTCAGCCTTGCTGATCCGCAAGTCCTGCGCCAGTCAGTTCAAGTCGGTGAGACGCAGTTTTCTAAAACAATGACAGCAGACAATGAAGAGTATTTCGTGCTCAGCTACGGCATTCTCTGGGAAGATGGCATTAGTGAATATAATTTCACGGTGATGGAAAATTCTGCGCCGTACTATTCAGAGATTTCAAACTTCCGCACAAGCCTTTGGTCTTGGCTGGGTGGTGTGGCATTGCTGCTACTACTTATCCAGTTTTTTCTTATGCGCTGGGGTTTGTCGCCACTACACAGGATGGCGCGCGATCTAAAGAGAATTGAGACAGGAGAAAAAAATCAGCTTGCGGAAAACTATCCTCAGGAGTTACAGGGGGTCACAAATAATCTCAACGTATTGATTGAGACCGAGAGAAAGCAGCAGCAGAGATATCGAACGACCTTGGGCGATCTAGCTCATAGCCTAAAAACCCCACTTGCCGTTATTGCTGGCATCATGCAAACGCTATCTAGGAAGCAGGAGGGGAGCGGCGAGCAACTTGGTGCGGTCGAAGAGCAGCTGGGGCGTATGAACCAGATTGTCTCCTATCAGCTGCAACGAGCAGTTCAATCAAACCACAGCTCAGCATTGGCGCGACAGGTGTTGGTGAAGCCGGTTGTGGAGAAGGTGCTCGATGCTCTGGCAAAAGTATATCGAGATAAGTCGGTTTCAGTGGCGAGGCAGTTAGATGCCGAAGCTTTGTTTACTGGGGACGAACGCGACCTGCTCGAAGTTCTAGGCAACGTTCTGGATAATGCGTTTAAGTACGGTCGGGGAGAAGTCAGAATCTGTACGGAGTCTAGAATCGATGATTTTGAGGGCTTAGAGGTGGTCATTGACGACAATGGCTATGGCATCAGCATAGAGAAACAGGAATTCGTACTGCAGCGCGGGGCTAGGGCGGATACCTTGGTTCAGGGGCAGGGAATTGGTCTCGCTGTGGTAACCGATATCGTTAGCAGTTATGAAGGTACGATAGTGGTCGGATCCAGCGACTTGGGTGGTGCGAAGATCACCATGCGCTTCGGCTCGCCTCGACTGACTGCTTGATTAAAGGCTCCCTAGAATACAAGTCCAGCCACTACGGCGCAGAGCGTCATTGAGAATAGAAACCACTTGATGCTTTCTGGGGAGGCCCGAACAGCAACCTTCACGGCAAGGTGTGCGCCTAGCATTGATCCGGCGGCTAGGATCAGGCCGGGAATCCACCAGACTTGATCGAAAGCGATGAAGACAATCAGAGCGACACTGGTAAATGCTAGGGCACAGGCTGTCTTGAGTGCATTAGCCCGCAGCAGGTCATAGCGCAATCCGCCCGCTAAGGCGGCCAATAGGATGAAACCCACCCCAGCTTGTACGAAGCCTCCGTAAACCCCCGCTGCGAATAGACCCCACCAAGCGCCGTGACTCTCGCTAGGGCTTAAATTCTTAGTGCCCGGAGGGGGTGCTATCACTCCAGGTTTGATCAATATCACCAAAGCCATCAGCAATATTGTGCCGAGTAAAATCGGTTTAAGGAATAGATTGGGTATCAGGGCAGCCCCTATTGCCCCGCAGAGGCCCCCAGCCATGGAAGGGACGAGTATCGGAACAAGTGCTGGCCGGTCTAGCGTTTCATGCTTATCGTAGCCTGCAAGCCCCACAACGCATTGCAATGCGATGGAGACACGGTTAGTGCCATTGGCGATATCCGCAGGCAAGCCTAAGATCATCAGTACTGGGAGAGTGAGGTTGGAGCCACCACCTGCTACAGTATTGATTCCACCGGCCACAAAGCCGGTGATGCTAAGCAAAAGCACTGATTCAAGAGTGATTTCCAAGAGTTTTCCTATGTCCGAGGAGGCCTGAATGCCGCAGGATGTAAGCGATTGAACTGTAAAAAAGGGTATACTGCCACCTAGGTCCTGAGCCAAAGGCCCGCACCGCGCTGCCTTCGTCACGAACTTGGCCTGCCGAGAACCCACTGTGATGTGAATTCTGTCACAATCTAATTAATTAAGTGTATGAATTTATTAGTTCTTTTAGCCAATTCACAGACTTGTGCGTGTGATTCTATATGGTTAGCGTTGATTGAACTACCGGTGGCTATTCAATTTCAGCCTGAATAACCGACAAACTACTTGTGCGGTTGCAGTGATTGATCTGAAAACCTCAGCTTGCAGCCTAGTCTTGGCAATCTAGAGGCGGTCAGGCTTAATACTTAGAGAAGTTGCTTAGCAGAAGAGTTGCGTGTCACACGGATTATGAAAAATTGAATAAAGTTAATAAAAACAACGGCTACTCTCTAATCGAGCTACTGGTAACAGTAGGGATATTGGGTATTTTACTTGCTGTGTCGTTACCAAATTTCCAGGACACAATTGAGAGCAATGTTACTAATTCGCAAGCCAAGCTTTTTATTACTACGCTTAACCTAGCGCGCAGCGAATCAATCAAGCGTGGCACGAATGTAGGAATATGCCCGAGCAATGACGGAATAGATTGTGATGCGGGTAGTTGGTCTACGGGATGGATAGTCTTTGTAGATGTGAATGGCGATTCCGATGGAGCTACTGGCTCTATAGATGTGGGCGACATTATCATACGAGTTTTCGACGCTCTGGGCGCAAACAGCGTACTTACCGTCACTACAGACTACATGGAATACAATAACATGGGATTTAGTGCCACCGCTGGAGTTCAAACAATGCTGCTTTGTCCATCAACGGGAACCTCCGCTAATGCGCGTTCAGTTGAGATTGGCCTTTCTGGTCGAGGTCGACGTATCGAGGGGGGATTAGTATGCCCTTAAAGCAAGCAAGCAGAACTGCTCGTCTGTCCAGATCCTCAGGTAGCACGCTCATAGAGGTGTTGGTGTCTTTGCTCGTGCTCTCTTTTGGCATGCTCGGCATGGCTGGTGTGCAGGGCGTAAGCCTGCGGGGAAACCAAGCTGCTTATTACCGCACAATGGCGACTACCTTTAGCGCCGACATAATAGAAAGAATGCGCGCCAATATTGCTGCGGTTGATGGAGATAGTTACAATGATGTAGCTGGCGCAGCGACGGCTAGTTGCTTTACTGCTGTTGGTTGTTCGGATGTGCAGTTGGCCGCTCAAGACATTTTTGATTGGTCAGCAGCGGTAGCTGCAGGTTTTCCTCTAGGTGCTTCAGTGGTTTGTCTCGACTCGACTCCGACTGATGGCACGGCAGCAGCCAACGCCTGTGACGGCCTCGGAAGCATTTATGCTATCAAACTCTGGTGGGATGATGATCGCGACGGCACGGCTGATCAAGGTTTTAGGACCACATTTCAACCGCTGTAGTCGGAAACTGACGTTGGAAACTGACGTTGGAAACTGAATGTGATTATGATGCGAAAAACAACAATGAACATTAAGAAATCGCGCGGCCTAAGCTTAATTGAGCTGTTGGTCAGCATGGTATTGGGCTTAACCCTAGCTACGGGTGTCGTGCAGATCTATGCCGGCAGCAATACTACGGAACGGGACAGGGAAGCGCGCCAACGTATTCAGGAGAATGGCAGGTTTGCCTTGAATTTCATGTCACAGCAAGTCCGCATGGCAGGTTATCTTGGCTGTTTGGGTCTGCAGGGGGTAAGTGTAAATAATATTCTAGACGCTGCTCCTGCTACTTTTCAGCCACAATTCGGCATTCAGGGTTGGGAGGCGACAGGAACTAGCCCAGGCACTATTAACAATAGCGCTAATGATGTTGCCACTGTTGCGACAAATACAGCGGAGTGGACCAATGGAGAGGCAGGGCATGTAATCCCCACGTTCAATGCTGTCCCAAATTCAGACATCGTCCGTATTTGGGGTGCCGCCGGTAGCCCAGGTATTGTTAGTTCAATAACTGCGGGTGTGGTGACTCCTTCGTTTGTGGCTGAAAACGATGTTGGAATCGCAGTGAATGATTTCGTATTAATAAGCGACTGTGAGCAAGCAGATTTCGTTCAGGCCTGCGCTATTGCTCCAGCGGGAGCTACGACGAGCACTATCTTGCTGTCCACAGCTTGTAGCCCTGGGAATGTGGCGAGCTCATCAATCTCCTCACAAACTAGTCCAGCAAGCCCGGCAGAGGTAGTGAGGTTACAGGGCACTATTTTCTATGTGGGCAAAAGAGGTGATCTAGCGACCAATGGCTCCTCGTTATTTAGGCGGGAGTTGAGTGCTACAGGAACTGCAGGTGTGGCAGAAGAGTTGATTGAAGGCGTGGAAAGTATGCAAATCCTTTACGGAATCAACGTTGATCAAGACATTCGCAATACTGTGGATGCCTATATACCGGCTGATTTGGTTACAGAGTTTTCCAAAGTGATAAGTATCAGAATAAGCCTGCTGATGCAGTCGGTAGAAGATGGATCAGTGCCTGCTGCGCAAGCCTATACCTTCGATGGTGTTCTTTATGACGGCGCCAGCGGGAACGGCAACTTACCCGTTGATAACAGAGTGCGTAGAGTATTCACGAGTACTATCGGGCTGCGCAATCGGGCTTTAGGTGCCTAGCGTCAGTAATTGCGTTCGCAATTAGCAAAAATTAGAGTTTGATCACGGAAATCACCCAACATTAAGGTAGATTGGCCACCATGAAGACAATGCAAAAACCGACTCGAATAGACCTGCCGCGTAAGCAGAAGGGCGCCATCTTGGTGTTCTGCTTGGTGTTTCTGGGCATTCTGACGGTAATGGGCACTTCTGGAATGGAAACCACCGTTTTGGAGGAGCGCATGTCCAATAATATGCGCGACTACAGCATGGCTTTTCAATCAGCTGAATCGGCGTTGAAAAATGCTGAAGCCTGGTTAGTTGCACAAAATACACTACCAATCGTCAGTGGTGATGGTAGCACCAGAGTATGGTCGGAAAATGCCATGGACCCCTCCGCGACGGATGGAAAATATTGGTGGGATCATGCCAATATGACTTCCGCTTGGTGGGCGGCTAATGGTGATTCGATAGCTGGGGTTGCCGATGTGGCCGCTCAGCCGGCTTATCTCATCGAGGAGTATCGCACTGTGGATAATGGAAATTCCCTAGCCATTGGTAGTGGATCGGTGCCTCGGTCCAGAATTTTTCATCGAATAACCGCCAGAGGAGTAGGCCTTAGTGGGACTACGGCGGTGCAGGTACAGTCAACATTCGTTCAATCTTACAATTAGGTATTCCAGGTTAAGTTTGGGAGGCAATTATGAGTTCAAAACTTCAGATACGATTCTTCCTTTCCTGGCTTACGTCAGTGTATTTAATGGCCGCCTCGACATCGGTGCAGGCCGCCGAGATGGCATTGGCTCGCAATCCACTCTTTTTGGGAACTCAAATTTCGCCGAATATCTTTTTCATGCTGGACGATTCGGGGTCGATGGATTGGGAAACGCTAACACCTAGTTATAATTACTTTTCAAACTACTATAAGTCTGGGGGCACTAAGGCTGTCAAAACAGGCGGTCTTTATAGAGGTGATGACAATACAGGCCGTGGTTCCTGTGATAACGATGTCAATTATCGTTATATTTATGATAGTTCCGATAGCGTCTACGGCGGGTGTGATTTAGAAGATCACATGGGGGCAGCTGAGCTGGACTGGCGGGTACGATCCTCTGACTTAAACATCATGTATTACAATCCGGCGGCGACCTATCAGCCTTGGCAAGGGTTTAGCGATGCTACTTTTTCATCGGCTCGAAGTAATCCGCAGCCAGGTAGTAGTGGCTATTCTAGCACTCGTAATTTAAACGGATTCACCTACGCGGTATGGGAAGATAACCTAGGCTTCGATGCAGACGGCACTCCCTCGGGAACAGCAGAAGGACCCAATAGCGTAGTCGACGGTGCGAACGGTATTGTGGATCTTTGGGACAATCATGCGCTATATACGGTAAACAATACCGACATCGACATTGTGTATCTAAATAACACGTTTGCCAGCATCGAAGGGGCCAGTGTATCTGAATGCAATGAAGGTGACGCTGACGATTCTATTCCATATGAAGATTGCTACGGGGGCACGAGATCTACACTCACTATAGGCGGCATGAGTGAAGACCCCTATGGGCGAACCGTCGCCGAAGTTCAACAGAATGTCGCGAATTGGTATCAGTATCACCGCCGCCGAACTTTCGTAATGAAATCGGCTGTATCTCGCGTGATGAGTGTGAATACAAGTTTTCGCTTTGGTCTTAGTGTGTTGAATGACGACAATCTATTGTTTCGTGAGGTGCCTTTAGAGAGTGTGCTCGAAGAGGACTATCCAGCTCACAATAACGCAGCTTTAGCCGCTTTATTTGCACACACACAGCGTCCACGGGGTACACCACTACGCAGCGGGTTGGAAAATGCGGGGCGTTACTATTCTGATTCGATCAGTGGCAAGACGAATCCAATTATATCCGCCTGCCAGCAGAACTACACTGTCCTGTTTACCGACGGCTATTGGTCAAATAGTGATCCCCTTTCGATTGGTGCTATCGGTGATGAAGACGGCGATGGAAACAGCGATACACTTGCCGACGTTGCTCATTACTTCTACACCGAAGACCTCAGCCCGTTGCCGGATGATGTACCTACCTCTCCGATAGATCAGAACGAAAAACAGCACATGGTTACATTCACCGTGGCTTTTGGTGTGGTCGGAAATCTAGTTGACACAGACGATGACGGCCTCCCGAATCCGGAATTGGAGGAGGATGGAGCTTGGGCTACTGGGAGCGTAAATACTGGGCCAGAAAAAATTGATGATGCCTGGCATGCGGCATTCAATAGTAAGGGAACTTTCATATCTGCGCAGACAACTGAGGGTGTTGCCACCGCAATTTCTCAGACTCTGCTTGAAATCGCCGACCGTGTCGGGTCAGCAGCATCAGTAGCTACGAATACAGGCTCACTCAATGCGGGCAGCCTTTTGTTTCAGGCGCGATTTGATAGTTCAGATTGGAAGGGCCAACTGCTGGCTTTCCAAACTAATCTTGACGGCAGCATTGAGTCCACGCCAGATTGGGAAGCAGGCTCGGAAGTAAACGGCCAGAATTATGATACAGGCCGAGAGATTATTACCTACAACCCCGAGGCCGATGTTATTCCAGGAGGGGATCCGGAAGGGCAGGGTATACCGTTTAGATTTCCTGCTGATTATACAACTACAGACCCTCTGCTAGAGTTAACGTCGAGTCAGGTCGGTGCGCTGATGACTACCCCGCCTGAGGATATTGATACGATAGTTGTGAGTGAAATTTCTACCAATCAGGAATACGGCGCTGACTTGGTTAACTATCTGCGTGGCGATCGCGGCAATGAAGGTTTGGGGCAGGATTTTCGAACTCGCGGAAGCGTATTAGGCGATATCGTAAACTCAGACCCTAAATTTGTCGCCGAACCTGTTGGTCGTTATGCCGACGATCTTGAAGCCAAGTCTTACAATGATTTCATTACCGACAATGCCAGCCGTCCGGGTGTGGTCTATGTTGGTGCCAACGACGGTATGCTGCATGGGTTTGCAGAAGCCACAGGGCAAGAGGTAATCGCGTATGTGCCCAATTCAACCTACAGATACTTGTCCGAACTAACTTCAGAGGACTATGAGCACCGCTATTTTGTTGACGGTGGCCCGAATATTATCGACGTTTACATGGATGATATGGACGACCCAGGCAGTGTCGTAGATGGACTATGGCGAACTGCACTAGTTGGGGGGCTCGCTGGTGGGGGGCAAGGGATTTACGCATTGGATGTGACCGATCCCACAATTTATAGTGAGGCCAATGCCGCCAGCATAGCTCTATGGGAGTTCGACGACAGTGACGACGCCGATCTTGGCTATACCTATGGCCGTCCGCAGCTAGCAAAGATGGCAAATGGAACCTGGGCGGCAGTCTTTGGTAATGGTTACAACAACACAGAAGCTGACGGCAATGCCAGTACTACCGGTCATGCTGTGCTATACATTGTTGATGTTGAAACCGGTGATCTTATTAAGAAGATTGATACGATGGCGGGTGATGTAGTAACACCTAATGGTTTAGCCACTCCTCTCATGATCGATGAGAATGGTGATTCTGTAGTGGACTATATTTACGCAGGAGACCTTCTTGGCAATATGTGGAAGTTCGATGTAAGTAATCCACTCACCAGCACTTGGAGTAGCGCTTTTGTCAGTTCTGGCACTCCAGACCCGCTGTTTACTACAATGAGTAATCAGCCAATTACATCCCAGCCGCAGGTTACGGCTCATCCCGACAACCTGGGAGGGTTCATGGTTTTCTTTGGTACGGGACAGTATCTTGAGATCAGTGACAACGACTCGACTGGTGAAGCTGATCAGGCATTTTACGGTATTTGGGATAAAAACATTACAGGCTCTTTCACGCCATTCAATAGCTCAGACTTGCTTGCACAATCTATTACAAATCAGTATCAGCAATCCTTCGATACGGATGGCGACAGTATCGATGATGAGACTTTTACATTAAGAGATGTATCCGACAATGATATTGATTGGGGCTCTCACATGGGATGGAAAATGGATCTTGTTCCAGACAATGTAGAAGGCGCCAGTAATGTTAGTAACTTTGGTGAACGGCAGGTTAGTAACGCTATAGTTAGAGGTGGAAGACTAATATTCACCACTTTGGTACCATCTTCAGTGGAATGTGAATTTGGAGGTAGCAGCTTTCTGATGGAGATCGATTTCAGAACGGGTGGTGCCTTAGAGTATCCAGCATTCGACCTTAACGGGGATGATGAATATGATGGCGACGATACTGATGCCTCAGGCCGCGCTTCCGACGTGGGAATTATGCCCACAGTTAGTATTCTGGCCGATGGTGCGCAAGACATTGCTTTTGGAAGTGGAGCTAGTGGAGACATTGATGTAATCCAGCTAAGCGTTGGTTCCGAATCTTATGGTAGGCAATCTTGGCGACAGATAGAGTAGGTCGATACAGATAAGGAAAATTGTTATGAGATATTTGTTAGCAAGAAAGGCAAACGCTGTTGTTGGTTTGCGAGTAGTCTTATTTCTGTGGATATTTGGCTCCTCGATTTCACTGAATGCGCAAGCCGTGCTTTCGGGTTCGCAGACTGGTACGATTCAAGATATGCAGCGATCAGACGGCTTTTTTACTATCTCGAATCGTAATTATGGCTTTGATGAAGAGTTAACCCGTGTATTTTACGATGGCGAGGAAGTTGGCCCTGACTTTCTCAATGAAGATATAGTTGTTCGCTTTGTTGTGAATCGAGATGGGTTGATGATTCGGATTGAAGTCTTAGGTCCTATCGAGAGAATACAGGCTCTTGAGGAGAGTTAATCCAAAAGTAGCTCGGTTAGTAAAAATCAAAAAATGAATAGCAACGGCAGAAGGATCAACAATGCGGCAAGCTAGCCACAACGGGTTTACTCTTATCGAGCTTTTGATTGTTGTGGCAATCATGGGGGTGTTGGCAAGTCTTGCCTTGCCTGCCTATCAGAACAGCGTTTTGCGATCTGGTCGTGCAGAGGCCAAGACCGAATTAATCCAAGTGGCCTCGGATCAGGAGCGCTACTTTTCGAATTTTAATACCTACGTAGACGATGCGACACCACTTAACACCCCAGTTGTAGCTAGTCGCGATCGCACAACTCAAAACGGGTTTTACGCAATTAGTGTTGCTGCCTGCGGAACAGGAGCAATTACCAATTGCTTTGTAGCCACGGCTACTGCTCAAAACGATCAGACTGCAGATGCGTGCACGACACTAACCTATACAAACACCGGCGCTCGCGGCGCAACCGGCGATACCACTGACGAATGTTGGCAGCGATAGCCGACTGACTCAGTCGCAACTCAACGGCCTTCCGCGGCTGTCTTCCTTAACCCCATCACCATCACTATCTTGAGCGAAGCGCAGTCGTGCCGTTCTATTCACAATTAGCTGTCTAGCAAATCTACTATCGCCTGAGTAAGGGCAGTAAGTGAAATTTCCATTCTGTGAGTGCGTCACTCCCAGGCTGGTTAGCTGCAAGTATTGCTTATTTTGAAACGCCCTGAATCTAATGTGACCCTTGCCCTGGGGAAATGTGATGTGACGAACCAGTCTGTCATTTTCGTTGATTACCCGATCACGATTGGTGTCAGTGAAGGCTATAACGCCATCTTGCCAGTTCCCGCCACAGACGACGCCATCAACAGATCGACATAGTGTAACTGTTGTTCGGTTAGTGATTGCAGCAGATTTGCTTAGCTGTATGGCGGTCGCTAGCTTTTTTAGAGTGGCGTCTGCGGAGGTTGAATGTACGAAATCCTTGAAGTCGGGCATCGAGATGCCTAGTAGTATCGACAATATTCCCAAGGTAACGAGCAGCTCTAGTAGTGACATGCCTTTCATTGATTTTGCCACAGCGCGCCCTTTTAATGCCAATCCAAATACTCTACTAAGCGTAGACCCGTTTTGGAAGATTTGAGACATAAAGGGGAAAAATTGAAGCGGCTATAGATTCGGTTTGTGCGAATGCACAACGGACTTTGGTAATGCTGTTAACAACGGGTAGGGGCTATCTAATCAAGGCCAAGCTTTTTCAGTCTGTAGCGTAGTGATCTGAATGACATGCCGAGCTTCTTTGCAGCGGCAGTCTTATTCCAACGCGTTTCTTCTAAAGCTTTCTCGATCGCTTCAATCTCTATAGATTCTAGATGCTTCTCAAGTGAAAAGCCTTCACCGATTTCGACGCCATCACCAAGATCCGAATTTTTGGATTCGCTTGCTGGGTCGGAGCTTGGCGGGCTAATAAATTCAAGGTTCGAAGCCTGAATAGCATTGTCCTCGCAGAGTGTGGCTGCGCGCTGTAAAATATTTTCCAGCTCTCTCACGTTGCCAGGGAAGTTATATTGCAATAAAGCCTCTAGAGCTTCATGGCTAAGCTGGCAGACCTCATCGGCGTTTTCCTTTGCGATTTCACTCAAGATGCTAAGGCACAGCTCAGGTATATCAGCTACACGTTCTCTCAAACTGGGTACGGCAAGCTCTATCACATTGAGCCTGAAATAGAGGTCCTGACGCATATTTCCTAATTCAACTTCTTTGGCCAAGTTTTTGTGTGTTGCACTTAAGATCCTAACGTCGACGGGTTTTTCATTTTGTGAACCCACGGGGCGTATCGCCTTTTCCTGTATAACCCGCAACAGTTTTACCTGTGTATACAACGGTAAGTCGGCAATTTCATCGAGGAAGAGCGTACCTGAGTGTGCGGCCTGAAACAGACCTTGTTTGTCGCTCTCAGCTCCGGTAAAGCTACCTTTGATATGGCCGAACAACTCGCTTTCCACTAGTTCCCCAGGTATGGCGCCGCAGTTGACTGCGATAAAAGGCTCGCTAGCGCGCGAACTGTTCTGATGAATCGCTCGCGCCGCTAATTCTTTGCCACAGCCTGACTCTCCACTGATATAAATGGGTGCCTGACTGCGTGCCAGTTTGACGATCTGTCCTCGTAATTCTATTACGCGGCTAGATTGACCTGTTATCGATGGTCCGGTACTAGATGCAGAGGCATCTGCAGCAAGCGCTTCATCATCCCTTTCCTGCGGAAGTCGCAATGCTGACTTCACCATGTCTCGAAATTTTTGGAGGTTGACCGGTTTTGACACGAAATCGAAAGCGCCGGTTTTTAATGCCTTGATTGCGGTTTCTGTTGTGCCGTGGGCAGTTATTACTGCTACTGGTATCTGGTTGTATTCTTTTTGTATGTATTCGACGAGTTCGATGCCATCTCCATCTGGAAGGCGCATGTCCGTGAGGCAAAGATTAAAGTCTTCGGTCGAGAGTAAGTGCCGCGCGGTTGCCAAATCTTTGGCGCTACTTGTAGTCAAGGACATCCTGCCAAGTGTGATTTCCAATAATTCACGGATATCTGGCTCATCATCTACTATCAGAACTCGGTTTGTCATAGGTAGATGGTCATTGTCTGAGAGAGGGGAGTCATCTTACGTCATCGCTCTATCTGAATTGCCAAAATAGATACTAAAGCTGCTCTTGCCCGAAGAGTTTCTGCCGTATATCAGTTGTGAGTGATTAGCTTCGCACAGTTCTTTTGATATATAAAGGCCTAGACCGGTGCCGCTGGATTCTGTGGTGTGAAAGGGTTCGAATAGATGGCTCTCTTCGTCTTCGTTGATGCCTGGTCCTTCATCTACTATGTGTAGAAAAGGCAATTCATCGCCGTCTTTACTCTCAATTCCGGTCTGAACCAACAGGGTGCCACTGCCGGTTTTCTTATAACTATAGCGTAGGCCGTTGTCGAACAGATTGTTCAGTACTTGTTCTAGGTGACTCTTGATCATCTTTATCTTGGCCTTAGGATTGATAATTTCGACCTTAATATCATCACATAACTCATGTGTAAATTTATAGTTTTCAATAAAGCCTGAAAGCCATGTGTCTAGGTCAATGAGATCTGCTTTGGTGTCATCGTGTCGAGACACATCGAGTATGTCCTCTATTATTAGGTTAACCCTATTGCAATGTGCGAGGATTATTTCAATCATTCTCTTGTCATCGTCAGTGGCAGTTACCGACTCGCTCAGCAGTTGGCTAGCATGACTAATCGCGCCCAAAGGGTTGCGTACTTCATGTGCGATGCTGGCGGTAAGCCTGCCTAGAGATGCAAGTTTCATTTGTCGTAGGCGTTGCACTATTTGTCGATTGTCTTCGAGAAAGACAAGTACATCCGAATCTGATTCAGGATTTAAAAAGGAAAAATTTAGTTGTATCTGGCGACTAGATTTTGGAATGACAATTGACTGTGGTTGTCGTTTTGAATTAATTTTCCACAGCTCTAGTTGTTCGAAGAGCGCAGTGGGAAGTTTGTATGGGTGTTCTTCTGGAGCTCCATCTGCTACTAGAATCGGTAGCAGGATACTGTGAGCTGCGCTGTTCATGCTTACGATCTGGTGAGTAGTATTCACCACTACGACTCCAGTTCGCATGCGTTGAATGATTTCGTTGTTTAGCTTCTCGAGGTCGATGATGTCGCTGGCTTGTTTGTCAGCGAGAATAGCGGTCTTGTAAATTCTATTTGTCAGCGTTTGGATGAAAAGCGAGGTCGCGAACAATATCGCGCCTAGGATTCCGGTCTGTACAAACTGACTAGCGGGGTTGTCTAGGGAGAGTGCGAGGTACAATTCGCTGTATATCAAACAAAGGGCAGCGACAGCTGCAAGGAACGTACTTATCCTGCCTCGAATCAGAATGCTGCCAGAGGCCACTGTCACTAGTAGCAGTAACCCTAGCCCGCTAATCATGCCTCCGCTGCTGTAGGTAAGCACGGTGATGGTAAAAATATCGATTATTAGGCTGCCGGTAAGAACATGAGAGTTCTTAGCAACACGCAGGCGAGTTGGTATGAAGAAGGTGATGGCTACACCGAAAATCGCGTAGACAGTACAAACTTGATTGAAAAGGCTTGGATCGAGAACGCCGAGTAGGGTCAAGCTAGGGCCGACAGAGGAAACCAGTAATATCAGTGGCAGGACGATACGGTAGATATTGTAAACGACTGATACGTTGTATATCTGGCCTGGATATTGTGCGGTTCTTTCGTTCATGGTTTCCGCTATAATTGTAACGTTGGCGGGCATTATACCAATAAGTGTAATCGGTGAAGCTTATTGGTCGCGGTTTTCAATCGATTGTCTGGGTGTGGATTTTAGGATAACAGCGAAGAGATAGATATGGGGCAGCAAATTAACGTCGTAATGGCGCAGCTCAATTTCTTAGTCGGGGATATTGACTTCAATACTTCTCTGATTATTGAGAAGGCAAAAGAGGCGATTCAGGAAAATTCGGCAGATATTATTGCCTACCCCGAGCTAGCACTAACCGGTTACCCTCCAGAGGATCTGCTTTTTCGCCCAAGTTTATCTATTCGCATAGAGAAAGCCCTACAACGAATTCGCGATGAGAACTTAGCCGCCTACTTGGTAATCGGTTACCCAGAGAGAGCGGGCGACAAGCTGTTCAATTCTCTAGCGATTATCAAGAATGGTAAGCAGTTTGCGAACTATCGCAAGCAGCATCTCCCAAACTATCAGGTATTCGATGAGGAAAGATATTTCCATAGCGGTACTGATGTCTGCCTACTTGAAATAGCTGGTCAAAAAGTCGCCTTTACGATCTGCGAAGATATGTGGGAACAGGGGCCTGTCATGCAAGCGCGGTCAATGGGCGCGCAATTGATGATCAACATAAATGCGTCTCCCTACCATATAAATAAATTGAGTGAGCGGCAGGCGCTGCTGCGCAGAAGAAGCGTTGAGGGCGGGTTCCCAATAATCTATGTGAACATGGTTGGAGGGCAGGACGAGTTAGTATTCGATGGTGGCTCGATGGTCGTTACCGCGCTTGGAGAATGTCATGCTTTAGGGCCAAGCTATATGGAGGCTCTGGTCCCTGTCGTTGTTCAGGTAGGTGAGAGTTCTGAGGGTCCCTGCGAAATCCCCCTGCAGCAATTAGCGCCCTCATTGTCTTTGGAGGCGCAGGTATATCAAAGCTTGGTGCTCGGTGTGCGCGACTACGCGAGAAAGAATAAATTTAAGGGGGTTGTTTTAGGATTGTCGGGAGGAATCGATTCGGCACTTACTCTGGCTATTGCTGCGGATGCGCTTGGCAGTGATCGTGTCCAGGCTGTGATGATGCCATTTACCTTCACGTCTGAGATGAGTCTCGATTTGGCTGCCCAGCAAGCTACAAAGCTAGGTGTTGATTATCAGCAGATATCTATTCAGGGAGTCTATTCCGAATTTATGCAGGCGCTTGAGGGGCAGTTCGCCAATACTGAGATAGACGTCAGTGAGCAGAACCTTCAGGCAAGGTGCAGAGGTGTTCTCTTGATGGCTATCTCCAATAAGAAAGGGTCGTTGGTTCTTACTACTGGTAATAAGAGTGAAATAGCAGTTGGTTATTCGACACTGTATGGCGATATGGCTGGTGGATTCGATGTGCTAAAAGACGTGTCTAAGACTTTGGTTTATAGATTGGCTCGCTATCGCAATACTGAATATTCAGCTGTGGCGGAGGAAGTCATCCCGCAAAAGGTCATAGATCGTCCGCCGTCGGCCGAGCTCGCGCCTGATCAAGTTGATCAAGATAGCCTGCCTCCCTATGACGTGTTGGATCGTATCTTAGAGTTGTATGTAGAGAATGATCACAGTGCTGCCGCTATCATTGAGCATGGATTTGATGAGCAAGTAGTTAGGCGTGTGCTGCGGCTTGTAGATTTAAACGAGTACAAGCGGCGTCAGAGTCCCATAGGGGTTCGGCTAACGCAGCGCGGATTTGGTCGCGACCGTCGTTATCCGATCACGAATGCCTGGCCCATAGGTGAGTAATTGCGACCGATGATCTCTCTTGATTGAAGACCTATCTAGGTGCAGGAGGCACAGGTCTGGTTGCGCTGGGGCGTTGCTGTGTTTGCGGGCGCACTTGTGGTGTTTGATGCCTATTGTGTCGTAACGCACCTTGATTCTGTCGAATAGCATTACGAATGCGTTGTTGGTTCTGCGTGCCACGTGCCGCGTCGTCCTGATTGGGCCGGTTATTGTCCGGTCGTAGTTTCTGCTCAAATTGTTCCCTTAGTCTGCTGCGTTCGGCCTGGGACATATCCTGGAAGCGTCTTTGTATATTCCTTAGGCGTCTCTGATCAGACCTGCTAAGACCATTGAAGCGCTGAAACCGTTGATTGATTATTTGCTGTTGCTGCTGCGATAGATTCTGGAATTTCTGCTGCTGATCTCTCGCTTGAGAACGCTCCGCCGGTTGCATCTGCTGAAAACGATTCGCTCCTCGACGCAGGCGCTGCTGTCTCTGCGCGCTGAGACTTTCCCACTGTGGTTCGAGTTGTTGCAGTATTTGTCGCTCTTGGAGTGACAAATCTGTCCATGGAGCCTTTTCTTGAGCGAGACTAATCTGCGCGAAAAATATCACGAGATAGAGTAGTTTGTGTAGGCTCGTTTGCTTAATCATTGCTTGTTGTTTGTCGCATCATTAAGTGAATTTTCATCTGAATCGGCTTCAGTTGAAGCTTCCAGCAGTTCGGTAAATTCTTCAGTTAATAAGCTATCAGAATTTATCCATTCATCTGCATCTGTTTCAAATTGACCTAAAATTTCTAAAAACTCTAAATCCGGTGCTGACTCGTTTTGTTCGTCTTGGGCAGCTATTGCGCTCGAAAATGTTCAGCTCATGCAGGCGAGTAACAAAGTTCGCCCGGAATAGATTCGAAATTTACGCCTTAGCCGTGTGCCTCCAAAATCACAAAATGAGTGATTCGTTTTCGGCGAGCCATAGATAGAATTCCAAATTTTCATAGAGTTCAATATCCTCGGCTGTAGCAACGAGGCCAATCTCTTCATCCAATGTCACAGTGCCTGCAGGTCTGGAATCTAGATAAAAAATAGCTATCGCAGTAACCATCACGCAGGCTGTAGTTAGCATGCCCGCTGATGCAGTGAAATTGAATGAATCGAGTTGAGTTTTAATCCAAGCGCTCAGTGAAAAGCCATTGGTTTGTGCCGTTTCCTCTTGTAGCTGTTCGAATCTGGCTACGGCGCTGTGCCGAATCTGATCGAGCCGCGCTTCAATATCTGTGGACAAGGCGCTGTTGTCATCCAGCTTCCTGCTGACAGCTTGGGCTAGGTGCGCATTTTGCAGCAGTGCTGCTTGTCTGATCTGTGCCAGAGATTGATCAATGGATAGAGGCAGATGCGCAATGCTCGCATCTAAAAGCCTGCAAACCTGTTTGACAAAAAACTCTTCATCTACTTTGTTCATGGCCAGTATTCACCTAGTTGAGCTCTAAGATTATGAATGGCTCGCGAATAATGTGTCTTTACGCTTCCCTCGGCGCATTCCATGGCGGTTGCGGTCTGTCTCACGTTTAGTCCCTCCCATGCGCGTAGCAGAAATGCCTGTTGTTGGCGTGCCGGGAGCCCCTCTAGAGCAATCTGTAACTTGTCCATACTTTCATTGGTGACGGTTTCTTCATCAGGCGAGCGGCCGTAGGGGTCCGGGGCTATCTGAATAGGGTCTTCTCCCTCTTCGTCTGTATTGCTTAGCCAGCTTCTATGCCTATTTCTGACTGTATTACGGCGATACCAGTCGTTGATACGACTGTTAAGGATGCGATAAAACAGGGGAGTCCATTCTTCTTTGCTACGATCTGAGTATTTTTCCACAAGCTTGAACATGGCGTCCTGCACTAAATCCAACGCATCTTCCTGATTGCCCGTTGCGATCTGAGCAATGCGGAAGGCGCGCGATTGAACGCCTTCAAGGAAATTGTCCAATGATATTGAGCTGTTCAGATTTAAATCTCCAGGGACGGCCATATTCATAGGGTTCTTGCTTCGCTACGTTTGCCCGTGTACCGCACTATATCGGCTAATTAAGACTCAAAATGACTCTTTCCCAGTAATACAAACGCACCAGTGCAAAAACGGTTTACCCGTGCAAGGAAGAAGATAGGAGGTTTTTGGATGTGCGGCCTTCTTCAGCGTTCTGGCGAAGGCCGTGGTTGGGCAATCTAGTCGAAGAGGCCGAAAGTTAGGATGCTAAACCAAGAGCGACGCGCTGGTGCAGCGCGCGTCTGGGTGTCGATAATCTGCTGGCTGCCAGAATTTAAAGGTCTAGTGGTGGGGGCTAGCGGAGGCTCGACGCGATTATCGCCGATTAGGCCAAACGAGACAGTGTACAGCACAGATGGATTGGTGATTTCTGTGCGGATGATGAATTCACCATCATTGTCGATCGAGGCATGGTCGGGGTAGTTTTCTCTTAGTAAAGTGAGCGATGTGTCGGCAAGGTCATTGAGGCCCAGCCGGAGATAGGTCTCCACCATGATAGCCACACCATCGGCCACGGCCGGTGTGCCCTGAAAGTTCTCCACCACATATTGGCCGCGCCTTTGCGCTGCTACAAAGGCACGGCGGTCAAGGTAGTAGTTTGCTACATGAATTTCGTAGGCAGCTAGATTGTTGCGTAGGAAAACCATGCGCGCCCTAGCGTCAGCCGAATAAGGGCTGTCAGGGTAAAGTGCGAGTAGCTGTGAGAAGTCTGAAAAAGATTCGCTCGCCCGGCCTGGGTCTCGCCTAGTTGGGTCGATAGGTATGAAGCGATTGATCAGTCCGCGATCATCGGTGAATGAGGATAGCCCCTTCATATAATAGGCATAGTCGATGTTCTCGTTATCCGGATGGAGCCGGATAAAGCGATCTGCTGCTGCCCTAGCAGCCTCGGAATCTCCGTTTCTATAGTAAGCATAGACGATTTCGATCTGTGCTTGCGCTGCGAACCTTCCGAAGGGAAAGCGGGACTCTAATGCTTGATAAGTGGCGATGGAGCCCTGAAAATTCTGAGAGTTTAGTTGTTCTAGCGCGCGGCGATAAAACTGTTCTTCGGTTGATAATCCGGCGAACTGATCTCTTTCCTCACTATCGAACCAGCCACAGGCCCCAAGAAGCAGGGATAGACAAATAATTAGAGGTAATCTTAAAACTGAAGCGCGCACTGTTCTTCCTGTGTTAGGTCTGTCGTGTGGTCTAGTCTAGGAGCTCAGCTATCGCCAGCTCACAAAAGCGCTATTTAACCACAGCATTGGTCGCAATCCCAACTTGTGCTATGCCTGTGTAATCCGTGAACTCTACTCTTTAGTCGATACTGAAAAAGTCATCCATGACTTTTTCAGTATGTCGTGCGCAAAAAGCGGCGTAAAATGTCATTTCACTTGCTTTTGGCGCACTCGCATTGCCCTTAACGGGCAATGGTTGCACATCCCTGTGCAACATAGTCCTGCTGTGTGCAGCGACTTAATCAAGTATCATGCCTCCATGACAAATCATATCTCACTTAGAGCAGAAGTTACCGAAGAGTTATCGGGCAATCGATTAGACCAGATTGCAGCTAAATTGTTTCCTGAATATTCACGTGCGCGGCTACAAAGCTGGATTCGAGAAGGAGCGTTGCTAGTTAACAGCAAGCAGCTTAGGCCTCGCGATCGCCTTGAGCCGGGAGACTGCCTAGTCGTAGAGGCGCAACTAGTGGCTGCTGAGACTTGGGTGGCCGAGGCGATGCCACTGGATATTGTCTTCGAGGATGAACAGCTGATGGTAATTAACAAGGCCACCGATGTGGTAGTGCATCCTGCGGCTGGACATAGCCAGGGGACTCTGTTGAATGGCATATTGCACCACAATTCAAATCAGGAGGAATTGCCCCGCGCTGGCATTGTGCACCGCCTCGATAAAGACACCACCGGCCTTATGGTGGTCGCCAAGACTTTGACGGCCCATGCGGATTTGGTAAAGCAACTGCAAGAAAGGTCGGTAAGCAGGGAATACGAAGCCGTTGTGCAGGGTGTTTTAACTGGTGGCGGCCGCATTAATCGAGAACTGGGTAGGCATCCGGTCAACCGAAAGAAGAGAGCGGTGGTGGAGTCTGGGCAGGAAGCAATAACTCACTATAGGGTTATTGAAAGGTTTCGTAGTCACACCCACGTGCAAGTGAATTTAGAAACCGGCCGCACGCATCAAATTCGCGTGCACATGGCACACCTAAATAACCCCCTTATCGGTGATCAGCTCTACGCGGGGCGTTTTAAATTGCCTGCGGCTTGTTCTAAAGAGTTGAGTGATTGTCTGCGAGGATTTAAGCGGCAGGCCCTACACGCGAGGAAGCTGGAGCTGGACCATCCGGAAAGCTGCGAGCGAATGAGTTGGAGTGCGAAGACGCCCGCTGACATGGTGGAGCTAATTGAACAACTTCGCCGAGACGGTGCATGACAGTTAAGCAGACAATTCTCGCCGACTGGGCAGTCTCGCCCAGTATCGTCGCCTTCTCTACGACTAGGGAGGGTGGGGTGAGCGAGCCACCCTTTGCCTCATTTAATTTAGCCACTCATGTTGGGGATGATTCACTTCGAGTAGTGTCAAATCGGGCTCTTTTAAAAAAGGCGTTGCCTCAACATCTAGAATGGCAATGGCTAGAACAAGTCCATGGCAACGATGTGGCGGTAGTCAACAAGGCTGGCCCCGCGCTTACCGCCGATGCAATGCGCACTACGCGCGCGAATTTAGTTTGCTGCGTACAGACTGCAGATTGCCTCCCCGTTTTTGTAGCTGCTTTAGATGGTACAGAAGTAGCTGTAATACATGCCGGCTGGAAAGGCTTGGCATCAGGTGTCATCGAAAACACGATTTCTCGCATGTCGACTTCTGCCTCTAATCTGGCAGTTTGGTTAGGGCCTGCAATAGGCTTCTGTCATTTTGAAGTGGGAGAGGAGGTTAGGAATTGCTTTCTTTGTGCCACGGGATCGCCATCGTTAGTCCAGGCAATGGAAAGTTGCTTCGTCTCCAGCAAAAATCGAGGAAAATTCATGGCCGACCTATACGCCATAGCAAGACTAAAGCTGACTGCCCTGGGAATAGATAAGATAAGTGGTGGTGATTACTGCAC
>Ga0307985_10000259_pt1 | contig 31610 bp, 25 predicted proteins | sample EllFjometageno80_FD_203155 | JGI IMG/M metagenome (GOLD analysis project Ga0307985, IMG submission 203155) | Marine microbial communities from Ellis Fjord, Antarctic Ocean - #80 | ecosystem: Environmental > Aquatic > Marine > Unclassified | place: Southern Ocean | collected 2014-10-09 | reverse complement strand
GTCGAATAGTGTCTGCCAGGTTCCCTTGAATAGACCGAGGAAAACATTCGGTGTATCGCCTGCCAAACTCAGTACGGCGCTTTGCTGAAACAATAGAGCCAGCACCACGCCGACAAAGGCGCCCGTGAGGATTGTCGGAATAGGCGGCAGTTTTTTCTGGGCCATAATCAGCAGGATAATCACCGGCAGCAACATGAATGGATTGATAGTGAAGTTGTCTTGGATTAACTGCATAGTCACAGCGAGGTCGTTGGCACTATTGTCAGTATCAATGTTCACTCCAATTATGACGTAAAGCACGAGAGCTATAACGATGCTCGGGACAGTGGTCCAAACCATATGAGAAATGTGAGAAAAAAGGTCAGTCCCAGCTACTGCTGGGGCTAGATTAGTGGTCTCAGAAAGAGGAGACATCTTGTCGCCAAAATAGGCGCCGGAAATAATCGCACCAGCGGTAATTTCTACCGAGAGGCCGAGGCCAGCTGCAGCTCCGATGAGCGCGATACCTACGGTACCTGCGACGGTCCAAGAGCTGCCGATGCTTAGAGCGATTATGCCGCAAATTAAACAGCTTGCCGCATAGAAGATTGCTGGGTCTAAAATAAGTAGGCTGTAGTAGATCATGGTCGGCACTGTGCCGGAGAGAATCCAGCTGCCGATGAGTAGGCCCACACAAAAGAGGATTAGAATAGGCTTCAGGGCTATAGTGACCCCGTTTATAATGGCGTTCTCGATTTGCTGCCATTGCTGGCCGTTCCTCCAGCCAATTGTCGAGGCGACCACGGCGCCGATGATGAGTGCTATCTGGTTGGGACCGTAGCTTGCATCTTCTCCGAACAGATATACAGAGAAGGAGAGGAGACTGATTAGCACGAGAATCGGCACTAGTGCCTGCATTACTGTCGCAGGACGCAGCGATGAGTCTGGTATCGATTCCATTACTACCACCTATTTTGAACTAATTTGGATGGAATAGAGCATAAAGGCTGGGGTTGCCGCCTGTCTACGCTATATCCGCGCATTGGGCCCGCATCAGCGGGTTTTGGGTTATAATTCGCCGCTTTGGGCAGCTGTGAGTCCGTTTAGACGGGTGCTTTCTCGTCAGAGGCTGCCGATTTCAATGAATGACGATCAAATTAACTGCGTAGCGTGCCAAGTAGGTACGAAACAGGGTAAGTAAAAAGAAAGTAAAAATGACTGATATCGAGAACTACATGCAGCAGCTGGGACGTCAGGCGAGACAGGCATCGAGCCAGATCGCTAAGGCCAGCACAGCGCAGAAAAATACCGCACTTAATGCTATAGCCGAAGCGATCGATGCTAATCGGTGCCAGCTTATTGAGGCCAATGAGCAAGATATGCAGGCAGGCAAAGTGAAAGGCTTAGATGCAGCGTTGCTCGACCGCCTGGAACTGAATGCCGCGCGAATTGACAACATGATCGAGGGGCTTAGGCAGGTAGCGGCTCTGGATGATCCCGTTGGTGCCATCTCCGATCTCAAGTTTCGCCCTAGCGGCATTCAAGTAGGTAGGATGCGAGTGCCTCTTGGTGTAATTGGCATAATTTACGAATCGCGACCCAATGTAACTTGTGAGGCTGCTAGCCTCTGCCTGAAGTCTGGCAATGCCACAATCTTGCGCGGTGGTTCAGAGGCTATGCATTCGAACCAAGCTATAGCGGCTTGTATCAAGACAGGATTGGAACAGGCAGGTTTGAGCGAGCACGTAGTTCAGGTTCTGGATCGACCCGACCGGGATGCGGTAGGGCTTTTGATTACTATGCCCGAATTTGTCGACGTGATCATTCCTCGAGGTGGGAAAGGCCTTATAGCGAGGGTCAGTGCCGATGCGAAAGTGCCGGTAATCAAGCATCTGGATGGAAACTGTCATGTCTATATAGATGATAAGGCAGATATCGAGAAGGCGATACCGATAGTGATTAACGCGAAGACTCAGCGCTATGGAACATGCTGCACGTTGGAGTCGCTGTTAGTCGCCGAAAAAATAGCCGCACAGGTGCTACCCACTTTGTGTGAGCAATTACTCGAGAAGGGCGTAGAACTGCGCGGTTGTGAAAATACGCGTGTTCTAGTAAAGGGTGTTAACCCGGCTTCCATCGAGGATTGGCAAACAGAATACCTAGCACCCATATTGTCGATAAAAATTGTCGCTGATGTGGATGTGGCGATTAGTCATATCAATACCTATAGCTCGAAGCACACGGAATCTATTGTGACCGAGGACTACACGCGCGCGCAGCAGTTCCTAAGAGAAGTCGATTCGAGTTCGGTGATGATAAACGCGTCTACCCGATTTGCCGATGGATTCGAATACGGCCTCGGAGCTGAAATTGGCATCTCGACAGACAAGCTTCATGCGCGTGGCCCGGTAGGCCTTGAAGGCCTTACTTCGCAAAAGTATATCGTGCTGGGGGACGGGCATATCAGGAAATGAACTCTCCCTTAGCCGTGCTTGGCGGCTTATTTGACCCAGTGCACAACGGACATGTGAGTGCCGCCCAGTTCGCGCTAGAATTCTTATCCCTGCAGAGGCTCAAAATGATCCCCTGCCATTTGCCTAACCACAAGGCCGTGCCTGACACGCTAGCTGTACATCGATTGGCAATGCTTACGCTGGCAACTGCTTGCTATCCACAAATAGAAGTAGATCCTATCGAGTTGCAACGGGATCGAGTGTCTTATACGGTTGATACACTCACCGAACTTAAGACACGGCACAGTATGTTGGTGTTCGTGCTCGGTGTGGATTCGTTTAATAGCCTGCCCGAATGGCACGATTGGCAGAAGATTCTGGATTTAAGTCATCTTCTGGTATTGTCGAGACAGGGTGCGACTCTCTCGAATGAAACGCTGAGTGCTGTTGATATCAAACACAGGCGGGTAGATACGAGTGAGCAGATGCTGGCTTGCCCCAATGGCAAGATCATCTTTTGTGAGAACTTTGATTATGCGATGGCATCGAGTGAAATCAGGAAGAAAATAACCAGAGGCGATGATGTGTCCGCAGAGCTTGATGCTGAAATCGTTCAATACATTAAGGACAATTCCCTTTATCAGAATTAGTTAACTAGAGTGAGACTGCAGTTTGAATAGTACAGAATTATCAGAAATAGTTGTTGAGGCAGTGAAGGACCTAAAGGGTCAATCGATTCGCTGTATTAATGTCGAAAGATTAACTTCAATTACGGACTATATGGTTATCGTAACGGGGACTTCCAGTACGCATCTAAAGGCGTTGGCGGAGTCGGTAAGCAAATCGGTGAAGGAAGCGGGGCAGGAAGTGGTGGGCATGGAAGGTAAGCTCGCCTCGGAATGGGTTCTGGTTGATCTGGGTGGTGTCGTTCTACATTTGATGCTGGCACCGGTGCGTGCTCTTTATAATTTGGAAGAGCTTTGGATTTTCGAAGAGAAGCCTGCGCTGGATGCTGAATCGGAAAACCTTCAGGCGTGAAAGTAAGGGTATTAAGTGTGGGTACCAAGATGCCAGCCTGGGTGCAGGAAGGTATCGCGGAGTATCAGAAGCGCATAGTGCCTGATTTGGACTTCTCACTAATAGAAATACCGATGGCCAAGCGCACCAAGAACAGCAATAGTGAGCAATATAGAAAAAAAGAGAGCGATGCGCTGCTAGCTTCGATTCCATCGGGAGACTATGTGGTAGCGCTGGATGTTGCTGGTAAGCCATTTAGCACTGAGGATCTAGCTGGGAAGATATCTGATTTTCGTCAGAACGGCGATAATCTGAGTCTACTTATAGGCGGCCCAGATGGTTTGGGCACAGAATGCTTGGCCAAAGCGTCGGAACGTTGGTCGTTGTCTGCGCTGACATTTCCACACCCTTTAGTGAGGGTGGTGATTACCGAACAGTTCTACCGTGCCATCAGCATCATTAAGGGACATCCCTATCATCGCGGCTAGGCGAGCAGGTAGATGCGTGTAAGCATTGAATCAGTTTTACGCTAAAGCACTCTAAACGCGGGAAATTGTAGAATCACGAGTAAACCGTAATTGCGGTAAAACTATTTATTGGACTTGTTGTCGAACACCAAGTAATGAGCAATTCTTTAGTGAGCAACCCCTTAGCTGACTAATCTAACTGCAGCTAGGAAATTCTAACTATGGCAGGAAAATGGCAGCTTAAAGATCACGAGGCAGAGCGGGCATTATTCAGCCGCCGCCTCGCCGTAGCGGGTGTATTTGTTCTGCTGCTATTTGCAGCTCTGATCATAAAGCTCATCAATCTGCAGGTTTCCCAGTACGAGTACTTTTCGGCCCGTTCTGATGGAAACCGGCTGCATTCCCAATATGTTCCCCCTGCCCGTGGTCTGATCTTCGACAATAGAGGGCAGTTACTCGCCGACAACCAACCGATTTTTAACTTAACTATTGTCCGGGAGCAGGTTGGGGACCTAGAAGAAACTCTGGACTATCTCGACACGCTAATAGACTTGTCTGATGATGAGAGAGAACAGTTCAATAACCGGCTGCGTAGAAATCGTGTGCCGTTTACTTCTGTGCCACTACGGTATGTTCTCAGTGAGGTGGATAAATCCAAGATTGCCGTAAATAGCTTCAAGCTTCCCGGCATTGCAATCGAACCTCAATTTGTGCGGCAATACCCCTTTGCTGATCTCGCCGCGCATTCAGTGGGCTACGTTTCAGAAATTAACCGTGCGGAGCTGGAATCTTTCGATGAGCAAGAAAGAGAAAATTATGGTGGTACAAACCATATAGGCAAGACGGGGATAGAGCGAACATATGAAGACCTGCTGCATGGCAGAGTTGGCTATGAAATTGTAGAAAAGAACAATAGAGGTCAGGTCATGCGCAGACTTGATCGAACCGACCCGATTGCGGGGAAGAATATTTCTCTTTACCTCGATAGCCAGCTACAAATTGTGGCGGAAGAAGCACTGGGAGGCTTTCGCGGTGCGGTTGTTGCGATAGATCCTAATACTGGCGGTATCTTAGCTATGGTGAGCAAGCCTGGATTTGATCCGAACCTGTTCGTGACCGGAATTAGCACGAAGAACTATAGCGTACTCGTTACTGACGAGATCAATACACCTTTGTTCGATAGATCAACAAACCCGTACCCACCCGGCTCAACTGTTAAACCGTTTCTTGGCTTGGGTGGTCTGCAGCATGGGCTCGTCGACTATGAGTTCACGATCGAAGATCCAGGTTATTTTCGATTGCCGGGGGTGAGTTATCGTTGGGGTGACTATACGCTGCGGACAGCCATCGGCGGTGGTCATGGGCATACAAATCTACAAAAAGCCATCTACCAGTCCTGCGATACCTTTTTCTATGATTTGGGCAATCGCATGGGCATCGATACTATGCATAGTTTTATGTCGCAGTTCGGGTTCGGGGAGAATTTCGCGGTCGATATCAATTACGCTAGAACTGGCGTGTTGCCATCTCGTGATTGGAAGCGGGAGACTAGAGGCGAGCCTTGGTATCCGGGAGACACGATAAACTCTTCGATCGGTCAGGGTTATATGTGGGCGACTCCCCTGCAGCTAGCCACGGCAGCTTCGATCATAGCGAACAAAGGTAAAGTTGTTCAGCCGCGGATGCTGAAAGCTATTGACGGCGAGCCTTACCTGCCAGATATTCGAGACCCAGTGAGTGATGTCTTAGTAAATGACCCTGACTATTGGCGCTATATTGAAGAGTCGATGTCGATGGTCGTGCATCGCGCTTACAATGATGTGTTTCGCGAATACGGGACGGCTTACGAGGCGATAGCAATGAAAGACCGGGAGATGCCTTATAAAATGGCAGGGAAATCCGGTTCGGCTCAGGTGGTTGGGATTAGCCAAGAGATTTTACAAAGCGAAGATATTCAGGTGTCTGACCCGAACAAGGATCATGCTTTGTTTATATCTTATGCGCCGGCTGAAAACCCAAACATAAAGCCACAGATTGCCATCGCCGTCTTTGTAGAGAACGGTGAGCACGGAAGTAGTGTTGCCGGGCCGATTGCGAAGAGCATAACAGACGCCTACCTCTTAGATATTCTACAAATCGATTTCGCTGCGCTGGATTCTGCTGGCGAAGAATTAATAGCACTGGTCGATGAATAACCAAGACTTCATTCGCCAGTCCGAGGGTCTTGATTCTAAGTCCAAATATACTCAATCGATTTGGCGAACTATTCATACCGATCCTCCTTTGCTAGTTGGCATAATCGTGCTTTGTGGGGTTGGTTTGTTCGTGCTATTCAGTGCAAGTGGAGGAGATGTTCCCGTAGTGCGAAGACAGGGGCTCACTATGCTCGGCGGTCTCGTGGTCATGTTTATCGTCGCGCAATTCAACGTGTACTTTTTTAGACAATGGGCACCGACACTGTATGCGGCAGGGATCGGGCTTCTCGGATTAGTGCTGGTGGTTGGAGTAGAGGCAAACGGGGCAAAGAGTTGGCTGGATTTACCCGGCCTGCCTAGCTTTCAACCCTCGGAGTTGATGAAATTCGTAGTGCCAATGTTGATGGCGTGGTATCTCGCGAGCCGCCCACTCCCGCCAAGATTCAAGCATCTATTTTGGTCTGCGGTGCTGATTCTGGTGCCGGCTGCGCTGATTATTATTCAGAACGACACCGGTACAGCGATTATGGTTACCATGTCAGGTATCTTCGTCGTATTACTTGCAGGTATACGCTGGCGCATTGTAATCGCTGGATTTATTGCGCTATTACTCGCGTCACCGGCGTGGTTTATCTTCCTCGCTCAGGAACATCAGAAGAATAGGATACTGACGTTCTTCAATCCCTATCGAGACCCTACAGGTGCCGGCTACAATATCATTCAGTCGCAAATAGCGATTGGTTCGGGTGGTATCTATGGCAAAGGCTGGAGCGAGGGTGCTCAATCTCACCTCGACTTTATTCCTGAGAGTAATACCGATTTCATTCTCGCCGTTTTAGCAGAAGAATTTGGCTTGCTTGGCGTGTTGTTACTGATCTCGATGTATCTGTTCGTGCTTGTGCGCGGTTGTTATATCGCCTACGCAGCGAACGATATGTTTAGCCGTCTGCTTGCCGGCAGCATAACCCTAACGTTCTTCTCCTATGTGTTCGTCAATATGGCCATGGTGTCGGGCTTATTACCTGTGATCGGCCTGCCACTGCCGCTTATGAGTCGTGGAGGGACCTCGGTCGTCACGCTTTTTATAGGATTTGGTCTATTAATGTCGATTCAAACCCACGGTCACAGCCGCCGAATCTAAGTCATTGAATTAAAATGATTTAATCTATTTTTATTCTCTCAAAATGCGATTTTAGTCTCCTTTCTGCGCCATAGCTACGTTAAGATCCGACGAAGCAGTTAAAATTATTGCCAGATCGGACGTTACTCTTCAGGTGCCCTTGGTTTTTCTGATACTACGCGCGGGTTTTTAGCATCAGAGAATCGAGTAAAAGATCTTAAAGTCCACGTGTAGAGCTAGGTTGATACGGATATTTACATGAATAGAAATGTGCTGAAAATTGCGATAGTTTCACCGGTTTTGCTGGCTGTGATGGCCTGTAGCTCAGCGCCAGAGCAAACCGCCGAGTCACCAAATAAGGGGCGCTACAGCATCTCGCAGGACCGAGCCCCGACTCGAATCGTGGATCTGTCTGTAATTCCAGAAGTTATTCCCCAGCCGCTGAATCGCACGATGGCAGGAAATCGTAGCCCCTATACAGTATTGGGTAAGAGCTACCAAGTGTTGCCGACCGAAGAGGGCTACTTTGAGCGTGGGGTGGCCTCTTGGTACGGTGAGAAGTTTCATGGGCACAAGACTTCCAACGGCGAGGTATTTGATATGTATCAGGTATCCGCAGCACACAAGTCCCTGCCTATACCTAGTTTTCTGCGAGTCACGAATTTGGATAACAACAGAAGCATTGTCGTCAGAGTTAATGACAGGGGGCCTTTCCATGGTGATCGTGTTATCGACTTATCTTATGCGGCAGCATTAAAACTGGGTTACGCGGACAGAGGCACCGCTCGCGTGCAGCTGGAATCGATAGTCGCCACTGGCGCCTTTCGTGATGGGGGTGTAAGTACGGCGGATTCAGCGGGAAACGAGACACTGCGTGTCAGTTCTCCTGACAGCAAATATTTACAAGTAGGAGCATTCTCGGAACTAAGTGCGGCGGAAGAAGTCTCAAGCAAGGTAGAGGAGATTACTAGCTTGCCCGTGTTTATTCGCACAGTAAATACATTGAACAACACAATATTACATCGGGTTAGAGTCGGCCCAATTTCTGATCCTGGTCAAATTCAACGAGTTAGCGAAAGTGTGGTTGCCGCTAACTTAGGAAGCCCGTACACTGTTACTGAATAGCACAGCAGCACGCGCTATCACCGAGTAACAGCCACGACCAGTTTCATCAATTGATTCGTCATTTCATAACTCATTACACTCAAACGAGACGGATTTTTATGTCATCTTTTTCTATTGCATCACGTTCTGAAAACCCTACACCGCGAATGAGAGGACTCTCTTTGCTCATGGTGTTGGTCATGTTCGCTAGTAATCTTTCTTTTGCTGCGCCGGCAATTATTCCAAGGCCGCCGGGAATAGCCGGAACCAGCTACATTCTGATGGATGCAAAGACTGGGCAGATACTCATCGAAGAGAATGCCGATGAAGCGCTCCCGCCAGCGAGCCTCACAAAAATAATGACCGCTTATGTTGCTACACAAGAGATTCTCAGTGGCAATCTAGCGTTGACAGATGAGGTGCATATCAGCGAGAAAGCCTGGCGTATGGAAGGCTCTAAAATGTTCGTTGGCGTAGACACAATGGTCGAAGTGGAAGACCTGCTACGCGGCATCATTATCCAATCTGGAAACGATGCCAGCGTGGCAATCGCTGAACACATTGCAGGAAGCGAAGAGGCTTTCGCCGACATGATGAATCAATACGCAGAAGTGCTTGGGTTGACGCAAAGCTTCTTCATGAACGTCAGCGGATTGGACACTGAGCTTTACTACAATACGATGTCGGCTCGTGACTTGGCCCTTCTTGCACAGGCTACGATTAACCGGCATGCCGAGTTTTATCCTCTGTATGCCGAGCGAGAATTTACCTATAACGGTATTCGTCAGTCGAATCGAAATACACTGCTGTTTCGTGACCGTAATGTCGATGGAATGAAAACAGGCTGGACCGATGCGGCGGGGTACTGCCTCGTTGCCTCAGCTGAGCGTGACGGCATGCGACTAATTTCTGTCGTTATGGGCACAGCTAGTGAAGAAGCCCGTGCAATAGAGACGCAGAAATTACTTACCTATGGTTTTCGCTACTACGAGACGCACAAACTGTATGACTCGAACCAGGTGCTGACTAATGTGCCGATTTTTTCTGGTGCGCTGAACTCTGTAGATCTGGGAATAGAAGATGAGGTTTATATTACTATTCCAAGAGGTCAGGCAGAGGCAATGACTGCCACCGTGGATGTAGGTGAGGTAATTCATGCGCCACTTAGCGATAGACAGATCATGGGTGAGGTTAGGGTAGTGCTGGATAATAATATTCTTTATCAGGGCAACGTGGTCTCCATGCAGGCAGTGGAGCAAGGTGGTTTTCTTAAACGTTTCGTCGACTGGATAACTCTTCTATTCAGTAATATGTTTTCAGGATAGGGTGATGTCAACAAAGCAGGACTTGAGCACTGAGCTGGAAGCGCCTAAGATTGAATTCCCCTGCCTCTATCCGATCAAAATTATCGGCGTGGCTAGTAGTCAATTTCAGGCCGAGGTTGTTACGGTCGTAGAAAAACACGCCGGGAAAATCTCCTCGGAATTAATCGAATTGCAGGTAAGTAAGAAAAACACTTACGTATCGGTAAGAATTACCATAGCTGCAACCGGCGTGGATCAATTGCAGAACCTATTCGATGAACTGAAGACTCTCGAAAGCGTGAAGATGGTCTTATAGAGTGATACTCAGTAGCTATAAACACTTCAATGCCGAACCAAAGAAGGACGGCAATCAGATCCTTCCCCCACTAGTCATCCGTAGATTGGGTTTGCAGGAATATGAGCCAATTTGGAAGTCCATGCGCTATTTGGTTGAGCAAGCCAGCGCTGCCCGCAATGACGAAATCTGGCTGCTGAGCCACAAGCCGGTCTTCACTCAAGGTCTGGCAGGCAAAGCGAAGCACATCCTAAATCCAGCTGAAATTCCCGTCGTACAGATAGACCGTGGTGGTCAGGTTACCTACCATGGGCCGGGTCAATTAGTGGTGTATCTGTTGCTGAATGTGAGTCGACGCAGTCTGGGTGTTCGCGACCTGGTGGACCTTATCGAGAAGGCAATCATCCAGACCCTTGAGGAATTTGACATAGCGGCGAGCAATAAAGCCAAGGCTCCCGGTGTGTACGTGAATGATGCTAAAATAGCTGCCTTGGGTTTACGAATACGCAAGGGCTGGAGCTATCACGGCATGAGCCTAAACGTGCAGATGGATCTTGAGCCATTCTCGCGTATCAACCCATGTGGCTTTGAAAACCTTGCTGTCACGCAGATCGCCGATCATCTGCCTGCAAGCGATACGCTCATGCAGAAAGTGAGCAAGGTGCTTAGTAACAAATTACTGAGTGAGCTAGGTTATTCCGAAACTAACGAATCCGACTGATTGAGATACTGATCTAATGGCTGAAAGAAAGCGCAGAAATACTTTAGTAGAAGGGGAGAAGCTCAGAGGTGCGGATAAGGTTCGTCGCATCCCTGTAAAGGTCATCCCCACCACGGACCTCCTAAGCAAGCCTAGTTGGATTCGTGTAAAAATCCCCGCTTCGCCGAAGATTAATCACATTAAGCAAAAACTAAGAGAGCACAAGTTAGCGTCTGTCTGTGAGGAGGCATCTTGTCCAAATCTAGGGGAATGCTTTAGCAACGGCACTGCCACATTCATGATTATGGGAGAAATTTGCACGCGTCGCTGCCCATTCTGCGATGTGGCCCATGGAAAACCAAACCCTCTCAATGAGAATGAGCCAACCGAGCTCGCTGCTGCCATCAGTGAAATGGGCTTAAGCTACGTGGTGATCACGTCAGTAGATCGCGATGATTTGAAAGACAGTGGCGCGCAACATTTCGCCAACTGCATAAGCGAAACGCGTAGATTCAATCCGGATATTCAAGTAGAAGTACTAGTGCCAGATTTTCGTGGCAGAATGGATATTGCCTTAGATATTCTTAAGGACACACCGCCGAATGTGTTTAACCATAACCTGGAGACTGTGCCGAGGCTGTATAAAAAAGCCCGGCCCGGCGCCGACTATGTTTGGTCCTTAGAGTTACTCAAAAGATACAAGGCTCTCAGGCCTGCAGTGACAACCAAGTCAGGATTGATGCTCGGTTTGGGTGAGAAACTGAATGAGGTGAAACAGGTAATGGATGATCTGTTTGCGCACAACGTCGACATGGTGACTTTGGGTCAATATTTACAACCCTCGAAGGATCACCTTAAGGTAGAACGTTTCGTGCATCCAGATGAATTTGATATGCTGCGTGTCTACGGTGAGAAGCTGGGATTTAGGCATGTTGCTAGTGGCCCTTTAGTCAGATCTTCTTATCATGCTGATAAGCAGGCCCAGGGCGAAAAAGTCTGAGATCTGCTGAATAAAGCCCCTTTCCTGAATTGCTCGTTAAGGCAGTCATGAACTCCACAGTAAGAAAAATCATCGTCTGTATTTCAGCGCTTCTGGTTGCTGTAGCGATGGTGGTTTTTATCGCTGAGAATCCCGCTCGGATTGGCAGCGAGCCATTGTTTATTCGAGCCGCGTTATTGTCATTAGCTATAGTGGCGGCGTTAATTGCAGCCTATCCTTTCAATCCGCTTTTTTCTCGAAGGCCGGGGATATATGCGGCGACTGTTTGCATCCCTGCACTTATTCCCGTGCTTGCGTACTACTTTATCCTGCTGCCTAGTTTCGCAGGAACGGGCCTAACAGGGGAGCAGATTAGCAACGAGCTTATTACCGATAGCTCTAGTAATGGTATTATCGAGGTGGGCTTCAGCTATCCGATTTATACGCCGGCATTGCGGGTGGAAAATCTCGAGCTGTTTACGAAACAGGTCAATGTTTTCCTAAGAATAACTGATGGCATGGGCGAAGTGGCGTTATTTAGAGCGGTAAGGAAACGCATTCCCGGCTCAAGCCTTAGTGTCGAATCCACAGTGCAAGGCATGTTAAGTGAATCTGCAGGCTATGAATTTATCCCCTTAGAGATCCCCCCTGCTAGTAGTGTTACCACGCGAGTGGCATTTATCATCAGCAATGTTGAAAGTGGTTCTTCTTTTTCCGATGCGCTAGATAGCGCTTCGCAAGCGCAATTCGAATTGCGCGACCCAGAAAACGGCACATTGCTATTGGATTTCCCTCTCACTAGGATCTAGCTGCTTCAATTAGCGGCCAATCGATCGTAACCTTATTGTCATTTCAGCAAGAAATCTAATTCCTCAAAAATTAGTTTTGCTAATTCTGTTCGAATGTAAGCAGGAAAGCATTTTGATCAAGACCTCACCCTTGGGGTCTTGCCTTTTTTAGCAATCGTGGTTAACACAGGAGTCACAAAAAGAATGCTGTACTAAGAGACGATATCGTATGAATGGTCGCAGCTAAGCTGCTATTGGTTCATCGCTAGAACTCGCATTCGCTTAGATCCAATAGTTAGTAGCAACGGCACAGCGATAGTCGCGTTGACGGTCAGCAGTGCTGTCACTATTGGGTTCAGCTCGAGTAATAACAGACATGGCACAAGAAATACCAGTCGGAGTATCTCCAGAGTAAGTGCAAATTCCCTGCCCTCTAACCAAGCGCCCTGTACAAAAAATGAAAAGAACAGATAGACCACAGCAAAGCTTATCAGCGGGTAGCTAAGCGATGCCGCACCAAGAAGCACGGCTAGACTTAGCACGATGATAAATAGGAATTGGACGAAGGTATAGACTAGACTGAATGTGGATATTGCTGGGTCGAATCGCGCCGTAAGATCGGCAGGCTCGATGTCGAGTTTACAATTGCCCTGCTGATTGTCAGCACGCCAGCCTGGCGGTTTGAACAAGACTTTCAGTTTGTTGGCTATCCCGGGTATTGAAATGAAGTCTTGGCTAAGTCTCCAATACACGTGCACGTTAGCCCAGATTGGATTCCAGCTATTCAGCGGTTTGCGAAGGCCGAAGACAGCAGCCTCTTCTGCAAGCTCTTCTTGAAAGCTGCCGAATATTCTATCCCACAGGATGAATACGCCCCCGTAGTTCCTATCGACATAGATTTTGTTCCGGGCATGATGGACTCGATGATTCGAGGGGGTCACGAATAACCATTCTATCGGGCCGAGCTTGGGCACATGCTCGGTATGAACCCAGAACTGATAGATCAAGTTAAGGCTCACAACGGTAAAGAGAATTTCTGCCGGAAAGCCTAGGAAGAAGAAGGGGAGATAGAATAAGAAACCATAGAAATCTATGCTGGTTTGGCGCAGCGCTGTGCTTAGGTTGTAATCCTCACTCTGGTGATGAGCTACGTGAGAGCCCCAGAATAGAGCGACTTCGTGCCCGAAGCGATGTTTCCAGTAGTAGGCGAAATCGTAGAGTATGAAGCAGCTAGCCCAGACCCATAATGCGTCATCTGCCAGCTGCGTGAACTGGTATTTAGCTACTATGGCCTCATAGATCGAGCCAGAAAAGCCTAGAATTACAAGGCTTTGCAGGCGGCTTAGGCTGCCCATGGAAATGCTGTTTATACTGTCATTGAAGCGGTAAGTATTGTTTCCGCGTAGTAAGCCGTAAGCTAATTCGACAAAAATCAACAAGAAGAAAAACGGTATCGCAAAAAGGATGAGTTCCATAAAACGTATTCTACCTCAGAACATAGATGAATATTAAATGGATAGCCACAAATCGAGAAAAACGCGGTATTATTCGCAGCCGCATAGGTAGGTAACGTGTACATTTTGGAGATCAGTCGTTATGAAGAGAATTGTCTTGCTCATCGCTGTTATTAGCACACTACTAAGCAGTTCCGTGCTATTGGCACAAGGCATTCAGCAAACGAAGGGATCGTATCAGGATAAGTTTCGTCAACTTGATGAAGTCTTGCCGACTCCAAATGTTTACAGGAACGCGTCTGGCCAGCCGGGCCATCAATATTGGCAGCAAGAAGTCGACTACGAGATAGACGTCGCTCTCGATGAAGATGCGCAGCGAATTTCGGGTACCGAGACGATACGCTACCAAAACAATTCCCCCGATACGTTGGGTTATCTTTGGCTGCAGTTAGACCAGAACCGTTTCCGCAGTGATTCAATTGGAAATATGAGCTCTACCTTTACTGGCAGCAGCCCTGATTCGGGCTCTCCTGCGCGCATTAGCTTAGGCCAGCTGCGTGCTCTTCAATACAGTGAAGACGCCGAGCTTGGCTACGAAATAAACTCAGTCCGTGACAGCTCGGGCAACGATCTGACACATACAATAGTTGGCACACTGATGCGCATCGATCTGGCGCGCTCACTGAATTCTGGCCAGGCTGTCGAATTCGAAATTGACTATGCCTATAACATTGTAAATGGTGATGTGCTTCGACCGCGAGGTGGGTATGAATATTTTCCCGACGACGAGAACGAAGGCGGCAACTACCTGTTCGCTATTTCTCAGTGGTTCCCGCGTCTGGTTGCCTACACTGACTACGAAGGTTGGACAAATAGAGAGTTCCTGGGGTCAGGCGAGTTCACATTGGAGTTTGGCGACTACGAAGTTTCGCTTACTGTGCCTTCGGATCATATTGTTGCTGCAACAGGCGAGCTACAGAATGCGAACCAGGTTCTGACACGAGAACAACGTGATCGCTTACAAGAGGCTGAGACTGCGGATCGGCCGGTTTTCATCGTTACCCCCGAAGAAGCCCTCGAAAATGAGAGCGAAGGGGTGGATGACACAAAGACTTGGCGCTTCGCGGCAGAGAACGTGCGTGACTTTGCTTGGGGCTCTTCAAGAAAATTTATCTGGGACGCGAAAGGGCATCATCAAGAAGGCGCAGATCAGGAACTGGTTATGGCGATGTCCTTTTATCCGAAGGAGGGTGGAACGCTCTGGTCGGATTTGTCCACCGAAGTCGTTATTCATACCCTCGAAGTCTATAGTCGCGTCTCTTTCGATTTCCCTTATCCGACGGCAATTTCATTGAACGCTGGCTTTGTCGGCGGCATGGAATACCCGATGATTACCTTCAATGGTCCGCGTACTACGCTGCACGATGATGGGTCTCGAACCTATTCCTTGGCAGAGAAGCGTTTCTTAATTGGTGTGGTTATCCACGAGGTGGGGCACTTCTATTTCCCAATGATCGTGAATTCGGATGAGCGCCAATGGACTTGGATGGACGAGGGTATCAATAGCTACCTCGATTCCATTGCCAGCCGCGAATGGGATGCGGAGATACCGTGGGGTGTGGAGCCTAGATATATCGTTGACTACATGGTTTCGCAGACCCAGGTTCCGATTATGACTCAGTCCGATAGTGTGCTGCGTCTGGGCCCGAACGCGTATTCAAAGCCAGCGACGGCGATCAATATTTTGCGCGAGACCATTATGGGGCGCGAGCTTTTCGATTTCGCATTCAAAGAATATTCGCGTCAATGGGAATTCAAACGACCAACGCCGGCAGACTTTTTCCGGACGATGGAAGAGGCATCGGGTATCGATCTGGATTGGTTCTGGCGGGGATGGTTCTACACTACCGATCACGTAGATATCTCTCTAAACCGAGTCTATGAGATGCGCATGGATACACAGGACCCAGATATCGACTATGCGCGTCAGCGCGAAACTGAGAAGGCGTTGCCTCCTTCATTGTATAATCAGCGAAATCGCGAAGAGGGAAGGCAGACCTGGGTTGAGCGTAACCCTGATATTCGCGACTTCTATGATGACAATGATCAGTTTACTGTCACGAACAAGGAGCGTAACGCCTACAACAGTTTCCTGGAAGGTTTGGAAGATTGGGAGCGCGAGGTTCTCGATAGAGCTGTTTCGGAGGATCTGAACTACTATATTCTTGAGCTTTCCAATGAGGGCGGTCTGGTCATGCCAGTCATTTTGGAGATGGAATATGCCGATGGAAGCAAGGAAGAAATTCGCCTGCCTGCGGAGATATGGCGCAGAAATGCCACGCAGGTAAAGAAACTTATTGTGAGTGAAAATGAATTGCGTAGCGTAGCGATCGACCCGATGCAGGAAACAGCCGACGCGGACATTGAGAATAATTACTACCCGCGGCGAATCATTCCCTCGCGCATCGAGAGTTTCAAATCTGAAGGCGGTGGTAGTTTAATCGGTCGGGATGTCATGCAAGATATCAAGACACAGCTGAAGACCGATGAAGATGATGAGCAGGACAACTAGCCTAAGCATTCTAAGAGCGCGAGATAGGCCACGAACGGCCCTTCTCACGCTGCTGGTCGTGCTGTGCTGCCTTGTGCCCAGTCTCGGCGCAGCCCATGAGCAGAAGACGGCGGTAACACGTATTCTATTCAACGATAGCACTGGTAATATCGAAGTCATGCATCGCTTTTTCATACACGACGCCGAGCATGCCGCTGGTGTCGTATTTGGTAAGGCTCAGAACTTAATGGAATCGGCTGACTCGCGAAAACTTTTCAGTAACTATGTGATGAATCGGTTCGCTATTGCTGCAGAAGGTTCTCGAGGCGAGACTACTGAGTTGAATCTGCAGTATGTAGGCGAGGAGATCGAGGGCCAATTTCTTTGGGTCTATCAGGAGGCAAGGCAACTGCAGGATGTAAATGCGCTGTCTGTAATTCATGTTGCTCTAAGAGACATCTGGCCAGATCAGGCCAACCTGGTGAATGTGGAGAAAGATGGGCAGATTTACTCCATGTCCTTCGCTGACTCTGCGGAGTCACTGCGCGTTGAGCTATGACAACTTGCTGCATCAATTCACTCCTGCGCTAGTTTGTCTCCCAACCCCTCATAATCGGCTATAGCAAGCCCCGCAGCCACGCTAGTGAAAGGGTCGTGCTCGATTACCTTGCCCGGGAAGCGGGCTTCCAAAATGCGCTTCACGGCGGGTATGAGCGAAGAGCCGCCAGTTCGAATCACAAGATCAATGTCGCCGCTTTCTAATTTGACGCGCTGTAGTAGGTCGGATATTGATTGGCTAAATTTATCGAGCAGATCGCCAATCATGACTTCAAACTCTTCTCGGCTGAGCTCGAATTCGATATCAAGCTCCGGTATGTCTAGCTTTGCTGAATCAGCCTCAGAAAGCTCTGCCTTCAGTTCCTTTATGCATTGAAAAACCAAGTAGCTGTAGTTGCTCTTAATCATATCGTACAGACGCTGAAACTTAATAGAAGCCTCGTCGCCGACGCTGATTCTTTTCATTAGTGGCGTGGTGAATTTATTCTGATTGAGCATGTAGCTGATGGCCCAGTTTAGTAACAGGTCTTCGTACTCCTCAAATGGGAATAGCGTCTCTATCTCTCGGTCTTCTCCTGCACGCTTCCAGCGTTCGCCTTTGCCTAGAAGTGGGAACAATAGTTTCTTGAACATCACCTGATCGATGTGGTCTCCACCCAGGCCTATGCCGTGGGTAGCTATGACTTCGAAATCTGCTTGTTCTCGACGAATTACACATAGGTCGAGTGTGCCCCCACCAAAGTCAACAGCGAGAAGAAGCTGAGATTGTGCTGATTGCTCCTGATTTTCATGAAGATAGCTTAAGGCAGCGGCGATTGGCTCCGGATAATAGGATTGATTGACGAATTCGGCGTAGCCATAGGCTTCAGACAGCATATCCAGAGCAGCCTGATTTCGATTTTCAGCACTGCCCTCGAAATTCACTGGGTGCCCAATACAGGCATGATCGGTAGCTGCCGAGGCTGATACACTGTTCGGTATTTGCTGCTCAATACTTCTTCTTATCCTAAGCAGTAAGGGAGTGATAAGAGCGACGAGCCGAAATGCTCGGTCGAATACCATCAATCGAGATGAATCGGTGCTGCCTAGTAGTCTTTTTATGCCCCTGAAAAGCCTTCCTTGTTGACCGCCATCCACGAAAGACTGTCCATATAAGGTCTGTGTACTGCCTTCTTCAGGCAGGCCCTTGTCACCGATTTGCCCTGTAGTGGTTCTGCTTTCGCCTAGAATTTCCGCGCTCAGTTCAACGGTTCTTCCTGTGTTGCTCTGTATATAATGACTGATCGCGCTCTGACCAGTGCTAATCTGGAAGTCTTTATCGATATAAGTCGCGGAAGGCATTATTACGGAATGCCGCTCAAGCTGGACCAGGTGGACCTTAGTGCCATCGAATATCGCTGCGGCACTATTGCTTGTGCCGTAGTCTATTCCGATGCCGATTAAAGCTCGCTTTTTTGATTGAGAAGCTCCACTTTCTTCCCCTGGAGAATCTTGATTTGGTGTTTCGAAACCAGGGAGTGAGTTTTGATGATTTGGCACTGGCAAAGCGGACCTATTTTACTGAACGATTAGACAAAAATTTTCGAGCTGGAGTAGCTTGAAAAGCGGCATGTTATATCATAAACGGGCTGTGAATCACCAGCTAAAAATGCTGGTATAGTGGCTCGAGGACACGGAATACTGGGGCTGAAACGGTTTCTGCTTAGTCGGTTCAGAGCTTTCTTGGAGGGGGCTGCTACTTAGGATTGAGAGTTGAATATTGGGGGAACTTAACCTATGCTGCCTCGGTCAGATAGGGTTGAGAAAGACCTACAACAGTCATACTTTAGGAGTAATCATGACCGCAGTCAGTCGGCGCAGCCTAGGGAAGAGATTTGCCAGCGCCTCAATCCGCCTAGCCCTTTATTCCGTCCTTGCCTATGGCCCATCTACTTTTGCTGGGACCATTGTCCGCATCAGCACGGGTATTGGTGACTACTCGATAGAGTTATTCGATGATTCAGCCCCTGGCACAGTCCAGAATTTTTTGAATTACGTCAATCGCAATGCCTACAACGGTACTTATATTCATCGTGCCGTCGATAACTTCGTAGTGCAAGGTGGAGGCTATCGCTTTCTTCTGTATGAAGGGCCCATAGACGTGCCCAGTGACCCGCCCATCGGGAATGAATTCGGGGCGTCAAATACGCGTGGCACGGTAGCAATGGCTAAGGTAGCTGGTGATCCAGATAGCGCTACAAACCAGTGGTTCGTCAATATCGCCGACAACAGTGCGACGCTGGACGCAGACAATGGTGGCTTCACAGTTTTTGGAGTCGTGCTAGGCGACGGGATGATTACGGTAGATGGGATCGATGCTTTGCCAACCGTCAACCTTGGAGCGAAGGCTGTCAGTGCGCCTCATATTACGCAGAACTATACTAACCCTGAAGATTTCCTCTATATCAATGCTGAGGTAACACAACGTTTTAGTTCGGCGCCACATGTTCTTGAGTCTGAGACTGGCTTGCTAATCACCTCTGTGAGCATCGACTCGGGAGTTGATCTTATCAGCATGAATTTTAATGCAGTAGCCTCTTCTCCGGACGTGGTTATCCGTGCAAATGTGGAGAGCGTAATTCCGCGCAGGGATAGCTTTGAGGGAATCGCCGAGTATTCTACTGCAGATGGCCGTTTGCGAATTCCAGCGTTGGAAGTAAATTTAAATGGGTCTATTACGGTGGTGACAAATGTTGTTTTTGTTCTCACCGATGTGGCAACTGCAAGCTTCACACTGGAATCATTCGATCAATAGATAATTTCAAGGGGCATTCAGTATAGTGGCAGCAGCACGCGGGGAATTTTCATCCAGATTTGGCTTTCTAATGGCCGCATCGGGTTCGGCAGTTGGTCTCGGCAATATATGGGGCTTCCCTACAAACACCGCGAGCAATGGCGGTGCGGCATTTCTTTTTGCTTACCTTGTACTAGCTTTTGCTCTTGGCTACCCCGCATTAATGGCTGAGCTAATTATTGGCCGACATACGCGCTCTAACGCCGTGGCTGCATTAAAATCCATATCAAGCGGCAAGAAGAGCCAGTACCTTGCACTCGCTATTGGTTTCGTTGGCATGCTGACAGTGAGCTTGATTCTCAGTTTCTATGCCATCGTTAGCGGATGGATGATGGCATTTTTTCTAGATCCTCTCTCAAGGCTGTTAGGCTTGACCAGCCTTTCTCAGTGGTTGACAACCGATTCAGAAGTCCGTAACGCACTTTTCGTCATGATCTTCATGGTATTGACTGTTCTTATTATTACCGCTGGTGTTAAGGATGGCATTGAAAAATGGGCATCCAGACTAATGCCTTCTTTAGTCAGCATACTCTTGTTATTAATTCTGTATGTTTTTACCTTACCAGGAGCGGTGGATGGCCTGCGCGCCTATCTAGTACCTGATTTCTCCCGCGTCACCGATCCGCAATTATTAATTAATGCAATGGGGCAAGCATTCTTCTCTCTCTCGCTTGGTGTCGGCACTATGCTGGTGTATGGCTCATATATCAGCAAGGATGAAAATTTGCCGGTAGTGGGTGGCCTAGTTGCATTGTTAGATGTTGGGATTGCGGTGTTAGCTGGATTGCTAATATTGCCGGCGATGTACGTGGCTCTGGAAAGTGGCATACAAATCTATGATGAAGCCGGTGGGCTAATTGCGGGTCCTGGTCTTATCGTTTCAGTGCTTCCCGCGTTATTCGACAATATGGGCTCTATAGGATTGCTAGTAGCAACGGCATTTTTTGCATTGATGACGATTGCCTCACTCACTTCTTCTATTTCGATGCTGGAGGTGCCGGTTGCTTATATCGTCGAGAATAAGGGCATGGCTCGCCCAAAGGCTGCAATGATTGTAGGGGCTATCATTACCTCAATTTCCGTAGTTATCGTGTTCAATTTCGATCCCTTATTTGAGATGGTTGTGAGCTTCACCACTGAGCGAAGTCAGCCACTGCTAAGTCTTTTCATCTGTATTTTTGCCGCTTGGATATGGCGTCGAAATGATATACTCGACGAGATCCGCCAGGGCAGTCCGGAGGCGGAGCACGGTGTATTTTGGAAAATTTGGCCCTTCTACGTCAAATTTATTTGTCCTGTCGCTATCCTCGCTGTTTATTTCCAGTAGGCGTTCTTTTAGAACAGGCAGTATGCTAACGTAGCCTAAAAAGGGTCGTTAGCTCTATCGACCTAGGAGAATAGCGATGCTAAAAATTCCTACACATTCGATCCAATCACTTTCCTTAAATCAACCCAGTAGAAGACAATTCCTGCGGCAACTTTCATTGCTACCTGTGGGGCTTGGTGTCGGTGTATTGCCCGCGCTCTCCTATGCGGCTGATAGCTCGGCAGCGAATAGCGTGAAGGCTTTAACCTTTGATGTTTTCGGAACGGTTGTCGACTGGCGCGGATCGATTATTCGCGAGGGTCAATTGCTAGCCGCCAAGAAGGGCTACAATGTCGATTGGGCAAGATTTGCGGATAGCTGGCGATCGGGCTATGGCCCGGCTATGAACAAAGTTCGTAGTGGTGAATTGCCCTGGACAAAGATCGACGATCTGCATCGCATGATTCTCGATGATCTAGTCGAGGAATACACTTTGACTGGAATGAGCGAGGCGGAACTTGTTCATTTCAACGCGGCATGGCACCGCCTTTCTCCTTGGCCTGATACGGTTTCAGGATTGAACAAATTAAAGAGCAAGTATGTGATTACCACGCTTTCTAATGGGAATGTCTCCTTGCTGACACACATGGCGAAGAATGGCGGACTGCCATGGGACGCGATTCTCTCAGCTGAGCTGTCAGGGCACTATAAACCCGACCCACAGGCCTATCTGAAAGCTGCCGATCTGCTGAGCCTTAAACCAGAGCAAGTGATGATGGTTGCGGCTCATCCTTCGGACCTGCGAGCGGCAGCGCGCACGGGCCTGAAGACGGCCTATGTAATTCGTCCGCTAGAGCGGGGTCCGGGGCGACCAGTAAACAGAAATCCAGATGGCGAATTCGACTATACAGCGGAAGATTTCAATGATTTAGCTGGGCAACTAGGGGCATGATGTTGGCAGAAATTAAACTTGATGACTCTATTAAGGTAGCGGTCGTAGCGAAGTTGCAAAAGTATTTTGAAGTCGAATTACAGCAAGAAATAGGGAGCTTCGATGCAGAGTTTCTGTTGGATTTTTTCTCTAAAGAAGTGGGTGGATACTATTACAATCAAGGGTTGGCTGATGCACTGAAAAGCTTTGAGATCAAGATGGAAGACGTAGGCGAATCGATCTACCAATTAGAGAAGGAAACTGTTTAAGAAAGTTCCTTAGTCTTTAATCACCCGAAGTGGTAGTCGAATATGGAATCGACTTCCCTCATTCTGTCGTGATTCGAAAGTAACCTCACCACCTAGCTTTTCTACCATGCGTTTGACTATTACCAATCCGAGCCCAGTGCCCTGAGGGTCTTTTACGTTATCTCCGTCTTCACGAGAGAATTCACGGAACAATACCTGCTGAAATTCTTCGCTCATGCCGCGACCGGTGTCTTCAATTGATATTTCAATGCCTAGTCTACGTTGAAAATAGATCGCCTTGTACGCTAGCAAGATGCTGCCTTTCTCAGTGAACTTAGTCGCGTTGGTAATGATGTTAATCAATATATGTTTCAGGCGTAACCTATCGGATTGAACTAATAAGTTCGCAGAGGCGAATTTAGTTTCTAGCTGAAGCCCTTTTTCCATTATGGAGGTGTGCATGATTTTTTGAATGTCATCGAGGAAGTTTGATATCTCTATCAGTTCGTACTCGGGTTCGAAACTATCAGATTCAAGCTCTGCCATTTCCAGAAGATCGTTTATCAGCTTGTGCAGGTGCTCGCTCTGCAATATAACTGTCGTCATATGCATTCTTGTTAAATCATCCAAATCATCCGAATGAGTGGCCATTAGCCGTTTTGAATTAGCAAGAATCAGGTGGACAGGGGTTAGGAATTCTCTAGAAACATTCTTCAAAAAATCTCCCTTGGCTTTTGTCTCCATGCGGGCATTTTTAAGTTCGTCGTTCTTAGAATGGACGAATTCCCCCATTGCCATCAATAAAAAAATCACAGCGGAAATCGAAAGCGCCTCAGCAATTATTGCTGATGACGCCGTTCTTTCAATGATCTCGAATTTGAAACCTAGCAGCGAGATGTAGGCGAATATGATTAATACCCATGATGTAACTAAATAGATGGCGGCTTTCGAGCCTTGAATCGCTGCGATCGATGCGATGATCAGTACGGCGAGCACGACTAATAGACCAATCATCATTAAAGGAATCACGTTGTTACTATTAATCTGATCGAAGGGAATTATCAGATAGTACAGAACAAGAGGAATCATCGAATAGCTAATAAATCGAAGCACTATATTGATTGAGTCTCGGTAGCGGCTTTCAAATTGCAGCACTCGTCCGATTAAGCATAGGCTAGTCATCATACCGATTGCTGAGATTAGAGATAATCTAGTATTTGAGCCAATACTCTCAGGCCAGAACCAGATTCTGCCGAGTCCTGTCTGCGTTAGCACAAACACGGTACCAGCTCCGAAGAAAAATGAGACGCCTAAGAAAAGCGGGTCTCGTGTATAGCTAAAAACAATCACCGTGATACCAAAGCAGAATAAAAACATTACTAACAATGCACCATCAAATACAAGAACGCTCTGCTGGCTTTCTGCTAACAGCGATACAGTGGTTAGAGTTAGGGGGATTTCTACACCGACAGACGATACAGCTCGAAAAATAATCTTAGTGCGTTGACCTTCCTCATGGATCTCGAGCGGGACTATTGGAAGTCTGTAAGGATAATCCAGCTGTGATAACGGGATCGTATCTCCGACTACAGAAGTGCGTACCACCGTACCGCCATCTACAAAATAAAACTCTACCCGATCCAAACTAACCGTGTCCAAGGCAAGGACTAGATCTTCATCCAGCATATTTTCGCCGCTCAGGACTATGCTGAACCAATGTGCCGACTTGCTCATGCCCATGGTGGGAATAGTTTGGGTAGAGCGTTGCCACTGGATCGAATCAGAGGTCATCTGTTCAATGGTGTATGCATGCTCTGGGTCTTCAAAGTAATCTAGATAGGGACCCAGGTTCACCGGCAATTGATTTTGAGTAATATTGAGTTCAGCCGCATAGGAAACAGAGACGGGCAGCAGTAGCAGCGCTAATAGGAAACACAAGCTAGTCAGATAAGAGCGAATGACCGCAATATTTTGAGGCTGGTAGTTCAAGAAAGTACCCAGTGTCTTGGCAAGCGTCTATTCGCCTATTTCCCGGGTATTATATGACAAGGCGCTCCGTATAGGGGTAAGAACTGGAGGTTATAGGGCAAATTTCGGCGGTTGTTGACTAATATTGAAAACCGTGTGAAGTTTTGTACTTATTTACTAAATTACCCTAGGAATAGGAGGGATTTGCATGACATTGCAATCGACACTACAGATGTGCTGCTTTCTGGTTTTTAGCACAGCACTATTATCCTCATGCTCGGAATCTAAGGAGACCTTTCCTGCATTGGTTCAGGCGAGTCAGGATGATCCACCTATGGCGGATGCCGGAGAAATGACAATCAATCCATTTTTTGAAGAAAGCCCTCTTTATCTCAACTATCCACCCTTCGACCGTATTGAAAACGGCCACTATATGCCTGCATTTGAACGGGGTATGCAGGAGCAACTTGCCGAGCTTAATGACATTATCAATCAAGCAGGTGCACCTACCTTTGAAAACACCATAATTCCATTGGAATTGTCTGGGCAGCTGCTGAGCCGAGTGGCTACGGTATTCTTCAGCATGTCCGGCGCACATACGAATGAGGGTATTCGCGAGTTAGAGCAAGAATTGGCGCCCCAATTAGCGGCGCACAGCGACAAGATTCTGTTAAACCCGGCGTTGTTCGAGCGAATTAGTGTCCTACAAGAACAGCGTGAACAATTGCGGTTAGATGCGCAGTCCTTGCGTCTATTGGAGCAGTATCACGTGGACTATGTGAGAGCGGGCGCAGCGCTTACTCGACAGCAGCAGGAACAAGTGCGAGAGCTCAATAGCGAGATTGCTGTGTTGCGGACGCAGTACCGGCAAAACATTCAAAGTGAAGTGAATGACCTCGCAATCGTCGTAGGTTCGCGAGAAGAATTGACAGGCATGAGTGAGGCGCTCATCACGGCAGCCCAGATCGAGGCCGAATCTCGTGATATGCAGGGAAAATTCGTTATTCCTTTGCTAAACACCAGCGGACAGCCAAGCCTTTCAAACCTTCAGAACAGAGCGCTTCGCGAGCGAATTCACACTACATCGATCGCCAGAGGCAGCCGTGGTGGAGCCTACGATAACAGGCAGGGACTCTCTGACGTTCTGCGCCTACGTGCGCAGCGCGCCCAGCTACTGGGTTACGCCAGTCATGCTGATTTCACGCTGGAAGATACTACTGCTGGATTGGTCACGTCGGTCAATCGTCGATTGGCGGAGCTCGCTCCAGCAGCGGTGGCGAATGCCAGAATTGAGGCCGCCGATTTGCAACAGATGATCGAAGACGATGGCCTAGATTTCGAACTTAAGGCTTGGGATTGGCCGTACTACACAGAGAAACTGCGCACTGCTCGTTACCAATTCGATGAGAGTCAGTTACAGCCTTATTTTGAAGTCGATAATGTTTTACGGCGCGGCGTGTTTTTCGCGGCGGAAAAGCTGTACGGAATTACGTTCGAAGAGCGATTCGATCTACCCGTTTATCAGGAGGATGTGCGAGTGTTCGAAGTTTTTGATAGCGGCGGCGAAACCCTGGCACTATTTCTAATGGACCCGTATGCAAGATCCACTAAGCGAGGCGGTGCCTGGATGAACGCGTATGTATCCCAAAGTGGCATGCAGGGCACGACACCCATCGTGGCGAATCACCTTAATATTACACAGCCACAGGTGGGCGACCCGACGCTTCTTACCTTCGATGAAGTGACTACGATGTTTCACGAGTTTGGGCATGCTTTGCACGGGATGTTCTCGAACGTCGAATATCCCTACTTCTCTGGAACGAGTGTACCTCGTGATTTTGTAGAGTATCCCTCGCAGGTAAATGAGATGTGGGCTACTTGGCCGGAGGTATTGGAGAATTATGCGGTGCACTACCAGACAGGAGAACAAATGCCCCGTGAATTGTTAGACAAGGTCTTGGCTACGCAAAAATTCAATCAAGGTTTCGCGACTACCGAGTACCTGGCCGCGTCGATTTTGGATCAGGCGCTGCATCAACTATCACCCGAGCAGGTTCCTTCAGCAGACGAAATGATAGATTTCGAAAATCAGGCCTTGATGGGCGCTGGCATAGCATTGGATACGGTGCCGCCACGCTATCGAAGCACGTATTTCTCACATATTATGGGTGGCTACTCAGCAGGGTATTATTCGTATATATGGAGTGAGGTGCTCGATGCTGACAGTGTCGAATGGTTTAAGGAGAACGGTGGTCTGCTAAGAGAGAACGGCGATCATTTCAGGCAGACGCTGCTGTCGCGAGGGGGAAGCGAGGAGGCTATGTCTCTTTTCCGTGCGTTTCGAGGAAGGGATGCGAATATCGCACCGCTGTTAGAACGCAGAGGCTTGAACTAGATTCTAGGCGACCTGGTGCTGAGAGTGCTAGGTTTAGCCCCGCTGAACTGCAGTAATAGCAGGCTGAGCTCGTCCCAGGGGTTTGCAGTAGACATCCCCTTGATGCTTTGATCGATTAGGCGACTATGATCCAAGAGCTTCCAAACACTGTCCGTATCGAGTCGGGCTAATGCAGCAGCTACTGGCTGCTTGCGATTGTACCAAACTCGTGCGGATTGAATGATAGCGTTGACCCCTTGGCCCTCGCGTTTCTTTTCTAGCATGGGCAGCAGCGCTCTTAATTCGCGGCAGATAGAAGACAAAATAATGAGAGGGAAAAGGCCTTCATTTTTAAGTCCAGCCAGCATTTTTTGCGCTCGGCTAACATCACCGAGCAGCGCAGCGTCCACTAATTGATAGACATTGTAGCGTGAACTATCAGCCACCACTTGCATAACCGTTTTCGCGTCCAGCCGTATGGGGCCGCCGCTCGCGTCGGAAGCAAGTAGTTTTAGTTTCTCGATTTCCTGCATGGCCGCTAGTAAGTTGCCTTCAACCTTATCGGCGAGTAAATGGACCGCCTCACGGTCTGCTTGAATTCCTTCGCGCAGAAGTCTTTGCTCTAACCAAGGAGTGAGATTGTCCCTATTGATTGGCCAAATCTGCATGAAGGCGCCGTGTTTCTCGATTTCAGTGAACCATTTAGTTTTAAGCGTGGCAGCATCCAATTTGGGTCCACTTAGCAAGATGAGATAGTCGGGATTTAGCTCGCTCAGATAGTGCAGGATCGCCTTCTTGCCGGCGTCTTCCAATTTTGCAGTCGAAAGTCGCAGCTCTATGATTTTTTTCTCTGCGAACAACGAAAGGTTGCCTGTCGACTGCAAAAACTGGCCCCAATCGAAGCTCTTATCGACATTGAGGATTTCTCTTTCTGTATATCCTTTTTCTCTATACTGACTTCGAATTAGATCTGCGGCCTCGATCATCAGCAGAGGTTCATCGCCGCTTAGCCAGTACAAAGGTAGATTATTGCTGCTGAGGGTTCCGGAGAGTTGTTCTGGCTTTATTTTCATAGCAACCAGGTGCTCTAAATTGGATTGATGGCAGCTAAGCGCCGCATCATTTGGTTGATCAACTCTCGGCGCATCTCCGCAGAAATGATCTGCGCCTCTTCTTGATTACCGCTGATGTTCTCTACATCTTGAAAATAGGTTCTCTCAACAAATAGCGTTTCCGGTTCTAGCAGGGTCTGCTGACCGAGCAGCAATCCCATGTCCACCGATAGACGCAACTCGATCTGCGCGGCTCGTGCACGAGGGTTTATAGTTACCGGCCTGGAGACAAGCTGTTCATTCGCAATTCCTAGCAGAGCTACATTTGAACCTGCCCCACCTAGATTTACAAGAGTGACATTCACCTCAGCGCTATCGAGGCTGCGACGCAGTAGCCGAGCCAGCTCGCTGTTGGGTTGCTCACTGTAAAATTGTAGTTCACTAAAATTGGTTGAGAGTACATCGCTTCCACGAAGACTAAATCCGCAGCTGTTGAGAACTAGAAAAAGTGTCGAAATCATAAGTGATCTGAAGGCAAAACTTTGGGTCATGAGTTGTCCGGCATTCAGTTAGCGACGATATTGACCAAACGGCCGGGAACAACGATGACTTTTCTAACCGTGCTGTCAGCGATAAAACGCTTGACAGCCTCATTGCTAAGCGCCAGATTTTCCAATTCATCCTTGCTAATACCTTTCGGCGCTTCTACTTTATCGCGCAATTTTCCATTCACTTGCAGCACGACAGTGATAGAGCTCTCGGTCAAGGCTGATTCATCCACGATGGGCCAGGAGGCATTCATTACTGTTCCTTCATGGCCAAGGTGCTGCCACAAGGCATGGCAAAAATGTGGCACGATGGGTGCCAGCATTAGGATCGCTGTCTCCAACGATTCTTGTATGACCTTTTGATCGTTCTCGCTATCGCGGGAATCAGTAAAACGGGTCACTGTATTTAATAATTCCATTGTAGCGGCGATGGCAGTGTTGAAAGTGTGCCGTCTGCCGTAGTCGTCAGTTACTTTCTGTAAGGTCTGATGGGTTTTTCGGCGCAGCTTGATCTGCTCGTCGTTGAGTTTAAGGCTGGAAAAATCGTCCAAGGGTATTGGCTGATGATTTGCAACAATCTTCCAAAGTCTCTTCAGGAAGCGATAACTGCCTTCTACGCCGCTATCTGACCATTCTAGTGACTGAGTGGGAGGCGATGCAAACATGGTAAACATGCGTACAGTGTCTGCTCCGTATTTTTCGATAAGTGGCAGTGGGTCAACCGTGTTGCCCTTGGACTTGGACATCTTACTGCCGTCTTTGAGTACCATGCCTTGGGTTAGTAGATGCTTAAACGGCTCATCGGAACTCACCAGTCCTTCGTTACGCATAAGTTTATGAAAGAAACGTGCGTACAACAGATGCAAGATGGCGTGCTCGATGCCACCGATGTACTGATCTACCGGCAGCCAGTAGTCTGCGCGCTCATCTAGCATGCTTTCATCCTGATCGCGGCTGGCGTAGCGCGCGTAATACCAAGAGGACTCCATGAACGTATCAAAGGTATCAGTCTCGCGCTTTGCCTTGGATTTACACAGCGGACAATCCACATCTACGAAATCTTTTAGCTTGCCTAAAGGCGAGCCGCTCGCATCTATCTCCACATCGGTAGGCAGAATGACTGGCAGATCTTCATCGGGTACCGCCACAGAGCCGCAGTTCTCACAGTTGATAATGGGGATTGGGGCACCCCAATAGCGCTGACGGGATACACCCCAGTCTCGTAGGCGAAAATTGACTTTTTTATGCCCTTGCTTGCGTTCACTTAGATGACTCTCTATGGCGACGAACGCTGCCTCGAAATCTAGACCATCAAAATCACCAGAATTTACAAGCTTTCCTTTCGCAGTGAAGGCTTCGGTGTCTAAATCACAAATTTCCTCGCTGCTGCTTGGCTGGATTACTTGTTGAATAGGAAGTTGATATTTCTTCGCGAATTCCCAGTCGCGCTGATCGTGTGCGGGTACCGCCATTACGGCACCAGATCCATAGCTCATCAGCACGAAGTTGGCTAAAAAGATCGGTAGTTCTTCGCCGCTAATAGGATGAATGGCCTTTAGACCAGTATCTATTCCAGTCTTCTCCATGGTCGCCATTTCTGCTTCGGCGACTTTGGTATTACCCTGCTGTTCGATGTATTGGGCAACGATTGAATTTGATTCAGCGGCTTTGCTCGCAAGCGGGTGCTGCACGGCGAGCGCCACATAGGTAACCCCCATTAAGGTGTCTGGTCTTGTAGTGTAGACACTAAGTTTTTTTAGCGATTCGTCGTTTTCATCTGCAACTGTAAAATCCAGCTCGACGCCCTCTGAGCGGCCGATCCAGTTCGCCTGCATGGTGCGAACTTTTTCGGGCCAGCCATCCAAGTCGCCGAGATCATCCAAAAGCTCCTGAGCGAAGTCGGTTATCTTGATAAACCACTGTGGAATCTTGCGACGTTCAACAACTGCGCCTGAGCGCCAACCGCGGCCGTCCACTACTTGCTCATTAGCGAGCACGGTCTGATCTACTGGATCCCAATTTACTTCAGATGACTTCTTGTAAACCAGTCCCTTCTTGAAGAGGCGGGTGAAAAACCATTGTTCCCAGCGGTAATAGTCAGGGTGGCAGGTCGCAATTTCTCGACTCCAGTCGTAGGCATAGCCAAGTCGTTGCAACTGCTCACGCATATAGTCGATGTTGCTATAAGTCCATTTTGCCGGTGGCACTTCATTCGCAATAGCAGCATTTTCGGCAGGGAGTCCGAAGGCATCCCATCCCATTGGTTGTAAGACATTCTTGCCAAGCATACGCTGGTAGCGTGATATTGCATCGCCAATGGAGTAATTTCGCACATGCCCCATGTGTAGATGCCCACTTGGATAAGGGAACATAGAGAGGCAATAAAATTTTTCTAGGGACGTGTCTTCGCTGACTTTAAAGCTTTCGTGTTCTTGCCAATAGGCTTGAGCTTCGGCTTCAACTGCCTGTGGAGGATACTGCGGGTCGATGCTGCTCATTTGATCTCTAACTATGTGAATTAACTGGATTTATTTAAGGTGCTGCAAGGCCTGCAAGCATACCGCAGACCGCTGTCAACAGGTAGAGGCGGGAGTAAAAAACTTGTCAGAATTGCCTGCTACTGATCAATCGCTTTAGTAGATTTGACCTTGATCAGTTTTATTTGCCGACTGTCGGCATTCAGTACGGTTATCAAAAATTTACCGATTGTAATGGTTTCTCCGCGCTCGGGGATGTGCCCGAATTGTTGCAGTACGAGGCCGCCAAAGGTGGTAAATTCTTGGTCGCTGAATGCGGTGGTAAAGTAGTCATTGAATTCATCGACGGGGGTTAATGCCTTGACGATATAATTCTCTTCGTCGAATTTCTTAATATAGCTGTCATCGTCTACATCGTATTCGTCTTCAATCTCGCCTACGATTTGCTCTAGAACATCCTCGATAGTTACCGCGCCGCAGACACTACCGTATTCATCGATGACGATTGCCATGTGCTGGCGCGTCTCGCGAAACTCTTTCAGCAGGACATTCAGGCGTTTACTCTCAGGGACGAAGGTAGCGGGCCGAATGACATCCTTAATTCGAAACTTCTCCGCTGCGTTATTTAGTGCCAGTGGCAACAGGTCTTTGGCTAGAAGAATGCCTAAGACACTGTCTACATTATCGCCTATAACCGGAAACCGAGAATGGGAGGCCTTGGTGATGAGTTCGATTATCTCAACAGCGGCGAGGTCTGCCGGTACGGTGATCACCTGCGATCTGGGGATCATGATGTCACGCACCTGCATGCTGGAGACCTGCAGTGCGCCCTCGATGATGCTGAGCGCGTCAGCATCGAGGACTTGGTCCGCTTCTGCATTCCGAACAAGTTCGAGAAGGCTTTTGGTG
>Ga0307985_10000252_pt1 | contig 32468 bp, 22 predicted proteins | sample EllFjometageno80_FD_203155 | JGI IMG/M metagenome (GOLD analysis project Ga0307985, IMG submission 203155) | Marine microbial communities from Ellis Fjord, Antarctic Ocean - #80 | ecosystem: Environmental > Aquatic > Marine > Unclassified | place: Southern Ocean | collected 2014-10-09 | reverse complement strand
ATATAATTTGTTGAATTGCATCAGGAAATAGGATTTGTTTGTAGTGTACATAGCAAAGCCACCAGAAATGGAAGAAGGTGAAATGCTATCTTTTTTACTGAGGTTGTACATGGCCATGGGCAGAGCGCCAAACTGGAAACCGAGACTCCTATCGTAACTTAAATAGGGCAAAGGTAAAAATGTAAAGTCCTCTTCATTGCGCGCTCCTTTACCACCGCCTGAGACGTTTTGCGCAAATAATTGAGTAGACAGAAGGCTGAATGCGACAATAGCGAAAAGTAAAAATTGTTTGCTGTGCATAGGGTGTCAAAGTGTGTCTCAAATATAATAATTATCCAGCCCAGCCTTCACGGTCTAAGCTTCTGTATTGAATTGCTTCGGCCAAGTGTTCAATCTTAATTTCATCTGTGCCGCCTAGGTCGGCTATTGTTCTGCTCACTTTCAATATTCTATCATATGCCCTTGCCGATAAGCCCAGTCGCTCCATTGCGGTTTTGAGTAGCGTTTTTCCTGCCGTATTGATTTGGCATATTTCCTTGACCATTTGTGAAGGCATCATGGCGTTGGAATGTAAGCCGTGTTTATCGAGTCTCGAATACTGAATTTTTCTAGCTTCAATTACCCTCGCTCTGATCTCGGCACTGTTCTCGCTTTTTCTGTTTTCAGTCATTTGGTCAAATGATACTGGCGTTACCTCAACATGCAAATCGATTCGGTCCAAAAGTGGGCCGCTTATTTTATTCAAGTAACGTTGTACTATCCCTGACCCGCAAACACATTCTTTTTCTGGGTGATTATAATAACCACATGGGCAAGGGTTCATACTGGCGATCAGCATGAAATTGGAAGGGAAATCAACGGACAATCTAGCCCGAGCGATAGTTACTTTTCTATCTTCTAAAGGCTGGCGCATTACTTCGAGCACTGATCGTTTAAATTCTGGCAGCTCATCCAAAAACAGAACGCCATTATGAGCCATTGAAATTTCACCTGGCTGTGGGATTGTACCTCCTCCTACTAAGGCGGCATCACTGATTGTATGATGTGGCGATCTAAACGGGCGTTTATTAATCAATCTAGCATCGGCACCTAAGTTTCCTGCTACAGAATGGATCTTGGTTGTCTCTAGCGCTTCTTGAAGGCTCAATGGCGGCAAAATTGATGGTAATCGTTTGGCTAACATCGTTTTACCTGCTCCTGGAGGCCCGATCATGATTGCATTATGCCCACCAGCGGCAGCAATTTCTAATGCTCTTTTGATATTTTCTTGACCCTGTACATCCGCAAAGTCTGCTTCATATTCATTAATGTCATTGAAGAAAGTACCTCTCGTATCATACTTAGTAGGCGTTATTTTTCTTCTTTCTTGTAAAAACTCAATAGCTTCAATCAGGTTGCCAACTCCGATTACATCAATATCATTTACAATGGCCGCCTCTGCCGTGTTTTCTTGTGGCAGAATAAACCCTTTGAATTTTTTATTGCGTGCCTCAATGGCAATGGGTAATACCCCTTTAATAGGACGGAGTGTACCGTCTAAGGCCAGTTCACCCATTACTACGTATTCTTCTAGAAGAGCGGTGTTTAACTGGCCAGAAGCCTTAAGAATGTTCAAGGCTATTGGGAGATCGTAGGCGGAGCCTTCTTTACGAATGTCGGCTGGAGCTAAATTGACTATTACCTTTTGCCTTGGCATTCGGTAATCAAAATATTTGATAGCTGATTCTACTCTATGTTCGCTTTCTTTAACAGCATTGTCAGGCAGACCACTCATGTGGAATTTGGTGCCTTGGCCTACATTAACTTCAATAGTTATGATTTGTGCTTCGACACCAAATACTGCGCTTCCAAAACCTTTAGATAGCATTCACGGTTTGTTTTTCAATAAGATTAATCAAGATATGTATCACCTTGATGTGGATTTCTTGAATCCTGTCTGCGTAACCATTATGACCAACGCGAATTTCTACATCAGCTAGGTCTGCCAAATCGCCTCCATTTTTACCGGTTAAAGCGATTACTTTGATTTTCTTTTGTTTCGCCATTTCTGCAGCGCGCAGCACATTCTTTGATTTACCACTTGTACTTATTGCTAAAAGGACATCGCCTTTATTTCCTAAGCCTTCTAAGAATCTTGAATATATGAAGTCGAAGCCAAAATCATTTGCGGTACATGTGATATGGCTTGTATCGGATATAGCAATTGCGGGAAGTGCCTTTCTATTTTCTCTATACCTCCCAGTCAATTCTTCTGCAAAATGCATGGCATCACAATGAGAACCACCGTTGCCACAAGAAAATATTTTTCCACCGGCATCAATGGAATCAGCCATCAGTTTCCCAGCCTTATCTATTGCCTCAATGTTTTTTTCATCTTCTAAAAAGGACTTAAGTACCTTTTGAGATTCTTTTAATTCGTTAATAATTAAAGTTGAGTTCGTCATTTTTTGGCGATTAGTATTCAATAAGGAAAAAAATTATAACTATATCAATAAATGATTTAATAAATCTAAATATTTTGCATCGAAATGAGCTTGGCATAAACACCACTTTTCACTAATAAGTCATCGTGTTTACCTCTTTCAATTATCTTGCCTTTCTGTACTACGAGGATTTCATCAGCATGTTGGATGGTGCTTAAACGGTGTGCAATAACAATTGAAGTCCTATTTTTCATCAGATTACTGATGGCATTTTGCACTAATTTTTCGGATTCAGTGTCCAAAGCCGATGTGGCTTCATCAAGAATAAGAATAGGAGGGTTTTTCATTACTGCCCTAGCAATACTCAGCCGCTGCCTTTGACCTCCAGAAAGCTTTGAGCCTCTTTCGCCAATATTAGTATCGTATCCATTCTCAAGCTCCATGATAAAATCATGGGCATTGGCAATCACCGCAGCTTTCTTTATGTCTTCAATTTTTGCATTCGGATTAGCGAAGGCAATATTTTTGGACACAGTATCATTAAATAAAATGGATTCTTGAGTGACTACTCCCAAAAGGCCGCGTAATGAGTCGATATCGATGGCTTTTAAATTGTGTCCATCTAAAAGAATCTCGCCTTCACTAATGTCGTAGAACCTTGGTAATAGGTCCGCAATTGTCGATTTCCCTGCTCCTGATGAACCCACCAATGCGATGGTTTGTCCTTTTTTCAATTTGAAATTGATGTCATCTAACACTACTTCTTTACCGTAAGAGAAACCTACATTTTTGAATTCAATCGAATCTTTAAAATCAGGAACTTGTACTGCGTTTTCAGCATTTTGAATAGCGGGTACTTCGTCTATAATTTTGAAAAGTCGTTCTCCCGATGCAATGCCTCGCTGAATAGAACTCAATGATTTTGAAATGGCTTTGGCCGGGGTTAGTATTTGTGAGAAGACAATGATGAAAACAAGAAATTCACTGGCTTCTAATTCACCAGTGCCATTGATAACCATGTTACCACCATATAGAAGAAGGCCGGCTACCACAACTGTCCCTAAAAATTGAGAAATGGGGGAGGCTAATTCTTTTTTTCTAGTCATTGAAGCACTAATGGTTGCATAATTATTAATCTCTTGGCCAAACATTTTGCTTACATAAGGTTGGCCATTAAATGCCTTAATGATTCGCATGCCTGAAAGCACTTCTTCCATTATGTTTAATATTCGCCCTAATGTTTCTTGTCCTAGTCTTGCTTTTTTCCTGAGTCGCTTTGTGATGGCAGAGATTAAATAGCCTAAAACTGGAAATAAAACCAAACTGACTAAAGTAAGCTCAGTTGACATGCCAAAGAGGGCGATCAAATAGATAATGATGGTAGCAGGTTCTTTGAAAACAATCCATAATGATGAAATAACCGACATTTCAATTTCTTGTACGTCATTCGACATCTTAGAAAGAATATCTCCTTTTCGTTCATCCGAGAAGTATCCTAAATGTAGTTTGGTGATTTTATCAAAAGCGGATGTACGTAATTTCTTTATGACATCAATACGCACATAATTGATTAAGACATTGGAGATATAAGTAAAAAGGCTTGCTAGAAAAACACTACAAACAAGAACGGTACAAACAAATACTAAAGCGCCATATCGCCCATTAGAAAGTGTCAATTCGTTCATATGGTAGTTGAACAAGTGTTCGAGGTAATCTATACTAAAAGAGAACTCTGGATAAATGCTAAATTTTTGCAGGTCTTCAGGATCACCTAATTCGAAAATAACATCAAAAACAGGTTTGAGTAATGTTAGGTTTAGTAATCCAAAGATGATAGCCAACAAGGCAAATAATATATACTGTGGATATAAACGAGTAAAGGGCCTTGAATAGCCAAGAATTCTGAGATAAGTCTTCATTAATCTGTAATCAGCCGCAATTTAGATTTTTTATTGCTCAAACGAGTGATTAGAATTCATGTTCTCGTTTTCCAATATTCCAGCGTAGAGAAAGCGTTGTTATAAAACTGTTCAAATCTCTGCTGTCAATGTCACTATTGAAGTCTCGCAATGTGTTTCTCAAATCTAGAAAAATATTGTGCTTCAACATATATGTCCTGTTAACTCTAAATAGGTACTGATGGTTTTAGCACCTCGTCCGATAGTATTACCAGTATTACCTATTCTATATCATTGGTGCTTAATAAAAGATTGCCCCCGTAATTAAGCCCGTCTTTGTCTTGGCCATAATTACTTCTAATAATCTTGCTCACCAGCGTCAACTTATTAATAGGCTGGTACCTTGCTGTTAATATTATTTCGTTAAAATTAGCGCCTAAAGGATGTGCTAATGGGTTTCTATAGTTGGTGTAACTCAAGGCTGGATCTTCATAGGCATAAAAGTAAGGGCGAGCCACGTTATACTCAGCTTGCAAGTCAAGTGTGCTTATTTTAAACGCATCGAAATATTTGGCACCAAGTTGAATGCCAAATTTGTTGCGCCAATCGCCATTGCCACCCGTGATTGCCCCTATTAGAAACTCATCAATTACGGCCTGCCCATATACTTGGTATTTATTATGGATATTAACTTTGAAGTCAAGCCCCAAGTTAATATTGTCTGGGCTGCCTTGCTGTTGTTCTATGGCCCTATAAAAAATTATAGGATTGAAGTAATTAATATCGGCTTTTCTAGCAATGATAGTTTCAAAGACACCTACTTCTACATTCTTGGAAAAATTAACGCTCAGGCGGTGCATCGCCATAAATTTCTTGGGATAATCACCATCACCAGGGTCTTGGTTGGCAAAAAGGATGTCCTCTGTCAGCTCGGCAAAAATATTGGTGTACAAAAATCGCCCTAAACGAGTATTGATTTTCAAGAATAAATAGGGGCTTGAAAAGTCGGAGAGTACCATGGACCTGAATCCATTGCCTATGAAGTTCTTGTCATAGCCGGTTTGAACATCGATACTTTTAGTCAGGTTGAATGTGATATATCCTCTGGCATGAGTCAAGTCCCAAGCATTATTACCAAATTTCTTCCAATAACCTTCATTTGGAAATGCTTTTGGAACGCCCCTAACATAATCAAATACATATTGTGGTAATCGTGTCTGTGTGGTGGTTAAGAAGGTATAAAATCCAATCTTATCATCTATAGTACCATGCGCTTCTATGCCCCTTGTATTTGTAAATAAGGTGAGGTCGTTGTCTGTATCTTTTCCACCGCCAAATTCAAAAACTGGATTTATATGTATGCTGAAATTCTCTACTTCATAATGGTAGAAATCGTTCTTTTTTAAATAGAACAAGTCCCAACCATTTTTTTCTGAGTCGCTTGTTTTAGCCCTTGTCCAATACCAATTATCATTCATTAGATAATCAAGGTTGAATAAATCTTGAGTTCCCAGATTTTCTCTGTCTTCATTAACCTTTAGCAGTAGTTCTGAAATATATGACTTTCGTAAAGGTTTATAGGTGTTTTGGAAAAAATCGAAATCATTGGCGTATTTAACACCAAATCGCTCTACTAGATGATAGTAATCTCGATTATAAGGAACATAGGTACTTTGAGAAAAAGCACCTTGAGCAATCATTAGAAGTGTTATTATAACGAGTAGTCTCTTCATATTACCTGGTGAACATACGCAAGATAATAAACGAAAATGCAAATCTTGTCCCTTCAAATGTAGATTGTGATATTTTCTAAATAATATAATGGTTAAGTTTGTGAAATATTACCTAAGTCACTACATTTGCAATCCTTTTTGAGGAAAGTAATAATAATAGAGCAATGAAAAAAGAAATTCATCCAGAGTACAAGCCAGTTGTATTTTACGACACGTCAAGCGAATTTAAGTTCATGACTAAGTCCACAATGGGTTCAAACGAGACAATTGAGTGGGAAGATGGAAACACATATCCATTAATTAAAGTGGAAGTTTCGTCTGCTTCACATCCATTCTACACTGGTAAGAAACTATTTGTTGATACAGCAGGTAGAGTTGAGAAGTTCAACAGAAGATACAAGGCGAAGAAAGACTAAGTCTTTTTTTAACAAAATATATAAAAGTCTCCACGATGCAAATCATGGAGACTTTTCTATTTTTGTACATGCGCATCAACCTTTTTGATCAAGAGCAAATTCGCCAGAATTTATTTCCCTTTACTTTCACCAGACCAGTTGCAGATATTCGCATTGGAATTTTAACGATATCGGAGAAATGGCAAAAAAGAGGATTTGAAACTGGTTTTGAAACGCAAGATTACCTCAGTCAAAAATTTCCCTCCACTAATGCTGAAGTTCAAGTAAACGGGGCCCTTTGCCCGAACGATGAACTCGTTGCTGCCATAAAGTCCTTACAACAGAACGAGCAATTGATGGCTGGAGAAGTACTTTTAGCCAAACATGGAAATGGCACTACTACCGTTCAATTCGATTTACCCTATTTATTGGTTCAACAGTCTTGGGACATCTTTTTGCATAATGCAGCTGAGATCAAAGTCGATTTTGAATTAATTACCAAAGGCCGAAAAAGCCAGCCCATTACAGACCCGCATACCATAGTTTATAATCCAGAGCATGTTTTTCTAGAAGATGGAGTAAGCATTAAGGCAGCGGTATTGAATGCAGAAAATGGTCCTATCTATTTAGGTAAAAATTCGGAAGTACATGAAGGAAGCCTTATTAGAGGTTCATTTGCTTTGTGTGAAGGGGCTCATGTAAATATGGGAGCCAAAATTAGAGGGGACTCGACAATAGGTCCATTTTGTAAAGTAGGTGGTGAAGTGGCAAATTCCGTTTTATTTGCGAATAGCAGTAAAGGACATGAAGGATACCTCGGCAATTCAGTGATTGGTGAATGGTGTAACCTTGGTGCGGACACCAACACTTCGAATCTAAAAAATAATTATGCCCAAGTTAAAGTTTGGGATTATGCCAAAGAAGGCTTTAAAAATACTGGACTTCAATTCTGTGGCCTGATGATGGGGGACCATGCAAAATGCGGGATCAATACCATGTTCAATACAGGGACGGTTGTAGGAGTTGGAGCCAATATTTTCGGATCGGGTTTTCCAAGGAACTTTGTCCCCTCATTCTCTTGGGGAGGAGCAGCAGGCTTTTCTACCTTCCAGCTTCGAAAATTTGATGAGGTGGCCGAAGCTGTCATGAAAAGGAAAAACAAAGATTTTGATGAAACCGAAAAAGGAATTGTCAGAGAAGTATTTAATCTAACAAACCAGTATCGAGTCTGGGATAAAAAATAGCCATGCTTTTTAAAGACATCCCCGGTTTATCTTCAATAAAACAGCAATTGATCAATGCGGTTAACAGTGACCATGTTGCGCATGCACAATTGTTCGTTGGTGCTGAAGGTTCGGCTAACATGGCACTGGCCCTTGCGTATTCTACCTTTCTGAATTGCGAAAACAGATTGGCCGATGATGCTTGTGGTGAATGCAGTGCATGCGTTAAAAACTTAAAGTACATCCATCCTGATTTACATTTTGTCTTTCCAACCGCTGCTACTCTAAAAATCAAAAGAGAAGATGCGGTAAGTGATAAATTCTTAGTGGAATGGCGGTCGTTTTTATTGCAATCTCCGTATGGCAATGTCACAGATTGGAATTTCCATTTTGGCTGGGAAAATAAGCAGGTGATCATCCCTCGGATGGAGAGTAGAAACATTGTTCAAAAACTATCTTTAAAAACTTTTGAAGGGAAGTTTAAGATAATGATCATCTGGCAGCCTGAATTAATGAATGCCAGTTCGGCAAATGGCATTTTAAAAATCTTAGAGGAACCAACCGATAAAACTATCTTTTTGCTGGTATCCGGTGATGCCAACAAACTGTTGACCACCATTCTTTCCCGAACACAGATGTTAAAAATTCCTGCGTTTGAAGACCAAGATATTAAGTCCTTTTTGGATGCTAATAATGAAGCGGACGAAAGCAAAAAGGCTTCGGCTACTTATTTGTCAGAAGGAAATTTGAGGCTTGCTATTTCGCTGGCTGAAGGTAATGTGGACGAAGTCCAGGCTTCTTTTAAAGATTGGATGAGGTTATGTTATAATTGGGATTTTCATGCCATGACAAAAATGGGAGATGCTTTCCAAAAAGGAGGCAAGGAATACCAGAAGAACTTACTTCTTGCTGGCACCAAAGTAATGAGAGATACACTCGTCAATCAATTTGAACCACAAATGGTTCGAGTAGCTGAAAATGAATTGGATTTTGTGCAAAAGTTTGGGCGCGTTTTTACACATGAAAAAATAGGGGAGTTGATTCCTAAATTTGAAGCAGCTCATTATCACATTGAACGGAATGCTAACCCCAAAATATTATTTTTGGATTTATCACTGAACATTGCAAGAATTGCTAGGTCGTAAAAAGGCATTAAGATGAAAATCAAGATTGGTACGAGGGGAAGCAAATTGGCATTGTGGCAAGCACATTTTGTCCAAGACCGTTTGAATCTAGTTGGAGTTGAAACAGAAATTATAACTGTAGAAACCAAAGGCGATAAAATCCTTGATGTAAGTATTGCCAAAATCGGAAGTAAAGGCGTCTTCACGGAGGAGATTGAGGTATTATTGGCCAATGGCGGTATTGATATTGCAGTACACAGCGCCAAAGACATGCAATCAGTTTTGCCAGCTGGATTTGAAATTATTGCTTTTGCAGAAAGAGAATTGGCGAATGATGTGATTGTAAGTAGAGACAAATCACTTTCGTTGAAAAACGGAAATTTCCGATTGGGCACTTCTTCCACTAGAAGGATTGCAACACTCAAGCATTATTACCCCAAAGTAGAGGATGTGCCGGTTCGGGGAAACTTACAAACGCGTATTCGTAAAATGGATGAAGGCAATTGTGATGCATTGTTGTTGGCTTATGCTGGTGCGCATCGAATGGGCTATCATGATCTGATCGTAGAAAAAACGAGCTTAGAAGAGTTCACCCCTGCAGTTGGTCAAGGCAGTGTAGCAATTGAAGTGCACGAAACCTTAGTTCAGGAAAAAAAGGACATTGTAAGGAGTTGTATAAACCATTTGCAAACGGAGGACTGTTTGCGATCAGAAAGGGCATTTTTGAAGACAATGGATGGGGGTTGCAGTATTCCAGTTTTTGGGATGGCAGTTTTAAAGGAAAATAGCCTTATTATTACAGGCGGGATAATAAGTTTGAACGGTCAACAAAGAATCTCCAAAACAATATCAGGCAATGTGGATCAACCGGAAACACTTGGAATACGTTTAGCGGAACAGGTGCTGTCAGATGGAGGGAAAGAAATTTTAGAAGCAATTAAAAAGGCAAGTCAAAATGAATAAGAGAGCAATACAAGGGTTAGCAGTAATGTTAATTATAGGTTTGGTATCAGCATGTGGGTCTGGTGAATCAAGTAAAAGCGAAGCAGCACTGGAAGGCAATGATTTCCTAATCACTATCAAGACTGATATTGGTGAAATGAAGGCCATTCTTTATGATGAGACTCCACAACACAAAGCAAATTTCTTAAAATTGATTAATGAAGGCTATTATGATAGTCTTTTATTCCATAGGGTGATGCAGGGTTTTATGATACAGGGAGGAGATCCTAATTCAAAAACCGCGGAAGCAGGTGCTCGACTCGGTAATGGTGGCCCTGGTTATACCGTTCCGGCCGAATTTGACTCAAGATTTTTTCATGAAAAAGGCGCACTTTCTGCCGCACGATCTCCAGATCAAGTAAATCCAGAAAGAGCTTCAAGCGGAAGTCAATTTTATATTGTGCAAGGATTGGTTTATCCAAGAGCACAGCTAGAAGGCAATGATCAAAATAAGATAATAATGGCTTTTAGGCAGTTAATGCAAAACCAGCCAGACCATGAATTGGCAATAGAGTATCAAGAGTTATTAGCAAATAACCCGGGTGACAATGCTGCAATACAAGAAAAAGTTGATGCTACTTTAGATAGGTTAACTGAAGCAACCGGAATGACTTTTTCAACAGCCGAAGAAAGGATTGAAAAGTATAGTGCCATCGGGGGCAGACCTGATTTAGATGAAAATTATACTGTTTTTGGACAGATTGTTCAGGGGTTAGAGATTATCGATCAAATTGCGACCTACCCAGTGGATCCTGCCAATAGACCCTTGGAAGACATTAGAATGCATATCTCTGTTGAAGAAATGAGCAAAAAGGACATTGCTGAGAAATATGGTAACCCTTATTTGCAGTAAAGCGTCATGAATTCTTTTCCTCGATTTTCCTTAGCCGCTTTTTGTTTATTAATTCTAACAAGCTGTGCTAAGGACACCGATACCTTGGTGATTTTGTCTACCCCTTACGGAGAGATGAAGGCCATTCTTTATGATGAAACCCCTAAGCATAAATCTAATTTTCTAACATTGGCAAAGGCCGGAAAATTCGATAGTGTTACATTTCATCGTGTAATCCAAGAATTTATGATCCAAACCGGTGATTTGGCAACTGGCACTTACGGTAAAGCGGCAGATTATCGCATTGAGGCTGAATTTTTATCGGAGCAACATTTTCATGAAAAAGGAGCTTTAGCCGCTGCCAGAACTGGAGATGCAAAAAATCCAGAGAAAGAATCGAGTGGTTCTCAATTTTATATAGTGCAAGGAGAAAAGTATGATGAGGAAGGATTAAAAGAGAGGGGTGAGTATAGAGAATATTTAAAATTATATGGCTTTTTTGAGCGATTAATGCGTTTGGATAGGTATTTGACATTAAAGGAGAAATACAATTACCATGCGCTAAAATCTCAAGAAGATTCAACCCATAGTTTCAATGATGCCTTGAGAGAATTGGTCTATGAATCAAAACCAATGATTGAAAAGGAATTTGGTGCACAAAATGACCCTGGCTATACTATTTTTCAACAAGAAAGATATGCTGAAGTTGGTGGTGCTCCTCATTTGGATGGAGAGTACACAGTCTTCGGTAAAGTAGTGGAAGGCCTTGAAATTATTGATAAAATAGCGGCAGTCGAAACTGATTATAGAGACAAGCCCCTTAAACAAGTTATATTAACTGTGCGTTTGGAGAAAATGTCTAAGCAGGAGCTTACGGAAAAGTATAGAATTGAATATTAAAAACTTGAAGCTTGTAGCTTGCAACTCAAATAAAAATGAAAATATTAATTACAGGTTCGAACGGTCTTTTAGGGCAAAAGTTGGTGAAACTCATTGCTGAAAATGGAGTTGACCATTTAATAGCTACTGCAAGAGGTGAAAACAGGTTGCCAAAATCTGATGCATACGAATTTGAAAGCCTTGATATCACCAATAAAGAAGAGATTGAACGCGTACTTATTGCACACAATCCGGATGTAGTAATTCACACTGCAGCCATGACAAACGTGGACCAATGTGAATTGGAAAAGGAAGCTTGTTGGAAACTCAATGTTGATGCTGTGGAATATTTAATAGCGGCTTGCAAAAACACTAATGCCTTTCTGCTTCACCTCTCTACAGACTTTATTTTTGATGGTGAAGATGGGCCTTATGATGAGAAAGCAGCAGCGAACCCAATAAGTTATTATGGGGAGAGCAAATTGGCAGCAGAAAAGCTCCTAGAAGCCTCATCAATCAATTGGGCAATTGCTAGAACCGTTTTGGTTTATGGTATTGCACACGACATGAGTAGATCCAACATCATTCTGTGGGTCAAGAAGTCGTTAGAAGAAGCTAAGGACATCAAAGTAGTAGATGATCAATTGAGGAGTCCGACTTTGGCTGAGGACTTGGCCATGGGATGTTACTTAATAGCAGAGAAAAAAGCGAAAGGAATATTTAACATCAGTGGCAAAGACCTGCTGACACCATATGATATGGCCATTAAAACTGCCGACTACTTTAACCTAAACACATCAACGATGCAAAGGGCTGATGCGAGCAGTTTTTCACAGACCGCCAAACGACCACCAAAAACAGGCTTATTGATAGAGAAGGCAATTTCTGAATTAGGATATGCTCCGAAATCGTTCGATGAGGGCATCGCTTTGCTTGCCGCTCAAATGGACTTTGGTATCAAATAGAGAGATTTCCTTTTTATTCCGAGGATATTTCGGAATATTTATTTGTTCATTATTATTGAACTTCAACTAATTAACCTTAAAATATTAACTCTATGGCTGCTAATTTAGACGATGAGAATCGAGGTCAATGGGGATCCAAATTTGGATTCATCATGGCTGCCGCTGGCTCTGCTGTCGGTCTAGGAAACATTTGGCGTTTCCCCTACATCACTGGTGAAAATGGAGGCGGCGCCTTCGTACTAGTATATCTTTTATGTGTAATCCTTATTGGAGTACCGTTGCTTTTTACGGAAATGGGCCTTGGCCGAATGACCAAAAAGAGTACAATTGGTGCATTTAAAAATACTGGAGCAAACTCTGTTTATATGGGTGCTGGTGCAATCCTCGCACTTGCAGTGAGCTTTTTCGTGCTCTCCTACTATGGTAACATAGCAGGCTGGACTATTGGATACATTTATAAGATGCTCTCAGGAGCAGAAGGATCATTCACAGAATTTGCGGCAAATGGCCCTGTAACAATTGCCTTGATGGGTGTATTTGTGGTAGCTACTGTACTCATTGTTTTAGGTGGTATTTCTGGAGGAATTGAAAAAGCCGCGAAATTCTTAATGCCTTTACTCTTTGTATTAATTGCAGTTGTGGCCATCCGTGGTTTGATGTTACCAGGTGCAATGGCAGGTGTAGACTTTTATATGAATCCTGATTTTAGTAAAATCAATGCCAACACCTTCTTGGTAGCATTAGGGCAAGCCTTCTTCTCTATGAGTATAGGTTGGGGAATTATGATTACCTACGGCTCTTACTTGCCTAAATCTGCGAACATTGTGAGTTCCGGTGTTTGGGTAGGTTTTATGGATGCAGGAGTAGCTTTACTTGCTGGATTCATGATTTTCCCTGCAGTATTTGCGTTTGGATTTGATCCTGCAGCAGGACCAGCATTGGTATTTGAAGTGTTGCCTGCGGTTTTTAAGGCGATGCCAGGTGGGGCGATAATTGGTGGTTTCTTCTTCTTGCTATTACTTGTAGCTGCATTAACTTCTTCGGTTTCGATGTTAGAAGTACCTGCTTCGTATTTCATGGATGAGAAAAAATGGAGTAGAAAGAAAGCTGCTTGGACAGTAGGAGCAATGTTATTCATTGTAGGTATCCCTTCTGCTTTATCAAAAGGTGGTAGCGCCTTCTTTACAGAAATGAGTGTGCAAATGCCATGGATGGATGATCCTGCTGTAGGCTTTCAAGACATTTTGGATTACTTCTTCGGAACCTTCTTTATCGTAGTCGTTGCCTTGGTTACATGTATTTATGTAGCATGGAAAGTGGGTGCAGAAAAGATTGTTGCAGAATTGGAAGAAGGATCAGAAAAATTCAAAGCTGGCACAATGAAAGCCAAAGGTTTTGTATTCTTTATCAAGTATGTTTGTCCTTTAGTCATCTTAGCTGTATTGCTGAACATGCTTGGCGTATTTGGCATATTTGCTGGCGGAGGCTAATGCACAATTAAAACTTTATGAAAAGGGTAGCTGATTAATCGGCTGCCCTTTTTTTATACTTAGTAGTTAAGGATAAATTCTGCCAGGTTTTGTGAGCGAGCTAATTCGAGCTTTTTCCTGAGCCTGTACCTGCCTATTTCAACTCCCCGTGTTGAGATGTTAAGCAAATTGGCAATCTCTTTTGTAGAAAGGTTAAGCCGCAAGTAAGCGCTCAATTTTAAGTCTTGTGCACTTAAAGCTTTGTACTGATTATTGAGACGAGTTGAAAAATCACCATGTACCTTTTCGAAGTGGAATTGAAAATTCTTCCAATCACCATCTGTTTGAATGTTCTTTTCGATGTCTTTAATAATGCCTGCAATCTGAGTTTTGACTTCACTATTGTTACTTTTCTTTGTTACTACTCCTAGTGTAGATTTGATACCATTTATGAATTCATTTTTATTTAAAATGTTCATGGTATTGGAAGCGAGTTCTGAATTGATGTGTCTTATTTCAGTCTCTAATTTTTCTTTTTGTAGGCGATTAATTTCATCTTCTTTGACTTTAGAAATCGTTTTTAATTGACTTTCTTTTTCAGAAAGTTGATCAAACCTTTTTTGTTCGAGCCTCCTTTTTTCTTTTTCATGCCCTCGATCCAAAAAGACCAAAAATCCAATTATTGTTGATATTAGGGCAATGACATATATAATGTAGGCAATAGGAGAGCGGTACCAAGGATAGATTATTATGAAAGAATAGGATTCAATTTCACTTTCTATTTCGTTTGCATTTCGAGACCTGACCTGAAATGTGTAAGAGCCTTCCTTTAGATTGGTGTATTCTTTAAAATTACTTTCCGTCCAATCTTGCCAGCTTTTATCGAATCCAAGAAGCTGAAATTGAAATTCTGACGCAAAATTTGGGCTGAATGAAGTGGAAGAGAAATTAAAGGTCAAGGTGTTGTCGGAGTATTCGATTTTTGGTATGTCATCATCCTCTAAAGCCGGAAGCATTCTATTATGTGCCATATTGCCTTGATATAGTACTTTTGTATGTTCTCCTATATTTGTGACATTCCTTATCATGACCCTGAATATCTCCTGTTCAGTGGTCCAAAATAAATTTCTATCAAACAGCAAAAATCCCTCCTTGGCTCCGAATAAGACTTGGCTTGGACTAATGACGTTTATATTGGTCAAATCGTCATTTAGAAGACTTCTAATCGAATTAAAAGGAGACGAATGCTTCTCGTAGCGATTGGTACCTTTCTTTTCTAAGAAGCCAACGGAGTTATCAGAAATAAAATAGATGTTGCCATACATGTCTAGTTGTAGATCGGAAATTTGATCTTCCATAAAGAACGTATTGAAGAGCTCATCACTTTTGAAAGATTCAGCATCGTGGTCATAGGTATAAAACCCATTTTCTGTGGAGATTTTTAATTGACCCTCTATGAAATGAACTGTATTTTTTAAGTTGCTAGGGAGGCCATTTTCAACATTGTAAGGGGTAACCGTATGGTTGAAAACGGATTTTTCATGAAAGGAAATTTTGTAGATGCCCCTATAAGAATGTGACATCCAAAGTGTAGAGTCATTTTCCTTGACTAAAATCCTGGAAGATTCAGTTAAGTTTTCGATTGCGCCTAAAACTTTAGTGCCATTCCCATCTAGGATATCTATTCCTACATAAGTGCCTTTCAGCAGATGTCCGTAAATTTCTTGGTAGGCCCAAGTTCCATTCCTGTCTTCTCCTATTGGTAATGCTTTATTATTAGTGATTTTCAATCCACCATTATTATGGCCAACATAAATACTTTCTTCTATTTGCTGTAACTCATAGACCTGGCCTTCTGTTCCGTCAATTATTTGATAATCTTGAGTGGGTGATTTGAAATAAACACCATTGTTGGTGCCTAAATAGAGGTCTTCTCCTTTCTTGAGTGCTGAATATCCAGTGCCTGGCAGGTGTTGTTCTTCATTAATTACTTTGAAAGGTGATTTTAATTGTAGAAACGAGATTCCATTATTCTGCCCAACCCATAAGTTTTGATTTTGATCCTCATAAAGGCTAAGAACGGTTCTACTTAACAAACCACTGTCTTTGTCCATTTGTAATATGATCTCCCCATCAGGACTAATTATAAAAATACCTTTATGCTGAGTTCCCAGAGCAATATTTCCATTCGAAAGAAGGACGGCACAGTTGATAAATGATTCGGAAAAAAGTGGGTTTAATGAAGGTTGCCAAGGCGCTAGTTCTGAGTTATTGGCTTTGTAAATACCATTTCTATAAGTAGTAATTAACAATTCGTTGTCTCCATAGTTAATGATGCTGGACACTTCTTTGTTGGAAAGTTCTTTTGCATAAGGCAATGCAACGAGCTTATAGTTTTCAAATCTATACAGCCCGTTTTCAGGCACATATGTAAATAATTTGTTACCGGCTTTACTAGTAATATCCAACCCAAATTCTGAGGTAATAACTTCTATGCTGTCATTTTTAATGTCATAGACATATATATTGGTAAAAGTGCAAAAGTAGACCTTATCATTAAGTAGGTACGTTTTCCAGGCTTCCCCAATGTTATTATAGACAGCCGGTACCAATGGTAAGAGTGAATGATACCTAAGGGCACCAATAGAGTCACCTTCATAATAGCCGAATTCTCCTTGTGCTCCGACATAGACTCTTCCTTGCTCAGTCATGGCAATACTCCTCAGCCTTGAAGTGCCATTTATTGGGTAGACCCGCCAATCGTTTCCGTCTAATTGTAATAGGCCAAAATTATTCGCAACATAGATCAACCCATTTTCATCTTGCTTTATTTCCCAGTTTTGTATGCCACCTTTATAGTCTTCAGGACTGTAGTTTTTAACCAGTGGTAAGCCCATTTGCGCATGACTGAATGGGGTAAGGGAGAAAGAAATTAAAGCGACTAGCGACCAAAACCTGATGTACTTAGTTTTCATTTCTTTATGAGTATTATTTTTTAGTCAAATTTTAAAATAATCGTTTAGTGAGATTGAAAGCTATTAAATTTTAATGTGATGTATTTTTGATGTAGTCTATATTCGTCTTTGATGTATTCTTGATGTATGTAATTGTTTGTCTAATTTAACTTGAATATACAAATTTGTATCAATGAATTTTAAAACTATGAAAAGAATTCTATTTGCGTTAACTCTGCTGGTATTGGCTAGTACTTTGGCTTTCTCTCAAAGCGGAACTAAGAATGTTCAGGGTCAAATATCCGATGACGGTGGGCCTTTGCCGAATGCAACAATAAAGGCGAAAGGAACAACGATTGGAACAGTCACTGATAACGAGGGTAATTATCAAATAGATCTCCCGGCCGAAGCAGATACTTTAGTGTTTTCTTTTTTGGGTTATAAGACACAAGAGATTGCAGTGGGCAACCAAACAATCATTAATGTGGTCATGGTTATTGAATCGACCGAGCTTGAAGAAATGGTTGTTGTTGGTTACGGTGTCCAAAACAAAAAGGTGATCACGGGAGCTATAGAAAGCGTCTCTGCTGAAGAAATTACAGCCACTCCAATTTTACGTGCTGAACTTGCCTTACAGGGTAGAACACCGGGTGTTCAAGTGACCAATTTGTCGGGACAGCCGGGTGAGGCTCCAACAGTAAGAATTAGAGGAACCGGTACAACTGGTAATTCAACTCCACTCTATGTGGTTGACGGATTGGTTGTCTCTAATATCGATTATCTCAATCCAGGAGATATAGAGTCAATGGATGTACTAAAGGATGCGGCTTCCGCTGCTATATATGGTGCAAGGGCTGCGAATGGTGTAGTATTAATTACTACTAAATCGGGAGTTGAAGGTGAAATGCGTGTACAATATTCCATGTATTACGGAGTACAGAATGTTTCCAAGACAATTGATATGTTAAATGCTGAGCAATACATGTCCCTTATGAACGAAGGCGCTAATAATGCAGGGCTAACTGCACCATTTGATTTGAATGAAATACAACCTCACGACACTGATTGGCAAGAAGCTTTATTTGAGAAAAATGCTTCAATCACAAATCATCAGGTATCTGTATTTGGTGGTAGTGATAAATCTAAGTTTGCTTCATCACTTTCGTATTTTTCTCAAGAGGGAATCATAGGAGGCGATAAATCACAGTTTGAGCGTATGACGGCTCGAATGAACAATGAGCATAAAGTAAATTCAGTTTTCAATTTCGGAAACAATTTGGCATATACGCACATTACTTCAAGAGGTATTGCGAGTAACTCCTCTTTTAATGGAGCTTTCAGTAGTGCGCTCAATATGGATCCTTTGACGCCAGTGTTGGAAACGGATCCTGATAAATTAGCGCAATCTCCTTATAGTACGGAACCAGTTGTTTATGACGCCTCTGGTAGAGCTTATGGAATCTCAGAATATGTCGGTGCAGAAGTGGTGAATCCATTAGCACTTTTAGAAATTTCAAATGCTGAAACAAGAGTTGATAGATTAGTGGGTAATGTTTATGGAGAGCTAGTACCAATCAAGAATTTAAAAATTAGATCAAGCTTTGGTATCGACTTGGCTTATAACATGAGTGATTCATTTAGACCACTTTTCTTTTTGAATGGCGCACAACTAAATGACAATAAAACATCCGTTTCTAAAAGCATTCAAAGGTACATTACATGGCAGTGGGAAAATACTATAGCTTATAGTAAGAAGATCAACGACCATAATATTACCGGATTGCTTGGTATGACAGCAAGTGAATTTAATTTTGAAGATTTATCTGGTTTTAATGCTGGCGTTCCTACTACTGATCCAGATAATGTGTATTTGAATCAAGCTACAGACACAGTATGGACTGCAAATGGCGGTGCTACACATTCGGCACTCTATTCAGTTTTTGCCAGAGGTACTTACAGTTACAAAGACAAGTATTCTTTCACAGGAATTGTTAGAAGAGATGGTTCATCAAAATTTGGTGCTAACAAGAGATACGGAGTGTTTCCTTCTTTAGGAGCCGCATGGGTATTAAGTGATGAATCCTTTATGTCCAATTTAGGTCCCGTTAATTTCCTTAAGATGCGTGCTTCTTGGGGAATCAATGGCAATCAAGAAATAGGGGATTATAGATTTGTATCTACAATTGATAAAAGTAGAGGCTATACCTTTAGTAATGGCCGGGTGATCGGCTCATCTCCATCTTATGTTGAGAACGGGGATATACAATGGGAAGAATCTAAACAGATTGGAATTGGAATCGACATGAGGGCGTTTCAAAACCGATTGAGTGCTACATTAGATTTTTATAAAAAAGATACTGAAAATTTATTGGAAATAGGAGGCATTCCCGGACACATAGGAAATGCACCTCCTGTTTCCAATGTAGGAAGCATTCAAAATAAAGGAGTTGAATTAGGGTTGAATTGGAGAAATAGTAAAGGTGAACTCAACTATTCATTAGGTACCAATGTGACCTACAATAAAAACAAGATCACCAATATTGAGAATGACTTTATTGCAGGAGCAAGTTGGGCAATTGCTGGTCAAGTAACAAGAAATGTGGAGAATCAGCCGATTGCTTATTTCTGGGGCTATAAGACTGAAGGTGTTTTTCAAAACCAAGGCGAAGTATTCCGTCATATAAATTCAAGTGGAGACTTGTTACAGCCAAAGGCGGTTCCAGGGGATGTTATTTTCAAAGACACGAATAATGATGGTGTAATTAATGCTGATGACAGAGATAGAATTGGAAATCCTACTCCAGAATGGACATTAGGTTTCGATGCATCTGTAGATTATAAAGGATTTGATATTTCCATTCTATTTATTGGCGCGCTGGGTCATGATATCTTTAATGGTATGCAGCGACAAGATTTAAGATACACTAATCGCTCTACAGCTATTTTAGGCCGATGGAATGGTGAAGGTACATCTAATAGTGTACCAAGATATACATGGGTGGATGCAAACAATAACTATAGAGTTTCTGACTTGTATATAGAAGATGGTTCTTACGTAAGATTAAAAAATATTCAAATTGGATATAATTTGTCTGCGCCGGTATTGAAAAAATTAGGCGCCAATGCTTGGAGATTTTATGTGTCAGCTGAAAACTTAGTGACTATAACTGGCTACAGCGGTGCTGATCCAGAAATTGGAGCGCAAAGTTCGTTCGATATAGGAATTGACAGGGCGATTTACCCTCAAGCAAGAACATTCAGGTTTGGTACAACAGTTACGTTTTAAATTGATAATCGTATAATTATGAAAATCACACAAAAATATCTGACACTTATTATTATCACGTTGTTCACGGTTGGTTGTACAGAGGATTTTCTGGATCGACAACCATTAGATCAAGAGGTTTCATCTACTTTCTATCAAACGGAAGAGCAAGCTATGCAAGCCTTGGTTTCTATTTATGATGCCATGCAATACCAATCAAGTCCTGGTGTTTCTTGGGCGCCATTTATGGCCATGTCAGAAATATTGTCTGACGATGCTTTTGCGGGAGGTGGAGACGCCAACGATGGTAAAGATGAAGATGAGTTCAATTTATTTAACATTCCGACAACCAATGTAATTGTCCATTCTCTATGGTTGAAAAATTATACTGGGATATACAGAGCGAATCTTTATTTAGAAATTATCGATGGTATTGATACTTCTGATGAATTCAAAGCAAGAACATCAGCTGAAGCCAAATTCATGAGAGCTTACTTCCATTTCGAATTGGCGCGATTCTTTGAGAATATTCCAATGTTGACTGCTACGATTAAGAGCACGTCTGAGTATAGCCAAACACAGAATACACCTGAGGAAGTTTATAATCAAATAGCTAAAGACTTAGTTGAGGCGATTGTTGATTTACCAGAGTTCTTACCGGAAGAAGGAAAAGGAAGAATTAGTAAATGGGCTGCTCAAGCAATGTTAGGAAGAGTTTATCTTTTTTATAATGGTGTTTATGGCAGTGATCTGGTTGCTGGTGATGTAACAATAGATAGGGCTAAGGCATTAGAATATTTGGAAGATATGATTGCTAGATCTGGCCATGATTTACTACCTGACTATAGCAAGGTATTTAAATTGGAGTCAGAATATAGTGTCGAAAATGTATTTGAAATTGGTCATGGAGACTCTCCCGCTTGGTGGGATTGGGGATATGTACGAGGAGGAGAAGGTAATTTATCAGCCCAAATGATGGGACCAAGAGTTACTCGTTCGAATAAATGGGACCGCGGTTGGAGTTTTGGTACAGTTACTCAAGGCCTTTTTGAGCAGTTAGAAAATGATCCTAGACTGTCAAGTTCTATTCTTCAAGAAAGTGACTTAGATGGAACATTGGGGATCGGCTACCAACATACAGGTTATTACTCCAATAAATACACATCCGATGCAGAACATTGGGGTGCAGATGGACAGTTTGAGCATAATAGAACAAATAATTATAGGGTAATACGTCATTCAGATGTGCTCTTAATGGCAGCAGAATTAGGCAGTGCTAGTGCGCAGAATTACTTAGATGATGTGAGAGCAAGAGTTGGTCTTGGATCTGTACCTGTTAATCTGGATAATATTTATAATGAGCGAAGAGTAGAATTAGCGCTTGAAGGAATCAGGTATTTTGATGTATTGAGACGTGGCTTGGGTTATGCAAATAATGCACTAAGTATGACAGGTGAAAGGGGCCCTAATTTTGTAGGTGACCAGCAGCTTTTTGATGTCACTTTTAATATGGCTACCAAAGGGTTTTTACCAATACCTCAAGTTGAAATAGACCTTTCGAATAATGTCTTTATTCAAAATCTGGGTTACTAAATAGAAATTAATCATTAAATAAAAAGCACTGATTGTATGAACAGTCAGTGCATTCACAAATCCAAAATAGAGTTTCACAAAAAACAAAAATTATGAATTTTAACAAACTTAATAAGCTGTGGTACATTATGCTAATGTTGCCACTTCTTTTCATCACTTCTTGTAAGGAAGACGATCCGGAACCAGCTGAAGATCCAATAGCTAGTTTTCAATACGAAATTGACGAAGCGAACTATTTGCTTGTTACTTTCACAAGTTTCTCTGAAAATGCAGCGACATATAGCTGGAATTTCGGTGATAATGAAACTTCAGCTGAAGAAAATCCAGTACACACTTACTCTGCAGTAGGTGATTACACGGTTACTTTGACTGCGACTAACGTCGATGGTGTAGCTGCTACTAAAACCGAGACTTTCACGATTACCAATCCTGATGCGGCATTAGAACTCTTAACGGGAGCTGTGTCGAAAGAATGGAAGCTTTTTAGAGTTGGTAGTGCGCTGGGCTTAGGGCCAAACGCGGAAGATTCATACTCATATTTTCAAGAAGGAAATGATTCAGGAAAAAGACCATGTCTTTTTACACAGACATTTACTTTTCACAAAGATGGAAAATTCGTATTTGATGATATGGGCGTCTTTTGGGGTGAGAACGATCCGTTTGGAACGACAGATGTTCACGAAACGTGTTTCGAGCCAACTGCTGCCAACATGGTTAATTTAGAAGGTGCTGATGTAAGTGCTTGGGGTTCTGGTACACATGCATTTACTTATGATCCATCAAATGGTGACATGTCATTAACAGGCATGGGTGCATGGATTGGTTTTGTTCATACTGTAGGAAATGAGACTTACTCGAACATTCCAACTGTCTCAAGAAATTTGACTGTTAGTATTGTGCAAGAGACAGGATACGATGTAATGACTGTTGCTTATGCTTATGCAGATCTTTATTGGGTTGCAAATTATGTCAACTATTCTGATCCTTCTTTGGAGCCTGCTATAGTACAGGAACCAGTAGTTGTTGTATGTGATCCACTTGCGAGCATTTCTCCAACAGAGATTTCACATACTTTTGCTTCTAATGATGCTGCTGATTGGGTTTTACTTCAGCCAAGTGATTCAGGTTCAGAACTTACTTTAGGTGTTGATGATCCAACGGACGCAACGGCTGCTAAAGTTGGAAAGTATTCAAGAATTGAAGGGGTTTCTTATCAGGAATTGCAATTTAAGTTAGATCCTGCTAATGCAATCAACTTTGAGAACCTTACGACAATAACAATGGACGTTTATCTTCCATCTACTAATGCTTATGATGCTGCGAATTTAACTGATAATGTATTTATTGGTTTTGGTGCAACAGAATGTCCACCGGATTGGTATACAGATCAGCATGAGTACCAAGAAACGGGAGTAGCCAAAGATACTTGGGTAACATTGACCTATCCACTTAATGACGCAACTTACGTTGCAATACCTGAGAATGGAGCAACAGTTTTTGATAGAAACGATCTTGACATGATATATATCGCTATTGGTGGTGGTGGCCATGGTGTTGGAGCAGATTTTTATATGAGAAACTTTAAAATTCAATAATCCTTCATAGTTTTTTGAATTGGAGCGCCCAAATCCTTTTGGGCGCTCTGAATCAAAATTTCTCATTAATCTAATTATAAATAAGCATCTACGAATTTCTAGAATGAAAACCTATACCATGCTTTTTTCATTTATGATTCTTTTGTTCTCTATTTCTTGTAATGAGGATAACGGGAGTGAAGTCTTGGAACCTGCCAATCTAACTGTTGAGGTTGATGTTTCTGAAGATAGATCAGGAAATGTGGATATAACTGCTTTAGCAGACAACACAATTGAATATGAATTTGATTTAGGAGAAATCAATTCAGAAATTATTACAAGTACAACAGGCATATTAACTCATCAGTATGCAATCACAGGGCTTTATGAAATAGAAGTAAAGGCTATTGGCACATCTGGAAGATTTGTGCGAAAAACTATAGAAATTTCTGTTCAAGTCGGTAATCCCACGCTTCCTGTGGATCCTGGAAATGGATACAGTACCCCATTGGAATACCCTGGAATGACCCTTATATGGCAAGATGAATTTAGTGGATCGTCTCTAAATGAATCCGATTGGAATTTTGAAATCGGTAGAGGCAGTAACGGCTGGGGAAATAATGAATTACAATATTACCGTGAAGAAAATACTACGGTAGCAGATGGTTTTTTGACTATCGAAGCTAAAAAAGAAGACTTTTCAGGAAGTTCATACACTTCCTCAAGACTTACTACTCAAAGTAAGTTCGATTTTAAATATGGGCGTGTAGATATTCGGGCCATTTTACCAAAAGGACAAGGTATTTGGCCGGCCTTATGGATGTTAGGATCAAATTTTTCTAGTGTGGGTTGGCCTGCTTGTGGTGAGACCGATATCATGGAAATGATCGGTGGAGGTGAAGGTCGAGATGACAAAACCCATGGCACAATTCATTGGGATGACAACGGTACAAAAAAGGATGTTGGCGGAAGCTCACAGTTGGCCGCAGGCATCTTTAATGATGAATTTCATGTTTTTACAATCATTTGGGATGAAGATGAAATCGAATGGTATTTAGATGATGAATTATTTTTCACAACAGAAATTACGGACCCTAATTTGTCAGAGTTTCGAAAAGATTTCTTCTTCATTTTTAATGTAGCAGTTGGTGGTAACTGGCCGGGGTCACCAAATTCTTCAACATCGTTTCCACAAAAGATGGTTGTGGATTATGTCCGCGTATTTCAATAAATCTTGAATATCAAATGAAAAAGAATATTATTTTATTGCTGCTTATTAGTTTGGTTGGATTTTCCTGTTCAACAAACTCTACTAATTCAGTGTCGAGCCTCGATGAGTCAATCGAAAATAGTATAGACAGTTTGATTTCAATGATGACATTGGAGGAAAAAATTGGCCAATTGAATCAGTATTCTGTAGGTGCTGAACTTACTGGCCCAGGTGCTAAATCAGACTACGAGCAAAAAAGGTTGTCTCTTCTTCAGTCAGGTCAGGTTGGTTCTGTATTAAACCTTTTAGGAGCAGCCGAAACAAGAAAAATGCAAGAAATGGTAGTCAATAATTCTCGCTTGGGGATTCCATTACTATTCTCATATGATGTGGTGCATGGCTATAAAACTATTTTCCCTATCCCACTTGGTGAAAGTGCTTCTTGGGATTTAGATGCCATCAAGTTGTCTGCAGCAGTAGCGGCCAAAGAAACAGCAGCTGCCGGTGTTCATTGGACTTTTGCACCAATGGTAGACATCAGTAGAGATGCACGTTGGGGTAGAGTGATGGAAGGCGCTGGTGAAGATCCTTATTTAGGTGCTGAGATTGCAAAAGCACGGGTACACGGTTTCCAAGGAGATGACTTATCTGATATAACGACTATTGCTGCAACCGCTAAACATTTTGCAGGTTATGGTTTTGTTGAAAGTGGTAAGGATTATAACAATGTATACTTGGGTAAGTCCATGTTGTTGAATACTATTTTGCCACCATTTGAAGCCGCCAATGAAGCGGGAGTTGCCACTTTTATGAATGCCTTTAATGATATCGATGGCGTGCCATCAACAGCAAGTGATTATTTACTGAAAGATCTTTTAAAAACATCATGGGGTTTTGATGGATTTGTCGTTTCTGATTGGAATTCCATTGGAGAAATGGTGAACCATGGCACTGCAAAAGATGAAGCTGATGCAAGTGTGTATGCTATGAATGCAGGTACTGACATGGATATGGAAGCTGATGCATACATTGAAAACTTAAAAACGGCTGTTGAGAATGGTAAAGTGGAAGCATCTGATGTTGATGATGCTACAAGACGTGTGCTGAGAATAAAGTTTAGATTAGGGCTCTTTGATGATCCTTACAAATACAGCAACATCGCACGAGAGAAGGCTACATTAGGTAGTGCTCAGAACATGCAAGACGCAAGAGAAGTCGCTCAAAAGTCCATCGTTTTATTAAAGAACGAAAAAAGCCTGCTTCCGCTGAATAAGCCAAAAAGCATTGCAGTTATAGGACCATTAGCCAAAGACAAGGATTCACCGATTGGGAATTGGAGAGCTAAAGGCGAATCAAATTCAGCAGTTTCCTTTTTTGAAGGAATTTCGGCAGCGCTTCCTTCAACCACCATAAAATATGCTGAAGGATGTAAGTTATCTATTGGACCTAATAACTTTTTTGATAAGACAGTAATTGAGAAAAGTGATCGTTCAGGATTTGCAAAGGCAAGAAACACCGCTCGAAATGCTGACGTAGTTTTCATGGTGCTAGGTGAAACGGCTTATATGTCTGGAGAAGGTAGAAGTAGGGCTGATATCGGATTGCCAGGACTTCAATTAGAATTGCTTAAAGAAGTTTATAAAGTCAATAAGAACATAGTATTGGTATTAATGAATGGGAGACCTTTGACCCTAGTGTGGGAAGATGAAAATATCCCTGCCATTCTTGAGACTTGGCATTTAGGTTCTGAAGCCGGAAATGCGATTGCTGATGTTTTGACTGGTAAATATAATCCTTCAGGTAAACTACCAATGAGTTTCCCAAGGTCAGTTGGTCAACTACCAATATATTATAATCACAAATCTACTGGAAGACCAAGTTCTGGTCCTGGACAAGTTTTCTATACCCATCACGGAGATATTGATAACTCACCACTCTATCCATTTGGCCACGGTTTAAGCTATAGCAATTTTGAATACAAAGACATGCAAATAGATAGCAAGAGCATGTCAGCTGAGGATTCGATCATCGTTTCTGTGACTGTTCAAAACACCAGTGCCATTGATGGAGAAGAAGTCGTCCAACTCTATTTACAAGATGAAATAGGAAGTATCACTAGACCTGTGAAAGAATTAAAAGACTTTAAGAAATTGATGATTAAGGGAGGCAGTTCTGAACAAGTGAGTTTCACTATCAAACGTCAAGATTTAGCCTTTTACAGGAAGGATTTTACCTATGGAACTGAAGCCGGGTCATTCAAAGTATTTGTTGGAACCAATTCAAACGAATTATTAATGCAACAATTCGAATTGACAGAAGGGACAGATTTCTGAGCACCTAATGGCTAACCATCTCCATTGTAAAGATTGATTTATAGTATGGTGGTCCTTTTATAGCGTAATAAGAAGATATTAAAATTCAAGATTTTAAGTAATCAAAGAACGGATGGAATTGAAAAACAGTAAAAAGGAAAACAAAAGATTCATTCTTTCAATTACAATTGTAGCAACCTTAGGAGGTTTATTATTCGGTTACGATACGGGAGTCATTGGTGGGTCTCAACTCTTTTTCACGGAGTATTTTAACTTCACTAAAGTAGAACAAGGTTGGGCTGTAAGTAGTGCGCTTTATGGTTGTTTGATCGGTGCATTAGCTGCTGGTTGGATAAGCTCTAAGTTCAGTAGAAAGAACGCGTTGATTTTATCTGCAGTCTTGTTTTCAATCTCTGCATGGGGTTCAGGAATTCCAGAATCTCTGTCGATGTTGGTTGTTTTTAGAGTAATAGGGGGGCTAGGTGTTGGAATAGCCTCAATGGCAGCGCCTATGTACATTGCTGAAATAGCTCCTCCCAAGAAACGTGGTACATTAGTTTCCTACTACCAATTAGCCATTGTAGTTGGGTTTTTTGTGGTCTTTTTAGCCACCTACATAATTGGCGGAGGAAGCAACAGTGGCTTAAGTCATGAAGAATTAGAATTGATCCACAGCTATAATGTCAACAGAGGCTGGAGAATAATGTTTTGGTCTGAGCTGGTGCCGGCAATTTCTTTTTTGATTTTACTATTTTTTATTCCCAATAGCCCAAGATGGCTAATCATGAAAGAGCGCTATGCCGATGCAAAAAAGGTATTGGCACGTGTAACTGAGAATGATGATGAATTAGAAAAGGAATTTAATCAAATCAAAGACTCTATCACTACGGATAAAGGCCGCGCAAAAGTTTCGGTATTTTCTAAAAGCATGCGGAAAATCCTCATAATAGGAATTGTTTTGTCTGTTTTACAGCAAGTCACGGGTATCAATGCCATTTTATACTATGGAGCAGAAATATTTAGTAATGCCCTAGGCTATGGACCAGAAGATGCATTGCAACAGCAATTACTTTTAGGTGCGGTAAATTTGGTTTTCACTTTTGTCGCAATTTCTCAAGTAGACAAATGGGGAAGAAAACCTTTACTCATAATGGGTACAATTGGGATGTTCGTGGGTATTGGGATTTTAGGAACTTCCATCTATTTGGATCAATTAGGTCTTATATCCTTGTTCGGAATGCTACTTTTCATTGCATCATTTGCTTTGTCAATGGGGCCAGTAACTTGGGTCATATTGTCTGAAATGTTCCCTAATAAAATCAGGAGTCAAGCTTTATCCATAGCCGTTGCAGCCCAATGGTTGTTCAACGCATTAGTGGCCAATACATTTCCATTGATAAATGGTAGTAGCGTCAATGAGCGATCTTTTAATGGCGCTTTGCCCTACTTTATTTTCGCAATTCTATGTCTCGTCACCGTACTATTTGTTACCAGACTCATACCAGAGACCAAAGGGAAATCCTTAGAGGAAATGGAAAGCGTCTGGGAAAAGAAATGACATAAAGCAAAAACATTAGAATTCTCTCTCTAATGAGTGGTTTCAGCAAGTGCCAGTCTACAAAAGTAGGCTGGCCGAAACCATGATTAAAGATCATTTGGCAAATTAGAAAAATGAGCATAGTTATGTTAAATCCAACATTATGCTTTTGTTTGCGTAACTTTAATCTATACAATTATGCTGACAAACAACGATATCCTCAAAAAACTAAGAGTCGCTCATAAGCTTCGAGATGATAATATCTTGGGCATTTTAAAACTGGTCGACTTTGAAATCTCAAAGGGTGCCCTTGGTGACATGTTCAGAGACCCCAGCCATCCTAATTATGTAGATGCGGGTGATCAAATACTAAGGAAATTCTTGGATGGACTGATCATCCACCTTCGAGGTAAGCGACCTGAAAAGGTTAAAACGAAGACAATCTCCTTTGGTAGTAATAAGCCGGAAGATTGATTGCACCATCGTAGCAAACAAAAGTTCAGAACTTAATTTTTCATCCTTATTTGAAATGTCATTCCGTAGCTTGCGGAGGAATCTTTTCAAAATTTTAGGATTTAAATGGGGTGAAAGGATCTCTTCACTACGTTACGAGATGACAAAAGGTGTTTTTTCTGTAGGCCAATGTTTGTATCCTCACAAACGAAGGCAACCTTTTTATTTCTAACAATCTTTTGTACTAACTTCAAGCATGGCCAAGGACCAAACAAGTTTTTTTAGGGATGTGTATGAAGTAACCAAGCTTATCCCAAGAGGAAGGGCGACTTCTTATGGTGCTATTGCCGCCTATTTGGGGACAAAAGGAAGTGCAAGAATTGTCGGTTATGCCATGAATGGGGCTCATAACGACCCAGATGTTCCAGCCCACCGCGTGGTCAATCGGCAGGGGCTACTTACCGGTAAACATCATTTTAATCCACCCGCTGCAATGCAAGAACGATTGGAAGCAGAAGGAGTTAAAGTAATAAAAGATCAAATCCAGAATTTTAAATCAGTGTATTGGGACCCAAATATTGAACTGGCACTTTGATTTGATTAAATTTGAACTTTATTAAGCGCATTCGAATAACATAAATGGAAATATTTGCCACATCGGAAGCATGGATTGCCCTGCTCACGCTTACCTTCTTAGAGATAGTTCTAGGGGTAGATAACATCATTTTTATTTCCATTATTTCCAATAGAGTACCCAAGGAGAAACAACGCAATACGAGAAATTTGGGTCTTTTCTTAGCCCTTATCATGCGAATTGGCCTCTTGCTAGGCATTACATGGATTATAGGCTTTACTGAACCTGTTTTTACTTTAATGGAGCATGGTTTCAGCATAAAAGACTTAATTCTAATGGTTGGTGGATTGTTCTTAATTGGTAAAAGTACCTCTGAAATTCATGAGACACTGGAAGGAGATGTACATGAAGCGAATAAAAAGAAAGCGGCTTCAGTGTCAAAGGTGATAATGCAAATTGTAGCATTGGATATTGTATTTTCCTTCGATTCTATTCTAACAGCTGTTGGATTAACAACAGAGATTATGATTATGATAATAGCTGTCGGCATTGCCATGGCAGTAATGATGACTTTTGCTGGTCGCATTAGTGCTTTCATCAACAAGCATCCATCACTTCAAATGTTGGCCATGTCCTTCTTAATCCTTATCGGTTTCATGTTGGTCCTTGAAGGGTTTGGAGAACATATTCCAAAAGGCTACATCTATTTTGCTGTATTCTTCTCTTTAACTGTTGAAGCCCTTAACATGAAAAAAAGGAAAAAAGACATTGCCATTCAACTTCGTAAAAGAATTGTCGGAGAGACTGAACCTAGTGAGGATTCTAAAGACTGATCCAATATACATAATGTCATTCCGTAGCTTGCGAAGGAATCTTTTCAAGAAACTCAGGCTTTAATTGAGGTGAAAGGATCTCTCCACTGTCTTAAGAGATGACAATAGGCGTTTTTATTTTTTGAGTTTTTTTTTGAAATATTCAGCAATCGCTTTATTGACGGTCATCTGATTTTTGTGCATCATAAAATGATGCGTATCATCAACAATCACTATAGTTTCAATGTCAACGCCCTTTTTCTCTAAGCGTTTAACTAAATCTGTACTTTGAGAAAATTGTACATTCCTATCGTCATCAGCATGAATTATAAGCGCTGGTGAAGTCCAAGTTGCAACGTCAGCAGTCGGTGATGATTCCCATGCCACAAGACTTGCTTTGTCAGCATCCGGAGCCCGTTCGTATCGATCAGGTCGTAAGTAGCCATTCGTTCGATTGATTGTACGTTCATGGACTCCATGAATATCAACCCCAGCTGCAAATAATTCTGAATCTCTTCCTAAGGCCATCGCGGTAAGATAGCCTCCATAAGAACCTCCATAAACGCCTATCCTTTTATCATCAACAAAGCTTTGATCTCGTAACCAAATAGCTGCTGCTTTTATGTCTTGATATTCTGAAGCACCTTGCGTTCCGCCATCGATTGGTCTGTGAAATTCATAACCATAGCCTATGCCAAGTCTGTAATTCACGGAAATGACCACATAGCCTTGGCTTGCTAAATATTGATTCATGGCATAAGCATTGGAGTAGTATGAACTATAATGCCAGCCCAACATCATCTGACGTTGAGGCCCACCATGGATATAGATAATCGCAGGTTTTTCACTATCAGATTTATCTTTCCTAAATATCGTGGCATGAATCGGAGTACCGTCAATTGAATTAAAAATCACTTGTGTAGGAACTACCATGTCATTAGTTGGGAAATTATCTGGAATTCGGTCTTCACCAATCCAAGTTGTTTCCCCAGAGCCTAGATTCATTACCGCGGGAAGAGGCGGTCTTTTAGCAGTGCCTCCTATGTAAAACAGATGTTCGTTGTCTGCCAATACATGAGGAAACCACTCCAAGCCTGCGCCCGGTGTGAGTACTTTCATGTCTGCCTTATCCACAGATACTTTAACGATGTGCCTGCGCTCAATATCTAATTGGTCAGGCCCAGTGTTTCCTGCGAAAACCAATGATTTTTTATCTGGACTTAGGCTAATATATTCTGCCATAAAGTTACCTGGAGTAAGCAATAGTGCGTCACCTCCATTTTCTGGAACAGAGTATAAATGTTGCCATCCATCTTGATAAGAAAGAAAAGCAATGTGACCATCCGCCCAATGCAAATTAGTACCTCCTTGTGCAGATGGGTAGGAACCCGGAATAGTTTCAGGTGCTTTCCATACTTCCATAGCTTTCCCGCCAGCAACGCTAGCCGTCATTATTTTCCATGCATTATGGCGACCTTCTAAAATGGCTTCAGGTGCCCCACCACCTCCGGGTCTTCTGACAAACGCAATGCTTTTACCATCAGGAGACCATCGCGGTGAATTATCTCTTTTGAAACTCGGACTGATCCATTGAATCGGGGTTGATTCATTTTTATAAACACCTATAAAAGAGTGATCTCCTCTTGAAGAAACGAAGGCCAATTCGCCATTGGAAGACCAAACGGGAGAGTTATTGCTTCCTTTTGCATTAAATAATTTTTTAGCAGCTGTCTTACCATCAATGGGCACCAACCATAATTGACCTGCGCTTCTGAATACCACGCTTTTTCCGTCAGGTGAAATCACAGGGCTGTCACCTTCTCCTAATGCATTGGCTTTACCGCCTTTAAAAGGGATGCTCCAAATCTGCACTTTTGGTGGGTTGGGGTCAAATGTTGGGTTGACAACGCCAGCACCGTTCCAGTTGGAACCGAAGTCACCACCTAATATATAAACGACCCATTTTCCATCTGCAGAAATGGTAACACTACTGTGTTCCTGACCATCATCCACTTTATTATTAGTGAGCATTCTGGCTTTAAAATCTGGGCCACTGGCGGCATATAAATTGCGTTTTCCTTCCTCGTTCAATGCCCAAACAATGTTCGAGCTGTTGCTTGAAACAGCTGTTTCGTTAGGGAAGGGGTAAGATTTTACTTCGTCTAAAGTAAAGTTTTGTGCTTGCAAAAAAGGAGCACTAACGAGCAGGGATAAAAATAGGAGTCTAATTTTCATGGCTTT
>Ga0307985_10000249_pt1 | contig 32693 bp, 32 predicted proteins | sample EllFjometageno80_FD_203155 | JGI IMG/M metagenome (GOLD analysis project Ga0307985, IMG submission 203155) | Marine microbial communities from Ellis Fjord, Antarctic Ocean - #80 | ecosystem: Environmental > Aquatic > Marine > Unclassified | place: Southern Ocean | collected 2014-10-09 | reverse complement strand
GCCACCTTCATTCGAAGTAAGACCAAGCAAAACCACCCATTTATTATCAAATTCCAAAAAGGGGCTTACTGAATCGACACCCATGTAAGGCGCTACAGTTACCGAGTCAAAGCTCAGGTTTTCGAAAAAAGCCTTGGCATACATTTTTGAGGTATTACCAATATCGCCTCTTTTAGCATCTGCAATCGTAAATATGTCTTTAGGAATATAATTAATTGTCTTCTCAAGGCTTTGCCAGCCCTTTACTCCATAGGCTTCATAAAAAGCAATATTAGGCTTATAGGCTACCGCAAACTCGGCCGTAGCATCAATTATCTGCTTGTTGAACTCAAAGATCGGGTCTTCGGTGTCTAATAAATGTTTTGGGATTTTGTCTATATCCGTATCTAATCCGACACAAAGGTATGAGCGCTTTCTTTTAATCTGCTCAAATAATTCTGATCTGGTCATTTAATTTCTTAAGTCTTCCGTGTGTAGCACTTTATTAGCGACTGCATCAAACTCAAAATACTTTTCTGGGAAATTCATATTTGGTTTAAAAGCTGCTACTTCAAAGGAGGTACTAATGTCATCATAGTCCACCATATCCCATCCTTTCAAATAACTGTCCTTTTGACTGATATACATTACGGCCTTAGTGTAGTCACTGTCCTCATCAGTTGAAGTCAATTCAATCACATCAACCAATTCCCCTTTCAGGTTTTCTGATCTAATGTACTTATAATTAAAGCCTTCTTTGTAGATATCATAAACATTGGTTGGATTGATTCCACCACCATCTGAGTCAAAATTCGATATTGTCAATTCTTGAGAATCAACCAGGTATGTCCAAATTACTGGACCATTTGAATAGATATGCTGACCACTCAGTTTTAATAGAAACTTTTCTTTTGAAACTGAGGCAACACCTGAAAATGCATCAGAGACTTCTGATTCGTTCATTACTTTTTGAACAAACGATACTTCAAAACCAGGCATGGCTTTGTAAGTTTCACTCATCTTATCCAAAATAGGTTTAGGATCGGGATTCTGCCCGAACACCAAATTTGAACTCACTACCAACACCACTAAAAAACTCACCAATTTTTTCATCTTCCTTATTATCATGAACTAGTATTATCCATACTATTCAATAACTGTTCCAAACTGTATTCATCTGGGATCAATACAGCGCGGGCTTTACTTCCTTCAAATTGGCCAACAATACCAGCAGCTTCCAATTGATCTATCAATCTTCCTGCTCTGTTATAGCCTAGCTTCATTTTCCTCTGAATCAAAGAAGTACTTCCTTGCTGATGTGAGACTATTAATCTTGCCGCATCGTCAAATAACACGTCTCTATCAGAAAGATCTATGTCCAAATTACCACCTTCTGCCTCATCACCAGTGTATTCAGGTAGCAAATAAGCAGAACTATAACCTTTTTGTGAACCAATAAAGTCACAAATTTCGTCAACTTCTGGCGTATCTACAAAGGCACATTGCAATCTTATTATCTCAGAACCCATTGACAAGAGCATATCACCTTGCCCAATCAACTGATCAGCACCTCCAGCATCCAAAATAGTCCTTGAATCAACTTTAGATGTAACTCTAAACGATAATCTTGCGGGGAAGTTGGCTTTAATAATTCCTGTAATCACATTCACAGAAGGTCTTTGCGTTGCAACAACCAAATGGATGCCAATAGCCCTCGCCAATTGTGCAAGACGAGCAATAGGCGTTTCCACTTCTTTTCCAGCTGTCATCATCAAATCCGCTAACTCATCAATTACAAGTACGATATAAGGCAAAAATTTATGCCCCTTTTCGGGATTGAGTTTTCTGCTCACGAATTTTTCGTTGTACTCCTTTATATTCCTGCATGCCGCGTCTTTCAACATATCATAACGCTGGTCCATTTCTATACAAAGTGAATTCAATGTATAAATCACTTGTTTGGTATCCGTTATAATAGGTTCATCATTATCTGGAAGCTTCGCCAAATAATGCCTCTCAATTTTGTTGAAAAGCGTTAATTCTACTTTTTTAGGGTCAACTAATATAAACTTTAGTTGAGAAGGGTGTCTTTTATATAAAAGGCTCGTAAGAATCACATTCAAACCAACAGACTTACCTTGACCAGTTGCACCAGCCATTAAAAGGTGAGGCATTTTTGCAAGATCAGCGACAAATACCTCATTAGAAATTGTTTTGCCAAAAGCGATTGGCAAGGCCATGTCACTATTCATGAACTTGTCAGTAGAAATCACCGACCTCATAGAAACCATTTCCTTTTTAGTATTCGGCACTTCTATACCAATTGTCCCTTTTCCCGGTATAGGAGCAATAATTCGTATTCCTAAAGCCGCCAGGCTTAAAGCAATGTCGTCCTCTAGGTTCTTAATTTTAGAAATCTTAACTCCGGCTTCAGGAATTATCTCATACAAGGTTATGGTCGGACCAATAGTGGCTTTTATACTAGAGATACCAATTTTGAAATTGGTCAAAGTCTCAACAATTTTGTCCTTGTTTTCCTGAAGCTCTTCTTTAGTTACCTGAATTTTACCTGTTGAATACTCCCGAAGCATGTCAACTCTAGGGAATTTATATTTTGCTAAATCTAAGGTTGGGTCATAATGCCCTGCCTTTTCAACTATCTTTTCGGCAGCTTCATTAATCTCCACTTCGAAGTCTGGCTCAGTAATTTCTTTCTTTTCTGAAACAATTGGAGCCTTAACAACTTCTTCGATCCTCTCATTTTCCAATTCAAGCTCTATCTCTCCCGAGCTTAAGTCTTCATCACTTTCAGTAGCCTCAGCTTCCTTCTTTTCTTTTTCCTCGTTAAGTGTAACTACCCAACTCTTCAATTCTTCTTCACTTGATTCATCAGCAGAATCTTCTGACTCTTCCACTGACGACTCCTCTGAAGGAGAAATCTCCTCAACAGCTGTTTCTGTCATGACTTCATTTCCTTCAACAACATTATCCTCAGCATCAATTGACTCGCTACTCATTTTTGGAGAGAGCAAGGTTGTGATGTTAAAAAAGAAGATCATGAAAACTAGAAAAGTAAAGATTAAGAACAGCAGCGTTCCAAAACCCATCAGATTATCGAACATGATTGCTAATTCATATCCAAGTCCTCCACTGTAAAAGCTCCATTCGGAAACAGCATCTCCTTTAATCATGGACCCCATTAAAAGACTTAGCCAAACCAAGAAAAAGCTCACAAAGGTGATGGCCCTAGAAATTTTCACTAGCGCTTTTCCGAAGACTACTTTATAACCTAGAATGAATAATAAAGGTGGAATCAAAAAAGAAGCGATACCAAACCATTTAAAAATGAGGTGATGAGATACAACAGCACCCCATAATTTCATCCAATTCGCAGCTTCAGCACCAGACTCCATCAATCCAGAATCCCCAATTGATTCAACCACACTCTGGTCTGTTTTACCAGTAAAAAGGTAGCTTGTACAAGATAGAAACAGGAAAACAGCTAATACTATTAAGAAAAAACCAACCGTTAAATGTAACCTACGGTCATTGACGAACTCAAATTTGTCAGAGATATTGAATTTAGCCCTTTGCTTTTTGCTTTTAGGCGTTGTCTTTTTAAAAGTATTGGACTTGTAGGTGTTTTTGGTCATTGAAAAAGTTTAATCCCTTTAATTACGAAAATAACTTAATTTTATTTATTCAGGAGCTAGAAATCAATTAATTAAGTACATATCAGTCCTGATTATTTTTCCATTTAGCAATTCCCTTGTTAATCTTCTTGATCATTGAAGGGCCTTCATAAATGAATCCAGTATAAACTTGGACCAAACATGCTCCTGCTTCTAGTTTTTCAATTGCATCTTGAGCCGTATTTATTCCTCCAACACCAATAATCTTTAATTTCCCTGCCGACTTATTACTCAAGTACCTTATGACATCTGTTGACCTTGACCGAACAATCTTCCCACTTAATCCTCCTGCACCAATTTCCTCAACCGTCTTATCAGAAGTATTAAGCCCAGCCCTAGAAATAGTCGTATTAGTGGCGATCACCCCATCTATTTTTGTTTCAGTCACAATTTCAATAATATCGTCCAATTGAGCTTCATTCAAATCTGGTGCTATTTTAAGCAAAATCGGCTTTGGATTCGTTTTGGCTAAATTTTTGACCATTACAGCATTTAACAAGGCTTTGAGTGGCCCCTTCTCTTGCAATTCTCTGAGGTTGGGAGTATTTGGTGAACTCACATTAACCACAAAATAATCTACATGGTCGAATAATGCATCAAAGCATATTTCATAATCTCTTAAAGCCACTTCGTTGGGCGTGTTTTTGTTTTTACCAATATTCCCTCCAATGATAACTTTTGACTTTTTCGCTTTTAATCGCTCGACAGCGTTTTCAACTCCTTCATTATTAAAGCCCATCCTATTTATCAAACTCCCGTCTTCCGGCAACCTAAAAAGCCTCGGTTTTGGATTGCCGTCTTGACCTTTAGGAGTTAGGGTTCCAATCTCAATAAAGCCAAAACCAAAAGCACCCAATTCATCAAAGAGTTTGGCATCTTTATCAAAGCCAGCTGCTAGCCCGACAGGGCTCTCAAAATCAAGTCCGAAGACGGTAGTTTTCAGCGCAGGATTTTTATAGGAAAAAACTGTTTTCGTAATGGAGGGAATCCCAGGAATCTTAAAAAGAGTTTTAAGAACACCGAACGTAAAGTGATGTGCATCCTCAGGATTTTTCTTAAATAATAAAGGGCGGATTAATGACTTGTACAAGGCTTGAATATTTATGTAAAGGTAATCAGATTAAGATTGATCTGCTCGCTAAATTGTTCATTTATTATTGGTCATCAAGACAGAAAAACAGAAGCCATAAACATATCCGAAATCAATTGATTTTTTTACCCATGGCATTTATGCGGGATAATGATCGGTTGAAATTTGAGGCTCCAATCAGTAGTTTGAAGACTTTAATCGCCACACAATCTCAAAACAGCATGGTTTTTTATTTAATTAATCTATTAAGTTAAATATAGAATAATAAAAATCTGAATTTTAGAGTATTATATAAAATTTTTAGATATGTCTAAAAATAAAATATTAAAAAAAAAGTACTAACTCCTTGGATGAAACTCCCGAATTACCTGCTTTAAATAATCCCTATCAAGGTGAGTATATATCTCAGTAGTCGTGATGGATTCATGCCCAAGCATTTCTTGAACTGCTCTCAGGTCCGCCCCTCCTTCTATCAGATGAGTTGCGAATGAATGCCGAAAAGTATGTGGGCTAACAGTTTTATTTATTCCGGATTTGCCCACCAAGTCCTTAATAATTATGAAAACCATTTGGCGAGTCAACTGATTTCCGCGTCTATTTAAAAACAGAATTGAACTGCTTTCTGTCTCTATATTCAGGTGACATCTTACCTCTTCCTGATAGATCTTTATGTATTTTAATGCCTCTCTACCAATGGGTACCAACCGCTCTTTATTGCCCTTCCCCGTCACCCTTAAAAACCCAACATCCAACAACAAATTTGAGCGCCTTAATCCAATCAATTCCGATACCCTCAGACCAGAACTATAGAGGGTTTCCAGCATGGCCCTGTTGCGCATTCCTTCTGGTTTAGAATGGTCAATAGCTTCCAAGATTTGGTTAATCTCAACTACGCTAAGTGTGTCGGGTAGCTTCCTCCCTAACTTGGGTGCCTCGAGTAAAGCGGTGGGATCATTTTCAAGTTCACCCTCGTAAATCAAGAATTTGTAGAAAGATTTTAATCCAGATATTATCCTGGCTTGAGAATGCGGGGTCATGCCGAGCTCATTAATATATTCAATGAAGTCAATTAAATGTTCGAGTTCAATTTTAATCGGAGCAACATTAACACCAGAGATTTCAAGGAACTGCTCGAATTTCGCTACATCATGAACATAGGCTTCTACAGAATTCTCCGACAACGATCGTTCAAGTTTTAAATAGTTTTCATACTCTTGTATATATATTTCCCAAGCCACTCATAAAGATATGTATTGGGATTAAAAATTAAGGCAAAATGAAAGTAATCATCATCAATGGTCCCAATTTGAATTTGTTGGGAAAGCGTGAAAAGGACATTTATGGAGACCAAGATTTTGAAAGTTTTTTCAAATCCATCAAAAAAACGCACCCTACAATGGATTTGACCTACTTTCAATCCAATATTGAAGGTGAGCTGATAGACAAATTACATGAAGTTGGCTTTGATTATGACGGGATTGTTTTCAACGGTGGTGGTTATACCCATACTTCTGTGGCCATTTCAGATGCGATAGCAGCCATTACAGCTCCAGTAATTGAAGTCCATATCTCAAATATTTATGCACGTGAGTCATTCAGGCATTTAAGTTTAATTACAAAAGAATGTGTTGGAATGATTACTGGATTTGGCTTACCAGGCTATGAAATGGGACTGAATCAGCTCGTAAACATGAAACATCATTTATTGACAAAAGGTAAAGCATAATTCTGCTTGTAATTCGCAACATAATTATACTTTTGCGCAAATTTTAAATCATGTTAAATTTAGCGCAAATCATTTCAGTAACACTTATCCTTTTCTCAGTGATCGATATTATTGGATCAGTTCCGATAGTACTCGATTTAAGAAAGAAACTGGGCCATATTCAGTCCGGTAAAGCTACGCTTGTTTCTGGCGTCCTAATGATCACCTTCTTATTTGTTGGCGACAACCTATTAGGCCTTTTTGGGATTGACGTGGGTTCATTTGCTATTGCGGGATCAATTATCATGTTTATTATTGGTATGGAAATGATTCTAGGTCAAACCTTTTTCAAACATGAACCAAGTGAGGCTGCTGGTTCTTCCATTGTACCCATTGCCTTCCCCCTCATTGCTGGTGCCGGAACCCTGACTACTATTCTTTCATTAAAGGCTGAATATGATCAAATGAACATCTTAGTTGGTATAATTATCAACTTGGCATTTGTTTATTTAGTCTTAAAAAGCTCTAAATGGTTGGGTAAAAAAATCGGAGAAGGAGGAATTAGTGTCCTAAGAAAGATATTTGGTATTATCTTGCTGTCAATTGCTATCAAGTTATTTAAAGACAACATTGTAAACCTATGATCATAATCTACACTGACGGCTCTTCTAAAGGCAACCCAGGCCCAGGAGGTTATGGAACCATCATGATGTACAAAGACTTCAGAAAAGAACTCTCTGAAGGCTATAGAAAAACAACTAATAACAGAATGGAGTTATTAGCTGTGATCAAAGGATTGGAAGCTATTAAAGTTCCAAATGCACCCGTAAAAGTCTTTTCTGATTCAAAGTATGTAGTAGATTCAGTACAAAAAGGTTGGCTATGGGGATGGATCAAAAAAGGATTCAAAGGAAAAAAGAACAAAGACCTTTGGATGCGCTATGCTGAAATTCACAAAGTGCACCGTGTTACCTTTCAATGGGTAAAAGGGCATGCTGGCAATGAAGAGAATGAACGCTGTGACGAACTCGCAGTAAACGCGGCAGAAAGCTCAAACCAGAAGGTTGATATTGAATTTGAAAATGGCATTAACGATTTTTAGCTAACCTATTTCAAATGGCAAATTCCTTTTTCCAATTCAAGCAGTTTAGAATAGATCAAGGACTATGCGGCATGAAGGTTACTACAGATGCTTGCCTTTTTGGTGCCTTGGTGGCTAAAGAAATCAAAAACAAAGCTGAGCCAGCAAGTATACTTGATATAGGAACCGGAACCGGTTTATTATCATTAATGTTGGCTCAATCCTCCCTAAATTCTCATATCCATGCCCTTGAAATTGATCAGGATGCCTTTACTCAAGCCAGTTTTAATTTTCAAAACGCTCCTTGGTCAGAACGATTGGCCATTGAACAGTCCGCTTTTCAAGATTTTAATTCTGATCCTAAGTTTGATTTAATCATTTCGAACCCTCCCTTCTTTTCAAAAAATCAACTCGGAGAAAGCGCAAAAAAGAACTTGGCAGTTCACAACGACAGTTTATCGATCGATCAATTGGCGACTGGCGTTGTTAATCATTTAAGTAAGGACGGTGAATTGTTCTTGCTTTATCCTCCATTTGAAATGGGTTTATTTATTGAAGCCGGAACGCGGCTAAATTTATTCCCAAATAAAATCTTTGACATCAAAGACAGCGCAAGTAAAAAAGTCATAAGACAAGCGGTTCTTTTTTCCAGCACCCAAAACAAAGTGCAAACAACGGAATTGGTGATTAAACAAAACGATGGCAACTATACCGATGCTTTTATTGATTTACTGAAACCATATTACCTTCACCTTTAATGAACTCCGATCAAAATACCACACAGTCAGCAAAAACGCCTCTTGTTTCCATAATTATGGCGGTTAAGGATACAGCACCCTATTTAGCTGAATGCCTGGACTCCATCATCAATCAAACTTATCATAACTGGGAGTTAATTGCTGTTAATGATCATTCTTCAGACAATACTTTGAGTATTCTTCAAGATTATGGTTCTAAAGACGTTCGAATTAAAGTGATTCAAAATGAAGGTGAAAAATTAATCGCTGCACTTCAAACTGGTTATAAACATGTTTCAGGTTGTTTGATTAATCGCATGGACTCTGACGATAGAATGCCAGGCTACAAACTAGAAATCATGGTGGAAGCATGGGAAAAGGTTGGTGAAGGAAATATCATTGCAGGGGGCACAGAGCATTTTGTAGATGAAGGAGAAGTCGGTGGTGGTTTCAAAAGGTATGACCAATGGCTTAATGATGTGGCAAAAAGTAGCAGCCACTATGAAGAATTGTACAAAGAATGCACCATTCCCTCCCACTGTTGGTTGATTGCCAAAACTGATTTTGATAGCGTTGGTGGTTTCGATTCCCCTGTCTATCCTGAGGATTATGACCTTACTTTTCGGTTTTATAAAGCAGGTTTGAAAGTGACTGGATTGGATAAGGTGCTTCATTTTTGGAGAGACCGTTCTGATCGCATTTCGAGAACTTGGGATGTTTATAAGGACAATCGATACTTCGATTTAAAGGTTAAATACTTCTATGAGTTGGACCGTGATATCTCTAGGCCGTTGGTCTTATGGGGCGCAGGCCGAAATGGGAAAGATTTGGCAAAGCTAATTTTGGAGAAAGAGAAAGGCTTTAGTTGGGTATGTGACACCAAATCCAAAATTGGCAAAGACATCTATGGCATTATAATGCAAGACTGTAAAAGCCTCGATGATTATAATAATCCACAAATCATTCTAGCCGTGGCCTCTCCTGATGGTAAAATTGAAATACAAGAAAGCTTAAGCAGCCTAGGTAAGAAGCCAATGGAAGATTATTGGTTCTTCTGCTAACGAAAATGTTCGAGCGCGTTTGCAACGCGTTTGATTTTATTTTAAGGTACGCGTTGCAAACGCGCACCAGCAAGAGAAAAACTCTTCTTATCGCTAAGAAGCAGCAACCTCCAAATTGATCTTCCCAACAACTGACTTCATCTGATCAAATTCCATATAACCGTTATTGATTTGATAAAGTTGGTCTCCTGTCTTAAAAAGCACTGTCGGATAACCTTTCACTCCCCATTGCCTGTTCAATTGAAAATCCTGATTAGTTGCTAGTTTCAGTTCATCGCTTTCAAAATCAACCAAGAATTCGTCAAATGGAATATTGAATTGCTCGCAAATTGATCGGTAAAACTCAGGCTTATTTGGATCGTCATTGTCGACATAAAACTTCCGAGAAACGGCTTCAAAAAATTCCAACTCCTGGTCTCTTATCCATTTTCTTGAAGTCACTACTGCCCTACAAGGTGGTTCGGTATCATAGTTAAAATCAACACGATCAAACAAGGAATAGCCAAATGGTTGACCAGATCGTTCTGTCACTTCCTGCCAATGGTGCTTTAAAAATTCTTTCATCTGATCATCCCAGGCACCACCTCCTCCTGGGCGCAATCCTCCCAATACAACACTAAATTTGTAATCGGAAAAATGGGATTTTAAATCCTTCAAATGATTGGAAATACCCCAGCACCAAGAACACATTGGATCCCCCACATAAATGATCTCCTGATCAGTTCGTGCTTGTTGATTGAAGTCTTCCTTTGGCAAATCCGTTGGAGTACATTCTCCTGTAACCGGATCACAGAATTGATTTTTATTTTCCATTATTGAACTGGCAACAAATTGATTTTAGTTTGGGTTCACCAAATGAATTATTCATTTTTAAAAAATGATTATTAGAACTGCATCTACAGATGATTTCCCTGCAATTCATGCAATGTTCCTTGAATTTGCAATATTTCAAAAGACACCTGAAAAAGTAACGATAACACCAGAACAATTAATCAAGGATGAAGCATTTTTCAAGTGTATAGTGGTTACTGAAAATGAGCAAATAGTTGGGTTTACTTCCTACTATTTTGCCTATAGCTCATGGACTGGGAAATCACTCTACTTGGATGACATATACCTTACTCCTGCCACTAGGGGGCACAACATGGGGGCAAAGATCATGGACAAGCTTGAGTCAATTGCCAAGGCCAATGAATGCACAAAAATGAGATGGCTGGTTTCCAAATGGAATGAGTCCGCCATTGGCTTCTACAAAAAAAGAGGTGCGGTTATTCACGACACCGAATATGTTTGTGATTATGATGTAAAATAACTGCTTATTCGACTACTATCTCTTCTTCAATAAAGCTAAACCCGAGACTTTCCAATTCTTCCAATATAGGGTTGTAAAATTCAGGTGTAATCGGTATTTGCACTCCTCTCGCCTCGATCTTCCCTTCTAATAATAATTTAGTCGCAATACCCAATGGCAAGCCAACCGTTTTTGCCATGGCTGTAATTGAAGCATCTTCTCCATCAGCAACCATTGCAGATCGTACTTGCTTATGAACGTCACCGTCCATATAGTCGAACAAATGCCACATTACAATCTGGTCTTGTTCTTCATTAGAAATTGTCCATTTTTTCTTTAGAATCTGTTCCAATACTTGAGCTGGAGTTCCTTTTTTAAGGCCTACTAATGTCTCATCAAACATGCCCAACCAACGCATTTTATGCATTTCAGGGCCATTCATCTCAAGCTTTAGGTAATGTGCTAATTTCAATTCAACAGAATCGTTTGGATTATACGAAAGGAATGTATTGATGAATTGGCGATGGGTCATTTTACCTACGGCTTCCATCTGGTAGGTGTCATCAGTAGCGCCCAATTGCACAAAAACATCCCAGGCCTTACAATATCCAGGCCTTCTTAAAGTACCCCTGTATAATGTTTTTATTCCTGCCAAGTCATAAACGTCCATGTACTGAAGTGAATCTCTATTGGCGTAGCCTTCGAAATAACCAAAGCCAGGAATGTGAATGGTCTCTGTTCTACTAAACAATTTATTATATGGAATGTATTTATACCTGCCCTCTTGGATAAATTTGACCTCTCCTTGCCCGGCCAATACTACATTTCTTGGATTCCAAGTAAACTTATACTCCCATGGATTATCTTCTTCCTTGTTAGGTTTCAGCAAGCCACCAGTGAAGGATTCAAAAGCCCATAACTCAAAACCATTACCACGTATCTCATCAATTACCTTCTTTGCTGACATATGATCTATTCCCGGATCAAGTCCACATTCATTCAAGAATAAGAGGCCTTTTGCTTTCGCTTGCTCATCCAAAGCCTTCATTTCTTCAGAAACATAGGAAGCAGTGATTAAATGCTTTGAAAAGTTTAGACAGGTTTCTGCTACCAACGGATGGAACTTTGCCGGAAGCATTGATATCACTACATCTGCTTCTGAAATCACCGAATCTCTTTGTAATTCATCATTTATATTAAAAGCAATTGATTCCCCTTTGGGGTGTCCTTTCACTTTGTCTTCGGCCAATTGTAAGGCATAATCTGCCACAACTATTTGCCAATCAAACTTTTCTGCCTGATCCAATAAATAGGCGATTAAACTTGTTGCTGATCTGCCTGCTCCTAAAACGAGTACTTTTTCCATAAATCAAAAAATCTGGCTTTAAATTAGAGTAAAAAATAATGTTGTAAAAACTAAATCTTTACTTTTCTGAAAACTTTTACCTTGGCAACCTTAGCTCCAAAAGATTCGTATCTTCCAATCCTTTGTAAAAAATAAATTATGGGTGAAACCATCTCACAAGAAGTAAAACTGATTGTTCATAAAAGTGAAAACGAGCTTGATCAACAAACACAACATCTTTTCCAAAAAGCAAGAGAGGCAGCGCAAAAGGCCTATGCTAAATACTCCAATTTCCAAGTTGGTGCAGCCTTACTCTTAGAAGATGGGCAAATCATAACCGGCAATAATCAAGAAAATGCAGTCTATCCATCTGGTTTATGTGCTGAGCGTGTTGCCTTTTTTTCAGCCAAATCTCAAAACCCAGAAAGTGCCATTGATAAAGTGGTTATTGTGGCCAAAAGGACGGCAGATGATTATTTCATCTTAGCAACCCCTTGCGGAAGTTGCCGTCAAGTGATGTCAGAATATGAGGGCAATCAGAAGAATAAGATTAAGCTTTATCTCTGCGATCAAAAGGGAAAAATTTTTGAATCGGAATCTATTGAAAACCTGCTACCATTTAGGTTCTCCGAAAAGATGTTGAATAAAGATTGAAGAAATGGAGCATCAGATTGATTTCTCATTTAAAGGGAGGTATTATTCATTAGGTGAGCCTTCAGCTCAAATAGAACACCTTTGGATAGTGTGCCACGGCCAAGGGCATCTCGCTCAATACTTTATTAAAAAATTTCAATCGCTTGATAATGGGCGGCACTTGATTATAGCCCCCGAAGGACTTTCTAAATACTACCTTAACGGGCAGTCTGGCAGAGTGGGTGCCACATGGATGACCAAGGAAAATCGATTAGTTGATATCAATAATTACTTGAACTTCCTAGAAAAGGTAATCACGAATGTCAAATCAAATTTAAACCCCAACGTCAAAGTAACCTTATTCGGATTCTCTCAAGGTGCAGCCACCATCTCAAGGTTTGCTACCCAGACTGAAGTGGTTTTTGATCGGCTAATACTTTGGTCTGGAATTTTCCCACCAGACCTCCCTCCACTAAAAGGAACTCAAAGATTAGAAAACAAGGCCATTTTCTGGGTTTATGGTAATCAAGATCCATACCTTACTGACGTGTTATATAAGGAGCAAGAGGCAATTGCTAAACAGCTCGAAGCCAGTATTGAAAGCGTTATTTTTGACGGGAAACACGAAATTAAGGAAGAAATACTCAGTCGTTTTTTAAGTTAAAATTCCCTGCAATTTTACCTGCATAAAACTCGTCTACTTCATTTCATGAAAGGCGTTTTATTTATAAAAGAAATCACTATCTTTGCAGGCCGAAATAAACAATAATTAAAATAATGACTAAAAATTACGAGACAGTATTCATTTTGAATCCCGTTTTATCTGATGAACAGATGAAGGATGCTGTCGGCAAATACGAATCAATTCTCACCGAAGCTGGTGCGAAAATTGTAAACAAAGAACTTTGGGGCTTGAAAAAATTGGCTTATCCAATTCAACACAAGTCTACTGGTTTTTACAATTTGATAGAATTCGAAGCCGACCCATCTTCAGTAGCTACTTTAGAAGTAGAATACAAAAGGGATGAAAGAATCATGAGATTCATTACAATTGCTTTAGACAAGCACGCAGTTGCATATAACACAAAACGTGCGAGCGGTGCATTTAACAAGAAAAAGGAGGCGGCTAAATCATGACATTAGTAAACGAACCAGTAAATAGAGATCAGCAGCGCAAAAAGTACTGCCGATTTAAGAAAAACGGTATCAAGTATATCGATTATAAAAACGCTGACTTTTTGCTAGCATTCGTCAATGAGCAAGGAAAATTACTTCCTAGAAGATTGACAGGAACTAGTCTTAAGTATCAAAAGAAAGTTTCTCAGGCGGTTAAAAGAGCAAGACATATGGCTTTTTTGCCTTACGTAACTGACTCTTTAAAATAAGTCTCATCTAATAAATAATTTGGAAAATGGAAGTAATATTAAAAACTGACATAAAGGGACTTGGCTACAAAAACGACACCGTTAGTGTAAAGCCAGGATACGGTAGAAACTACCTTATCACTCAAGGATTCGCAATCATAGCAAGTGGTGCTAATAAGAAGCACATTGCTGAGAACATTAAGCAAGCAGCTCACAAGGCTGAAAAGATTAAAGGAGAAGCAGAAACATTAGCTAACGCTATTGGAGATGTAAGCCTTCAAATCAAAGCTAAAGCAGGTGATTCAGGTAAAATCTTTGGTGCTGTTACAACGCTACAAATGTCTGACGCTTTGAAAGCATTAGGACATGAGGTAGATAGAAAAAAGATCTCTTTCAAAGGTGAAGTTAAAATGCTTGGTGATTATCAGGCTGAAATTGATCTTCATAAAGAAGTGAAGAAAGTTGTGAACTTCAGCGTAGTAGTTGCTGAATAACAAGAACTTTTTAAAAAAAAGCCCTTCCATTTTGAAAGGGCTTTTTTTTTGCTCTGATTATATTTACTGATTAATAAAGAATGTCAGAAGCACCCATACATTAAACAAAACTTATCATTACTTTCGAGTTGCAAAAACGAGATTTATGAAGCCAGTGAGCAGAATTGTTGCGAGTATTTTAATGATGTTTTTAATAATTGGCTGTGGTGAAGAAGTTGTCTTAGAGGACAATGACTGGACAATCACAGGTCTTAAAGGGCAAGTTAAAAGCATCAACCAGCGCACTTACAGAGCGCAAAATCAGCGTGGTGAATGGATCAAAGGTCCAGCTAACCAGACTTATAGCGTCAAGAATTTTGATGAAAACGGTTTTAATATTGATGAGAAGTCATATTTCATTAATGACAATTCTTTATACGGAGGTAGTACTTATGAGTATGATGCAGAAAATAACCTTACAAAGATTATCAGATTAGGTGGTGATGGAAGTGTGGTTGGTTATACCGAAATCATAGAAAGAATTGGTAAAGTAAGGCCTTCAAAATTTGACAGCTACTTTGTTTCCCCTGATGAGACTACTAAAACAGGATCAAGCAGAATGGTTTGGGTTGATCATTTGGTGACAGAAACGAATTTTTATGATAAGGATGGCAAACTTACTTCTAAATCGACCACTTTATATAATGAGCAACGAAGCATAAATGAGTTTACCACAGTAAGGTTTTCTGAAAACTCAACAATGACCGTGAAATACATATATTTGTCTGAAGATAACCTTGGAAATTGGACCTCTGCTTTAAAGGAGATTGTTGGTTTTAATTACCAAGAAATCGTAGACAGAAGCATTGTCTATTATCAGTAAGCATTACCTAAACAGTCTGATCGAGCCATTTATCGATTCGTCAATTACGATGTCATTGGCCAAGACCCTATAAAATACAATATACGAATAACCTCCAGAAGGCACGTTTTCACCTTTATACTTGCCGTCCCACATCACATTTTGATCTTCAGTATAAAAGATCATCTCTCCCCATTTATTAAACATTTTAAAATTGTATTCGGGTAAAGTGCAACCTACTACAGCTCCAAACTCATCATTCTCTCCATCTCCATTCGGCGTGAAAGCAGTTGGAAAACTAACACGGGGTATAAATTCTGTTACTTCTAAATCAAGTGTTGCTTCACAGCCATTGGCATCTACTATTCTTACGCTATAATCTCCAACTGAAAGCCCTGAAGCAACATTTCCCGCCTGGTTTGTATTCAACTCCCAGAAGAATTGATAATCAGGCACACCTCCTAAAGCATCGATACTAATTTCTCCATCATTAGTTCCTGGACAAATCGGAAGATTAATTAAAGCATTCAAATCCGGCAGGAGCAGTTCCGGTGAACCAATCGTAAACGGTAAATTAGCAATACATCCATTCTCATCGGACACTTGGACATTATAATCACCTCGGGATAAATTAACTACTGTATTGACGGACGTCTGTTGTGAAAAATTCGGTCCTGTCCACTGGTAAGCATAAACTCCTGTACCTCCTGCAACAGTGGCCTCACCGGTGCCGTCTGAACTTGTAAAACAAAGCGCATTTATGGGATTGAAATTAGTTACCACCAATAATTCTGGTTGCAAAAGTTCAATCTCAGCGGAAACAACACAGCCCATTTCATCCGTAACGGTGTATTCATAAATACCACTAATAACATTCTCCAACAGTTCACCTGTATCACCATTGTTCCAAGTCACCTCTTTATCCCCTCTGCCACCACTTACTGTTAATTGTATGCGGCCATTATTCTCTCCAAAGCATAAGGGCTGAGTAATTACATTGCCAATAATTATTTCGTCCAAAATCTCGACTTTAAGCGTATCTGAATAACCTTCGCAATCTGCTATACTAGGATTAAATTCTCTAAAGTAGACCTCCCCGATTGAAGTGTTGTCATCCCAGTTCACGGTGATCTGACTCTGATTATTGCCACCAATAATCGTCCCATTCGTTGCCGACCATTCATATTCTGAACCAGGAACGAAAGGAACCTCATAGACTACATCCCCTTTATCTGCAAAACAAATAATGGCATCGCCCTGCGGTAATTCAGGCTCCAGGCGTTTATTGATTTTAACATCATAAAACACAGTATCAATTTCACAGCCTGTACCATTACTGACGAGCAGTTTAATTATGGCAGCATCATTAGCCAGGCGCCAATCCACCGTAATTGAATCAGTGTTTTGGCCATGAGAAATAACTCCCCCTTCTACTATCCAGTCATAGGTGGTGATAAAGGAGCCGTTGACTGTATATGGTACATCGACAACAGATGGACAGACTGAAGAAGCACCGTCAATGCTATCAACAACTGGATCAGGATTAACTTCAAGTAAGAAACTGGTGTAATTTGAACACTCACTCCCATTTACTGTCAACCTTGCGAAAATCTCCTCACCATCCATTGTATTCCGGTAATTCCTTTTATTGCCAATAGGGTTATTGCCTAGTAGAGCATCTTCTTCGGTCAAATGATAACTCACACTAGTGCCTGGAAGACCATCCAAAAGATCAGTTTCTACAACAGTTAAATCGAAGAAGGTAAAACCATCACCATCCGGATCACATTCCAATAAGTTTTCTAGCTGTCTTGCTAGTGGAGGGCTACTTACTACAATACTATTAGTCCAATCTAATTTAAAACCCGCATTCGATGTTGAGAAATTGTCAATGAATATGATGTATTCTTCCCCAGCTTTAACATCCAAATGCCTTACAAATCCATCTCCATTGAACCCTGGCCCTTCGTTATTAGTGCTTTCACCCAATCTCAAACCTGTCGTGGAGTTAATTCCAAGTGGACCGCCTGGTGCCGTAGTTGAACACCTCACCGATTGGCCTAAATTATCACAACTGACATTTGGACCAAAAACAGCAAAATCAAAATCATCTGCAGGATTGTTAGGGATTATTGTGAATGATAAAGGCCCGTCTCGGTTAATAGGTACCTTCAACCATAAACTCTGGTTTTCCGCTGTTTGAGTGCCTATTGCCTGGAAACATTGTGGTACCGAGTTATTCCCAATGGAAAAATCATCCACACCGATTCCATTAGAGTTTAGACTTAAACTTGTAACTCCACAGACCACTAACAAATTGGCACAATCTGCTGTAGTTTGACTTTGCCCTTTCACTGCAAACGTCATTAAGCAAAAAGTAAGCACATATCTTAGCAAATTTTCTCCCCAGCTCATTTGCAGTAAAATATTGAAGTTTAGTTTAAAGTAGAATCCGCAATAAATATAACGACCAATTACACAATCGTTACATATCCTGAAAGAATTAAATAGGAAGTGTACCTTTGCCCTTTAAGGTTGACTTATATTTTTAAATGTTCAGAACAGAAATATCATATATAGAAAGCGAGCATAAATTTGATTTGAAAACTCAAATTCTGGCAATGGGCTCTTGTTTTGCTGAAAACATTGGGAATCGTTTGATTCAGTTCAAATTTGATGTAAAGACTAATCCGGCTGGAATTTTATTCAACCCGATCTCAATTTGCGAATCCATTATCATGGCGACAGATAATCAGGGTTTACCAAGTGAATCATATGTGCAAAATGAGAGTGTCTATTATAATTATAAATTTCACTCAATGGTTAATGGTCAGACCAAACCTGAGCTGGATACAGCAATAAATAATGCTAGAATTAAAATTAAGGAGCAAATTTCAAATGCAGATTATTTAATCTTAACGTTTGGAACAGCTTGGGTATATGAATTGGCAAACACGAATTTATTAGTGGCCAATTGTCATAAGGTTCCTCAAAAGGCATTCACCAAAAGACTTTTAACAGTAGCTGAAATTGAGGACAAGTTCTCTGAGCTTACAAAAGCAGTACATCAATTTAATCCAGATTTAAAAATCATACTGACAGTTAGTCCTATTCGTCATACGCGCGAAGGTTTACCAAATAATGGGCTTAGTAAAGCCATGTTGAGATTAGCTTGCCATGAGCTTTGCGAGAACTTTCAATATGTAAATTATTTCCCAGCTTTTGAAATAATGATGGATGACTTGCGGGACTATCGATTTTATGAAAAGGACATGATTCACCCCAATGAACAGGCACAAGATTATATATGGAACTTATTTCGTTCCAATTTCTTGTCTGAGTCTGCATTGAAATTCACATCTGATTGGCAATACATCATCAACGCGATGAACCATCGTGCTTTTCAGCCCAAGTCAACTGAACATCAAGCTTTCTTAAAAAGCACTTTAAATAAAGTAAAAGAATTCAGCAGCCTGGTAAATACTAAGAATGAAATTGACCAACTTAAAAAGCAAATAATCTAGCTCATATTCAATGCCTCATAAATTTACTAATAGACTTAAAGATTCTTCATCACCTTACCTGCAGCAACACGCTCATAACCCTGTTGATTGGAGAGAATGGAACAATGCTTCGCTATCCCTTGCTATAGAAGACGATAAACCTATCATCGTCAGTATAGGTTATTCAGCATGTCATTGGTGTCATGTTATGGAGCATGAGAGCTTCGAAGATGAGGCAATAGCCAACATTATGAATACTCACTTTATTTGCATCAAGGTGGATCGTGAAGAGCGTCCTGATGTAGACCAAGTATATATGGATGCTGTTCAAGCAATGGGACTGCAAGGTGGCTGGCCGCTAAATGTTTTTCTTACGCCAGACCAAAAACCCTTTTACGGAGGCACCTATTTCCCAGCAAATGGTTGGGCCAAGCTATTGACCCAAATCGCCAACGTTTTCAAATCACAGCGGGATGAAGTAGAAAAATCCGCGGATGGTTTCATGAAAACACTCGGAGCAAGTGAAGTTCAAAAATATGGTTTGACAGATGCTGAAAATCATTTTAGTCAGGATGATTTAACTTTAATGTTTGACAAATTGAAATCAAACTTCGATGTTGAAAAAGGTGGAATGAATAGAGCGCCTAAATTTCCTATGCCCTCCATTTATGCCTTTCTATTAAGAGAAAACTACATCAACAAAAATGAAGAAGGACTTGACCAGGTTAGATTAACCTTAGACCAAATGGCCATGGGTGGCCTTTATGACCAAATTGGAGGCGGATTCACAAGGTATTCTACCGATGCCAACTGGTTTGTTCCTCATTTCGAAAAAATGCTTTATGACAATGGACAATTGGTGAGTCTATATTCAGAAGGCTATGCTGTTACTAAAGCACCACTCTACAAAGAGATCGTATACCAAACCATTGATTGGCTACAAAGAGAAATGACGAATGCTGAAGGTGGATTTTATGCGGCATTAGATGCAGATAGTGAAGGTGTAGAAGGTAAATTTTATGTGTGGTCACTTAATGAAGTTAGTGATCTGCTTGGACCTGATGCAGCGCTTATAATTGATTATTACAATATTACTCCAGAAGGCAATTGGGAAGCCAACAACATTCCCTTCAGAAAAGAAAGTGATGTTGATTTTGCGGCAAGACATCAAATTGATCTTGAGGAATTCAAAGACCTCGTTAAAATCTCTGATCTCAAGTTGCTGCAAGCAAGGAGCAGTCGTGTGCGACCTGGGCTTGATGATAAAGTATTGTCAGGCTGGAATGGTTTAATGCTTAAAGGACTTATTGATGCGTATGCAGCCTTTGGGGAGCCCCTTTTCTTAAGAATGGCCGAAGAAAACGCAGTTTTCTTGACTTCAAATATGAAAGAAGGGAGTAAACTTTATAGAAATTACAAAAACTCTAAATCATCAATTGATGGGTATTTAGAAGATTATGCGGCAGTTGCCCAGGCCTTTATCTCCCTCTACCAAATCACTTTTGATGAAAAATGGCTAAAGGAAGCCAAGTCCCTTATTGATTATACTATTGATTCCTTTTATGATGAGGAAGAAGGCTTTTTCTTTTTTACAGATCACAATTCAGAGGCTTTGATTGCCAGAAAAAAAGAGATCTTCGATAATGTCATTCCAAGCTCAAACTCCATAATGGCTACCAATCTCTATAATTTGAGCCTTTTATTGGACAACGAAAGCTATCGTCTCAAAGCAGTTCGCATGGTTCAAAAAGTCACTAAACTAGTGAAGACTGAGCCACAATACTTGACCAATTGGGCTTCGACAATAAGTAACCTAGTTCAACCTAGCGCTGAAGTAGTGATTGTTGGAGAAAACGCTCAAGAAGAGGCGAAAAAATTGCACCAGTACTTCATTCCTAATAAAGTTGTTTTAGGAGCAAAAAAAGAAGGGCAAAGCGCCTTACCGCTCTTAGCAAATCGAGGTTTGGTCAATGGGGCCACCACCTTTTATGTCTGTCGGAACAAGACCTGTCAATTACCCGTAAATTCACTGGAGGCAGCACTAAAACAGATTATTTGAGTAGCTTCCTTTAAGGTGATATTATTCTTTCTAAATTCGTTTGATCTAACAAAACACATCGCACAGAGAAGTAATTTTTAAGTATTGTCAGCACTTCAATTAAACATAGACGCTCCAGACGGCAAGCCAACGCTTTTCGCAGATATTGCTTTGCCTATCCCCATTCCAAAGCTTTTCACCTATCGTGTGCCTACTGAATTATCAGATATGATTTTAGTAGGAGCTAGAGTAATCGTACAATTCGGAAGAAAAAAAGTAGTAACTGGAATTGTCGAAAAGCTTCACAACGCTCCTCCTGAAGTTTATGTTGCAAAGCCGATTTTAGAACTATTAGATACTGAACCTGTAGTAACAGCGATTCAATTTTCGGTCATGAAATGGATTGCTGCCTATTATATGTGTACGCTTGGAGAGGTAGTTAACGCTGCTTTACCCTCTGGCCTCAAAATAAGTAGTGAATCACGGATTCAGCTGCACCCCGAAATCGACTGGCATGAAAGCGAATATCCCTTTGATGATAAGGAAATAATTCTTCTCAACGCAATAGCCGAAAATGACTCTTTGACTTACAAAGATGCGGCTGATCTAATTGAGCTCAAAAGTGCATACAAGTACATAAAATCCTTAATTCAAAAAGGAGTAATTCTCATTTATGAAGAGCTCCGAGAAAAATACCAGCCTAAAAAGGTTAAAAAAATAAGGCTTAAGTCGGTATATGTTGATGAAGAAAAGGCTATTGAAGAGCTTTTTGAGCAACTTAGCAAGAAACAAAAGCAAACAGACATTCTCTTAAAGTACCTACAGCAAATTCCGATTTATCAGAACAAAGCACTTAATGAAACCGGGGTACCTAAATCTGATTTCACGAAGGCAGGATACTCCACCTCTTCTTTGCAAACCTTAATTAAAAACGAGGTCTTTGAGGAATTTGAAGAGATCATTTCAAGGTTCGGTGAATTTGAAGAAGATTCTGATAAGAAAATCATATTAACTGAACAGCAGTCAGAAGCTACTGAACAGATTTTAACACATTTTGAACAGAGAGACGCCTGTTTACTGCATGGTATTACCGGAAGCGGTAAAACTGAGGTCTACATTAACTTGATTAAGGAGATTCTAGATCAAGGCAGGCAAGTTTTATACCTCCTCCCTGAAATAGCGCTGACAGCTCAAATTGTTAATCGACTTAAGGCAGTCTTCGGGAGTAGAATGGGCGTATATCATTCTAAGTTTTCGAATAATGAACGTGTTGAAGTTTGGCAAGGTCTCTTAGATGGTAGGTTTGACTTTATCGTAGGTGTTCGTAGTGCGGTCTTTTTACCTTTTGAAAACCTAGGGTTGATTGTAGTTGATGAAGAACATGAGACCTCTTATAAACAGTATGACCCAGCTCCTAGATACCATGCCAGAGATGTAGCACTCTATTTAGCCAAATCACATCAAGCCAAAACTATTTTAGGATCGGCAACCCCTTCTTTGGAGTCCTACTTTAATGCCTTAAATGGAAAATATGGATTAGTCTCAATAAACAAGCGATACGCTGGTGCGCAATTGCCTTCAATGGAAATTGCGAACACGAGACTTGAGCGAAAAAGAAAAACCATTAAAGGCAACTTCACTTCTGTACTTGTTGATGCTATTCGGGAAACATTAGCAAAAAAAGAACAAGCGATCATCTTTCAAAATAGAAGAGGTTATTCAAATTACCTGTCCTGTGATGATTGCGGTTTTATCCCCGAATGCCATAGGTGCTCAGTAAGCCTTACTTATCATCAATACAAAAACCAACTTAACTGTCACTATTGCGGCCATAAGGAAGCCGTTCCAGTTGTATGTCCAGCATGTGGCAGTTCAAATGTTAAGACTATTGGGTATGGAACAGAAAAGATTGAAGAAGATTTAAAATTTCTCTTCCCAGAAGCACGGATACAAAGAATGGATTTAGAAACGACTCGTTCTAAATATGCATATCAGAATATCATCAAGGCGTTCGAAAATGTTGAAATTGACATTCTTGTTGGCACTCAAATGGTGAGTAAAGGATTTGATTTTGACAAGGTGAGCTTAGTAGGCGTTTTTGATACAGACAGAATGATTCATTTTCCTGATTTCAGATCGATTGAGAGGACTTTCCAATTGGTGACCCAAGTTAGTGGTAGAGCTGGAAGAGGTGATATTCCAGGCAAGGTTGTAATTCAAACTGACAATCCAGAGCAAGCAATAATTGAACAGATCTTAGCCCAAGATTTTGTTCCGTTTTATGAAAACGAAATTACTGATCGTGAAAAATACAACTACCCTCCTTTCTCTCGACTCATTAAAATAACCTTAAGAAATAGGGATAAAAAACTCGTAAATGAAGCCATGATCTATATGGCGAATATCCTAAAAGAGGATTTAAGCGATTATAGAGTATTGGGGCCACAAGAACCTATAATCAATAAAATCAGAGATAAATACTTAATGGATCTATTCATTAAGATTGAAGGAAAATACAATATTACTGCGGTTAAAAAGATTATCTACAAAACGCAATTAGAACTTATAACAGAAAAAAGGTTCAAGTCCATAGAAGTCATATTTAATGTTGACCCCCTTTAAGGTTAAAACGCTATTCAAGTAATTTTATAATAATCAACCTAGCCTTTACTCTCCTCTGAGTCTATAGTCTCCGAATCATCTGTGTCAGTAACTGACTTCTTAGAGTCCGCATCCTCTGACTTATCATTACTAGTCTCTTTGATATGTGAATCGTCACTCATACGTTCTACGAAATAAGGCAGAGGAGCCATATCGGCATCTATATCGAAGTGTAACTTGAATTTTTCTGGTTGACCATGCTTTTTTCCATATTTAATTAAACCCCAGGTCATAATTACGCTTGTAACGAGAATAACAATCAGGATTATATCTGAATTAAAAAGAGTTGAAGTCAATTCAACAGGAATGGAGAAAAACAATAAAATCGTAATTAACCCTCTTGGATTTATGAACAATTCGGGCTGTATGGACTTACCCCATAAGAAGACTTTTAGTACAATAAATCTAACCACAAAAAAGGATGCTACTATCAATAAACTCACACCCAAAATTTCCAGATTCATAAGTGCCTTGAGGTTAATCGTTGTTCCAAATACAACAAAAAAGAAGGTCCGAATTACAAAGGCAGATTCCCTTGTTACCAAATGAAGGTCCTCCAGGGTATTGTCTACCGCTTTTTGATTGATCCATTTTTTAAGCTTTCCGAAAAAGAACAGCTGACAATTATTGATCAAGATCCCAAAAACTAAAATAATGACCAATGAGGAAAGATGGAGCTGTTTACCGAGTGCATACAGTAATATCAAAATAGAGATCAGAAGGAATAGTTTGACTTTGCTGTCAATGCGCTGAAAGAGCATGACCAAGCCATAACTCACCACAAATGCGATTGTGACAGTAATGAAAATATTGCCAACAACACCATAAACGACAGTGTCTATACTTCCCGCATCAGCGTTTTGGGTTAAAAAGGAGAAAAACATGATTCCCAAAATATCAGAGAACGTGCTCTCATAAATCATAAATTCCTTCTTCTCCTCCAACAACCTTCCTACACTCGGGATGACGATCGCACTACTGACCACGGCTAACGGTATGGCGTAAACTAAGGAGATATAAGGATCCTCATGAAAAAACTGATTAATGATCAAGGAGATTAAAAAGGAACAACCAACCAGCGAAATGAGAGCCACAAGGAATGATTTCCATATAATAGGCCACTTTTCTTTGCTTAATTCGAGGTCTATAGCTGCCTCAAGCACTATCATAATCAATCCAACAATGCCTAAAATTTCAAGTGTCCCTCCAATTACATTCTCGTCTTGTATATCATAGTATTCCATCCCATACTTGATCCCGATTCCTAACAGAATCAAAAGGATGACAGAAGGCACATGCGTCTTTTTTGAGACGATATTGAAAAGATGCGACATGATTATCACACAGGAAAGCGTGATCACGATGTAATACGGATTCATACGTTAATATTAACGTGATTTTTGCATAAGTCAACTTTCACTGGCAAATATTTAAATTTCATAATTAGAGAGAGAGACCATCTATTCAATAAAACTGAAACTCAAGGCCTTAAAAACGGTTGTCTGAACCAAGCCTATTCTTTAACTGTTGTCATTTTAATCCTTGTATAATAAATAGTATCTTTGGACAACTTTTTTATCCATGGATAGTTAAAGAAAATCCAAGCATAATTAGCGTAATAAAAAATGAAAAACGGAAATTTATCAGAGGAGCTATTAAAAGGTCTTGACTTGATTGGTGATAACCATATCATGACATCGATCGAAACGCCCTTGCGGGATGATGCATTCAAACTCTCAGATGACGAGAAAATCGCAACCATCAAGCAACACTTTGAAAAAATCATGTTAGCCTTAGGTCTTGACCTTACTGACGACAGCCTTCAAGGAACCCCAGGAAGGGTGGCAAAGATGTACGTAAAAGAACTTTTCAAAGGACTAGACCCTAAAAACAAACCTGCTGTATCGACCTTCGAAAACAAGTACGAATACAACCAAATGTTGGTAGAAAAGAACATCACACTTTATTCTAATTGTGAACATCATTTCCTTCCAATAGTCGGCAAAGCTCACGTTGCTTATATTCCGAATGGCAAAGTAGTTGGTTTATCAAAAATCAATCGTATTGTTGATTATTATTCAAGAAGGCCTCAAGTACAGGAACGTCTAGCATTACAAATTTTGAATGAAATGAGGACCGCATTGAATACTGATGATGTTGCCGTTTTTATTGATGCTGAACATATGTGTGTGAATTCTCGAGGCGTCAAAGATCAAACTTCATCAACTATTACGGTAGAATTTAGCGGTAAATTCACGGAAGAAGACACCAAAAAAGAGTTTCTTACCTATATAAATAACTAGCTCAAATGAGCCTATACGACAAGTTCCCAGTTAGTCTAACCAACTCGCTTTCCAAGAAAAAAGAATTATTCAAACCTTTGCACGAAGGTCATGTGGGAATGTATGTCTGTGGCCCTACTGTATATAGTGATGTCCATTTAGGCAACGTCAGGTCTTTTCAATCTTTTGATGTAATAAGCAGGTACTTTACCTATTTAGGATATAAGGTCAGGTATGTAAGAAACATTACTGATGTCGGCCACTTGGTAGGTGACGCGGACGAAGGAGAAGATAAAATCGCTAAAAAAGCAAGGCTTGAGGCATTGGAACCAATGGAAATTGTACAGAAGTACACCAATGGTTTTCATGATGTAATGAGGCTGTTCAACATTCTTCCTCCATCAATAGAGCCCACAGCTACGGGGCACATAGTTGAGCAAATAGAGTTTATTAAAAAAATAATGGACAATGGTTTTGCCTATGAAAAAGGTGGATCAGTTTATTTCAATGTCCGCAAATACAACGAAACGCATAAGTACGGTGAGCTCTCTGGCAGAAACGTAGATGAGATGCTTTCCAATACGCGATCACTAGCCGGTCAAGATCAAAAAAACGATCCCTTAGATTTTGCATTATGGAAAAAAGCAGAAAAAGGGCATTTAATGCATTGGCCATCACCTTGGAGTGAAGGATTTCCAGGTTGGCATTTAGAGTGCTCTGCCATGAGTACAAAGTATTTAGGCGAAACATTTGACATTCATGGCGGTGGAATGGATTTAAAATTCCCTCACCACGAAGCCGAAATTGCGCAAAACAAAGGTTGTGGACATTCAGGCGGAGCCAATTATTGGGTGCATGGCAACATGCTAACCGTGAATGGTAGGAAAATGGCCAAAAGTGAAGGCAACGGGTTTACACCTGACGAATTACTCACTGGTAACCATAAGCTCCTAGAGCGAGGATATACTGCAATGACTGTTCGTTTCTTTATGTTGATGAGTCATTATGGTAGTACCCTTGATTTCAGCAATGAAGCGCTACAAGCTGCAGAGAAAGGATTTAGAAGGTTGATGTCTAGTTGTGCCTTAATTGAAAAACTTCCAGAAGCTGGATCCGCCAAAATTGATCAAAAGCAATCGGACGCTTTGAAAGCCATTATTGATGGTGCTTTAAACAACATGAGTGATGACTTTAATACGTCAAAAACATTGGCTTCCTTGTTTGAAGTGAGTAGTAAGATCAATAGTTATTATCAGAATCCAGCTGAATTAGGAGCAATTGACAGTTCAACATGGGGCTATGTAATCACTCATTTCAAAGGGATTATCACCGAAGTCTTAGGGTTATCCGAAGAAGCCGAGGCTGCCACAGACAATCAACCACTGAATGGCACATTAGACGTTTTAATTGAATTAAGAAAGCACGCGAAGTTCTCTAAAGATTATGCTCTTTCCGACAAAATAAGAGACGATCTCAAGCAAGTAGGTGTGCAATTAAAAGATGAAAAAGGGGGCGAAATGTCCTATACCATAGATTAGCAATAAATGATCCTTTCAGGAAAAGAAATTAAGAGGGAATTGGGTAAAGGGATCAATATTGAACCTTACAGCGAAAGTCAACTCAACCCTAACAGTTATAACCTTAAGCTGCATCAAGACCTTCTGGTTTATGACAATGATGTGTTGGACATGAAAAATCCTAACCCAACAAGCCCGTTAACGATTCCTGAAGATGGCCTTTTACTGGAAACAGGCAAGCTCTATTTGGGAAGGACAGTGGAACACACCGAGACTTCCAAATTTGTACCAATGCTTGAAGGTAGGTCTTCTATCGGTAGATTAGGCCTATTCATACATGTTACTGCTGGCTTTGGAGATGTAGGCTTTAATGGCTTCTGGACACTAGAAATATTCTGTGTTCAACCAATCCGAATTTATGCCGGTGTTGAAATTTGCCAAATCTTCTACCATTCCATCGAAGGAGATTATGACAGCTATAAAAATGGGAAATACCAAAACAATGAAGGTATCCAGGCTAGTATGCTCTATAAAGACTTCAGGTAATTAAAGAAGTACACTTTTTTTTTGATGCTTATATTTAGCATTACTGACAAGCCAAAAATTTTTGAAATATGATTTTTTATGACACAGAAGCTAAGTGGTATCGCTTCTTACTAAGATTTCTCAAATTATCTTCACTTTGGAGGGCCTTCAAATTGGGCGCTTTTTTTGGAGTGTATGCATTTCTAATTCGACTTGCTTTCGACCATTTTGATATTGAATTTACACTCAGTAGGCGTGTTTTTGAAACTTTAGCAACTCTGTTTACAATTCTGATAGTGCTGAGAACAACACAAGCCTATAATAGGTGGTGGGAGGCTAGACAAACTTGGGGAGCATTAGTTAATTGTTCTAGAAACTTGGCAATCTACATTGATCGGTTTTTACCAGAGGGTAGTAAAAAAGCCAAGGATACTCTTGCCCTGCATATCGCTAATTTCTTCAATGCCTTGGCTTATCATTTAAGAGATGAAGCCCCAAAACCAGAATATTATGCTTTGGACAAGGAAATTGAAAAAGAATTAGACCAAGAACTAAGTCATCCAATTGTCTTTTCATCTGCCATAATACGTGAAATAAAAGAACAATATAAGAAGGGTAAAATAGATGGTAACGAATTACTAATACTTGGAGAACACCATGGTAAATTCATCGATATTTTAGGCATCAATGAACGTATAAAAAAAGCACCAATCCCATTTTCATATATCGCTTTGATAAAAACCATAATTCTTTCTTTTGGATTTCTAGCACCACTGCAAGAAATCAATTCAGTTGAAGTGAATGTAATACCAGTATTTTTAACAATTATAATGACGCTAGTGATACTTTTGGAAATCTTGGCTGCTGAAATAGAAGATCCTTTTGAAACAAGAGAAAATGATTTACCCTTAATTCAAATGGCGAATGTCATTTCTAAGGATGTCTTTAATATTTTAGGGCAAAAGGAACATAATCCAAGAACGACCGAAATGAAACCATTCCAAAAAGTGATTTAATTGAAAGGTGGAAAAGGTCATCAAAGCCATATTCATTTTCCCTATTCGAGTTTACCAGTATGCCATTTCACCCATGTTGGGTGCTAATTGTCGCTTCACTCCTACTTGCTCAGCCTACACTGTTCAAGCCATTGAAGAATGGGGACCTCTAAAAGGTACATGGATGGGAATAAGGCGTTTCTCGAAATGCCATCCTTGGGGTGGTCATGGCTATGATCCCGTTCCTTCCAAATCAGAAGAAATTAAAACATCAACGATAGATCAAGATATAGAGCAATTGGTAAGTACCTTCCTAGAAAACGAAAATGAATCCATTGTGTTGCTTGCTTTAGGGAAATTAGTCGAAACAAGCACAGAAGATAATTACCATGAAATCATTGATTTCATTGAGCAACATCCTAGTACCTCAGAGCTTGATTTGTCCATGTATATCCATGACATAGCAATCAAGGGATTCAAAGGGCTTGATTCAGAAATCAGTAAACTAAAAGTAAAATTTACTGATCCTGATGCAATTGAAGACCTAATGAATGCTGAAGAATTTTACCTGAAAAAATGATTTAAGTCATGAGTTCGATGCTTTAATTATTTTAGTTTCACCTTATGACTCAAAATTCCGAAGATCACCTCCCTGCCTATCGCGTCAGGCCACGATTCCGAATAAGTGTTCCTTCAAAAGAAAATGAGATAGTTGAAAATATTAAAAAGGGATTATCCGAACAAAACGCAAAGTGCATAGGAAGTACAAGTGCCCATTTTATTTCACTCCAAATCCCAACGAAGGAGCAACATTATTGGTCCCCACAACTTTCAATTACCCTTTCAACCGAAAATGAGGAATCTATATTAAGAGGTGTTTACGGACCACGACCAGCAGTTTGGACAATGTTTGTTTTCTTCTATGCTGTAATTGGACTAGCACTATTAGTAGTTACAGTAATAGGCTTTTCTACAATGACGCTTGACAAGGGTACCATGATCTTCTGGTGGATTCCAGTTTTAATTGTTGTTTTTCTGTCGCTCTACTTAGTTGCCTATTTTGGTCAAAAGATGGGTCATAATCAGATGATAACTTTACAGTCATTTTTTGAGAAAACTACTGGTCTAGAAAGCCAGTCTTAAGTACTTAAAACTTTAGAGATCCCAATCTTCGTTAAGCTGAGAAATATTTTGATGGGCTGTTAAATCATATTGACATGGAACAACCGAAATGTAGTTGTGATCTACTGCCCAAACATCAGTATCCTCACCATGATCATTGTTAACAAAATTTCCTTGTAGCCAAAAATAAGGTCGACCGTAAGGATCTTTCCTATGATCAAATTCCTCTTCCCAATGTGCATTTGCTTGCCTACAAATCTTAATCCCCTTTAGAGGCTCATTTTGTTTAGGTGGAATATTAACGCTTAATGCAATACCTTTATTTAAGCCTTTGTCAAGTACGTTTTGGGCGATCTTTTTGATTGATGCCCTGGCATGAGAAAAGCTGGCTTTATAAGAAAAATCACACAGCGAAAACCCGATGGCCGGATATCCTTCAATTGCCCCTTCAATGGCAGCTGACATGGTACCAGAATAAAGGACACTAATGGCCAAATTACTCCCATGATTAACGCCACTCACTACTAGGTCAGGATTCCTATCTTTCAACAAATGGTGTTTCGCAATTTTAATGCAATCTGCAGGCGTTCCAGAACATTTATGGGCTTCTACTCCTAAGTCCTTAAAGATATCTGTTTCTGTCAAACGCAAAGTGTCACCAATTGTAATTGCATGCCCCATACCTGATTGAGGACTATCAGGAGCAACAACTATAACTTCACCAAGTGAGGTCATGACTTCGACCAATACACGAATTCCTGGCGAAGTAATCCCGTCATCGTTTGAGATAAGAATAAGAGGTTTTGACATCTAGATTAATGTATTGTAGTGAGTCACCAATATCGCAACATCTTTCAAATTATCAATCTTTAAACGATTAGTCTTTACATATTTTTTTAGCTCATGCGTTTCTTCTGTCAAAACATTATATATATCTTTCTTACGGCCTGAATAATCTGTCAATTTTCCTTTATGGTCAAGAAAAAACATCTTGTAAGACAGAAATCTCCTAGTATAGGTTTGGTTATTCATCGGGGCATTCATCGGATTATTATTATACCGATTATACCGAGATCGATTATTACCTCCCGTAGAAATTTGATCAATGTATTCCCTGGCTAATAACGTCATCTTTCCCTCTACAATGAGTTCAAAAAATCGTGGGATGGTTTTATACCCATTCTGACTTAAATAAGGAAGTGAATAGAACCTTCGTAATCGTTCATCACTATTCTGAATTATGCTAAACTGTAGCACTAAATGTGCTGAGTAGGTTTCCATCCTTTCACCTACATTGACTATAATAGCTTCTTTTTCTAAGTCATAACTGATCATTCCCGAAACAACAGTCTGATCTTTTAGTATAGCTTCCCCTTGGTGCCATTGGTCGGCAGGAAATTGTTGTGCCATTTGTTCCAAAGGAACTAAACACATCATCAATATGAAGAAAATTTGTTTCACTACCTGTTTAACGAATTATATCGAATATGTTACAGCAACTTAGTTCTTATCTAGTTTTAAGGCTACATATTCTTTAATCTCAAGGCCATAGCCTATCAACCCTACTCTTTTCTTTGGATTATTCGAAATCAAATTTATTTTTTTCACTCCTAAATCTCTCAAGATTTGAGCTCCAACACCATAATCCTTTTGATCCATTTTAACACCAAATTTATCATTACTGCTTTGGTCCGAATTTTTCAAGGCCGTCAATTCATCCAAAAGCCTATTCCCTCTTCTTCCTTGATTCATATAGAGCACGACACCTTTCCCTTCTTTCTCAATCATCCTCAAGGCATGTCTTATTGGATTTCCTGAATCTAACTTAAACCCAAAAATATCGCCAAGTGTACTGCTTGAATGTACGCGTACCATTACGGGTTCTTCTAATTCCCATTCTCCTTTGACCACCGCCAAGTGAACTTCTCCTGTATTCTTTTGAGTATAAGCTTGTAGGTGAAAATCTCCATATTCAGTTGGAAGGTCTACCCCAACTTCTTTTTCGATTAAACTTTCTTTCTCAATCCTGTAAGAAATAAGATCAGCAATCGAAACAATTTTGAGGTTAAACCTGTCGGCCACCTTATAAAGATTAGGCAATCGCGCCATAGTGCCATCCTCATTCATGATTTCCACCAATACTCCACCGGGCTCAAGACCTGCCAAACGAGCAAAATCGATAGCTGCTTCTGTATGCCCTGTTCTGCGAAGCACACCACCTTTTTGAGCCTTTAATGGGAAAATATGTCCTGGTTTTCCTAATTCTTCAGGCTTGGTTGATGGATCCACCAATGCCTTAATGGTTTTAGCCCTATCACTTGCGGAAATACCTGTTGTGCAGCCATTACCAATTAAATCTACTGAAACCGTAAAAGGAGTTTCGTGTAAAACGGTATTTTTACCGACCATTAAATCGAGGCCTAATTCTTCACAACGTTCAGCTACCAGAGGTGCGCAAATAAGTCCTCTTCCGTGCGTAGCCATGAAATTGACTATCTCTGGAGTGATCTTTTCAGCAGCACAAATAAAGTCGCCTTCGTTTTCACGATCTTCATCGTCTACAACTATGATTACTTCACCATTTTTAATCGCGGAAATCGCTTCTTCGATTGGATCTAATTCAGTTTTAACAGACATCTTGATTTTTTTAGAAGCACAAATGTAGTAAGTAATTAGACGGCTAAAAAATCATCTGGAAACTACAATTCCTAATTCGGAAGAGACTTGATCAAACATT
>Ga0307985_10000247_pt1 | contig 32781 bp, 27 predicted proteins | sample EllFjometageno80_FD_203155 | JGI IMG/M metagenome (GOLD analysis project Ga0307985, IMG submission 203155) | Marine microbial communities from Ellis Fjord, Antarctic Ocean - #80 | ecosystem: Environmental > Aquatic > Marine > Unclassified | place: Southern Ocean | collected 2014-10-09 | reverse complement strand
TTTACCACTTACGAGATAAACATTAGGCTGACGTTTTACATAGAGGATGGTTAAATACTCCAATCACTTGGTTCACCATTGTAATAAGTTACCTGCTCAATTTTAGGTAAAACATAAGGAATGAGTTTGATCACCAATTCAATTCTTTCCTTTGGTTCAAGTTGTAATAGCCTTTCTTCAATCGTATCAATTTCATAATAGATAATATCTTTTAATACTGACCTTATCTCTGTTGTTAATTTATTTGGAGTCCCTTTTTCCCTTCCTCCACTTTTATATCCTTTTGCCATACCTATTTTAATCTACTTTAGAAGCTATCTATCTTATTGGTTAGAGTATGTTACTGTATTGTATTAAGATTTACATTTAAATTCAACCCAAGCTCATTCAAAGCGTATGAGTGCTTTTCAGCAAAACGTGCCGTATCAATATAATCGTCAATAAATTGGTTAGATAATGTGGAGGTTCTGTCTACAGATAAAGCCTTTTGAAGCAATTCAAGAGGCTTTTTTATGCCCTTTTTCATTTACGACATCAACAAACCCTAATTTACACTGATGACTAAAGGCGTCCATATCATTTGACGGATGGTACTCATCTGTTTCAAATGATTTGTACTTGGCCTTAGCTCATCATATTGACACATACGGTGATGAAGGTAAATTCTATGAAAGGAATCAAATCTATTATGAATACGCTACCTGAGGGTTTTGAAGAGTAGTTTCACTAATTAATAGTTTATTAAGATTAATTGTTAAAACATGTTGTTTTCTAATATGGCTTTTGATTGGTGAATCATTATTTTTCGATGAAAATAGATTTGTAGTTTTGTTCTACCTCATGAACTTCTGAATCCTTAAGTGATGCGAACTCTTTTTCCCTAGCTCGTTTTGACATTACCCCTTCATTTTGATCAAGGAATCGAACCAAAAGTGCAACAGTTTTATCTGGCATTTCAAATTCATCATCCAAGTACCTTTTGAACTCATCGTAATTAGTGAGGTAAGTTACCTCATTGGGTATGATGTTTTCTATAGTATCCTGCACACAGTCATAAAGAAACTCAGCTTGTTTTGTAGCATCAAAGAATCTATAAAAATCGAATGTATCGTTCAATACTTTTACATTATGATCTGGAGTTTCTTCCCAATCAATAAAATCTAATAATGGATGTGAATAAGCTTCTAAAACAGTGCGATAGTCACCTAAGTGATCTAGGATCGATGAAGAAACTGGGAAGATCATCCCTTGTTGAGAGAACTTCTTTTTGGCAAGAACGTGATGGATTAAATAGCGGTGAATTCGACCATTCCCATCTTCAAATGGGTGGATAAAAACAAATCCAAATGCAATAACTGTTGCTATCAGTACAGCATCAAGTTCGCTGTTTAATAACTTCTCATTGGTATTTAACAGACCAGGTATGAATTTATCTAAGTCTTGCCATTTAGCCGAAATATGATCTGGTAGTGGTTCTCCTGATGATCTATCATGCTCTCCTATAAAGCCTTCCTTTTCACGAAACCCCATTTCAATGAATCGTTCATTCTCAATAACTACCTGCTGCAGTCGAACTAGCTCTTCTCTTGATAAATCCTTGGATCCAGCTTGACCTATAGCTTGTCCCCATCTTGCCGCTCGTTTGCTTTTTGGACTTTCACCCTCAATTGTAAACGATGCTTTTGAATCTTTCAATAAAAGAAATGCAGAAGTTCTTTGTAATACATCTTTCTTTAAACCATTCAAATAAGCTCCTTTTTTTTGTGAGTAATTATCCGAAATATATTTTTCTAACTTCTCTGATTTTCGAATCAATGGACAAAAATCAATTGTCCCGGGTAGGTTGTTGATTACTAAATGACGACTCGACTTTTCACCTTCGATTGAATATTGAAGCTTACTGTCTAAAAGCGGGATGTAACTTCTTTTGTTTAATTTTTCTTTACCTGCAAGTTCTTTTCCTGAAATCCACTCTACCAAAAACCAGATTCTACGCGAATATTGGCCTTCAGGCTCAATATTCACCAGTTTTGTTAGCTCCTCTTCTTTATAATGATTTACCAATTGGCTAAATACAAGCAAGTTAACACCCTCGTATTTGAGTGCAAATACTAATTGACGATACAATGCAGCTATTTCCTCTGTTTCCGAATTATCTTCCGGTAAGTATTTGTCAGGAAATACTTTCCACTGGTCAGTCTCATATTTCTTATTGCGACTGCATACCATCGAAATTTGATCAGGAATCGGAATTCGAAATTCGAGTGTACTAATTATAGAAGCATATCCTACCACATGCCCTTCTTCTGGAAGTTTCCTTCCGAGAAAAACGTGCACAGTTTGAGAAAAATGAGCGCTATTCATACCTATTCAATAATTTTAAGCGTAAAATACGGGAAATACTTGCGCAACACAATAAATACGTGCGCAAATTAATCATTAATGAGAAATATGCGCGCATATTTCTCATAAAACCAATTGCTTGATCATGTTGTTTTCTAATATGGCTTCTGATTGGTGACTCATTTTAATTGTTGTTTAAACCAAAAGCTCTGCTCCGAGTTTCTGTTTAAATATATTTTCCTTTTGAATGGTTTGGTCTTGAGTTTATGTCTTAGGAAGCAACATTAAGATTCATTGAGTAGCAATCATGGGTTTTTGCCAAAACTTATGCCAAAACTTGGCCTCATGAATACATCGTTCAGGAACGGGTTAATAATGATTTATACTTGGCTTTAGCACATCATATTGACACTTATGGTGATGAAGGCAAATTCTATGAAAGGAAACAAATCTATTTTGAATACAATGGCCTCACCTATTGGCACATGGAAAATATAATTAACCGTTGTCCATCAAAAGAAACCTATGCGGAAAAAATGAAAAAGGGGACATTGCCAGAAGATTTTGAGGAGTAGTATCAAGAAATTAAAAGTCAAATTAAGATCAATGTCGTAGCTTGGTAACAATTGTTACCTTTTGCATTTATAATATTCATTCCTTTGCAATAAAAAATGTTTAATCTTTTCAAAAGAAAACCGATGAATTACCAAAACATAGATGCCCAAACATTTGAGGGCTTAATGCAAAAAAATGATCATGTGGTTATCGATGTAAGGTCGCAACAAGAATATGCTGAAGGCAAGATTGATCCACATACACTAATTAATTTTTTTGAATCGGATTTCAAATCCAAAATTGAAAAGCTCGATCCCTCTAAAACCTATTTGGTCTATTGTAGAAGTGGGAACCGAAGTGGTAAGGCATGCGCCATGATGGGGCAAATGGGCTTTGATAACTTATACAATTTAGAAGGTGGCATCGGCGCTTGGAATGCAAAAGGCTAATTCAATGTTCAATCCTTCCAAATTTTTAAGCAAACAGAATTTCTGGTTTGTGCTCCTACTCTGCCTGTCTTTGGGCCTGGCACCATTTTCTCCTGAGCCCCATGTATGGGGGGAAATCAAATGGCTAATGGGCGGTGGTGTTGGAATGCAGCCCATGGACTATTTTGATTTGTTATTCCACGGATTTCCTTGGTTCTTTTTACTGGTTCTAATCGGGATCAAGATTGGCGCCAAGAAAGCGCGGAAGATGGAGCCTTAAAGGCCTTAAAATCGATATTTGGAATTGATTCAATTGAATTGACTAAATTCCATTCAAATTAATCTTATGAAATATCTCTTAGGCTTTGCAATACTAATAGTGGTTATGATTGCCATTGCCACGGGTATGAAAAAAAAGTACCGTTTAAATGCCAAAGAAGCTCCAAAAGGCGAAATGAATGATGGTGGCGGTCAAGCTGGTGAACAAGGAGGAGAAGGCGATGGCGGCGGTGGTGACGGAGGAGGAAATTAGGCCCATCCAAATTTACAATATTACCTTTAATTGACTCTATAATACCCTTTTGTCATAAATAGCAACTTTTCGAAATGAATTTTACTTAGATTAGGAATAACTTCTCTAACTAAGTTTTAAAGTCCATGATGAATTACTTAACAAAGCATTGCTTACTGCTATTTTTTTTCTTGACAGCGGCTACTTCCCTCGCGCAAGAACAACACCGTTATCAAACTGACTTCTCCAAAGAAGAATTTGCCAAAAGAAGGGCAAACGTATATGAGAAAATCGGTAATGATGCCATTGCACTGATTCAAAGTGCCGAAGGTGTTGACGGTTCTTATGTCTTTCGTCAGACCAATACATTTTACTACCTCAGTGGTTTAGAAACGCCACATTCCTACCTCTTACTTAATGGAAAGAACAAGACCACAACGCTGTACCTGCAACATCGAGATGCAGGGAGAGAAAATAATGAAGGCAAAATCCTTTCCGTGGAAGATGCGGATTTGATCAAGGAATTAACAGGAGTAGACCAAGTACGAGGAGTTGAATTTTTATCCAATAATTTGGTAGGTACAGGATTAATCAAGCCCCCTGGGCCAAAACTATACACCCCTTTTGCACCTGCAGAAATGGGTACAGGCAGTCGTGATGACCTTTTGCATGGCCAGGCTCGAAAGTCATCAGATCCTTGGGACGGCAGAATGTCTAAAGAAGCCAACTTAATAAAGCTTTTGAATGAAAGAATGCCTCAATTCGAAATTCATGATTTGTCACCCATGCTGGATGCCATGCGCTTGATCAAATCTGAAAAGGAAATTGCAATGATCCGTCAAGCCACAGAAATAGCCGGTTTGGCAATTATCGAGGCCATGCGCGCCACCGACCCAGGAGTATATGAAGACCAATTAGATGCCGCGGCCAAATACGTGTTTTATATGCATGACGCTGATAGGGATGGCTATACATCAATAATTGGAGGAGGCACCAATGCCTTCATGGGGCATTATTTCCATAAAACTGATCGTCTTGTTGACGGTGATTTGGTATTAATGGATTATGCACCAGAATACCATTATTACACGAGTGATGTTACACGCATGTGGCCCGTTAATGGGAAATATGACGAGGCGCAAATCCAATTGACTGAATATATACTAGCTTATAAAGACGCTCTTTTCAAATATGTAAAACCAGGCGTTACCTCTAATGATGTCCTTGCCGCTGCGGCAAAAGACATGAAGGAATACCTTGTTGGAAAAACATTCAAAAATCCTGATCACTTAAAAGCTGTTCAGGATGGCATTAAGTTTAGAGGACATTTCCAACACCCCGTGGGCATGGCCGTGCATGACGTAGAACGGGTACATGGAGTACCACTAAGGCCAGGCATGGTTTTCACAATAGACCCTATGATCTGGATTCGTCCTGAAAGGTTATATATCCGAATGGAAGATGTGGCACTAGTAACAGAAGATGGCGTGGAAAACCTAAGTGCTTTTGTGCCATCAACCATTAAGGACATTGAAAAAGTTATGAAAGAAAAAGGGTTGATTGAATTTAGACCAGCCACTAAGCTTCCTCTTAAAAAATAACGACCATGAAAAACTTTAAATCACTCGCTTTAGCACTGCTCTTTTTGGTATTGTACAATGCTGGAAAGGCGGAAACTGATCCCTATCCAAAAAACCCAAATATTGATGCCCTCAATTATATATTTGAGATAACGCTGTCAGACGAAACAGATGAAATTAAGATGAACGCTACCATTGATGTTCGTTTTTTGGCTGACGGAGTAAAAGAAATACGCCTTGATTTAATTAAAAAGTCAGCTGCGCTGGAGGGTAAAGGAATGACAGTTGCTAAAGTCATGTCAGGTGGAAAATCAGTCACATTCAGGCATGAAAACGATGCTGTTTTTATTGTCCTTCCTACCCCATCGAAAAAGAATCAACGCAATCAATTTACGATCTCCTACAGTGGAATTCCTGCCACAGGCTTAAAAATTGCACCAAACAAGCATGGTGACCGTACCTTCTTCAGTGACAACTGGCCGAACAAAGGCCGAAATTGGTTGTCTACTATTGACCACCCTTCGGACAAGTCCAAATGTGAATTTATCGTCACTGCACCCAACCATTATCAGGTCGTTTCTAATGGCCTGAAAGTGGAAGACACTGATTTGGGTGATGGTAACAGACTTACTCATTGGCGTCAAGGAATTCCAATTGCATCATGGCTTTATGTCCTAGGTGTGGCAGAATTTGCTGTACAGCAAGTTGATGATTTTGATGGAAAAGCGATCGAAACTTGGGTTTATAGACAAGACCGTGATGCCGGCTTTTATGATTTTGCCGAACCAACTAAAAAGGTGCTTGAATTTTACAGTGATTATGTGGGTCCATTCTCTTACGAGCGTTTGGCAAACATTCAATCCAATAGTGTAGGTGGTGGAATGGAAGCGGCATCAGCAATATTATACGGTGACAATTCAGTGACTGGAACGCGAAGCATTCGGTGGAGAAATGTGGTCATCCATGAAATTGCCCATCAATGGTTTGGAAATGCAGTTACAGAGTACGACTGGGATGATGTCTGGTTGAGCGAAGGTTTCGCTACTTATTTCACCCTACTCTTTATAGAGCATCAATATGGTCGTGACGAGTTTGTTGAAGGTCTGAAATCGAGTAAAAAACGGATTGATGACTTCTCTGCCAAAAACCCAGAATACACAATTGTTCATAACAACTTAGCTGATATGAGCAATGTAGTTACTGGCCAGATTTACCAAAAAGGAAGCTGGACATTACACATGTTGAGAGGTAAAATTGGCACTGATAATTTCTGGAAGGGCATAAAAACATACTATGCAGAATTCCAAAACAAGAACGCGACTACTGCTGATTTTATTCGACATATGGAAGAGGCTTCCGATCAAGATTTAGGTCAATTCTTCAACCAGTGGCTGCACACTGGGGCGACTTTAAAATATGCTGGCAACTGGGCTTACAATAAAAAATCTGGTACAGTTGAAGTTAAGATCGAGCAAAGCACCACCATCAATCAATTGTTTGTTATGCCTTTACAAATCGGGATAGAAATTGACGGTCAGCCGTCTCAAATTGAGACAGTTCAGGTCGACAAAAAGTCCAACACTTATAGTTTTAAAGTAGCTAGCGCACCAGAAAATGTGGTACTAGACCCAAATACATGGGTCTTAATGGATGCAGACTTTAAGAAAAAGTAGCTATAAATGGCATAAACCCCTCGTTTCTAGTGTTTGATATCACTCTCTACAGCGCCATCAACCAAATTGATCGTACGACTACCATAAGCTGCATTTTCCTTTGAGTGTGTTACTTGAATTATTGTCATCCCTTCATCATTTAACTTGTTAAAAAGCTTCATGATTTCTTCAGCCTGATCAGAATGCAGGTTTCCTGTTGGTTCATCCGCCAATAATAATTTAGGCTCTCCGATCAATGCCCTGGCTACACCAACTAGTTGCTGTTGTCCTCCAGAAAGCTGCTCAGGGAACAAATCTTTTTTTGCCACCATATGGAAGCGATCTAGCATTTCGGCTACCATGCTCTTCCTTTCAGATGATTTAACGCCTTTGTAAAGCAAAGGCGTTTCGATGTTCTCATAAACAGTTAGTTCATCAATCAAGTGGTACGCTTGAAAAACAAATCCAATATGGTGCTTGTGTAATTCTGACCTCTTTCTTTCCTTTATTTTATGAATAGGCTCGTCAAAGAAATAATATTCTCCCTGTGACTGTTCATCGAGCATTCCGATGATATTCATTAAAGTTGATTTTCCGGCACCACTAGGTCCCATAATCGTTACGAACTCTCCTTGATCAATGTCAAGGTCTATTCCCTTAAGAATAAACGTTCTTTGATATTTAGAACCGATGACCTTATCGATATCACGTAGCTTAATCATAGTAGTTATTTAATATTCTGACCTACATGCAATGGTCAATTAACATGCCAAGGCCTAATTTATTCATACTTAGCTGTTAACTAAAATATTTTTATTGAGAGTTGTACACTATCGTGCACATTTGTTCAATTATGGAACGTATAATTATTCGTACCTCAACGATTTTATCGGATTGGTTCTTGCCGCTTTTACAGTTTTATAACTGACGGTGAGTAGCGCAATTAATAAGGCCATAACGCCTGCCAAAACGAAGGTCATTGGACCAACTTCTGTTTGGAATGCAAAATCTTGGAGCCAAAGGTCTTTTAGGAAAAACGCAGCTGTTCCGCCAATTATAAAAGACACAATTATTAAACTAGCAAAATCCTTAGAGAGCAAAACCACAATTTTAAGAACCGAAGCTCCTAAAACTTTTCTAACCCCTATTTCTTTTATTCTTTGTTCGGTAGAAAAAGACGCTAAACCAAATAATCCAAGACAAGCAACTAAAATCGCTAGAATCGAGAAATAGATGATTACCTGACTCAATTCTTCTTCAGACTCGTACAATGAGTCTAAATCCTCATCCAAAAAAGAGGCCTCAAAAGGCTGTTCGGGAGAGAACTTGGTCCATAGCTCTTCAATGTTGTCAACCGTTGTTTGAAATGGTACCCCTTCAGCTAATTTCACATAGATATATGAAAATGCGCCAAAAAACGGCCCATAAAAAGTGGACTCTGTTTTCCGTTGAAGCGGTTCAAAATTCACATCTGCCACTACACCAATGACTCTTTTACGCTGCCATTTTCCTTGAAATTGAATTTGAATGATTTTCCCTACTGCATCCCCTGTTAAATTCAGTTCTTTTGCAGCCTGCTGATTAATCATTATTGCTTCTGTAGAATCTGTTGGAATATTTCTATCGAAATCTCTCCCATCAACTATTTCAATATTCATTGTACTCATATAGTCAAAATCGACATTGATCCCTGCCAAGTTCAAATTACCATCGTCATCTGGAACAGATTCAGATTTAATAAATATAATAGGCCTCAACCCTCCTGGTTTGCTGAAAGAAGCACCTACTTTTTCAACCCCAGGGTTTTTTAGTAATTCATTTCTAAAGGCATTCAATTGTGGAGTGACCGCATTATTATCGTTCGACACTACCAACATGTTTTCTTTTTGAAAACCGAGCAACTTATTCTGCATAAAAGACAATTGGCTGTACACCACGTAAGTGCCAATCATCATAATGATTGAAATAGTAAACTGGAAGACGACCAAACCTTTTCTTAACAAACCTGATCCTCCTCTTGAACTCAACTTTCCTTTCAAAACGACCCCAGGTTTGAAAGAGGAAAGAAATAGGGCTGGATAACTTCCTGAACCTAGTCCGATTACTAAAACAATCAACATTAACACAACAAGAAGCTGCAAGTCTACTAACATGTATATGTCCAATGATTCACCAATAAGTGCTCCAAATTGCCCGATAAATAAGGCTGATATAGCCATTGAAATTATGGACGAAATCAAGGTGATTACAATCGACTCTCCTAAAAACTGGCCTATCAACTGGCTTTTATGCGCACCTAACACCTTCCTCATACCTACTTCTTTTGCCCTCTTAGTGGACCTTGCAGTGGCCAAATTCATGTAATTAATGGATGCAATTAATAATATGAAAATGGCCGTAGCCGAAAATATATAGACAAAACTGATGTTGCCATTGGGCTGCATTTCATTTCGCAGATTTGAATGTAAATGGATATCATTCAACGCAACCAAAGTGGGATTGATCCTAATCTGACTTTGTTCGGCAACATTGGCAATTTTCACTTCAATCAGTTTAGCCTCTACAGCTTCAGCATGAATTGGATCTGTCAATTTTATGTAGGAATAAAAACCTGCATTAGTCCAACCGTTTAGGAAATTTCCATTTTGAAAATTTCTCTGGGTTTCATTGGAAATCAACATCTCAAAATACATATGAGTATTAGAGGGCAAATCTTTCATAATTGCCGTAACACTAAGGTTGATGTCTTGATTTTGATTGCCTTTATACGAAAGGACTTCTCCTACAGCATTCACTTTTCCAAAATATCTCAAAGCAGCCTTTTCAGAAAGTACCGTCTTAAACGGAGCGTTTAAAGCATCCTTGGCTGATCCATAAATCAATGGAAAATTGAAGAAATTGAAGAAATTGGAATCCGCATAAAAGATCTCTTTCTCCTTAAATTTTTCAGCTCCTATTTCAAATAATATCTCTTGTCCTCCACCATTCAATCTTGCGAATTCGGTGACTTCAGGTAATTGTGTCTTTGCAAAAGGTCCAAAGGCAGAAGCGCCTAGGGGATATTTATAATCCCCACTGCTTAGCTTTAATGTATTATCAATTCTAAAAATCTTCTCCGATTCGTTGTGAAATTTATCGAAGCTTATTTCATAATTAACAGTTACATAAATCAGAATGAAACAGGTGATTCCAACTGTGAGGCCAAAAATGTTAATTGAGGCATATCCGGGATTCTTTAAAATGCTGCGGATTGCAATTTTTATATAATTCTTGAGCATACTTAGAACTGTTTATTTTGTTTTTTGACAATAATAGCGCAGTGAAAACCTAGCAATAGGCAAAAGTTACAGAATCAAATGCAGATATGTAGCCCGTTCATGTAAGTTCAGACGGATCAGAAAGTATAAAAACCTGCTTCTCCATCAGGTGTGAAGAAGAGCATGGCAAATAAAAAGACCAAAATCGCCAAAACAAAACCAATCATAAATGTAGTATAAGCAATGCGCAGGTATTTGTATTTTTTTCCAAGCACCTTACCTTGAAAGTAAATATCTCTAATCAAACTACTATAGAGGTAATCTCCATCTTTCATCAATTCTTTAATCCCCCATTCGTACTGCTTCAAATCCACTTTATAATAATTTCCAAAAAATAGAAGGTTTGTCTTTTTGCTCAAAACGTCTTTATCCTTAAAAATACCGGGGGACACATTTGGTCTAGTCGCCAAAATTGAAAGCACAATGGTGGTAAGACAAATCACAACTAGCAGTAATATAGGGTAAAGCAGGTTTGGAAATTCAATAAGTCTTCTGATCAAAATCGACACCACTAAGGATAAAATAATGGTATTCACGGTAATCATGATATTGGCTTTATTATCATCCATTGCGCTCAAATCCATATGATTTTTTGAAGTGGTCCTGAACATTGTTTCAATTCCTCTTTCAGGTCGTTTATCAATTTTGGTTTGAATAGCAACTCGAAAAATAGTTCTCGTTGGGTCTCTGACTTGACTTTGAGATGGGCGATAGGACCATTTTCACGAACCTCAATAGCCACAAGATTTAATTATCAAAAGAGTTTTGGCGAGTATGAGTTTTTTCAAACAAGCCGATTAGATGGTTTCAATACACTTAGAGGATATAGAAGATTTAGATTTGCTGGTGAAAGCAGTTTTTCTAATCAAATTGATGTTCGGATTGACCTTTTTGAATGGCAAAATTATATCCTTCCTTCGAAGTTCGGGTTAATCTTATTTAATGACTTTGGACATGTTTGGGCAGAAGGAGAAAATTCGAATAAAATGCATCATGGTTACGGAGGAGGAATTTATCTTATGCCTCTTGGTCGTTTTGCCTTTAATTTTCTTCTAGCAAACTCCGAAGAAGGCCTTTTGCCAATATTAAAATTTGGATTTTTCTTTTAAGGCCAATTAGACATTTGGAATAGTAACTTTGAAGGTAGATCCTTTCCCTAATTTACTCTCAAAGGACACTTCTCCACCATGCATTTTGACAAATTGTTTAACAATTACTAAGCCTAATCCTGTGCCATCGATATCACCTACATTACTGGCTCTTGAAAAAGATTCAAACAAGTCCTTTTTATCCTTGACAGGTATGCCAACACCATAATCCACAATGTCAATCTCAACACCGCTTTCAAAATATTTAACTATCAATTCAGGCGCCTGAGCCCCTTCAGAATATTTAAAAGCATTGGCTATCAAATTGGCAATCGCGTGGCTTATTAGTTGACTATCCAAGTTCAGTTGTCTTTCATTACCTTCAGACCTAATTACTAATATTCGATCATCACCAGAAGTCGACCTATGCTCTAAAGCCACTTGTTCTAGTATCTCTGGCAACGAGGTGATTTCCTTATTAAAATTAGTTTTGCCAACATCAAGTCTCCCTAAAGTGAAAATATCTTTAAGCAAGGCATTCATCCTTTCCAATTCTGTCCTTATTCTACCAACATGTTTATTAATCTTTGAGAGACCCAGTCCTGGAGAATTATCCAAGTGCATACTTATCAATTCATTACTTGATTGTATTGTTGTCAGAGGAGTTCTGAATTCATGAGATGCCATCGAAATGAAGCTTGACTTCAATTTACTTAATTGCCTTTCTTTCTCGATACTTCTCATCCTTTCAGAAATATCTCTGGTTGATGATTGAAGAAAAATAATTTCACCTTCATCATCCATTACACAGCTCAAAACAGTTTCTACCCAAACCCAGTCTCCATTTTTCTTTTTAACCCTGTAGGCTGCCTTCGTGTTTTTTGCCTTTGTAAGAATTGTTTTGTCTATGACATCTTTCACATATTTAACTTCATCTTTTTTAAGTAATTTATAAGGGTCAAGTTCATAGAACTCTTCAGGGCTATATCCAAATAGCGTGGTGCATGACGGTGACAGAAAAAGGAATTTCCAATTGGCATCCTGCAAACCAATAACGTCAGCAGAATTTTCGGACACTAGTTTGTACTGGTCCTCCCTCTCCTTCAACTTTCGTTCAGTGAGAATTTTTTCGGTGATGTCAGTTTTGGTAGATTGAATATAGATGGCCTCACCTTCATCATCTAGAATTACTCCCCCTTTTACTTCAAGCCATCTCCAGGTGCCATTTTTATGTTTAAACCTAAAAATTGCTTCTACCTTTTTTGCTTTTGTTGAAATAGTTTCACCCATCTCTTCCATAATTTTTGGCAGGTCTTCTGGATGCAAAAATTCAGTCGTATTTTTACCCACTAACTCTTCAACTTCATAGCCCATATTTACTTTTACAGAAGGTGAAACAAAAAGATATTTACCATTAAGGTCCATCAATGAAACAATGTCATGGGAATTTTGAGAAATTAACTTATATCGTTCTTCGCTCTCTCGGAGTTGTTCTTCTGCTAAAACGCGATCGTTGATGTCTCTTGTAGAGGTTTGTAGGTAGAGTATATCACCATTAGAATCATAAACTGCACCAGCCTTTGATTCAAGCCAGATAAATATACCATTAACATTCTTTGCTCTAAAACTAATAGTTACATCACTCTCTTCCTTATTAATAACCTGCTCCATTCTTTGAGAAACCCTTTCTAAATCTTCCGAATGAATTATCTCATGCAAATTCATTTTCATTAAATCTTCCGGGGCTATCCCCAAAATGGCTTTAGAGGATGGACTCACTAATACAAAGTTTCCTTTTGGATCTTGGAGGCAGATGCAATCACTTGAGTTTTCAGAAATGAGTTTGTACTTGGCTTCACTCTCCTTCAATTGTAATTCAGTCTCTTTAAGGTTTGTAATATTGGTGATGGAACCAATAATCCTAAATGGAAGCCCTTTTTTTGAATAAAGAATTCTTGCTTTAATAAATGCAAAAATCACCTGCTTATCTTTCGTAACAAGGCGAGATTCGATTGCAAAATCTTGTGCTTGATTATCAAAATGGTGCTCAATTAAAGCGTTAAAATCACCCAAATCATCAGGATGAATATACTTTGAAAGTAATTGTTCATCCAACGGATTTTCCAATTGCTTATAGCCAGTTCGCTCCCAAAACTGAGGAGACAAATAAGAATTTTTATGCTTAAAATCGTATTCCCAAATGACGTCATTAGTTCCCTCAACAGCTAAGAGGTACCTATCATTACTGTCTTTAAGGTCGCTTTCTAGCTGTTTTCTCAAAGTAATGTCTTGCAAAATCGTAATATGAGATTCCTGTTCTTGAAATTCAAGAGGCATCGTAGAAGCATTAACCCAAAACAATTCTTCCTTATTATTGGCCAATACAAGTTCATAACTCTGAACTGTTCCTTTATCCAATAGCTTTTGAAAGTATTCTTTCCTACCAGACGAATTTTGGTAAAATTTAAATGCCTTTTCCCCTAAAAACTCGGATGGGCTCAAGCCAAAAGCTCGAAATAAAACTTCATTAGCAAAGAGCACTTTGCCAGTGCTTTTTGAAGAGATAAAGACAGGATCAGGTAAGGAGTCAACGATACTTTTTAATCGCCTTTGACTTACTTCTAAGTTCAAAGAAGATTTTCTTAAATCGTCAATATCAATAGTTATTCCATCAATTCTGACTGGCTTGTCTTCATCATAAAGGACATTCACCCTATCGAGAACATAGTGGTATAAATCAACATCCTGTTGTATCCGATACATGTAACTCCCCGAGCCTACATTTAAAACATTTACAATCTCATCAAGAATTTTTTCCCTATCCTCTGGATGAATTGTGTTCTGCCATTCGTCAATGTTCTCAGGAACTTTTAATTTTCCATTACCTAAAAAACTTTCTTTAGGATTGTTTAAATAATGAACATGATAGGGATCAACGGTCAAATCTATCGACCAAACCACTTCTGATAAGTTTTTTACAACAGAGCCATAATTAATTTTATCGCCATTTGAGGCCACTAAATCGTTATTAGTATTCTCAAAAACGTTTTCCGTATCAGAAATGGTCATAATAAATTTATTTGTCTACTTTTCAATTAACATATTCGACTAATTTAGACAAAACATCTTTTCTCCGCCGCCCCTAAACATTAATAATTATGGCATTAATAACCAATGAATATCAAAACGTACCGAGAATTTTAATAGTAGAGGATGAGCCTTTCATTGCTGAAAATCTGCAAGAAATGTTAAGCATCTTCGGCTATGAGCAAACAGAAATTGCAAATTCTGCGAACCAAGCAATAAAAGCTATCAAGACAAATAGGCCTGATATGGTTTTACTTGATGTAAAGATAAAAGGGGACCAAGATGGAATTGAGCTTGGTGGTATTATTCAAAGCCAGTATCAAATTCCATTCCTATACATTACTTCTTATTCTGACAAGGAGACCGTGAACAGGGCCAAACATACTCGCCCATTGGGTTTTATTGTTAAGCCCTTTACTAAGGATGATGTTTACGCAGCCATTGAAGTAGCGCTTTTTAACAAAAATAAATTGGAAGCCGGAGGTAGTTCTAGACTTAGTTTAGAAAACCCTACTACCTATAACAATGATTCCATTTTTGTAAAGAAGAAGTCATTGTTAGAAAAAGTCCTTTATAGTGATCTAATTTGGATTGAAGCAGATGGCAACCACATCACGCTGCACACGATAGATGATCGATTATATACCATTAGAAAGTCATTGAAAGAAATAGCAGATAAGCTACCTAAAGATCGCTTTTTGAGAGTGCACAAATCATTTGTTGTTCAGGTGAAAGCCGTGACAGCAATTGATTCGAGCAATGTGCACATGGGTGAGAAGAAAATTCCAATTGGAAGGTCATATTACAATGCCTTCACTTCCACATTAAATACAATAAATGCAAGTTGATTAAATCAGCAATTGCATAAAAAAGCCTCATCTTAATTATAAGATGAGGCTTTTTTACTTTAGAAGTAATTACTTCATTGAAGCTCTCACTTTCTTTACTTGCGAAATCTTAATAATATCTCCTTTATTATCCCATGAGTTTCGAATGTAATTCAGAACATTTGCGATGTCCTTGTCATCCAATCCAGTAGCAGGCATTGTACCATTGTATTTAGTGCCATTTACTACAATTTCACCTGTTGAACCAGCAATTAATTGCTTGATAGATCGGTCTAAATCATCCATTAAATAATCTGATTTAGCCAGTGGAGGGAAAACACTACCAATACCTTGCCCTTCAGACAAATGACAAGCAACACATAAACCGGCATAAACTTCTTTTCCATCATCCATGCTTTGCTTCAAAGCAACATCTTGTGATTTAAAAGCAACAGAAATTACGAACAACGCTAACATGATAAAAATAATTTTGAACTTTTTCATAGGTGATTTTTTACAATTTTCGTGCCGTCAAGTTATCAATGTCCTTCACATTTAACAATAGATTTCTTTGTTAATGACTCTAAATATCAATTTCAATTTGATTTCTTAAGAGGTCATCTATTTTTTCTCGCTCTCGAATCAGCTTTGCTTCACCTTTATATACTAATACTTCACAAGGCCGAAATCTAGAATTATAATTAGAAGCCATGCTATAGCAATAAGCTCCTGCATTTTTAATGGCGATCAAATCTCCTTCTGAGACTTCATTGAGTGCTCTTTGGCTACCAAACGTATCTGTCTCGCAGATATAGCCTACTACATTATAGGTGTTTTTTTGGCCTCCTGGGTTCGAGATATTAACGATGTCATGGTATGCCTCATACATCATAGGTCTAATCAAATGATTAAGTCCTGTGTTAATCCCAACGAATACATTTGTAGGCGTTTTTTTTACCACATTAGTTGCAGCAAGAAGATAACCCGACTCACTAACCAAAAATTTGCCCGGCTCAAACCAAAGTTCTAGCTGCTTTCCATACTCATCACAGAAATCATTAAATGCCTTTGATAGCTTGCTCCCAACATCTTGAATGTCTGTGACTACATCTCCTTCTTTATAAGCAACCTTAAAGCCACTCCCTAAATCAAGAAACTTTAAAGAGGAGAAATTTCTTGCCGCCTCAAAGAGGATGTTGGCCACTTTAAGAAAAACATCGGCATCCAAAATATCTGAACCTGTGTGAATATGAAGGCCTTGAACTACGACTCCATATTGATTTGAACAATTAATTATTTCTTTTAGCTGCTTTATAGAAACCCCAAATTTTGAGTTTTCATGACCAGTTGAAATTTTTTCATTTCCACCAGCCATTACATGCGGATTCAACCTCAATCCTATAGGAAAAGTATCTCCATATTTCTTTCCAAACTGATTTAGAATAGAGAGGCTGTCCAAATTAATATTAACTCCCATTTCCACCGCCAGATCGATTTCCTCTAAGCCAACACCACTGGGGGTAAATAAAATCTCTTTGGGTTTGAAGCCAGCCATTAAGCCCATTTCAACCTCTTGAATTGAAACACAGTCCAATTCTGAGCCAAAACTCTTCAATAATTTAAGTATAGAAATATTGGTTAAAGATTTTGCTGCGTACTTTATTTTGAGGTTAACAACTGAGAAAGCAGCTGACAGGACGCCATACTGACTTTTAATTTTCTCTGCATCATAAATATAAACGGGCGTACCAAACTCATCTGCAATCGATTGCATGCTAACCCCTTGAATCTGATACTGATCATTAACCAATTCCATATGTAAATAATTGACCAGCAAATATAAGCGTTGATCTATAAAAAAGAGGAAGTAAATAGCTTACTTCCCCTTGCAATGGACAATTACCTCAAAAAATCTTACTCAATTATTATGCGTTTGGTTAATGAACTGTTGTTTTGAATAACCTGGAGCAAATAAATGCCCTTTCTTTTTTGAGATAAATCCACTTTAAATGAATATTCTCCAAATGACTGTTGATCTGACTTTTCATAAACAACTGCCCCATCAGGATCAATTATTTTAATCATTACTAAGTTTTCGTTACCAGTATTGATGTCCACTGTAAACCTTCCATCACTTCGGTTTGGGTAAAAACTAATGTCATTAATTTTTAAATCTTCCATCTCATCGGCACCAACTTTCTCCTTGTCAGCATCTCTGGCAGTTCTTATAAAAACTTTGGCGCGAGAAATTACCCTAACACCGTCCTCATCGTTATGTTCAAAATCATGCTCCTGTGAATTCCAACTTCCAAAATTGAAGTCAAACTCCATGTCTTTAAACTGTTCTTTTAGAGATTCTCTTAGCTCATCAAAATCCTCAAATTCTTCTCCATTTAACCAGAAAGCATCTCCTTCTTCTCCAAACCTGAAACTTGTTCTTAGCGAATCTATATCAAATTGAAAGTTTTGGCCGTCAAAGTCAAACTTGATACTATCGAGAGAATCATGAAGCATTTTAAAGTCTTCGTCACCATCAAATCCAAAACGAAAAACATTTCCGTTGGCGCCAAATTGTTGATGAATTCGAGATTCCAAGGAATCTATATCAAAATCGAAGGTAAACGAACCTTTAGCGTCATCGTCAGAAAAACCTGTTCCAGTACCTAACTTTAGAAATACATTACCATTGCGGCTTCCTGATGAAAAGCTACTTTTTCCAAAATTCATATCAGAAGAATCTATTCCATACTCCTTCAGTTCAGGATCGGCCCTCATGTCTTCTTGACTTTCATATGTCTTTTCGAAAATAAATTGATCATCACCCAATTTTGTGACAATTTTAATTTTCACTTTCCCATCATCTAAAGTTGTGAAGGAAATTGATTTACTTTCATTAGTAGATTTTTCCTGTGCCGTTGCCATCATTCCTAATCCAACAGCAATATTTAAAGCAAATATCAAAATTAGCTTTACTGTGTTTTTTGTTGTTAACCTTTGCATATCATTTGTTTTTAACCTTTCACGAAACTATTCAATTAAGCCCCTGGCTCGTGTTAAACGATAGTTAAATCATGTTAAATTATGTTAAACTGATTACTTGCCCCTTATATTAAGGTACTTTTGATATATGAGTAACATGCGTATCAGATGGTTGATTGGAATATTGAGTGCAGCAATGCTGGGCTTGATCTCTTTCCAATTCTATTGGATGAAAGACGTAATTAAAGTTAATGAGGAGCGTTTTTCACAAAACGTTCAGGGTGCTTTAAATGAAATAACAAATAAACTTGCTAGAATTAATGATATCAGTTTTCTACAGCAAGATATGAACCGGTCCATTCCGTTTGGAAGAGATCGCCTCCGTGACATGCGTGATACTGCACAAATTATAAATAGGAATATCAGCAATCCCCAGCAATCTCCTATGACTCAAGAAGAGATTTTTGATCTTTCAACCTTTACTTTCAAGTTTGATGAGGCAACAGGGCAATTTCAGATTTCAATCGGAATGCAGAGTTTTCAACCTAACACTAATCAAATAGATGGTCGACAACCCTTTGCAAACCCAAATGAACAACGCCTATTTATAGAACAACAAATGGGTGCAAGGCTTGACGAAATGAAAATGTCTTGGAGAAACCATTTAATAGGAAGTGACAATCTTTTTGCCCGATTTAATCCGGTAGCCTTAGATACATTGTTAAGAACCGAATTAGTCAATCGAGGAATCGATTTGGACTACGATTACGGAATAACCCAAAAAAAATCCAATAAGCTTGTTTATACTAATACTGAAAGGGTTGAAAGCCCTGAGGAGCTCCAAAAATCAGAGCTTCAAGCCAATTTGTTTCCGATGGACCTGATTCAAAAAGATTACTTTTTATCCGTCTATTTCCCGAGTCAAAAGAATTTCCTATTTAAACAGGCCTTGTTACCTCTTTCAGCATCCGGCCTTTTAATGCTAATTATCATAGCCTGTTTTGCTTATGCTATAATGGTAATCCTCAGGCAGAAAAAGACATCAGAAATCAAGAATGATTTTATAAATAATATGACCCATGAGTTTAAGACTCCGATAGCAACCGTCTCATTGGCAACAGAAGCCTTGCAGGATGATGATCTCCAAGCCAACAAACAATTTGTGGATCGCTATATTAAAATAATTCAAGAGGAAAATAAGCGATTGGGTGCTCAAGTAGAGAAGGTTTTACAAATAGCCAGTTTAGACAAAAAGGACTTTGAGCTAAAATTTGATGAAACTGATGTTCACGAAATAATATTAGGTACCAAGGCTCATATAGGTCTCATTATTGAAAAGCGCGGAGGAAACATCACTTGTCAGTTCCTGGCGGGCAGTCCTACCATAGAAGCGGACAAGCTTCATCTCACAAATATTATCAATAATCTACTAGACAATGCCAATAAATATTCACCTGAACCACCAGAGATTCATATAAGAACAGAAAACATTTCGACTGGAATTAATATAAAAATCACTGATAAAGGTATCGGAATGACAAATGAAGCCATACAAAAAATCTTTGAAAAATTCTTTAGAGTTTCAACTGGCAACGTTCATGATGTAAAGGGATTTGGTTTAGGATTGGCTTATGTCAAGAACATTGTTAATATGCACCAAGGTGAAATCACCGTAAAAAGTGAAATTGGCAAAGGCAGTACATTTAAAGTATATTTACCCTTCTCACATGTCTAAATACAAAATTCTTCTTGTCGAAGACGACCTTAATTTAGGTCAAATCTTAAACGAATATCTTGATTTGAAAGGATATGAAACAACACTCTGCCGTGATGGTGAAGAAGGTGTTTTAGCTTTTAAAAGAGATCAATTTCATTTATGCCTTTTCGATGTAATGCTGCCTAAGAAAGACGGATTCTCTATGGCCAAAGAAATACGAAGGACTGATAAAGAAACGCCAATCATTTTTTTGACGGCCAAGTCAATGAAGGCAGATACAATTGAAGGGTTTAAAATTGGTGGCGATGACTACATCACCAAGCCTTTCAGCATGGAAGAGCTGCTTTTGAGGATTCAAGTAATACTCAAGAGAACTGCGAGTAAAAACCCACAATTCTCAGATCAAAAACAATTTGAATTCGGATCATTTAAATTTGACTTTGACAAACAAGTATTGATAGGAAAAGAAGGGGAAAATAAACTCACTTCTAAAGAATCTGAATTACTCAGACTGCTTTGTCTTCATATTAATCAACCTTTGGACAGGTCTGTTGCCCTAAAAATAATTTGGAGAGATGACAGCTATTTTAATGCACGTAGTATGGACGTATATATAGCTAAATTGAGAAAACTACTCAAACAAGACGATACTATTCAGATCATTACGTTACATGGATCTGGATTTAAATTGATAACTAACTCAAAGTTAGAACAGGAATAAATTTGAAAAACCATCAATTTTTCATACTTTATGACCTTTATGGGTAATAATTTTTAATACCCATTATTTAAACTGGATTGAAAGTCATTACTTTTGGCTCCCCCAGAAAGTAGCTCATTACGCACAAAAATGATAGATATAATACCTTCGATATCCATTTTAAATGGGAAAGTAACACGCCTAAAACAGGGTGATTACTCCCATGAAACGGTTTATAAACAAAGCCCTGTCGACATCGCCAAGAAATTTGAAGATTTCGGTATAAAAAAAATACATATTGTCGATTTAGATGGTGCAAAAAAAGGTTCTCCAGTAAATTATCATGCACTGGAATCAGTGGCTAACTATACAAATTTAAACATTGACTTTAGTGGTGGAATAGCAACAGATGGAGACATTAGTAAAGCATATGAATATGGAGCAAATTCAATAACTGCTTCATCCGTAGCTGTTGATAATCAGAAACTTTTTGCTTCTTGGTTGCTTTCATACGGGAGACAAAAAATAACGCTAGGAGCTGATACGCTTAATGAAAAAATCTCGATAATGGGATGGCAACAGTCTACGAAGATTGATGTATTAGACCACATTGATTACTTTTTCATGCGTGGATTAAAGTATGTAAAGTCAACGGATGTCAGCAAAGATGGAATTCAGGAAGGCCCTAATTTTGATTTATACAAAAAGATTGTAACGCGTTTTCCAGATATCCATTTAATTGCTAGTGGAGGTATTAGGTCCGTGGATGACATCAAAAAACTTGAGGAACTAGGTGTCAGAGGAGTAATGTTTGGAAGAGCTTATTATGAAGGAAACTTAAAGCTTGACGACCTTAAAGATCTAATTTGATCTTATAATTTCTATTGTTTCTCTACTAAAAAACAAAGTTGAGTTTGAGGCTAATATTTCTGCCAATCTCATCTGCATAGTATCTAAATCTATTCATATAATCTCTATAGCTGACATCAAGAAGATTACTGGCAGTAATAATTACTCCTAAAGAGTTTTCTTTGTTCTTGAAGGGCACTTTAAAGCCCGCAGAAGCGTCAATCGTCATGTAGCCTGCTGGTGCTTCCAAAATGTCAAAAGCGGTTGGGTCGTCTTTAAAAAGATCATAGTCAAACTCGTTTGCAACTTGTATTTGTTGTAGTGTGACTACTCTCGGGGCATTGTGTTGTTTATTAACCAATAATGTTGATATGGAAATAAATCCATCCATAAGCTTAGCTGTATTGGTGAAATTATAGTCAAAACCTGTTCGAAATCTATTGGCTGGAATACTTATTAGCGGACCGTCATTCTCTTGATCGAAGGCATCCAAATATGAAAGCTTATTGATCCAACTTATTTTATCATTTAATGGCACAATCACATCAATGTCAAAGCCAAAAAAACTAGCATCTGTTTGTGCATATCTAAAAACAGGGAAAGCTCCCCTTGTTGTCAATGATACATCCTCAGGCCTTAAATAAATATAATCCGAAATAACATTGTAATAGATAGAGGCATTTAAGTTTATCTTCTCAGAATTGTGTTCAATATTGTTTACCCATTTTATAGAACTTTCACTTTTGAGATCAGGATTACCTTCCTCAATTGCCGCAGCTCCATGATGTAAACCATCACTAAATAATTCATTTACATTAGGTGCTCTCCAAGCCGTGCCTATGTTGGATCTGAACTTCGTCTGATTCCCTAAATAGAATATGAATCCCAATGAACCGGTTGTATTGGCAAAATCGAACTCCGGCCTAATGATTTCATTATTCTCATCAAATTTTCTGATCTGAACATGTTTGATGTCATGCCTTATCCCCAATTCAAGTTCAAATTTATCCTGTAAATATCGTGTGATAAAATGAGCTCCAAAAGTGTAATTATCATAGTTTGGGATCAAGGGTGAAATACCTAAATCAGTCCCATTTTCATTGACTTGATTGATGTAAGAAAAACCGACGTCTGATTTCCAGCTTCCCATTGGCACCAATTCCAAGTCCAAATCAATGATATGCGTTATTAAGGACAATGAAAGGGATGGCTTATCCGCCAAGTCGGCCTTTCTTATATCATACTCTTCTCTGAGATTTTGTTGATAGCCATATAAAAACTTCAACTCTCCAATTCTTCGTAAATCGGCATGAATAAAAGCTTTTGTAAGTTGATGATTTAATACCTGCTTCGGTTTATTGATGTCATAACTAAAAGGCAAAATAATAGAAGGTTCAGGTGCTCCAATTGCGTCTATTAAATCCGAAGTGCTACTGTTATGAGATGCACTCAAAATGGCTATCTCAGCATCAAAATTACTATAGTACAGTTCAGCTCCAAACCTCTCATTATGATAGCCAACAGCTCCAGAAAAATTCTTTTCCTCAATGCCGGTATTCGTTAATATATAATCTGGAGTTTTTGCATCACCGCCTTTTTTATAAGTTCCTTGAATACGCCAGCCAAAGCCATCTAGCCTCTTTATTCCTCCTTCCAAATATCCAGAACTTGCATACATTCTATTATTTGAAGCACCCAAAATATTGAGTTGTCCACCAATCCCTGGCTTATTAGGCAAATCTGGAGGATTAACCAAAATCACACCCCCAATTGCATCAGAGCCATATTTTACAGCTGCTGCACCTTTTATTAAAGACAAATTCGTTGCTACAAATGGATCAATTTCGGGCGCATGCTCTTGACCCCACTGTTGCCCTTCCTGCCTTATACCATTATTAAGAATTAAAACTCTATTACTGTGAAGTCCATGAATGATAGGCTTAGCAATGGTTGGACCAGTCTGAAGGACATTAACTCCTGTAATATTCGTTAGTGCCTGTCCTAAAGACTCTCCTCTGCTTTTTTCTAGGTCCTTTTGGCTTATTTCGGAAGTATTTAATGTTGCAAATTCATTAGGTCGTGCTCCTTCTACCATTACCGCTCCCAAATCGGTAACCTGTGGGTCAAGCATTAGCTCTATATCTAAATTGTCTTCCCCTAAAACAATTGTTGACCTGTATTCCTTATATCCCAAGAATTTCACAAGCACTTCAAACCGACCAGGACAAATGCTTTCAAAAACAAACCGCCCATTAATATCGGCTACAACTGATTTCTTCTGTTGAATCAATTGCAGCGTCGCCATTGGAATAGGCTCCCGAGTATCTGATGATTTAACTATTCCGGACAAGATTAAGTCACACTCTTCATTATAAGCCGTTACGGCCTGTGAATAATAAATTAAGAAAAGTATGAAAAAGACGTATTTCGACATTTCAAATGCAAAGTAACACCTTTTGCAACAATAGTGCAACTAGAATACTACAAATGGAAATCTCTATGATTATTGACTAATCGCCAATGGAGTCTGCAAGCTTGAACTTGTAGAAAAGGTAGTAGATGAAATTAAAGGAATGATTAGATTGTGGCTCCTCTGCTTTTATTTTCTCATTAACGCCATTACTATTTTTTTTCTCCTCTTTGTCAAAGTTAGAATCAACCACAGGCACTTTTGAAAGGTTGAAATCTGGCATTGGACCTACTGGCAGCATATCAGAATTCTCTTGGCTACCATCTTCGGGTGATTCAGATAAAATTTGTAATGAGTCTTGTTGGATTGTTTCAGATTTTTCTTCAATTCCTCCACCTTCTTGCGCTTGGGATAGATTTGGAATACCAATGACTCCAACCACAAAAAACAAAATAATATTGAAGAATTTTCTCTGCATAAACTTTTGTTAGGATGCTAAAACTACAAAAAAATTGTAATTATCTAAACGGTAGCCCATTTAAAACGTTTAGATTTTTGCATGTTTACGTTCAGATTTATCATATAAGGCCAAAACAGTATCCAAATGGACATTATTGAGTGGAAAGATTTTGAGAAAATTAACTTAGTTTCTGGAACAATTATTGAAGTTGAAGACTTTCCGGAAGCAAGAAAACCTGCGTTTAAGGTAAAAGTTGATCTTGGCGAAGTAATTGGGATTAAAAAATCCAGTGCTCAAATAACTACACATTACACGAAAGATCAATTGATTGGCAGACAAGTAATTTGTGTTACTAACTTTGCTCCTAAACAAATTGGTAAATTTATGTCAGAGGTATTAATTACTGGTTTTCCCGATGAAAACGGGAATGTTATTTTGGCGGGTATTGATCAGAAGGTAAAAAATGGAAGTCAACTTTTTTAACATATGAAATATTGAATTTCAAAGACTTAATAAGCATCAGGGGTGGAAGAACTCTAAATCAAATTGACAGTCACGAAAACAACGACCTCGTTTCAGATAGTCAGAGTATTTCCCTTTCCGGAAAAAACAGCTTCCTTATTGCAATTCAAGATAAAAAACATGACGGATACCAATTTATTAAAACACTCTACAATAAAGGAATTCGCTCTTTATTAGTCGAAAAGAACACTGATCCCAAATTCAAGTTAGAAGCTAACACCCGCTTAAGCCTGTTAAAATGAGACTAGAGTTAGAAAAAGGAATCAACCAATGTTATATTATTAATGATTCTTATAATAATGATTTAGGAGGGCTCAAAATCGCTTTACAATTTTTAAAAAATCAAAAACAGCGAAGCAAAAAGACATTAATTCTTTCAGATATACTTCAATCATCTTTAAGCAAAGAAGCGCTTTATAAAGAAGTTAATAGTCTTGTTAATAATTCAGATCTAGCACATATAATCGGAATCGGCCCTGATATTTCATCACAAAGGCACCTTTTCAAGCTCAAAGGCGATTTTTTTCCTTCTACAAAGGCATTTCTTGAGGGTAATAAAGTTCAAGACTTTAGCCAAGAAGTCATTTTAGTAAAAGGATCAAGAGTAGGCCAATTGGAAGAAATAGTGTCGGCACTCGCAGAAAAATTACATGAGACAATCCTTGAAATTGACCTTGATGCCATTACTCATAATCTAAATTCCTATAGGAATCGATTGACAACACCATGCAAGCTTATGGTGATGGTAAAAGCACTTGCCTATGGAAGTGGTAGTGTCGAAATATCAAATCTTTTACAAAATCAAAAAGTAGACTATTTGGCTGTTGCCTATACAGATGAGGCCATTGAACTAAGGAAGAATGGTATCAAGTTACCAATCATGGTAATGAACCCTAAGAATGACTTAGAACAGCTAATTAATTATGAATTAGAGCCAGAAATCTTTGACATAATACAATTGAAAAATCTGATTGACGACCTTGAGCTAAAAAAGCGAAACCTTTCAATACACATTAATTTAGATACAGGCATGAATCGCTTGGGATTCGAGCAGGAAGAAATTGATGAATTGTGTCAACTTTTATTGAGTTCGAAAAGAATAAAAGTAAAAAGTGTTTATACACACCTTGCAGGTGCAAATTCATTTGAACACAAAGATTTTTCATTAGCCCAACTAACGGATTTCAAAAAATTCTCAATTGAATTAGAATCAAATCTTAATCATTCAGTAATCAAACATGCACTGAATTCTGCAGGCATCATAAATTTCCCTAATTATCGTATGGACATGGTACGCCTCGGAATTGGATTATACGGTTTTGATCCTAGCAATAGCATTTCAAATGAATTAGAAAATATAAGTACTTTTAAAACTATCATTTCACAAATTAGAACGGTTAAAAAAGGGAATACTGTTGGTTACTCAAGAAAAGGAGTTGTGAAGAGGGACAGCAGAATTGCGATAATTGCCTTAGGCTATGCCGATGGATTTTCAAGGTCATTCAGCAATGGTATCGGGAAAGTGCTGATTAATGGTTGCGCAGCTAAAGTAATGGGCAATGTATGTATGGATATGACCATGGTGGATGTTACAGGGCTTGATGCTAAGGTAGGAGACCAGGTGATTATCTTTGGTAGTGAACTACCAATTGAGGAAGTGGCAACAAGCATTAACACAATACCCTATGACATATTGACCAATGTGAGTGAAAGAGTTAAACGTGTCTTCTTTTCTAGCTAATCACGGATTCCGATAAATTCCTAAATAAATCCATGGGTTCGAAAATTCATTCCTTGTTCAAAAGTCAATTTGACCAAGTAGATAATAGTGGATTAGTAGTTTTTAGAATAGCTTTTGGCTTCCTGATCATAATGGAATCAGCTGGTGCAATTATTACCGGATGGGTTCATGAAACCTTTATCCAACCTCCTTATACATTTACAGTAATTGGCTTTGAGTGGCTTCAACCCCTTTCTGGAAATGGCATGTACTACTATTTTGGCCTAATGGCGGTGATGGGTTTAATGGTAATGATCGGTTATAAGTATCGCCTCAGTATGGCGCTGTTTACCGTTCTATGGACTGCATCTTATTTAATGCAAAAGGCCCATTACAATAACCACTATTACTTACTCATTCTACTTTGCCTGTTTATGCTGCTTAGTCCCGCCAATAAATTTGCATCAATTGATTCAAACAGGCATCCTCATAAATCCAGTCTTACATGCCCAAAATGGTATATAAACATTTTCAAATTCCAAATTTGGATTGTGTTTACTTACGCTGCAATTGCCAAACTTTATCCGGGCTGGTTAAGTGGGGATTTCATCAATTTGATATTTATCCGCAAAGAAAACTATCCAATAATAGGTTCCTTTTTGCAACAAGAATGGCTTCAAATAATGGTGATAATCGGTGGAGTCCTATTTGATTTTTTCATCATATTCGGACTTCTCTGGAAAAAAACCAGGGTCACAGCTTTTATTATCGCATTAATTTTTCACCTTTTTAATTCTGCAGTTTTTCAAATTGGGATTTTTCCATTTTTAATGATCGCACTTTCCGTTTTCTTTTTTGACCCTGATACAATTAGAAGCAGGTTTTTCAAGAATAAATCTCCTGCGCTGTCATTGACTAATGAAGTTTTTGACCTCCCAAAAAAGATTTTCATTGGCATACTAAGCTTATTCTTTCTCTTTCAAATTATTACTCCATTACGGCATTTAAATATGAAAGGCGATGTTTCTTGGACAGAAGAAGGTCATAGACTGTCATGGAGAATGATGTTGAGATCGAAGTCAGGTGCTGTTCGGTTTCTAGTTAAAAACCCAGAAAATGATTCGACATGGCTCATAAATCCTGCATCTGAAGTCAGTTTAACACAAGCCAATTCAATGGCTGGAAAACCCGATATGATTTGGCAATTTTCACAAAAGCTAAAGGAGAAGTATTTTAAACAAGGAATGGAAAACATTGAGATTTATGCCAAATCCAGCGTGAGACTTAATAAAAGTAATTTTCAATCGATCATCGATCCAAATCAGGATTTGGCAGCAACCAATTGGGATCGATTCAAACATTCAAGTTGGATTTTAACCCCACCAAAAGAATAAGAATTAGTTTCCTTTGTTTATCCACATGCCACTTGTAAATTGCGCTAGTCTTTAATTAATCTAAATAAAAAGAGTCTATGAAAAGCTTGGCTGACCTCAAAATCAGTGAAAAAGGAATCATAAAAAGTTTTTCAGATGAAGCACTTTCTATTAAACTTATAGAAATGGGCTGCCTTCCAGGGTCAGAAATTCAGATTAATTTTACAGCACCATTCAACGGTCCAATAGCCATTAAAGTGGCGGGTTATCATTTATCATTAAGAAAAGAAGAAGCTCAGAGTATCTCTTTAGAAGATTAAACTTAATGTCTGATCAACCAAAATTAAAAATCGCACTTGTTGGTAATCCAAATTCAGGAAAAACTACACTCTTCAATCTGCTTACTGGCTTAAAGCAAAAAACAGGAAATTTCCCTGGTGTGACTGTTGACAAAAAAACAGGTTTTTTCAAACTTCCAGATAATAGAGTTGCCGAATTAATAGATTTACCGGGTACCTATAGTATTTATCCTAAGACACTCGATGAAAAAATTGTTCAAGAAATTTTACTAGACAGACAAAACCCTCAATATCCAGACATAGCTATTGTTGTTGCGGATGCAACTAATCTTAAAAGAAACCTACTCTTATTTACCCAAATTCGAGATTTAGGAATTCCCAGTGTATTAGTCCTTAACATGATTGACATTGTTCAACAAAGGAAAGTCAAAATTGATTTACGGGGGTTGTCCATTGATCTAGGTATAAAAGTATTGGCCACGAATTCACATTCTGGACATGGAATTGAGGCGCTCAAAAAAATTGTATCGCAACCCTTACTTCAGAGCAATAAACCTTTCTACGATGTAGAGCATCTAGCTTCAAGAACTATTAGTGACATAAAGGAAAAATTTGATTTAACAGAAAATTATAGGGCTTATCAATATGCTCAACAGACAGAGCGCATAAGATTTTTAGACAAAGACGAGAAGGCAATAATTCGCAAGATTAAAGAAGCCAACAAATTCTATGATATTCCTACTCAATCTCAAGAAACCATTGGTCGTTATCAATTAATTTCTGACATCGTTGACAACAACATTATTGATCCTTCAGATGAAAGTAAAACAACGATATCGGAGAAAATTGATAAGGTGGTCACACACAATGTCTTTGGTTATGTGCTTTTCTTTGGAATACTCTTTCTAATTTTTCAATCCATTTTTGCATGGGCAACTGGCCCAATGGAATTTACAGAAAATTTGGTTTCTCAATTTGGAACATGGGTGCAAAACATCTTGCCCGAAGGTATCTTAAATGATTTGATTACTGATGGGGTGATTGCTGGTCTTGCTGGTGTAGTAGTTTTTATCCCTCAAATAGCAATTCTATTTGCCTTTATATCACTGCTTGAAGAATCAGGGTACATGTCAAGAGCGGTTTTTCTGATGGATTGCGTGATGCGTAAATTTGGTCTTAACGGAAAAAGTGTTGTGCCACTCATTTCTGGAATGGCCTGCGCAATTCCTGCAATAATGGCTACTAGAAATATTGAAAGTTGGAAAGACAGACTCATTACAATATTTGTAACGCCATTTATGAGTTGCAGTGCAAGGCTACCTGTTTATACCATTTTAATAGGCTTAGTCGTTCCTCAGAATCACTTATTCGGAGTTATAAATATTCAAGGCTTGGTCCTGATGGGACTCTATTTGTTGGGCTTTTTGGCCGCGATTGTGTCTGCAATTGGGATGAAATATATTCTAAAGACTAAAGAGCGGTCTTACTTTGTAATGGAGCTCCCAGATTACAAATTACCGCAATGGAAAAATGTATTACTGACCATATACAATAAGAGCAAAACCTTTGCGCTCGAGGCTGGTAAAGTAATCATTGCCATTTCAATTATCCTTTGGGTGTTGGCTTCATACGGGCCAGGGGAATCATTTAAGAACTCTGAATCAATTGTGAGGGCCGAACTTCCGGAAACTGCCACTCAACAGGAATATGACACGAAGTTAAATGCATACAAACTGGAACATTCTTATGCTGGAAAATTTGGAAAATTTATCGAGCCTGCAATTAAGCCACTAGGGTATGACTGGAAAATAGGAATAGCATTAATAACTTCTTTTGCCGCGCGTGAGGTTTTCATTGGCACCATGTCCACCATTTATAGTATTGGAAATAGTAGTGATGATGATGTGGTCCAAATACGAGAGAAATTGAGACAAGAAATTGACCCTAAAACAGGTAAACCAGTATATACGCTTGCCCTAGGAATGTCTTTAATGGTTTTTTACGCTTTTGCCATGCAATGCATGAGTACTTTGGCCATTGTCTATAGAGAAACTAAAGGTTGGAAATGGCCTATGATTCAAATGACTTACATGACCGTAGTGGCTTACGTTTCTGCATTAATTACCTTCAATATTTTCAATTAATTAGGCGGTCGATAATTAAGAGGTAGCCTTTCTGAAAAGCCCCCCCACGCCCACCAACCAAGGTAGACCACATCATTGATATTATTAAAATACCCTGGTATACTAACTATTGGCGTTCTATTATTGAAGGAAACAACAGTTTTTTGATAGAGTGGCACAGAAGAAATGTCTATACCCGTTTCTCGGTAACTCTGGAGTTTTTGATTATCACTTAAGATAATCGAAGACCTCGACTTTTGATCTGTATACCTGAAATTACCGTTCTTGGACTTAGTCCTATACAGTTTTACATATTCCTCAATTTCATACTCTTTGGTATAAGTGATTTCAATGTCAAATTTAGCTTTCAATTGATACTGAAAAAGGTGGCTAGTACTTTCAACAGAAAATATTTCTGTAAGGTCAGGTGGATTCAAAGGAGAAGTAAATTCAAAATTTGCAGAATCGTAACGCACTATATTCACTTTAAACCCCTCGGCTTGTAATTGATTTAGCAACAATGAATTAAGGAAATGAATATCTGAACCATAATAGGCCAATTTTCTAGCATCCCCCCATCTTTTATTCTGTTTTCTTGACCTAGGATCAAGTTCTGTGAATTGAGACTGTCCCTTTTTAGTCACAATACCATTTTCATATTTGAACTCATCAAGTTTAAATGAAATACGGTAACCCGTAGCTTTATTTTCCACTTCAATCAAATCACTAGCAGTGGCATTATAGCCAGTTGTTGAGTCATTTAACGATTCAAAGCTCAGCACATAAGGGTTCAAAATCTTGCAGTCCTTTGAGTATGCAGATCTTCCAAGAAAATCAATCTTAAACCTCTTCAATAGCGCCCTTTCTTCTTTAGACCGCTTGCTCTTTTTTGGAGCAACTACTGTAATCGTGGCAAGGTTTCGAGCTATCGGTTCCAGTTCAATTACTAATTGATTAGTCAGGTCATCAACTGAAATTGGAACTTGTTTGGGACGATATCCAACAAAAGAAACAACCAATTGCGCTCTAATGTCCGGTACATTTTCTATTCTGAAATTACCATCCAAATCTGTAGCGACACCAAAAGAACTGTTATCTATAAATACATTGGCATATTGAAGAGGTACTTTTGTTGCCTCATCAATTACTTGCCCAGTTATAATCTTATTGGTAAGTCTTCTTTTTAAAATGACAATATTTCCATTGACTTCTTTGAAAAAAAGGTTCTCGAGCTCAAATAGGTCAGTTAATATTTCATTCAAAGAGGCACTGTAATAGGAACTCCGAATTTTTGTGAGGGGAAGAATTTTCGGATTATAAGTAAAGTTAACTTCCGTAACTTTTGTGATGATCTTTAACGCTGCGGGTATTGTAACGTCACTAAATCTTACAGAAAGCTGTTTATCTAGGACTGAATTATCCTGACTATAAATCGATGGAATAAGACAAAAAGAGAACAGGATGCAGACCACACATTTCCGGAGCATCCGACAATTTACTCACTACAACCTTCTCCAAATAATTTTATCTTATTTTCTTCTGTTTTTGTTGACTTCATTCCTGGATAATTCGCTAAAATAATCTCAACAATGTCATCAATAGACTGGTCTTTAAAAGTAGAAGTAAGCGGACAATCCCCGATTACATTTTTGTCGTATTCAAATTCTACCCAGTATGTTTTCTCTAAGTCATTAAGTACCTCAGTCAATTTTGTTTTTTCATAAACCAAAGTACGTGTCCACCAGCCATTAAAGTTAGAATTGTTTATTTCTGAGACATCAATCTGATTGTCTTCAACAGTAAGAATCGCTCGTTGCCCCTTTAAGACGATAGCTCCATTATCAATTTGAGCTTTTGGCGCAAATGCTACTCTTCCTTCAGTTACATTTAATAAAATGTCTTTATTGATATAAGCCGATAAGTTAAATTTTGTCCCGAGCACCTCAATTTTGGAAGCTCCAGCATCAATCACGAAAGGTAAATCCTTATTGCTCATCACGTCAAAATCAGCCTCCCCAATCAATGTCACATTTCTATTTGTCTTACCAAACCCTGTGCTATAGGTAATTGCCGAATTCGCATTCATCCTTACTATCGATCCATCAGGTAATGCTACCTCTTTAAGATTCTGCTCAGATGAAATACTAATTTTTTCTAATTGAACTTGTTTAGTATTTAGCGAAGTCGAAATAAAATATGTAGCGACTGCTAAAATCGTAACTGTTGCTGCTATTTTCAAAA
>Ga0307985_10000244_pt1 | contig 33196 bp, 32 predicted proteins | sample EllFjometageno80_FD_203155 | JGI IMG/M metagenome (GOLD analysis project Ga0307985, IMG submission 203155) | Marine microbial communities from Ellis Fjord, Antarctic Ocean - #80 | ecosystem: Environmental > Aquatic > Marine > Unclassified | place: Southern Ocean | collected 2014-10-09 | reverse complement strand
GAAATTTTAGAATTTACTAACTTCATCATTAATCATTCCCTTGCGCTAATGACGAATCCACCGACTCAGGCGCCCAGCACAGAGGGCAGCCAACATCGTATTCGTTTCGATCCCTCATGTTAGCTCGCCTGGTCGCCATCTCTTCTTGAAATTGCTCTTCAGTAAGCGACACAGAGTAACCGAGATCGATAAACATATTTGATACCGAACGACGTCCGCCGCCGGCCCAATTTCGGGCATCAGCCAGATTGGGATTCGCAGTAGTCGTGTCGAGGAAGCCTATAGTGTGCAATATGGTACCTTTAGGAAGAAGTGGCGCCGCATCATCTTCATAAACATACTGCTTCACCCAGTTGTGATCATAACCAACACAGTTCAGCGTAAATTGATTGTGCCCCCAGATTGCCTCCATACACATGCGTACACCCGGTGCATGCAGGTGCGGTTCGAAGGCGATAATTTTGGTGTGCTCCTGCAGAATCACATAATTGTGAAATTCCTGATTCGCCTTATTCGGCACTACATCGATATCGATTCCATTTCCTGTGCGCGGACCGCGGCGACTGTATTGAGGCTCGTAGCCTACGGGAAAGAACTTGATACCGAATTCAACGTAGGCCGATGTTTCGCGCCCATTGGAATGCATATGTGTAGCTTCGAGGTGCAATGCCGAATTCGCAGGAAGCAATCGCCCTGCCTTCTCGGGAAAAATATCTGCATTGCGGCCGACCTCATGGATAGGCCAACTAACCACATCATCAATAACCTCAGACCCGTCTTCGCTGAGAGAGCCGCTGGTATAGGTCATGTGGTGAACGATATAACGACCGCCAACCGTGCCAATAACCCCGTCGGCTGGAATATCATTAATCTCGCGAACCTGTATCGCGGAAACATAGCGATCTTCCGTAAGACCGGTAGGCACTAGACCGATATCACCCCACCAGTCCGGTCCTACAGCGGGGCGAGAGAAGTCGCCCGAACGTAAAATTAGATCCGGCTCGCCTATAGTCCATTCGTTGCCACTATCGAACTCTAGAAGAGGCGGCGCATTTTCTGGATTCCCTTCTGGAGCTCCATTGTCAGCCCAAGCCTGAATCATCGCTAACTCTACATCTGACAGTGAGTAGTCGTCTTTCATGCGTGTTATGCCAAGGTGCTTTTCCAAGAAGTAAGGAGGCATTGCTCCCATGCGATCCCGTATCGCCGTGCGATACTTGATCACCGGAGCCCAAGGGCGCACCTCGTCGTAAGTCATCAACACCATGGGTCCACCGCCACCGGGGCGATGGCAATTCTGACAACTGCTCTGCAGGATGGGCGCAATATGATCCGCGAATGTCACCGACTTAGGATCAATACCGAAATCAGCAGAATCGTAATAATGAGGCTGATGATTCGCCACACTCGCATCATGCGCCTGCGCGGCAAGCGAAGATGAAAGAGTCAGTGCGACTAGAGATGAAGCAAATACAAGAAGCTGCCTGGCAGTCATGTCAGTATTCCCCTGATTGCGCTTTAGCCTTAGCCGCGCGCTTATTCTTAGTAATGGGTGTTCGGTTAGGACATCGGCTCAAATGACACTGCGAGCCCATGGTTAACCACTGAGAATAAAATCTCTTGAGCGAAAAGTCCACGAAATCAGCCTTTCACAGGGGCGAAAGGCGAAAAGCTCTACTACCTAACGCTCAGGTAGCGCAAACGCCGTGAGCGTCGTTCCAGAGGGAATTAATACATATTGCCGGCCATCAAGGATGTGGGTCATCGCCCCGGCTCCCCAAATGCGCGAGCCGGTCTGATAATGCCAGAGGTTCTCTCCGTTTACCGCGTCGAAGGCCATAAAGTTGCCCTCGTGATCGCCTGCAAACACCAACCCTGCAGCCGTAGTCAGCACGCCCCCAAAGGTCGGCGATGGATAAGTGAATTCCCAGCGTAATTCGCCGGTTTGCACGTCGAGAGCACGCAGAGCGCCGGAACCGATCTCAGGGTCAATAAACACGACACCACCGAATGAGGCCTGCCCAGGCACTAGATTAGGCTCTTCCGGCACAATAGTGGCGCAGGTTTCACGCGCCGTGAGGTAGAACAGACCTAGTTCCGGGTAGAAGGAAGGTGGCATGAAATTCGTGCTGCCCCAAGGATCAGGCACGCAGCCCTTACTCCCATCGTTCAGCACTATAGGCCTGCCGTCCTCGCCTATTTCCCGCGCCCAAGTAGTTGCTGTAAAGGGCTTGCCCAACAAGAATTCGCCGGACACCCGATCGAGCACATAGAAGAAGCCATTGCGATTGCCGACCATTACCACCTTGCGCGGCCCACCCTGCCACTCAATATCCGCCAATACCGGCATATGATTGGAGTCCCAATCATTTAAGTCGTGAGGCGTAAACTGGTAATGCCACCGCAACTGACCAGTATCCGCATCAAGCGCCACTAGTGAGTTCGAATACAGATTGTCTCCCGGCCGGCTATCGCCGTAGTAATCTGGATTGGGATTGCCCACACCCCAGTAAATCAGGTTGAGTTCGGGATCAAAACTACCGTTCATCCAAGTGCCACCGCCACCTTTCGCTAGAATCTCTGGATCATCCGGCCAAGTCTCGCTGCCGGGTTCGCCTGGCCCTGGTATCGTATTAAAGCGCCAGATTCGTTCGCCCGTAGCAGGATCATAGGCATCGATAAAGCCGCGAGTCGCATACTCGCCGCCAGATACGCCGGTGATGACCATGCCATCGATTACCAGCGGAGCACCGGTAGATGCATAACCTACTCGGTAGTCAGCTAACTCAACATCCCAAAGGATGTCGCCATTACGCCTATCGAACGCCAGCAGATGCGCGTCCAGCGTCACCATGAACAGGCGATTGCCGAGCATTCCGAAGCCTCTGTTAACCGGCGCGCTCGCGCCATAGGTCAAGTCATCGGGAAGATTACGCCGATACTGCCAGAAGCGGCGGCCTGTCTTTGCATCGATAGCCCAGGCGTAGTTATTCGAACCCGTTACGTACAGCACACCATCATCGACCAGAGGTGTCGTTTCAAAGCCTCGACCTCGAGTTGTGGTGCCTGTTTGAAAGGTCCAGACCGGCCGCAGCGAGGCGACGTTCTCTGTATTTATCTGCGTTAACGGGCTGTGTCGTTTCCCGCTGTAGTCACCGGAATAGGTCAACCACCGAGACGGATCCGCAAAACCCTGTAGGATATCTCCGTAATCCGGCCCCGAATCGTCTTGTGCCATTGCAACTAAGGCAGGAAAAAGTAGGCCAAACGCCACAATCGATGATTTTTTGGCCATTCTTCTAAGGATTTGATGACATGCTCGGGATTGGTTCATTTATACCTGCGATATCAGAGCTGTTGATTGAGAAAACTTAAAATATCGTCGAGCTGCGACTCACTCAGTTGCCCCTCAGGAAATGCAGGCATTAGAGAATCGATGTCTCGATCTGAAGAGAGCAGCTCAGATTTTGCGAAGCCTCGCAGCCTCTGGCTGCTATCTAAGACCTGAATAGAGAAGGCATCCTCGCCTTTAATGATGCCGCTCACGTTAGAGGCATTAGTCGTACTCAGAATGATTGGTTTATAGCCGCGACCGATACTGGAGTTTGGTTCACGAACCGAGTTGCGCAGTGCCGCCTGCGAGCGTATCTCGGTGATGCGCCCTAAATTTGGCCCCAAACTGCCGCCGCTAATACCGGCGCGATGACATTCGTTGCAATGAGCGGCAAACAGACGCCCGCCATTTCCAGAATCTCCTGTAAATTCCCGAGTGGACCCAGTAACGGCCACACTGCGCAGATAGCTCACCAACATCCAAATTTCAGTATCGGGAAAGTCATGCGACGGCATAATGCTGCCAGGGATGCCTGCTTGTATGCGCGTGAATACTCGGTTCTCGCTCATTCCCGGCTGCGTCCACATCAAGGTCAGATCAGGCGCATCGATGCTGCTGATACCCTTCGCATCGGCTCCATGACAGGTTGCACACTGCCCGCGAAAGATCACTCCACCCGCGCGGGCAGCTCTAGGGTCGGAAGCTAGGGGATTGGTTTGCTGTGCCGAAGCTGTCGATGCAATAAAAAATACAGCGAAAGCAACAAAGAACAGGGCTGGCTGTAGCAAGCTTAATCGGGTTTGATTGGAAATTGATTCTGTACTCATCGCACTTCTTATTATTCTATAATTTGAATTTATTTTAGTTCAAGGAAAAGAGTCAAACTCTATTCGGTAGGCAGAGTAACACCATCCATCGCGGCCGACCATCCATGGATTTATTGACATTGGTGAGCCATTGGTTAACTCTAGACACGCTAAGATCTAAATTAATTTGGAGAGAGAAATGGGTCAGAACAACGAAAAAAAGAAGAAGACTTCAACCCTACAAATAGTAACTTCGGTCTGCGCCGCACTCGCGCTAGGCTGGGTGGTCCTCGGTACACAGGCCAACTTAACGTCTGCACAACAGAGTAATTTCATGGGCGGATCGCCCAGAGTCGAAGACAGCGATGCGATAAGCACACTGCGCTTGGTCTTCCCTGCTGGCGTACGCTCCAATTGGCATAGCCATTCCTGGGGTCAATTGCTAATGGTTGAACAAGGCCGTGGCCTGACACAAGACCGTGACGGCCCGCTGCTAGAGATGCACCCTGGCGAGCCGTGGTGGACACCGTCCGGTAGAGAACACTGGCACGGCGCTCACCCCGACGAAGATGTGCTGCAACTGACAATCTACGAAGGCGAAGTGAATTGGCTAGAAGGCGTGACTGACTCAGTCTATAACGCCACACCAAGCCGCCCCTGATAACCCCTCACTAAGATCAGGTCTATAAATTTAATGGGTGGTCCGTCTTTCGGACCACCCATTTTTTCATCGCTTCCCCTAACACTTTTCAGTCATTGTTAACGGCACTCAACATTAAGTGAAGCAACAACGGTGGAAGCAACTAGTCTCCTTGCCGGTTTACTCTCTTAGAGAAAGAATCATATACTCAGCCAGCGAGCGCAACTCACTAGCTATCGAATTCCGTGCCATGGGGGGATGGGAGTAAAAGCAAGGGACCAACATGAAAACTTCAACATTAAGAATCTTCTCTATCGCCAGTGTCGCCGTACTACTCTCCAGCTGTGGCAGTGAAGAGCCCGCCATGCCCGAACTCAGCTTCGAAGAGGCGCTTCAAGAGCAACTGATCCAAGCTAAATCCGGCGATGTGATTACCATTCCTGCCGGCGTGCACGAAATCACCCGCAGCCTCTCGTTAAATGTTTCCGGCGTGACTATTGCCGGAGCAGGCATCGATACATCCATTCTCTCGTTTAAGAATCAGGTACAGGGCGCAGAAGGTCTGCTCATTAGCGCCAATGATTTCGTGATTCGCGATTTAGCCATCGAAGACACTATCGGCGACGCGATAAAGATCAACGAAAGCACGAACGTACAAGTGTTGCGCGTAAGAACTGAGTGGACAAACGGCCCTTTAAGTACAAATGGCGCTTATGGAATCTATCCTGTGCAGTCCACCAATGTGCTCATAGATGAGGCAGTAGCCATCGGCGCCTCGGATGCCGGCATCTATGTCGGGCAGTCCTCACAAATAATCGTTCGTAATTCTCGCGCCGAATACAACGTCGCGGGCATAGAGATTGAAAACTCAACCTTCGCCGACGTTCACGACAACGTGGCTACGAATAATACTGGCGGCATTCTTGTTTTCGATCTGCCCAACCTTCCGGTTCAGGGCGGCCGCAATACTCGCGTCTATAACAATCAGATTTTCGCCAACAACACTGGCAACTTCGCACCCGAAGGCAATATAGTCGCAGGCGTGCCAGCGGGCACCGGCCTAATGATCATGGCCAATGACAACATCGAGGTGTTTGAAAACAATTTCGAAGACAACAATAGTGCGAACGTACTTATCGTCAGCTATCTGATCAACGAGATACCTATTACCGACCCAAACTACGATCCATTCCCCGAAGCTATCTACCTTCATAACAATCAATACACGGGTGGCGGAGAGTCTCCCGATTCCGAGCCTCTAGCATTATTGCAGGCCGCAACGGGTCAGCCATTACCCGATATTATTTGGGACGGCATGCTCTCCGAGGGCAAGACAGCCGCCGAGGCGCTGTGTTTCTCTGAGGCCGCCGATACTAGCTTTGTCTCACTCGATGCCAGCAACGGGTTCGCTGCGCCTTCTTTCGATGCAGCTGCGCACGACTGCGCCCTTCCCCGCCTCTCCGAGATATCCATGAGCCTAAGTAGTCAATGACAGACCTTCGTTTGCGCTCCGTAGTCCTGAGCGCATGCTTGCTACTCCTCGTGGCCTGCACGGAATCGCCGCCGGTCTATCATGATACCGAAAGACCGCTGCGCCTCTCCGATTGGCAGCTATTCGCTGTCGACACGAACGAGCTCATCCCCAGCGAATCCAGCGTAGTTTTTCGGCCCAACAATCCACTCTTCACAGATTATGCTCACAAGTTACGCACGCTGTGGATACCGGCAGGTCTGCAGGCAGAGATTGTTAACGACGAGATTAGTTATCCCGTGGGCACTGTACTGAGTAAGACGTTCTACTATCCCCGCGCATCGAGTACGACACTCACCAAGGTCGCCGATAGCGGACTTCAGAAAATAGACCTGAGCGAAAACCAGCTCATTGAGACGCGCCTACTCGTGCGCAAGACTGATGGCTGGGATGCCTTCGGCTATGTGTGGAACGATGAACAGACCGAAGCCTTTCTGCGCATCGCGGGGGCTAGCAAGCAAGTCTCACTGCTAGCTCAAGGCGGCACCCAGACAACAGATTTTACCTACTTCGTACCAAACGAGAATCAATGTGCCGCCTGCCATACGACGGTACACCCTGACGGTGATATGCACCCACTTGGCGCTGTGTTCGGCCAACTCAATGTGGATGTGGGTACCGGTATCGCATCACCTCTCGAACAGATGGTACAGCGCGGCTGGCTAAGTGATGAGCAGGTTTTTCCGCGCTCAGAATCCTGGCAAGATCCTTCTGCTTCCTTAGACGACCGCGCACTGGCCTATCTGAATATGCAGTGCGGGCATTGCCACAACCCGGAAGGCGCGGCGGATACTTCAGGGCTCATCCTCGATAGCTCGCAGACTCTCGCCGTGAACCGCGGCGTGTGCAAACCGCCAGTCGCGGCCGGTGGCGGTGCTGGAGACCTGCTCTACGCAATCGTACCCGGGCAGCCCGAGGAATCGATTTTGTTATATAGAATGCGTTCCGATAAACCCGATGAGATGATGCCGGAGCTTGGTAGGTCACTGATTCACAGCGAGGGTGTAGATCTTATTGGCCGTTGGATCGCAGAAATGCCCGGGGCGTGTTGAAGAATGGAAGAGTAGAAAAGCAGACACTTATCTATTTCGCCCGATAGAATCGGAGAAAATACTGGCAGTACTATCTATTGGTGTATAGATAGTAGAGTATTTAAACTTCAATTCCCTACCTTTATCGTTTGCTAGATCCTGATCATAGTTAGCCGGATTCGAATAAATGGTATTCTTATAAAATTCGATAAATCAGACATTTACCCACAAACTGAAAACCGGGATATAGGATGCAATTCAATAAGCTTTCGCCCCTGCTAGCCATGATTCTAGGTGTCCACCTAAGCCTATTTTCATTCACTGCCGTCGCAGATATTATTTTCGATGGTTCCACATTGCACATCCCTCATCTTGCGGTCGGCGATGAGGTTTACGCATTCAACCTTGATTCAATCAATGCTGAGAATACGAGATTCCAAATAATTCTTTCCACCGTCGCTGACGTCACAAATTCAGTAAACCTTAATTCAAACCCTGATGCCGTCTTCGACGGTAGCGCGATAATCATTTCCCGCTTTGTGGTTGATGAAACAATATATTCGATGAAATTAAACCTGATTGATACAACAAATTTTATATTGGAAGTGGATGCTAGCGCTCTGGAAATTGTGGGCTCCAAGTCTAGTGATGATTCAATCGATGAATACTACGGCACCAAGATACCTTTTTTCGCAGCAGCGCCTCCCCAAAACTACGAGTTGTTTGATGCAACTCTCCGTACCGATGGGCGACTGGAAGGAGTGAACCATCCAGGTACAGCGGATCCTGGGGCTGGTAAATTTGCTTTTGTCCGTGTGTATCGGGCTATCAAACACGGTCTCGAATTCGGGCAGCAGTTTGGCGTTTTTGGCTCATGGCTCCACTCCTATGGAAATAATTCCATTGAAGGGGGGATGATAACTATCCCCAAGACCGCCGGACCGCACTATTATCCAACATTGTCTCTGGGAGGCATTGGCGATGCTTACCATTCTTGCAATGACGTCCAGATGGGCAGTGGCTTATATGAACGTTTCATTGGTGACAGATGGCTGACCATGGTCCAAATATCCAATAAGGTTCTAACCGTACCCGGCGTCAATATAGCGTTTGATAAAGACCAAGAACCTTATGAAGCGAATAATGGGATCTGGCAGGGTTATGGTTGGACCTATCTCAACCTGGATCATCCTCGTGATTTCAAGTATTGGATGAGCTTTATTGAAACCTATGATTATCAAGGCCCAATCAATGGCTATATGCCGGAACATTTTAACTGGATAGACCCTGCGAAAATTGCCAATGGCAACTATGCCCAGAGCAAAGAGGACTATGGCGATCAGTTCGGCACCTTTTCCACCGTGGGCTCATCGCCAAATGGCGGCAATGGCAATGAGAGGGTTGGTCTCAATGCACTGGCACTGGGCAATAATGAATTCTATTTCCCTTCGCCCTATCTGCCAAATTTTAAGGAACGCGAATACTTGGTGCAGCAGCCTCAAAGCATCGAGCAGGTCGATATGGAAAGCTATTCCTCTGCGTTGAAATTGAATAATTTGTCCGAAACAGTTATTCCAACCACGGTGAAAAATTTCGAAAGTCTTTACGAAAGCACTCATAATCAATTGAAAATTGTTGAAAACATTAATGGTGAGGAACACCTCTCAATGATTGTGCCCTCCTACCAGGTGGGCTTTGATGGTGCATTGGGTTATGTCGATTGGGATTACTCTACGGCAGAGAAGGAAGCTACACAGCGTAGTCAGAATGGTTATATGTACGTACGCAAACTGGAGGATAAGTGGGAAGTAGAAGACTATGCTTCAGATGAATATAAAAATCATCCAAACCTTTATCAGACGGAATTAATTGAAGCCCCTGATGAGGTTATTAGAGTCCCCCGAGTAAACCACCGTTTTTTTAACTATAAGGAACGGGACACCAGTCATCCAGACTTTCAGAACTGGGACACAAGCGGCAAAACCCGCTATCAAGTTGAACTGCAGAATGGCTCTACTGCAACTTATGTTTGGTATAAGTATATTGAGCAACCAGCGGTGAAAACAGCACAGCAAAACCATCCCGAGACGTATACCGATGAATATCTGAATTCGCTGCAAACCCATATTGAAACCCTGCACACTGTGGTAAACGAAAACTCCACAGCAAACCCAAGCGATCCTGTTTTTATCAATTACCGCGGTAGTAGTACCCCAGACAACCAGGATCCTAACCTAGCAAAAATAGATCCTGCGCAGATAATAGCTCCGCCTAAAGGATTTGAAATAGGTTATGTGCCGGTCGTGATCAGTGTTTATTACGCTGAGGAATACAGCAGTAACGGCATTGGTTTAATTCAAGAGCCAGACTCGCAGTGTACTAATGCAGAATGGACCGACACCTATTTTCCCGACATTAATTAGTAGAGTCTCTCTCGGACGCCTGTTACAAATTCAACCACATTCCAATTGGGGCGAAAGTGTGAGGGGCACCAAAATCTAATACGCCCCGTATGACGGGTTATGGTCGAAAGTTAACCCTGTGGTTATTAGGTAGGATAAAAGGGGACAGAGTTATTTTTGCTAGTAACAAGGGGCTTCGCTGAAGTTGAAAATGCTTGCGAAAAGAGTAGTTGATTGAAGTTTCCTTAGGGAGATTTCAGCCGAATTGGCATTGAGACACTTTGGTGCTCAGGGGCAGAATCGAACCACCGACACGAGGAGTTTCAGTCGTCTGCTCTACCGCCCCCGATTGTAAAAGTCCGCTATTGGCAGAAAGGACTCTTAGACCCGCCCAGATTTACTGCAGAAACTAAGCACAGCTATTCCTATTGCCTTCCACTTACTCACCCTGTAGATCTCAGAAAGAGGATTTTTGCCTTACTCCTTACGAAAGAATGTGTACAACACATCATCCAAGAGCGGCCCCCAATTGTCCCAGTCATGACCCTCGTTGACTTCGCGATAAGTCAGATCGTATTCCTGAAATTTTAATGTCTCCATAAATTGCCGACCTGCCTGTGTATTATCATTGACGGTGCCGACGCTCATGAAAAATTTCAGCGGTAATTTTTCCTGCGCCATATATTGAAAACGCAGCTCATCCACCATCTCGCTATTTGCAGGAGACTGCATCGCGATGCCCGCAAATGAGTCATGTGCCATGAGCCCGAAGCAGGCGCTGTTGCGACCACCGAAAGACAAACCAAGAATCACTCGGTCGTCGCGTACAGCAGACGTCGGATATTCTTTATCTACTGTAGGTAGCAGCTCGTCGGTAAAAAAGTCGATATAACGCGGATTGCAGAAAAACTGCTGATTGCGGCGGTTCTGCTGCAGATTATCAGGATTGCGACTATCCACGAACACCACTAGCACAGGCTCTATATTGCCAGCAGCGATCTCTCTGTCTAGGAGAGCAGGAAGCTCACCACGAGATATATACCACTGGCCATCGGTGATATAGAGCGTGGGTAGCTCTGAGTTTCTGCGCATGCCTTCAGGCTCATAGACTCGATATTGCAAGTCATAGCCGAGAGCTTCGCTGGAAATACGAATATCTTCACTCAGTTTTCCATCTGCCCACAACGGACCACAGCAGACTAGAAGAAGCAGAATTTTTACTAACCGCATAAATTACTCCTCCACCTCTGCTCTTGGCTCGGTATCCTCAAAGTTCATAATTCTGCGCCACAGCCTGCGAAACGCGAATGTTTGGAAAATTAATACTGCATTGGAGAATACGATAGCTATCATCGGTAGCCAAGTCTGATTCTGAGTCACATCTATCGAAACCCCAAAAACAGCAAGGCAGCTTACTATCGTCATAGTCGGCCAAAAGTCGCGCAGAGTTGCCGGCTCAACCTGACCGAAAAACTCAGCATTCTCTGGGTCTTGGCGCGCGCGTCTCAAACTACTGTGCGACACCCAATTCCCAGAAATGAAGATTGTCCCAAGCACATAGAGCCAGAGCGTATTGAATTCCTCGCCAATCAGCGTAATTAACATAAATTGCTGAATACCGATAATGAAGGGGACGATGGAGTCTCTAAGATGGGGCCGCCAGATGAATCCCATGACCATCGTAGAGTACATCACCCACACCTGCAGAATGCCCAGAAATGCTACCAGGATCATGCCCCAACCAATCAATGCCTGCGCATTGAAGCTCCAGAGCCATTCGCTCTCTACAAGTTTTGACCACATCAATTCCAGAGCCAAGGCCTGGATAATACTGATAAGTGTTAGCAGTACTGTGGGGAAGTGCTCCTGCGCTCTCGCTCTCATTTTATTCATAGCATCATCTGTTTTTATTTGACTGGAAAATTGAAATAGGTATCCGGGAAGGGCTCATTCTCGAGAGTAAAGTGCCACCACTCCTCAGGCAATGCCCTGAAGCCATGGCGAATCATCACTGCATTCAATAAGTTTCTATTGGCGCGTGCCTGAGTTGGCAGATCTAGGTTGCTAGGCCAAGATAAAGGATCAAAGAAGTCCCAGGGCGTTCCCATCTCGAGCTCTTCCCCACTCTGCAAATCTACAATAGTTAAATCGATAGTGCTGCCTCTAGAGTGCCCCGAACGCTGCGCAATATACCCGCTGCTGAACAAGTCTTCCTTCGCAACCGCCGGATAGAACACAGACTTCATCTTTTTGTCGTTCAAGTCCTGAGCCCAACGCACGAAGTGATCCACCGACCGCTGTGGTCGATAGGCATCGAACACCTTTAGACTCATACCGAAGGATGCAAGTTCGCCCTGCACATTCGACAATGCAGTGGTGGCCTCTCTCGTCATGAAAGCCTTCTTCGCATGGTAGCCATCAATTACCTGACCTACAAAGTTATCCTCACTGAAATAGCGCAACTCCAGATGAATGCTGGGAATGAATTCCTGCAATTCCTGAAAAAAGTCAGGAGCCGTGTCGTCGTTATCCTGAGCCATCGCGCGCTGCTCTCCTTGCAATATGCACAGCCCAAACAGTAGCGCGAAAACGCTCTTTTTTATCAGCAACCTATTGTATTTGTTCGTTATTTTAATAATCATAGAAGTTCGCTTCCAAGCTGTCAGAATAGTGTAATCCATCCAGACACTGAAAACTCTGGAAATTGTGGTATAGCCTAGAATTTCGGAATAGAATACCGGCCCTTTTCCAAGGTCATTTCTTGACTAGAAACGCCGCCAACTGCTACTAACACTGCAGTTATCCTGAGAAAAACGGCGACACCTCATTCGTCATATTTTTAGTATTAGAAGTGGCACCTAGAAAACCATAGTAACAATGCGTGTAAAGCTGTTTAGTTCGAAACAATCTAATTGGATACAGCGATGAGCAAAAAACAGAAGACTATCGGCCTATTAGGCGGCATGAGCTGGGAATCAACAGCCACCTATTATCGAGAACTCAACGAGGGCATCAAGGCCAAACTCGGCGGATTACACTCGGCTAAGATCTGCTTGGTAAGTGTGGATTTTGCGGAGATAGAAAGGCTGCAACATACTGAGGATTGGGCTGGCACTGCCGTTATTCTGTCAGAGGCTGCCGTCGCAATAGAGAAAGGCGGGGCTGATTTTCTTCTGATCTGCACGAATACGATGCACAAGGTTGCCCCACAGATAGAGGAAAATATTTCCATCCCGATCCTACACATAGCCGATGCCACTGCCGTGCGTCTGCGCGAGGACGGCATCAAGAAAGTGGGCCTACTAGGAACTCGGTTCACCATGGAACAAGATTTTTACAAAGGTCGGCTAGTAGAAAAATATGGCATCGAGGTGATCGTACCGGAAGAGTCAGAGCGCGACGATGTGCATGCGGTCATCTACAATGAGCTCTGCCTCGGAATTATCGATGCGAATTCACGGATAAGATACTTGAAAATAATTGAACAGCTTGCAGCAAACGGGGCAGAAGCTGTAATACTAGGATGTACCGAGATCGCCCTGCTAGTGCAGCAGAATCACACCGCAACTGCGCTGTATGACACCACTGCAATACATGCCGAGCAGGCTGTATTGAAAGCTTTAGCGAGTTAGAATCCCAACAATCACAACCGGCTTGCCGGCGACAGTAAAGAATTTAAGACTATGGATCCAGTAATACTAGAAACGGCCACGGTTGCAATGGCAACATTCTTCGCCACGATCGGACCGCTCGATGTGGCTGCCGTCTATGCAGGATTGACCGCAACAGAGACACCGAAGCGGCGTCGCAGCATGGCGATTCGCGGCACGCTTATCGGAACTGGCATCTTAGTGCTATTTGCACTCGTGGGCGAATATTTGCTAATCGGACTAGGCATCTCCCTCGCCGCTCTGCGCACGGGCGGCGGTATCCTGCTGCTACTCATTGGCATCGACATGGTTTTCGCCCGTACGTCTGGCAGTACATCTACAACTGAAGAGGAAGAGGAAGAGGCTATGGGCAAGCGTGACATCGCTGTCTTCCCGCTTGCTACCCCGCTGATCGCAGGACCTGGAGCGATGGGAGCGGTAATCCTGCTCATGGCCAACAGCGAAGGCAACCTGGTTCTGCAGGCTACTGTAGTCGCGTCCTTGCTTGCCATCATACTACTCACATTCATCATGTTATTGCTGGCATCAAGGATTCAACAGCTGTTTGGTGTGACTGGCATGCACGTAGTTACACGCGTTTTCGGCGTCTTGTTATCTGCGCTTGCCGTGCAGTTTATATTCGACGGAATCGCGCAGAGCGGCCTTCTCACCGGCGGCTAATCCCCCATAGACGAGTGAACCTCATTATACAGAAAGAGAACTTCCAGCTATTCGCTCAATACAATCAGTGGATGAATGAGAAACTCTTCGCTGCTGCCGCGCAGCTCACCGAGGATGACCTCAGGCAAGACAAGGGCACGTTCTTCGCCTCTGTGTTGGGAACGCTAAACCACCTTATGGTCGGCGACATCCTTTGGTTGAGGCGCTTCGCCACAGAGCCGGGAAATTTCGCAGCCTAGATCGTATTCGCAAGATGAAAACTCCTGAGGCACTAGACACACTACTCTTTGACGATCTAAGAGCTCTTCATGCGGCACGCCAAATTCTCGGCGCGTGCATCATTGGCTTCGTTGATGAGATTTCGGATGAGCAGCTGGCAGAGAATCTGGACTACCAAAATTTCCAGGGCAATAGCTACAGCGATCAACTCGCGCTATTGGTTCAGCATTTATTCAATCACCAACCCATCATCGGGGGCAGCTTACAACGTTACTAAGTCAGACAGGTATCGATGTTGGCCCCACTGACCTGCTTGTCTGTATAAGAGAACTCTAGAAGAGCGACAGTTAAGTGGAGCGAAATTTTCGAGGTGAGTATGCTTTGGATAGGAAGCTGGATAGTCTTAATAGGGTTTTGGTTTTATGCACTGCGAATCGCACTCCTCGATAGCCGCCCATTATCACTGAGCTTCATTACCCTGTGGGTCATCGCTCGGTTCGGCTTCCCCCTGCTAGGCATCGAGGGCCCTATCTATTTTATTTCTTTCGCTGCCGCACTGACCGCGACCTTGATCTTCATCGATCTCTACCGCAGCAATAGGGGACTACGCAATCCACCGAAGAATCCGCTTGATGAACTCTCCTTAGCTAAGCAAGAACTGAAAGACTAAACCGCGAGATAAATACACATGCAAGTTAAAATCGCTGTAACTGTAAAAGAGCTCAAACTGATCAGCCCAGTGCTGTTGCAACTCAGACCGCAATATTCGCAGGACACACTTATAAAGCAGATTCAGTCCCAGCAGGCGGACGGCTATTGCGTCGCCTATGTTGAGGACGCAGAGAATGTTCTCTGCGTTGCCGGATTTGTTATGGGTCAGAAACTTGCATGGACGAAACACATCTATGTGGATGACCTCGTCACCAACGAGACGCAACGTTCAACCGGCGCAGGAAAATTTCTCATAGCCTGGCTCAAACAATATGGACTAGACAACGGCTGTCAGCAGCTTCATCTAGATTCGGGTGTAACTCGTTTCGGCGCGCATAGGTTTTACCTAAGAGAAGGCTTCGATATCACCAGCCATCATTTCGCGGTTGTGGAACTGAACAATAAATAGAACTCAACAATAAGTAGAGGAGAGATTGAGCTTTTGTCTTTGCTGTCATAGAGTACGCATTTACTTGATAGCCGCCTGCCCAAGGAGAAACAACGCGTGATATTCAAGAGCAAACATCCTGATTTAGAAATTCCAGATGCTGACCTATGCTCGGTGGTACTTACACGTGCGGCAGAGATGGGAGACAAGCCTGCCCTCATCGACGGCCCTAGCGGCAGAACCCTAAGCTACAAACAACTAAGCACGCAGATCCAACACTTCGCTGCCGGCCTTGATCAGCGCGACTTCAAGAAGGGCGATGTATTCGCCACCTTTATGCCGAACGTCCCGGAATACGCCGTCGTGTTTCTCGGCGTTGCCGCCGTCGGCGGAATTAACACTACGGTAAATTCCCTCTACTCTACTGACGACCTGATCCACCAGTTCAAAGACTCTAGCGCTCGCTTCTTACTCACGATACCCGAGTTCCTAGATCGCGCTCTACCCGCCGCTAATGAGGCTGGCATAGAGCAAATATTCGTTCTCGGCGACGCAAGCGACATCGAAGGCGTGAGCCCGTTCGCCGATCTCCTCGACAATGACGGCCAAGCACCCGCTGTAGCCATCGATCCAAAAACCGATCTGGTCGCTCTTCCTTATTCTAGTGGCACGACTGGCTTATCAAAGGGTGTGATGCTCACCCATGAGAATCTAATCGCGAATATGGTGCTCTCCTGCCAGCCTAATCCGATAGATGAAAACGACAGCATGATCGGCGTGCTGCCCTTCTTCCATATCTACGGCATGGTGTTGATACTCAATCTTGCCATTTATAGAGGCGCCACCCTGGTTACCATGCCGCGCTTCGACATCGAGCAATTTCTACAGATCGTGCAGGATTATAAGATTAGCTGCCTAAATCTCGTGCCACCGATCGTACTCGCACTGGCGAAACACCCCTCTGTCGACAATTATGATATTTCTAGCGTGAGAGTCATCGGCTGCGGCGCCGCTCCCTTAGGAGAAGAGCTAGAGAGAGCCTGCTCTACCAGACTGGGCTGCCAGATCTATCAGGGCTACGGCCTAACCGAAGTAGCTGGCGCCTGCCATGTTAATCCCGCGGCAGAGTCCGCTGGCAAAACTGGCGCCGTAGGGCCGGTGTTACCAAATACACTGTCCAAGATCATCGACACCGAAACCGGCACAGAGCTTGGCTACAACGAAAGAGGCGAAGTGTTGATCTACGGCCCACATGTCATGGCCGGCTATCTGAACAATTCCGAAGCGACGGCGCACACAATCGATGCTGACGGTTGGTTTCACTCCGGCGATATTGGTTATGTTGATGACGACGGCTTCTTCTACATCGTCGACCGTCTGAAGGAGCTAATTAAGTACAAGGGCTACCAAGTCGCTCCAGCCGAGCTAGAGGCCTTACTGCTTAGTCACGATGCAATCGCCGATGCCGCAGTAATCCCAAGCCCCAGTGAGGAAGCCGGCGAGGTTCCGAAAGCCTTCGTGGTATTGAAAGCGCCCCTCGCCCCGGAAGAAATCATGCAGTGGGTGGCGCATCGGGTTGCCCCCCATAAGAAGGTGCGACTGCTGGACATCGTCTCGGAAATTCCAAAGGCGGCCTCAGGAAAGATTCTACGTCGCGTATTAGTAGAACAAGAAAGAGAGCGATTAAAGACGAAAAGCTAAGCAGCTGGGGATTAGCACATGCCAATTCACTGCTGAATTGGCTATAATCCCGCCCCCAGCATTCACGCAGGTCTGATCCCACATGTCATCAAGCAATAAAGTAGGCTTCGTCTCTCTTGGCTGCCCAAAAGCCCTTGTAGATTCCGAGCGCATACTCACGCAACTTAAATCCGATGGCTACGATATCGTGCCCAGCTACGACGATGCGGATCTGGTCGTTGTGAACACCTGCGGATTCATAGACAGTGCGAAGCAAGAATCTCTGGACGCGATCGGCGAGGCCATCGCTGAGAATGGCAAAGTACTCGTAACAGGTTGCCTAGGTGCTCAGAAAGAAATCATTACCAATGCACATCCGAAGGTATTAGGCGTGACGGGTCCCGCCGCCTATGAGCAGGTTGTTAATCAGGTTCACAACTTCCTTCCACAAAATGAGTCTCATGACCCCTTTATAGACCTCGTACCTGCCCATGGAATTAAGCTAACCCCTAGGCATTATGCCTACCTAAAAATATCTGAAGGTTGCAACCATCGTTGCAGCTTCTGCATCATTCCCTCGATGCGTGGCGACCTTGTTAGCCGGCCCATTGGAGACGTCCTCGATGAAGCCGAAAGACTAGCGAATGCGGGTGTGCGCGAGTTGCTGGTAATCTCGCAAGATACTAGCGCCTACGGAGTGGACACCAAATACCAAACAGGTTTTTGGCAGGGTCAGCCGGTTAAGGCAAGCATGCAGGGACTCTGCGAGGCTCTCGCGCAGCTCGGCATCTGGGTAAGATTGCATTATGTTTATCCCTACCCTCACGTCGACAAGATTATCCCTCTGATGGCAGAGGGCAAGATACTGCCCTATCTGGACATACCCTTTCAGCACGCTAGCTTGAATGTACTGAAGGCAATGAAACGCCCTGCTGCAACAGAAAAAACACTCGATAGAATTCTGAATTGGCGCGAACAGTGTCCTGACATCACGTTACGCAGCACTTTCATCGTCGGTTTCCCCGGCGAAACCGATGCCGACTTCGAAGAGCTCCTAGGGTTTCTACAAGTTGCTCAACTGGATCGAGTAGGCTGCTTTCAGTATTCAGCGGTGGATGGCGCAGCTGCCAACGAGCTTGCAAACCCCGTAGCCGAAGAGCTGAAACAAGAACGCTGGGAACGCTTCATGGCTACCCAGCAAGAAATAAGCACGAACAAACTGCAGGCAAAGATTGGCCAAGTAGTCGAAGTGTTAGTGGACGAGGCGAGCGACGAGCAAATTGTCGCGCGATCTGCAGCAGATGCGCCAGAGATCGACGGCAATGTATTCATTCAGCCAAATTCGGATATCGAAGCGGGTCACTTTATTCAGGTAAAGATTGAGGACGCCGACGAGTATGACCTCTTTGGTACGCTCACCAGCTAGTAGCTAATCGTCTTCTGCAGCACTAGCGGCGAATAGCCGATTCCGTCCGGCGCATCTCCGGCAGCATATTCACCGAGTATTTCTTGCGTCAGTATATTCACGACCAACACTTTGTTCTGTCCGGACAGTGATACGAACAATGTTCGGTCGTCGGGATACAGGATGACACCCTGCGGCTGTGCGCCAACTAGATCAATCCTGCCCATTTCAATTCCCGAATTTACATCGAAGAAGCGCAGTTGTTCATTGCCAAGGTCTGGCATAACCGCGTATTTTTCATCATCGGTAAGCAGGATGCGATAGGGCCAGGAGAAGCCATTCCACTGTCTGTTAATCTCGCCGCTTGCTGCAGAAATAACCGACACCACCTCTTCATCGTTGCTGCCTATCCACACTTCGTCGCCGCGCTTGTTTGTAGTGATCGCCTCAGGACGATCCGGCACGTCTAGCGTCTTCAGAAGCTGCCCGTTCACTACATCTATAACAGAGACACTATTAGAAGAACCATTACTCGTGTAGGCAGTTCTCCCATCCTCCGACAGTGCCACCATGTGAGAACCATTTTGCCCAGTATCGATAGCCCGCACTATTTCACCCGCATGAAAATCCGCTATAACTAGCTTCTGACTTGCTTCGGAGGTAACGATGACCTGTTCCTGACCAGGCAGAAACAGTATGCCGTGTGGTCTGGGGTAGTCATGCAGACTTATCGTTCGAGCAACGAGCAATTCCTCGACATCGAAAACGGTAAGGCTATTGCCGCCGCTGTAATCTGTTCCAATAGCCCAGCGACCATCATCGCTCACAACTAACTCGTGTGGCCCACGCCCGGTTGGGAGAGTTGCCAGTATTTCTCCAGACCCTAGATCGATGAAGTTCGCGTCGTGCCCGCTCTTGTTAAGCACGACGAGTGTGCCACGCAAATCCTGCGGAATTTTCGCGAGTGTGCTGGGTGCCGCGCAAATAGCAGGCAGGAGGACGAATAGACAAGACAATTTTGAAAGGATTCTCATCAAAGACCCACTTCTATTTGGCAAGGCGACGATCAAACTAATTCATCGCTAGGCGGTAACGGATATTCAGAGTTTGCGTTATTTTCCGTAGTTTTTACAGTACTTTAAGTACACTTGGTCGGAAAATATATGCGCTTTTGTGACCCCGCCTAAACTTCTCAGTTAAAGAGAAGGGATTATTCACTACACTCGTATAAACCAACAAGCGGTTGAACTACTCCCTAGCCTCATCAAAATTAGGGCCTTGGGATAATCAACACAGTACTTATTTACGCGTGCACTAAAAAAGGATCGCTCATGCAATTACTAAAACAAATCGGCCTATGCTTCGCGCTAGTTTGCTCGTCACTATCCTCAGTAGCTTTTGCTGACACTCTGGACAATGCGCAAGCCGTATTCGATTTCGCCGAAGCTGCCTACCCAGAACTACTGAGCCCGGCCGCTCCTGAAATTCAGGAGATCCAAGGCTTCTACCTCAGACCCTACACAGATACGGGCATCTATCTAGGCGTGCAGGGAGATAACGTGTATGCAATTGGTGGCGCAGTTGGACCCGACTTAGTTTCCGTGGGAAAAATCAGCTCGCTGATTACCGTAAGCGACACAGATATCACCGACTTATTGCTTACCAACCGACGAGAAGAATGTAGCTACTACGCAGAGAATCGCTTTTCGAGTGTTTCCGACATCAAACGCAGCATGCAGTTTATGGGAACTCTTAACATTACTGTTGAAGGCAACGAATGTGTATTAGCAAGCAATAGCATACCGAACCACAGCTTCAATGATTCCACTGCCGCCTTCGCTACCGACGTCAGCGAAGTCAGCGCCGAGTTTAGAATCTCCACAGAACCGGCATTTGCATCCGTAGCCACCGCGATATCGCTTGCGACGGACAATGCCGTTTTTCTAAACGGCGTTAAGTTAGACCTCCTCGCAGCGGGATGCTTTGGTGTGGGCGATGGCAACATCGGCTGTATCGACATCGATCAGCCTTGGCGCTTTGACCCAATGAGCCCTCTAACTGGGTTCGGCACCGACGCAAATAATGCGCATACTCAGCCAGATGGCACCTACCACTATCACGGTAATCCGAAGGCCTTATTCGATCAAAACGCGATGTCGGAATCGCCAGTGATTGGTTTTGCCGCCGACGGGTTTCCTATCTTCGGCAGCTACATCGATGACAACGGACAGGTTCGCGCCGTTACTAGCAGCTTTCAATTACTCAGTGGCTCTCGGCCAAGTGGAACGGACGATCCTGGCGGAAATTATGATGGCACGTACGTGGATGACTATGAATATGTTGCTGCCAGCGGGGATCTCGATGAGTGCAACGGCATGATGCGCGACGGCTCTTACGGCTATTACGTTACCGATGCCTATCCCTGGGTATTAGCCTGCTTCAAGGGGACTCCAGACTCCTCCTTCGATAAGGCTGGCGGAACCGGAGGCCCTCCAGGCGGTGGACCACCTCCTACATAGCCTGCGCAAATAGACTATGACGCGGCAATCAGTTCGCGTCATAGCATTCTCACTAAACCCTAGATCAGACTCTAAAGAACCGCATGACACAGCATCATGATCGCAAACATTACGGTTGGGAATACACCCTCCACTACTGCAGCATAGCGACCATTACCGTCGAATAGGCCCGAGGCGATCATTAGCACACTAATGGTTAGAGCTATCAGACTAGCCAACATCAACGCGTCGCTCGCAGCCGCAATTCCGATTAGCCAAGCAAGCAAACAAGTGCCCAACAACTGCAATATCAACGCCGCCTTAGGCTGTGTTGATTCTGCTCCCATTTCAACACCAACTCCCGCAGCCCACTTCTCACCGAACATCATCGGCGAAAACCACAGCGCTCCGAGACCAAAACTTAAAATAGCACTGATGCCAACAGCCAACCAATTCACACCTGTTGTAAGTTCACCCATCTTTGCTCTCTCCTCGTTCTGTTATTCTTCCCTCTATTGAGTTACCAAACGCAAGCAATCTCATCTTCCTGCTATCCACTACAATCGTCAACAGACGCTCTAGAGGAATCTTCTTCTAAACCTAGCGAGGCCGCAGAAAAGAAAGTAACCTAACACCATATTCTTGAGTCGAATCACCAGAAGATATCTTCAATGCCCTCATCCCATCTGCTTACCCCATTCCTATTTACCCTGCTAGCTTCTGCAAGTCTCGCTCAATCCGGTTCTCCGCCCCTAGCCACTGAAGCTGATCTCCCGGAATTCGACACACGCAGAGCGAAGCAAGAAATTAGAAACCCTAAGCCTAGATAGCTGACTGTGCTCACCCAGACTCTCTCTGCAGAACAAATCGATAGGGCCGTTTTAAATCGTCTGATGCAAGAAATAAGCACTGATCCGGCGAACACCAAAGTCCGCATTGGGCTTAGCGACCGTCAGCTACAAGAGTTATTCGTTACTATTTCCAATGCCCGCGGCTTCATCAACGGCAGCGAGATGGCTAACGTGCGCGCGATGTGCGCCGCGTGGGATGAATCGGCTGCTAGCGGTAATGCACGAATAACCGAAGCGATAGCCGCCTACAAAGCCCGCGAACAGCTTACCCAGGCTTTCATCGCGAAGTACTATACTGTCGTGTTGTTCGATATCGAAGCTTTTCTAGATGAAAAGTCACTACCCCTATTTCGCGCCTACATGAACGATAGACGACGGCGACTAGCCAATGCCGGAATGACATCTTGGGGATCTCCAGTACAGAATATTAGCGCCGGCACTGATACTATTGATTTCCATTGCCGCACAAATTAGAAATATCATTGGAGTTAAGCTGTGAGTTATAAGTGCTTTGAAGTTTTCATCGAAAAAAAGATCGCCCATATAGTTCTGAATCGTCCCGAAAAAAGAAACAGCATGATTCCTGAGTTCTGGGACGAACTACCCGGGATCGTTAGAGAACTCGACGCGAATGCACAGGCGCGCGTTATTGTTATATCTTCTACAGGCCCTCATTTTACAGCCGGTATCGATACCGCGGTATTCAGCAACAACGCAGATCAAAGCGATGATCCAAAGATTGCCGAGAAACAAAGACGTACTCATGGAGCGAAGCTCTACGACACGGTCGATTACTTGCAACAGACCTTCACTTGCCTTGAAGAATGCCGGGTACCGGTGCTGGCAGCCATTCAGGGTGGCGTCATCGGCGGCGGCGTAGACCTAATCACCGCCTGCGACATGCGCTATATGACAGCCGACAGCTTTCTCACCATATTCGAAATCAATATTGGCATGACTGCCGACGTTGGCACCTTCCCGCGCATAACAAAGCTATTACCGGAGGGCGTGGTCAAGGAACTCGCTTACACAGGACGCCGAATGCCTGCGGCGGAAGCGAAATCACTTGGTTTCGTAAACGAGATATTTCCAGACCAAGAGTCCCTGCTAGAAGGAGTCATGAAGATAGCGCAGCAGATAGCAAGCAAAGCACCTCTAGCGATCTATGGCAGCAAGCGCATCATCAACTACTCGCGCGATCACAGCACCGCCGACAGTCTCGACTACATCGGCATCTGGAACGCCAGCATGCTACAAAATGCCGAAATCATGGAAGCGATGACAGCCGCGGCGGAAAAACGTCCGGCAGAATTTGTAGATATTCCAAAGAAGAGAAAGAAGATGGGATCTGGCATAGTCGATTAATGCCAGATCAGTGATTTAAGAGCCTATCCTGCTAGAAAGGAATCTAGCATCACTTCGACTAGTGCCGCGCCCAGCCATGCGAGCGGAGGAATTCAGATATAGAAAAGGAATTTCGAGACTGTCGAAGTGAGCTGAATCTCAGAGTTGCTTAAAGCCAGACAGCCCCTATAATCTCCACCGGCCTATTCCACAATGGATATTCTGGCACCGGCCTAAATCCATCCGAACTCACAAATAAAACTAGTAGGGGGAATACCAAAAATTGCGCCCACGGTGGGAATTGGATAGCTTAATCTCGCATTCAACAAGCCGAACTGGCGCAGGACTGGACATAGACAATAGGCCTAATGTTATTATTTTGAAAATGTAGTGGAAGGCAGATCATAGTCAATGCAATGCAAGACTAGCTGCCAAGCGCTGACATTGGTGCTCAGATTAGAGCTTGTAGTGATCCAACTCCACTCATTCAAACGTAGAAGGCGAATAACCCCATAACAACTAAAAGATGACCCACAAAAACTGGGACGTCAGGAATTTCGCCCATGATTAAACCACTTATTGGCATACTTGCAATACTAGCTATCAGCTATGGAATTGCCCTAGCAGGCAGTCAGCACAGCATGGGGGCAAATGGTCTGCCTCTGTTTCTGATCTGCGCGAGTATGGGTTTCATACTTCACTGGATTATTTTCGTTCCCTCGTTCATCTTTCGGACAGAACACTATTTCGATCTCACCGGCTCCATCTCCTATATTGCGACAATAGTCGTTGCCTATATTTATCACCCCGACATGGATACGCGCAGCCTAGTCGTCTGCGCTCTTATTTCGATCTGGGCGATACGACTGGGCAGCTTTCTATTCCAGCGTGTCAAGCGAGATGGCAAAGACCGACGCTTCGATGAGATAAAGACCAAGTTCTTCCGTTATATGTTTACCTGGACTCTCGGTGGGGCTTGGGTGTTCATCACCATGGCCGCGGGCCTAGCCGTCATTACTTCTGCCAATCAAGTTGCCTTGGATGGGTTCTTCTATGCGGGCGTTGCACTATGGGCACTGGGATTCGGCATAGAGGTGGTAGCCGACCGGCAGAAAACAAAATTTCGCAGAAATGCGGAGAACAAAGAGAAATTCATATCAGAAGGGTTATGGTCTCTTTCCCGCCACCCCAATTACTTCGGTGAAATCGTACTTTGGCTTGGAATCGCCGTAATCGCTCTGCCAACACTAGCGGGCTGGCAGTACGTCACTCTCATATCTCCAATTTTCGTAGCGTTCTTACTGATTAAGGTGAGCGGCGTGAAACTTCTGGAGAAAAGCGGCATGCAACGCTGGGAAGACGATCCGGCCTACAGAAACTATGTTGCCAGCACTCCCTCTCTCGTGCCATTCTCCGGAAGCAAGATCACATAACAGAAAAATACTGGGGGAGAAAAGCATGACCACCCGAACCACGCGATTTCTGACGAGCAGCCTACTTCTCCTCAGCGCCACCTCCCTATCTACCCACAGCAGCGCACAGAGCCTGGCACAGGCAAACTTCAACGCTGCTGAGGCCTGCTCCGCGCTTGCCAATCTCGCTATCGAAGACACCCGTATAACCCAAACTGAAATTGTTGATCAGGATTCATTCATGGCACCCGGGTCGGACAGCGTGATGCAAACTCCTGCATTCTGCAGGCTTGCCGGTGTCACAACACCTGCCGTCAATTTCGAAGTCTGGCTGCCACTCTCCAGATGGAACGGCAACTATCAGAGCGTAGGTAATGGCGGCATGGCCGGCACCATAAGCTATCGTGCTATGGGCAATGCACTCAAACGTGGTTATGCAACCGCAAGCACCGATACCGGCCACGAAGCAGGGCCGATTCCCTTTGATGCATCTTGGGCATCGGGCAGACCGGACCTGATAGAAGACTTTGGCCATAGAGCGTTGCATCTAACGACAGTGAACGCGAAGCAAGTTACAGAGGCTTTCTATCAAGCACCGCCCGATTACTCCTACTACGTAGGCTGCTCCAAAGGAGGCCAGCAAGGCCTGATGGAGGCGCAGCGTTATCCCAACGATTTCGATGGCATCATCGCCGGCGATCCAGCAAATAATTGGACCCGATTCTATGCCGGCGCTCATCTGTGGTATTCACTAGCACTGCTCAACGATGAAGAGAGTTACGTTCCGCCAAGCAAGCTACCTGCGCTCGGCAACGCGGTGAACGAAGCCTGCGACGCACTCGACGGTGTCAGCGATGGCATCTTGCAGAACCCACTCGCCTGCGAATTTAAGCCCGCGAGTTTGACCTGCCCAGTCGGCGTGGACAATGACAGTTGCCTGACCCCTAAGCAGGTTACCGCCGTAGAGCGAATTTGGTCCGGTGTCGAGGATTCTTCTGGAGAGTTGATCTATCCGGGCTTGGTTCCTGGCGGAGAAGCAGCACGCGGTTCTTGGTCCACCTGGGTTACGGGCCGAGACCCTTTTCAGTCGCTGCACTGGCGTGGCGGCGAGGGATTCTTTCGCTGGTTCGTCTTCGACGATCCCGATTGGGATTTCCGTACTTTCGATTTCGATTCCGACCTGCAATATGCATTGGAAAAAGTGGGCCCCGCCGTAGATTCGAATGATCCAGACCTGCGGCCATTCCGCGACAGTGGCGGCAAGCTTATTGTCTATCATGGCTGGAGCGATCCAGACATCTCGCCTCTAGCCTCCATCGACTATTTCGACCGCGTCGTAGACGTTATTGCAGGGGAATCAGGAACGCGATCCGCACTGCGTGACACGCAAGAGTTCTATCGGCTTTTCATGGTGCCAGGCATGGCGCATTGCTCGGGCGGCCCAGGGCCGGACCGATTCGATGCCCTTACTGCGCTTGAGAATTGGGTAGAGAGAGGTGTAGCTCCAGAGACTATGACGGCTTCTAAAATTATCGATGACGAAGTAGTCCGCACACGACCACTGTGTGTACATCCTGAGATGGCAACCTACAACGGCAGCGGAGATTCAGACGATGCTGCCAACTTTAGTTGCACGGCACCGTAGTCGTAAAGCAAGTAGTTGTCCCAGATATCGACGTTAACAGGATTACTCAGATGAATCCTTGCCCGCATTCACATCTGCTTTTCTGCGCAGTAGGCGGCTTATTGTGTCATCCAGATCTACGGGCTTCTTAGGCTCTTCGGAATTCGTTTCCGGAGTTACCTCAACTTCTTTCTCGTCACCAGATATATCGTTCATAGTAGCTACTCCTGATTTTTCAACATTCTACTACCTATAGAGCGAACTGTCTTTTTCAATTACTTGTGGTAACTAAATACGCTTTCCAATGGCTCAGCGAAAATAGCCGCAATTCGAAATGCCACTTCCAGTGACGGGGAATACTTGCCCAGCTCGATAGCATTTACGGTTTGTCTCGTTACACCTATCTGCTTGGCGAGTTCCAATTGGGTCATATCGCTATGGCTGGCGCGAAGCTCACGGATGCAGTTACTTATTGGCAGTTCGGGCATTAGTAACCCCTTCGGTACTGCATTACAAGTAGGCTTACGCGAAGGATTTCCGAGAGGAATATCGCAGCTAAGTACAGCATTCCGAATCCCAGTTACCTCCATGAATGTGGATCATAGGAAAAGTAACTGCAACTACCAATAAGATTAGAGTTACATAGGCGATTTGCGAAGCACTGTACGCGAATAGCTGATCGCGCGCATCTTTAGGGGATAGCTTACGCACCACTAGAATCAGGACACACTCAAGAACAATAAACACAGCCAGTGCCATAGCCGCAAGATTCATCAAGTAACGAAAATTAGGATCACTCTGGTGATAAATCTGCACCATAAAAAAGTAATAGGGAAAAAACACGATAACCAAGGCAAGCATCGTCACCCATGCTTTCTTCTCACGAAAAGACATTGCAAACTCCCTTCAGAACGTAGCTTTATTTGAGAATCGGTAAATTCTCTTAAGCACTATATTTGGAATATGGCGACCCAACTAAAGCAACACTAAAGTTTTCACAGCTCTCTAGCACCCCGGAATCTTCGCGAATGATTTCTATCAATTGTCTCGGAATATCCTTTATATGCAGAACGAACGCTTTTTCATCGCCCCCGTATTCTTCTGAAGATCGCACTAACGCAAAAACTTGTTCTTGGTAATATTCCAGCTTCACATTTTCAACACCCTCTGCAAAAACCTCTGCAGTAAGCGCGTACGCGTCATCGTAAAAGGGCAGCCCACACAATGCAAAATCGCTCTGTCGCATACTGACAGTAGCGGGGATATCAGAGACAGAGTGCATCGCAAGAAACTGCCCCTCACTCTGCGAATTCGCTCCCAGATGAAACCCAAAAAATGAAAGAAGTGCCCCAGCTAAACCTAGCAAGACATATTTCATAGTGTAGAGCCCTCTTTCCCAACGAGGAAAGGATGTATGTTTATGAGAAATCCTGATTCGTGTCTACTACATTTAACGCGCCTAATGATTCCAATCACACACCAATGCCGTGTCAAATATTTTTGACATTGAATGGGGCCACCCAAAAACCCCGACATACCCGCTTGCACCCGATGTTGGATTACACTAACTTAGCGCAGCGATAAGGAGAGGACATGAGCTGGCAAAAAGAAGTAGATGAATTAAGACGCCGTGAAGAGTTGGCGGCCGCCATGGGCGGAGAAGAGCGTATTCAGCGTCAACACGACAATGGGCGACTCACCGTAAGAGAGCGTATCGACGCACTTGCCGACGCAAACTCCTTTCATGAAATCGGAGCACTAGCGGGAAAAGCAAGTTACGGCGATGACGGTCAACTCGAAGATTTCACTCCTTCAAACTTCGTTCTCGGTACAGCAAAAATAAATGACAGACGGGTCGTTATTGGTGGAGATGACTTCACTGTTCGCGGCGGCGCGGCCGATGCGAAGATTGGCGACAAGTCAGGCTACGGCGAACGCTATGCACTCGAGATGCGTCTGCCCTTGGTAAGACTCATAGACGGCAGCGGCGGCGGTGGCTCGGTGAAAACACTGGAGATGGTCGGTCATTCCTACGTCCCTGCCCTGCACGGATTCGAGACTACAATGCAGCTGATGGGACACGTTCCTGTCGTCTGCGCCTGTATGGGTTCGGTAGCTGGGCTCGGTGCAGTACGCACCACCATCTCCCATTTCTCCCTGATGATTAAAGACACTAGCCAGCTATTTGTCGCCGGCCCGCCGGTGGTCGAGCGCGGTTTCGGCAAACCGATAGAGAAGAATGAGCTAGGTGGATCGGACATCCATGCAAATGGCAGCGGTGCCGTAGACAACGAAGTGGAAACGGAACAAGAAGCTTTCGAGACAATCTCTCGTTTCCTCTCCTACCTTCCACAGAATGTCTGGCAGACTCCACCCAGAATAGAGAATGCAGATCCAGTTGAGCGCAGAGATGAATCGCTGCTGTCTGTCATCCCTAGAGATAGGCGTCAGATGTACCAAGTCAGGGAGATCATTAACTCCGTGGTCGACCTAGATACATTCTTCGAAATAAACCCGAATTACGGCGAATCGCTGGTGGTTGGACTCGCGCGCCTGAATGGCTATTCGATAGGCATCATGGCCAATGACACACACCACCATGGCGGCGCGGTTAACGCGACGGCGTCAGAGAAGATGATGAGGTTCGTGGATCTTTGCGATACCTTTCACATACCCATTCTAAACCTAGTGGACAATCCCGGGTTCCTAATTGGCCGGGCGGCTGAAGAAGAAGGCACAGTGCGAATCGGCAGCCGCGCCCTGATGGCCTGTTATCAGGCCTCCGTTCCCTGGGTATCAGTCATTACTAGGCGCTGTTATGGGGTCGCCGGTGCCGGTCATGGCAATGCCGATCGACTTAACCTGCGCTATGCATGGCCATCCGCGGACTGGGGTTCATTGCCCATCGAGGGCGGAGTACAAGCTGCCTACCGGCGGGACATCGAGGCTGCGGAAGATCCTGATGCACGTCGGCGCGAGCTTGAGGGAATGTTAGAGAAGTATCGCTCGCCATTTAGGACTGCCGAGGCATTCGGTATAGAAGAAATTATAGACCCGAGAGACACCCGAGCGCTGCTCTGCGAATGGGCAGAGCTAGCCTACGAATTATTGCCCAGCCAACTCGGGCCGAAGGCACGCACACCGCGCCCATAAAGCTAGTCGGCAGGCTCAATTCTAAGCAAGGCGCCGTCTTCCTCGTCGGTGAGAACGTACAGATAGCCATCGGGCCCCTGCCTAACATCTCTTACACGGTGCTTAAGTTCCGTCAGCATGCTCTCGCGGCGGATCTCCTGCCCCCTGCTATTGAATACAATGCGTTGCAAATGACCGGTGCCAGGAATACGCCCTTCCATCATGGCGCCAACAAAAAGATTGCCCTGCCATTTTGGAAAATGCTCTCCCGTGTAGAATGTCAAAGCTGAGGGCGCTATGGAAGGCCACCACACAACTGTTGGTCTCTCGAATTCTTCACGCCAGGGAGTCTGCGACACCCAATCGCCACGATAATTTCGACTATAGGAAGCTAGTGGCCAACCATAATTCTTTCCAGGCAGTATGATATTCGCCTCGTCGCCGCCCTGTGGACCGTTCTCACTCGCCCAAAGCTGGCCCGTTTCCGGATGCAGAGCCATACCCAACTGATTTCGATGACCTACAGAATAAACCTCGGGAAGATATTCACCCGATTCAACGAAGGGATTGTCATCCGGCGCCGTTCCATCGGCATTGAGGCGCAGCACCTTGCCGTAGTGCACCTCAGGATCCTGAGCATATTCGCCCGTGCCGAGGAAGACGTAGGAGCCCCCCAACGTCATCATCAACTTGCCGTCGGGTGCGAACATTAGGGCAGAGGCAGCGATACCACTATCGACACCCTTAGCGACAAAAATTTCTTCCACGTTCTCCAGGTTGTCTTCGACCAACCTACCACGCACTAGACTCACAGCCTGATTGGGCTCACCCTCGTGCATGATCGCCTTGGTATGCGTCATATAGACGATCTGATCGTCATCGGGATGCACAGCGACAGCCATCAGTCCTGCGCGAAACACGGCGGAATAAACTTCGGGCACGCCAGGGATATCTCGCTCTAGTAGTTTTCCATCACGAATCACACGTAATTTACCGGAATAGCGCTCTGTGATCAGAATGTCGCCGTTATCGCGAAACGCCATGGCCCAGGGATTCGCGAGGCCAGTAGCAATAGGCACAACCTTAATCTGCCCCACCTCAAAGCTTGGCAACAAAATAGGTTCGGTAATAGAAGGAGGCGCAACGAATGCGTCCTGCGCAAATATTGATGCGCTAAAGCTCAGAGAAATCGCGAGTATTGATATCGAAAACTTCATCCTTCTATTCATAGCCAATCCTATTTTTGCTCTGTTTTAAGTTCTTGGTTTTTTGTAATAGCTAATGTTTCTTGATCCACAGAATAGACCCGCAGCCAACACCCGTCCAGTCAGCAGTTAATGTGGCAGCGACGCAGAAATTGTCAGCACCCGCAATATCTGCGATAAATGCTCTTTTTTGGCAAGAGGGTCGATCCATGAAAGCCGTTAGAATTAAAGAACAGGGTGGCCCAGAGGTCATGCGCTACGAAGACGTGGACCAGCCAAAACCAGCTGCTATGGAAGTATTGATCAAGGTGGAAGCAGCTGGCATTAACTTTATAGACACCTACCAGCGCTCGGGCCTCTACCAGATCCCGTTACCTACAACGCTAGGCCTCGAGGCTAGCGGTATTGTAGAAGCGATTGGCAGCGAGGTTAGCCGCTTCAAGATAGGCGACCGGGTCGCCTATACCAACGTGCTGGGCGCCTATGCCGAATACTCAGTGGTCGATCAGGATAAAGTGGTCGCCCTGCCAGACGGTGTTTCATTCAACGAAGGTGCAGCGGCCATGCTGCAGGGCTGTACCGCACATTATCTATCCCAATCCACCTACCCCATTAAGAATGGCGATAGCTGTCTGATTCATGCGGCAGCAGGCGGCGTGGGCCTGCTGCTGATCCAGATGGCGAAGAATGCCGGCGCCACTGTCATAGGCACGGTATCGACTGCAGAAAAAGCGGAGCTTGCCCATGCAGCAGGTGCAGATGAGGTCATTCTCTACTCTGAGACCGATTTTGAGGCTGAGGTGAAGCGAATTACCGATGGCACAGGGGTCAATGTAGTCTATGATTCCGTAGGCAAAACTACGTTCGACAAGAGCATTGAGTGTTTGCAGCGCTTTGGCTACATGGTACTTTACGGCAACGCGAGTGGGCCGGTAACACAATTCAATCCAGCGACCCTGGGCCCGAAAGGCTCACTGTTTCTAACCCGACCGACGTTATTCGACTACACTGCCGACCGAGAGAGTCTTGAATGGCGCAGTAGCGATGTCTTTAAGTGGATTGATGAAGGAAAACTAAAGCTACGTCTCGAGCATTGTTTCTCACTGGCGCAGGCTCAGCAGGCGCACCAAGCCTTGGAGGGTCGCAAGACTACCGGCAAGATAATTCTTACACCTTAAGCCTATTACAATTGATTCGGGCTCCAAATTTCAAACCTAGATTAAAAATTCAGATTTAAAAACCAAAGGTAACCACAATGCAAAAATTACGAACTCTCCTAACGGCCACACTCCTTGTTTTATTTTCAGCAAGTGTGGGCGCGCAATCCATCGATTTAGGCCGCGGCGAACTGCCAGTAACAGTTCCTGCCAGCTACGATGCTGACACACCAGCACCGCTAATAGTTCTACTGCACGGCTACACCTCAAGCGGTGCTGGCCAGGACAGCTATATGGGCTTCAGCGCAATCGCCGACACCTACAGCTTCCTATTAGTCTCGCCTGATGGAGACAAGGAATCAGGAGGCGATGAGAACCGTTTCTGGAATGCTTCCTCTGCCTGCTGCAACTTTTTCCAGTCCGACGTTGATGACTCTGCCTACATACTGAGCATCATCAAAGAAGTAAAAGCTGACTTCAACGTAGACCCAAATCGCGTTTACTTGATAGGTCATTCAAACGGCGGCTTCATGTCGTACCGCGCGGCCTACGATCACTCCGAAACAATCGCTGCGGTAGCAAGTCTTGCCGGCGCTAGTCATGTAGACATGCGTTCTGCTCCTGAAAACTCAGTTCATATACTGCAGATTCATGGCACCAGTGACGGCACAATCGCCTACGACGGCGCAGATATTGGTGGCAATGCCTACCCTAGCGCTAAAGACACGGTTGCTCAGTGGGCCGAATATAACGGTTGTGAGGCTCAAGCTGCCGAACGCGAGCTGCGCGATCTAGTAGCCAACCTAGAAGGACACGAATCGTCAGTGATGGTATTCAATCAGGGATGCAAGACCGGCGGCTCTAGTGAGCTATGGACTATAGCCGATGGTTCACACGTGCCTTCTTTCTCAGACACGTTCGCTGAGCAGGTCGTAGAATGGCTGCTAGCTCACCCGAAGAGCTATGGCAGCTTCTCAGACTAGAACCAACTACTTCGCGGGCAACCGCACAGTGGAATATTGAAGGCGCTAGATCAACCTCATTGATCTAGCGCCTTTTTCTTTAGGGCCTATCGTAACAATAGAAAGTTTAACTTATTCGCTGTGCTGCGCTATGCTCAGGCGAAATCGATCAAGTAAGCGGGAACGGATATGACCAGCAGACGCGCACTCATTCAGGGCATGGCTCTAGCACCATTAGTCTCAGCCTGTAGTAGCGGCACTAGCGCCTCAGACCGAAATTTCACGCCTTCTGGACTTCCGCTACGCAGGGTCATCGTCTCGCCAGAGAGGGTGATTAGAACTATTGCAGGTTCACGCCCATTTCGCCCCTCGGGTTTCCGCCTGGAAGCAGAATCATTTGGCGACAAGACTGTGATACACAACTACGGTCATGGCGGCGGAGGAATAACACTGTCTGGGGGAACATCTACTCTCGCTGTGGAATTAGCCGAGCAGAGCACACATCGTCGCTGCGCGGTTCTCGGTGCCGGCGC